>Ga0160472_100135_pt1 | contig 113769 bp, 110 predicted proteins | sample HID1973M_E11MG_FD_108267 | JGI IMG/M metagenome (GOLD analysis project Ga0160472, IMG submission 108267) | Enriched mosquito-associated microbial communities from UW Madison campus, WI, USA - HID1973M_E11 MG | ecosystem: Host-associated > Arthropoda: Insects > Digestive system > Unclassified ... | reverse complement strand
TGCTATCCGGCCTATGAGCTGATGGAAGGAGAAAACGTTAAAGCTTTTGCACGAAACATTCAACCCACCACTACCCAAGGCAACGCGTCCTGCCCGATTTTTCATCGGGTACTTGCGTTGCCGCCCTAAAAGCTTTGACGAATTTATCCGACATCAGCTCAAAGCCTTGATCTTTTGTTTCTTTTCTATCAAGAGAAAAGAAAGAGCTCTTCGGCGGCGAGCCGATAAATCAACCATTCTTAGGGTACTTGCGTTGCCGCTCTAAAAGCTTTGACGAATTTATCCGACATCAGCTCAAAGCCTTGAGGTTATGTCTGGTTGTTTATGTTATTAATGGTAGCCATGCTTTCGCTGCGCTCAGGTTTGTTACTTTTTTGATCAAGCAAAAAAGTAGAGCCCCCCTAAATCCTAAACCTTCCACCCTAACCCCTATTTCCAATCAACATTTATTTTCTTAGTTTTGAAGTAAAACCAAACCCCTATGGAATTGAAGGATAATGCACAATTACAGCACTTAATTAATTGCGCACCTATTGGCATCTGTATTATTGATGCAAATACCTTTGTGGCAGAAATGCTGAACCAAAAATTCCTCGATATTGCCGGGCGGACAGAAACAGCCATTATAGGCAAGTACTATTGGGATGCCTTCCCCGAAGTAAAAGAAATTTATCAGCCCCATTTAGAGCAGGTTGCCAAAACCCATAAACCCTACCATGCAGACCAGGTTGAGGTAAAGCTTAACCGATACGGCAAGGCCGAAGATATATTTGTAACCTTTGTTTATGCCCCTGTTTTAAATGAGGAAGGCAAGGCTACCAAAATTGCCATATGGGTACTCGAAAACACCAGACAGGTAAACGAAAGAAAAGAAGTCGATTTAAGCAACCAGCTCCTCGAAAAAGAGCGATATAAGTTATATGAATTTTTTATGCAGGCGCCGGCGGGCATCTGCCTGTGGACTGGCCCCGATCTTACCTACGAAATGATCAACCCTGCCTATCAGAAAATCCTTTCAGGCAGGAAGCTGATTGGTAGACCAATTTTGGAAGCTGTGCCCGAATTAAAAGGCGCACCCCTGATTGATTCCATGCTCGACACCTACTATAACGGAACGCCGTTCGAAGTGCACGAACTCCATGTACCCATTGCCGATTACGAAGGCGGGCCCACAACCGACCGTTATTTTACCTTTAACTATGTGCCAAGGCGAAACCTCGACAATAAAATAGATGGGGTATTTAACTTTGTGTTCGAAGTAACCGAGCAGGTAGTGGCCAGAAAAAAAATCGAAGAAAGCGAAGCACATTTCCGCCACCTTGCAGATTTGGTGCCTGCTAAAATTTCCAATGCCCTGCCCTCGGGCGAAGTTACCTTCTTTAATCAGCAATGGCTCGATTTCTCGGGATTAGACTTTGATGACCTCAAGAATTTTGGCTATCATCAAATGATCCATCCAGAGGATGTGCCACCCTTTAGCGAAGGACTGGCAAAAGCCGCAGCAAGCGGAACACCATTTGTATCCGAAATGCGGTTTAAAAATACAGAGGGCGATTACATCTGGCACCTCAATGTGGCCTCGCCCATATTAAACGAAAATGGAGAAATAACCATGTGGGTTGGCTCTACAACCGATATTCAAAAGCTTAAGGAAGAAGACCAGCGTAAGGCAGATTTTGTAAGCCTGCTTTCTCACGAACTTAAAACCCCGGTTACCTCCATTAAGGGCCACATCCAGTTGATGCAACGGGAAATCAAAAAAACCGAGTTCCAAAAGGAAAGAATTGCCAATGGCCTTGATCGCATCAACCGCCTGGTGCTTCAGCTCACCAGCCTGGTATCGGATATGCTCGATCTTACCCGAATTGAAACCGGACGACTAGATTTGCACAAAGAAAATGTGAATTTAAATGAATTGATCAACGAAGTGGCCGGAGATTTCAAGCTCACCAATCCCGACCGCGAATTTATCCTGAACCACAACGCTGAAGTAACCGCCGAGCTTGATCACGATAAGATTGCCCAGGTATTGATCAACCTCATTTCCAACGCCATAAAATATTCGCCAGCCAAAAGCCCCGTTCAGATTTCTATATCTAAAGAAAACGAACAGCTACAGGTAAGCATTACCGATAAGGGCATTGGGATTAGCGAAAAAGATCATCAGAAAATCTTCGAACGCTTTTACCGCGTAGAAGGGAAAGATGAAAAGCAGTTTTCTGGTTTCGGGATTGGCCTCTACCTCGCCTATTCCATCATCGAAAGACATGGGGGCAAGCTTAGCCTAAAAAGCGAACTGCAAAAAGGCGCAACCTTCACCTTCTCCATTCCGCTTGAAGCATAATAAAGATTTGTGCAAAATGCTGGCCAACCTGGAAATCTTAAAGCTTTAGAAAATTAAGCCTGATCATTTTGCAATTTTCTGAAAAAGCTTTAACTTGCTGTTTAATAGTCTTATATCTAAATACGTCAATCAAACCGCTCATGAAGTGCTTTCTACAATGCCTCACCATTTCTGCTCTTGTTTTTCTTTCAAATCCTTCATTTTCACAGGAAACTTTACCCAAACCACGTAAACAACCGGTAACAGATACCTATTTTGGAACCAAGGTAGTTGATGATTATCGCTGGCTGGAAGATTTAAACAATCAGGAAGTTAAGGACTGGTATAAAGCGCAGGGTGCCTACACAGATCAGTTGCTGGCACGCATTCCTGGCAGAGATAGCTTAATTGCAACATTGGTTCAATACGATAAATTGCAGCCGGCACGCTACGGAATTGTAAAACGCAAGGCAGGCCGTTATTTCTTTCGCAAAACGATGCCTGGAGAAAACGTAGGTAAACTGTATTATAAAGATGGGGAGACGGGTCCTGAAGTACTTGTTTTTGATCCGCTTACCTATACTGCCGATAAGAAATATGCCATTAGCGATTTCTTGCCAAGTGATGATGGTAAAAAGGTTATCATATCGATGGCCAGTGGAGGTGGCGAGATTTCTACCTTAAGAATTTACGACATCGCCAGCAAATCCTTTCTTCCCGACCGGATAAGCCCGGTACGTGAGGAAATGGCCTGGACTCCAGATGGTAAAGGCATCATCTATACACGCCTCAATTCCGATAACCCTTTCGATACCAATTTCCAGATGCATACCGTATCCCGCTACCACGAGTTGGGAACAGCACAGGAAAAGGATAAGGCTTTATTATCGAGTGCCGGCCAACCCGAACTTAACATTTCGAAAACAGAAATTCCGGGTGTTTATTTCACCAATGATGGCCAGTATCTAATCGGTAATTTAACCACTGTCGATTTGCGTATGCACATCGTAATCGCACCCGCTACCGATTTGCTTAAACCCAAAATTTCCTGGCGCAACCTGGTGGTTCGTGAAGACAGCGTGGCACAGATTGAGGTAATTCATGGTCAACTGTTGCTCTACAGCATAAAAGGTACTTCGAACGGTCGAATTTTAATGACCAGCATCAAAAATCCAGACATCAAAAATGCCAAAGTAGTGGTGCCCGAAGGAAAAAAGATTTACAGCATAGCGAGTTGTAAGGATTACCTATTGATCACAAAAGATGATGTGGTGAGGTCATATCTCGAAACTTTTGAAGTTGCAACCGAGAAAATTAATGTGGTACAATCGCCAGTAGTCGGGATTAATGGTTTTTTCTCTTACGACCCAGTTACAAATGATTGTTATGTTTTGTCGATATCCTGGTTGCAGCCACCCTCTGGTATAAACTATAATGCAGCTAAAAAGACCTTTACAAAAAGTCCTTTCGATGTGCCTGCCAACTATCCAGGACTGCAAGACCTCGTAGTAGAGGAAATAGAAATTCCTGGTCACGATGGTGTTCAGGTTCCACTTTCCATTATGTACCGAAAAGGATTTAAAAAAGACGGACAGTCCGTTTGTTTTATGACGGGTTACGGTGCCTACGGTTTTTCTGCCGTTCCGCATTTCGATACCAAATACCTTGCCCTGTTGAATAAGGATGTGGTACTTGCGGTTACGCACCCACGGGGCGGAAGCGAAAAAGGCCTGGAGTGGTACAAGGCAGGATTTAAAACCACAAAACCAAATACCTGGAAAGACTTTATTTCGTCTGGCGAATACCTAATCAAAAATGGCTATACCAGTGCTTCACATTTAATAGGAGAAGGCACCAGTGCCGGCGGTATTTTAATTGGTCGTGCCATTACCGAACGCCCTGATTTATTTGCCGCTGCGATAAGCAACGTTGGTGTAAGCAATGTGCTGCGTTTTGAGCTTACCCCCAATGCGGATAACATTGCCGAATTCGGCACTTTCACCAATCCGGTAGAAGCTAAAGTCCTGATTGAGATGGATGCTTTAGGCCATGTAAAAGCTGGAACAAAATACCCGGCAGTAATTGCCGTAGGCGGCATGAATGATCCACGGGTAATTGTATGGCAGCCCGGCAAATTTGTAGCCGCCCTTCAAAATTCATCGAGCTCTGGCAAGCCGGTTGTAATGCAGGTAAACTACGATAATGGACATTATACAGAGGATAAGACCGTTACCTTCAGAAATTTTGCCAATATGTATACTTTCGCATTATGGCAGGCGGGGCATCCTGATTTTCAACTGAAGTAGCGCTTGCAGAAGAATTTTCGTATAAAAATTATCTTTGTTTTATAATTCTTAAAATTCTCCCTGTTGCGATTCTATTCTGTAATTTTAAACGGCTGTAAAAAATTATTTTGAACATATTATGGTTACTTATTTCCCGATACAGAACTTAGTAAAAATATTCTCCAATAAATCATCGGTAGTAACCGTGCCTGTGATTTCGCCGAGATAATGGAGCGCTTGCTTAATGTCCATTGCCAAAAAGTCAGAAGTTACCGGATTATCTACGTTTTCCAGCACCCGTTGTAAGGCATTTTCGGTTTGCTTTAAAGCCTCCACATGGCGAATATTGGTAACCAGGGTTTCGCTGGTATTAATATGATGCAAGTTTACCTGCTCCAGTAAGGTTATCTTCAATTCATCAATACCCACCTTATCCCGGGCAGAGATAAAAACGACTCCTAAAGCGGCAAAGGCACTCCGTTGTTCGGGAGCAAGTAAATCCACTTTATTTAATAAAATTAAGTATGGAATCTCCAGTTTGACCAATCCACTAACCTGCTCCTCCAGTTCGGCAAGGGTTTGCGAAGCATCTGCCATGTAAATAATCAGCTTTGCCTGTTTCATTTTCTCAAGCGTCCGCTCAACCCCTAAAGCTTCAATAATATCGGCCGTATCCCGAATTCCTGCCGTATCAATAAAGCGAAAAACAATGCCACCAATATTCAGTTCATCCTCAATGGTATCTCTGGTGGTACCGGCAATGTCCGAAACAATTGCACGTTCTTCATTTAGCAAAGCATTTAACAAGGTCGATTTACCCACATTCGGTTTACCCGCAATTACAATTGGCACACCGTTTTTAATCACATTGCCAAGCTCGAAAGACGAAATTAAACGCTGTAAAACATAGTTGATTTTAGTAACCAGGTTTCGCAATTGATCCCGATTCGCAAACTCGACATCCTCTTCTGCAAAATCAAGTTCCAGCTCAATCATCGAGGCAAAATGAATCAATTGTTCACGCAAGCCTTTCAGCTCATTGGCAAAACCACCACGCATCTGTTGCATCGCCACATCATGCGAAGCCTTCGAATTCGAAGCAATTAAATCTGCCACCGCCTCTGCCTGACTTAAATCAAAAGCACCATTTAAAAAAGCACGCAAAGTAAATTCTCCAGGTTTAGCCGCTCTTGCACCCTTCGAGATTAATAAATTTATAATCTGCTGGATAATATAGTTAGAACCATGGCAGGAAATCTCAACCACATTTTCCTTGGTATAAGATTTTGGTGCAACGAATAAACCAGCTACTACCTCATCAATTAGCTGATCGCCATCTTTAATCAAACCAAAATGTAGGGTATGTGAAGCCTGCTCTCCTAAATCTTTACCGGCAAAAACATCGTTGGTTAGGCGAATGGCATCAGGGCCAGAAAGGCGGATCACGCCAATAGCACCCGATCCCGGAGGCGTAGATAAAGCAATAATGGTATCTTGAGTATTCATTTTTATGTTCTGAATCGGCAAAAATAAGGCTAAACAATCGGTATATCATGGGCGGGAAGTAATTTTTTCTATTCATCTCCCTAGCAAAGGATAAAATGTTAAGATAAGTAAAGCAAGGCACAGGCCGTTTCGACTCCATCAGCCCCCAGAATCCGCTTTATCCGAGAAGAAAACCAAAGTTGTCGCTCCCTATCGAGTAAATAAAATTGTTTCTACTAAACCATTGATCTTTTTAAATCTGCGTCCCTGATCTGCATCAATCTGCGGAAAAGCATTATTCTTCAGATTCCTCTTCCAAATCTGCCAGAACAAACAGCCAAAATTGCCTATCTTAAAACATTTCCAATACCACTATGTTTAATTCAGGGAACCCTAAAACTAATTATGAATAATTTTCCATTAACTGTAAAGAGATCTATAGAGCTATTGGGTCTCATGGCGCTGGTTGCCGTAATTGTGATCGGCCGAGATATAATTATGCCAATTTTAATGGCATTTTTTATCAGCATTATGCTGCTGCCTGTTTATCGCTTTTTAAAGAAAAAGAAATTTCCAGAAAGTTTATCCATCATCTTGCCAATTATGCTGGTAGCACTGTTTGTGGCTTTAATAGTATGGTTTTTCTCGAACCAAATCGGGATCTTGGTTAAAGATTTTCCACAAATAAAGGCAAATGTAACACAACATATAAACTCGCTTAGTGATTGGATCAGCAGGATAACACATTATAACGATAAACAGCAAAAAGCTTTTATTCAGGGCAAGAGCGACGATTTAATGAACATGGGCACTTCACTAGCCGGTGGGGCGGCGGTAACGCTTAGCGGGATCTTTGTTTTTATAGGCCTACTGCCCATTTATATTTATTTAATGCTTTTTTATAAAGACATTTTACTGCGCTTCATATTTATGTGGTTTAAGCCGGATCATCATCCAAAAGTTAAAGAAGCCATTTACGAAACAGAATCCATTATTAAAAGTTATCTGATTGGTCTGCTTATTCAAATTACCTACATGACCATTCTTTTAGGGGGAATTCTTATGTTAATTGGAATTAAACACGCTCTACTTATTGGCGTAATTTTCGCCATTTTAAACTTAATTCCTTATGTGGGTGCCTTAATTGGGAACTTAATAGGTGTCTTGCTTACCCTAACTTCTTCGCAAGAATTATGGCCTGTGGTAACCGTTTTAGGGGTTATTGCTTTTGTTCAATTTTTAGATAATAATATTCTGATGCCTAGAATTGTAGGCTCTAAAGTAAAAATCAACGCTTTATTTGCCATCCTCGGAGTCTTCATCGGCGGTAGCGTGGCAGGTGTCTCCGGAATGTTTTTGGCCTTGCCAATTGTAGCCGTATTAAAAATAATTTTCGACCGTACTGAAATGTTTAAACAATGGGGTGCTTTACTTGGTGATGAAAGGCCAGCCAAAAGTCCCATGAGTTTCCCAAGTTTTCGCAAAAAGAAACCAATTCCAGTAAAATCTGGCGTGGAGGGAAAGGAATAGTTCAATGGTTCAATGGTTAATTGGTCATTGGTTAATTGGTTAATTGGTCAATAGTTAAATAGTCAATAGTCATTGGTTAATTGGTCAATAGTCATTGGTTATTGGCTCATTGGTTAATTGGTCATTGGTCATTGGTCATTGGTTAATTGTTTATTGGCTCATTGGTAAATGGTTATTATTTATTGGCCGTAACGAAAAAAGCATCGCTGGTTAACCACGATGCTTTTTTAATAGAAAAATGTTTTGCTTTCCTTTAGTCCTTAAATGCTTTCATAAAATTGCTTACACTTTCTTTTAAATTTCCATCCGCAATGGCTTTTACAAAGGCGGTCCCGATGATTGCACCATTTGCAAAAGAACAGGCTTTATCGAAAGTTTTCCGATCGCTAATGCCAAAACCAATCATGGTTGGGTTCTTTAAATGCATATTTTTTATTCGGCTAAAGTAAGTTTCCGTTGTATCGCCAACTTCCAGGTTCTTTCCAGTTGTAGCCGAAGAAGAAAGTAGATAAATAAATCCATTTGTTAATCCATCAATCTTATGGATCCGTTCTTCAGCAGTTTGAGGCGTAATCAAAAACACATTACTTAAATTGTGTTCCTCAAAGCACCCTTTATAAAATTCTTCATACTCAACCATGGGCAAATCAGGAACAATACAACCATCAACGCCCACCTCAGCACAGGCTTTGCAGAAATTCTCTACGCCAAATTGTAAAACAGGATTTACATAACCCATCAACAAAACCGGAATGGTAACGTTCTTGCGCAGGTCTTTCAATTGCTCGAAAAGCAGTTTAAGTGTCATCCCCTGATCTAAGGACTGCTTGCTGCTTGCCTGAATAACCGGTCCATCTGCAACAGGATCTGAATAAGGAAAGCCTATTTCAAGCATGTCGGCACCCGATTGTTCCAAAGCCTCCGCAATTTGAATGGTATCGCCAATGTTAGGATAACCAGCAGTATAATAAATGGATAATATATTTTTCTTCGATTCGAAGAGTTGTTTGATTCTGTTCATATACCCCAACCCCTAAGGGGGCTTTATTAAGTGTGAAAAAATTACCGCAAAAAGTCCCCTTTAGGGGATTTAGGGGTTATAATTTAAAATATTTAATATAAGTGTCTAAATCCTTATCGCCACGGCCAGATAAACAAACGACTACATTTTCGCCTGTTTTAAATTCCATTTTTTCTAGATAGGCCAAAGCGTGTGCACTTTCAATAGCAGGAATAATCCCTTCCAACTGTGTCAACAATAAACCTGCATCCAAGCTTTCCTCATCTGTAATCGAAACATATTGCCCTCGACCTGTTTTAAACAAGTGTGCGTGTTGCGGACCAATTCCCGGATAATCCAAGCCTGCAGAAACTGAATGGGGCTCTACTACCTGCCCATCTGGCGTTTGCATCAGAATACTTCTACTCCCATGTAAAACACCTTCTTTTCCTAAATACGTAGTCGCTGCAGAAAAACCACTTGATACACCTTTTCCCGCGGCCTCAACAGCCACCAGCTTAACATTTTCATCATCCATAAAATGATAAAACATTCCCATGGCATTGCTTCCACCACCAACGCAGGCCAAAACATAATCTGGCTGATCGCTTCCGGTTTGCGCTAATAATTGCTTTTTGGTTTCTTCGGATATGATCGATTGAAAAATGGCCACCATATCAGGATATGGATGTGGACCAACTACCGAACCGATGATGTAATGGGTATCAACTGGGTTGTTAATCCAATCTCTCATGGCTTCATTGGTTGCATCTTTTAAAGTTTTGCTCCCTGAACTTGCGGGAACAACCTTTGCACCCAACATTTTCATCCGGGCAACATTTGGCGCCTGACGCTCAATATCAACCTCGCCCATGTAAATCACACATTCCAAATTGCGCAGTGCACAAACAGTCGCAGTTGCAACACCGTGCTGACCAGCGCCTGTTTCTGCAATAATTCTTTTTTTGCCAAGCTTTTCGGCCAGTAGGATTTGCCCAATGGTGTTGTTTATCTTGTGTGCACCGGTATGATTTAAATCTTCTCTTTTTAAGAAAATGTTTGCACCATATCTTTCCGAAAGTCTCTTAGCCAAATACAACGGCGAAGGCCTGCCAACATAATCCTTTAACAGTTGATGAAATTCCTTTTGAAAATCTGCATCATCAATAATTTTCAAATAGTTTTGACGCAATTCTTCAACGTTTGGATAAAGCATCTCTGGAATGTATGCCCCACCAAAATCTCCATAATATCCTTTTTCGTTTACTTTGTATTTCATATCTTTTTTATCAAATCCGTCGGTTGAAACCGACAGCAATGAACGCTCAAATCCTTTATTTATACTTTTATTTCTTAGCTTCTTGTTATTCCATCCAATAAAGCCTTAACACTATATCTCCGTTCTACTCTAATCCGGCTTAACAAATTTTTCGGGATAGCCAGTCCAGGCCAAACCACTAACTTCAATAGAAAAATTTTCAGCTGGGAGTTTTGTTTTTTCACCGGCTTTTATTTTTTATTTGTGTTCAAGCTAGCTTCGCTGGTCTTTTGCGATCAAAAGAAAAAAGCCCGTCCGGCCAGGACAAACATTATCCAATTCCGCCCACTGCCCCACCAAAGGGTGATAGCAACCCGCTCAAACTAATTGCCTAGCTTTGCTACAAATTCCCTTATCTTCTCCGCATCCTTAACGCCAGGTTCAACTTCAAACCGGCTATTAATATCAAGCGCATATAATCTCGAATCTCCAATTTCTTTTATCAATTGTGCATGTTCCAAATCAATTCCTCCACTTAAGAAATAAGGCTTTTCTAAAGTGTATTTTTCTAAGATCGTCCAATCGAACGTTTTACCCGACCCACCATGTGCTTTTGTTTTGGTATCAAATAAAAAATACTCAACGGATTCTAAATAAGCATCTAAAGCAGAAAAATCAAATCCTTCATCAACGCCGAAAGCCTTAATCACCTCTAAACTACCAAAGGTAGATTTTAACTTTTTACAATACTCAACTGGTTCATTTCCATGTAACTGAACAGCATTAAGCTTATGTAAGTTTATCTTTTCTTTTACTTTTTCCAAATTCTCATCAACAAAAACCCCAACGGTTTTAATTTGCTCCGGAATGTATTTAATCAGTTCAGCAGAAACATCGTTTATAAATCGAGGAGATTTTTCATAAAAAATAAAACCCAAATAATCGGGTTGAAGTTCAGCAACCTTTGCAATATTTGCAGCGAACTTCATTCCACAAACTTTTAGTTTTAATCCATTCGCGTTGATCATGCCACTAATTTTTTAAAACTATTTAAAGCTTTTTTACTCATTAAAGATTCTTCGGCTTCATAAAAGCAATCGCCAAAAGTTGCAGTTGGTTTTATGGTTTTGATTGCCAAAGCTGAATTGCACAATACTACGTTATTCTGAACGTCGGTCGCCTCGCCATTTAGCACATCCATAAATATTTTTGCTGATGATTCTACAGTATCGCCACCCTTAATATCGTTTACAGAAACCTTATCAAAACCCATATCGCTTAGGGTTAAAATACTCTCGCCTTTGTTGTTAAAGGTTTTTACATCGCAGGTTAAAGAGATTTCATCATAACCTTCCAGCGCATGTACAATGGTGTAATTTTTTGTGGTATCCTGATATAAATAATTGTACAAACGAGCCAGTTCCAAGCTAAAAACACCAACCATTTGATATTTTGGCTGTGACGGGTTAACCATTGGCCCTAGCATATTAAAGAAGGTTTTAATGCCTAAATCTTTGCGAATCGGCGCTACAATTTTCATAGCCGGATTAAACAAGGGCGCATGCAAAAAGCAAATCCCGGCTACATCTAAATTCCTTTTTAAAACATCTTGATCATTAGTAAAACGGTAGCCCAAATATTCCATTACATTAGACGACCCACAACCGGAAGAAACCCCGTAATTACCGTGTTTTGCAACCGGATAACCTGCACCCGCAACTACAAAAGAAGAAAGTGTAGAGATGTTAAAGGTATCTTTTCCGTCGCCACCAGTACCACAAAGATCAATCAGTTCATAATTATTGAAATCGGTTTTCATAGCCAAATCAAGCATGGCATCACGAAAACCCTGCAATTCATCAACCGTAATGTTGCGCATGGCATATGCGGTAATAAAAGCGGCAATTTGCGAAGAATTAAATTCACCCTGAGTTATGGAAATGAGAATGTTTTTTGCCTCTTCCCTGCTGAAACTCTTATTTTCAAATAAATGGTTTAATATTCTTTTCATGTTGATGTTTTCAAGCCATGGTTCGTGTTTCCACGAATCAATTATCATTTCGTTTCGCCAATACAATAACCGAGACGATAGGTTGTTAAAAAAATGCAATAAAAAAAGGATTGCTTTTTGGGCAATCCTCTTCGTCGTTTATAAAATATTTTAAAATATATAACAATAGAATCTGCCTAACGAATTTCGTTATGCCACCACCAATTGTTATTTAAGTTTTTAATTATCATGTTTGTATACAACAAATATTGATATACTTTTTTAATATTCCAAAATCTTTCTAAAATTTATGGCTTTCTTTAAAAGAAAAGTACAGTTTAATGATGATCTGGGTTTCGGCTCTGCTCCTGTAATTAAAAACCAGCGGGTATTAAATACTGATGGAACACCAAATATAGAGCGAACAGGATTGCCTTGGTTTAAATTTGACGATACCTACACCCGACTCGTTACCATGAGCTGGCCAAGGTTTTTCTTTGTAATCCTAATTGCTTATCTCATTGTAAACACATGTTTCGCCATTGCTTACAATGTTGTTGGTATAGAGAATTTAGATGGTGCAAAAGGTGTAACCCTCCGCGATCAGTTTTTCGATGCTTTCTTTTTCTCGGCCCAAACCATATCTACGGTCGGCTATGGGCATATTTCGCCTCAAGGTTTCATCACCAGTATTCTTGCTGCTTTCGAAAGTATGCTGGGCTTATTGGCTTTTGCCTTAGCTACAGGCTTACTGTATGGCCGTTTTAGTCGTCCAACTTCTAAGGTAACTTTTAGTAAAAAAATGGTAATAGCACCCTACCAAGGCCAAACCGGTTTAATGTGCAGACTGGCTAATCTTCGGAAAAATTCTTTGATTGATGTTGAGGCTCAAATGTTTATGACTTTTAACGAAACCATTGATGGTAAATTAAAAAGAAGTTTTTATCCTTTGGAATTAGAACGCAGTAAAATAAGTGTTCTTTCTTTAAACTGGACCTTGGTTCATCCGATTACGGAAGATAGCCCGATGTTTGAAAAAACGCTAGACGAACTAAAAGTAGCCGAAGTGGAGATTTTTGTAATTCTGAAAGCGTTTGACGATACTTTTGCTCAAACCATCCACACCAGAACAAGTTACCAAGATGAAGACATTGAGTGGAATGCGAAATTCAAAATCATGCATTATCATAATGAAGAAGGCAAAACGGTTATGGATTTCAGCCTTTTTGATCATACTGAAACAGTACGAATTGAATAATTTCTGGAAAGCCGTTGAAGCGATAATCGGTTAAGGCAACCCGATCTCTTGCTAATCCCAAAGAACAATCGTGAACGCTTTCAGTTCCTTTGGTTTTAGATCACTTACGATTGGGTTATTACTATCTTACTTACATGAGTTAGCACACATAAGTTGTTACGAGATTCTATGGAAGTTTAATTTAAATAAGGCTTAATAATGATATTTTAACTGAACTATAATGATTTTATCATCCATTACTTTATAAACTAAACGATGCTCATCATTAATTCTTCTTGACCAAAATCCAACCCAATTATATTTTAAGGCCTCTGGTTTTCCAATACCAGTGAATGGTGTTTCAATAATCGAATTTATTAATTCAGAAATCTTTTTTTGGATCTGCTTATTGCCTGATTTTTTCCATTCCTCAAGTTGTTTTTTCGCATCAAGGGTAAATTCTATTTCCATAAATCGGCAACACCTATTTTTACGGTCTGGCCTTTTTCAGCTTGCTTAATACTTTTATCAAGCGCTTTTTTATTTGCCACAGATTTACTTAAGTACAAACTATCATTCTCTTCTCCTTTTTTAAAGGCAACATCTAAAGCTTTGAGAATAGCTTTAATAGCTGTTAATTGCTTTCTATCTTTTGGCTGTACAATTAGTGTTTCCATACAAACAAATTTACTGTTTTTTACATTAAATAAAACCAAAATTTATTGGTACTGTTATCAGTAGCCACAAATTGAAAAAGAATTTATCAAAACTCTATTTTTGCAAAGAAACATTAATAAACTCCACAATATCCTTGTACAAATCATTCCCTCCAAAAATCATCTGGCTAATCATGGGAACGTGACTTTTACCTTTAACCTCTTTAATATCAACAGGAATGTTATTTACCTTTAACTTTTCGTACAATCTTGGCGTTTGCAATTTTATGGCACCGTAGGTTTTACTTCCATAAAAAAGCAAATGAGGGTTTTTGATATTATTTACATAATTTAAGGGAGATGCAACTTGCCAAACAGCCGGTTTATCTGTAAATGTTCTGATAAAATCGAAATAGAAGTCATCTTTCTCAGCTGTACTTAAATATTCCTTCATATCCAACCCGAAAGGATCATTTAAGATTACGCCCTTAATTGGATTTTTTATACCTGCATGTTGAAAATATTTGGGATCTGCATTAATTAATTCGGCAAGATGAGCACCAGCCGAATGTCCCATAATAAATATTTTATCAGAACTTGCAGTATAGTTCACAATATTTTCTTGAACCCACTTAAGGGCTAATGCACAATCATTCCCCATCCTTTCATATTGAACATGGGGTGCCAAAGGATAATTGATGATTACTGTAACAACACCCTTCTTTGCAAAATTTCGCCCCAACCACCAATACGTTTCTTTTTTACCACTGCTCCATGATCCTCCATGAATAAATACGAGTACAGGCTTATCATTTATTCCATCATTTTTATAAAAAACATTCAGGGTATTCGCTTCATCGGTATTACTGGCATAATTAATATTTTTAGCCGTTTTTATCTGCGCAGAAGATATTATGGTTTGAAGCAGGAGCATTAGTAAAATTAATTTTTTTAACATATAAAAAAGGTTTATCCCTTCAACAGTAAATTAACGAAATTGTTCCTATTGCGGATGTTTCGGGATTCATAGATCTGTCACATTTGGTTTGTTGAAATGCTTATGGTGCTCCTCGACAGGCTCAGATCAGATAGATATCGGATGACAAGTATTAAAAATCAATAGCGTGAATATCGTAGCGGGACGCTATGACTAGAATCATTATAACCAAAAACAAGTTGACGAGCCAATATGCTTTTCCAACTAACAAGGCCTTACCATCGCATCTTCGTTTAACTTCAATCCGGCCTAACAAATTTTTCGGAATACACAGTCCAAGCCTAAGCAATAACTTGAATAGAAAAATTTTCAGCCGGCAATTTTTGTTTCTTTTTGTTGTCAAAAAGAAAAAAGCCCGTCCGGCTAGGACAAAATAAATATCCGATAACAAATTCTATAAATATCAATGACATGAATGTCGTAGCGGGACGCTACGACTAGAATCATGTAAACGATACATTTATAAAATCAATCTGATTTTAGGACTTAATCAACGGATTCTTTTCCTTCGCAAACAAATCAAATACCTTTTTATCCACAAAAGCCGGAAACAACTTGTTCATCCAAACCGCTAGTTTTCCCTGACCGGTCATAATCAAAGTACGTTTACGTTTTTCAATTCCATCGGCTATAATGCTTGCCACTTCTTCTGATGTCATCATTTTACCTTCTTCCATACTGGTTTCGCCATGAGCAACACCATCTTTGGCTAAAGCTGCAACCCGAATATTCGAGGTGGTAAAGCCTGGGCAGGCAACCAAAACATTTACTCCAGTTTTTAAAAGCTCTGTACGTAAGGATTCCATGAAACCATTCATTGCAAATTTAGATGCGGAATAACCGGTTCTTCCAGGCAAGCCACGGTAACCAGCAATAGACGAAATACCGACTACCGTTCCCTGCGTTTTTAATATTTCGGGCAAGGCATATTTTGTACAATAAACCGTTCCCCAGAAATTTACATCCATCAAGTTTTTAAGTACAGATAAATCCAGATCGTTAAATAAAGCCCGCATAGATAAACCTGCATTATTCACCAGAATATCTATTTTATTAAAAGAAACCAGGGTTTGTTTAATAATCAACTCACAGTCGGCTTCTTTGCTAACATCTGCCTGAACAGCTACTGCTCTAATGTGATATTTCTTTTCTAAATCGGCTGTGATTTCACAAAGCGTAACATATTGACGTGCAGCCAAAACAAGGTTTGCGCCGCGTTTTGCGAATTCTTCAGCACAAGCTTTTCCAATTCCGCTCGATGCACCGGTAATGATGATAACCTTATCTTTCAAGTTCATTTTTTTTAGCTAGTATCAATAATAGAGAATCAAGTATAAAGGCTTGCTCTTCATAATCTATTATTTGTTTTTAAAATAATTTGTTGCCTCGGCAACCTTATCTGTGTTGATAATATCTGCGCCTAAATCACGCAATAAGTTCCAGCAAGCTTCAGTATCTGGGGCACCCCAAAAGCGAAATGGCTTCCCGTTTTTATGAGCATTTACAATTAACGTTTTTAGCTTTGCCTTGTCCGATTCTGAAATTTCGCCAATGCCTTTCCATTTTGAATAAGTGGCAAAATTATCGCTAATCATGACTACTTTTTTTAAATCTTCTAAAGAATAGGCATGATTGGGCAATCCATCGAAAGAGACTTCTTTATACTTATGAAAATCAGCATCTTTTGGGCGGTTTCCACTAATTACCACTGAAACCTTTGCTCCATTTTTCTCAAAGCCATTTTTATACTTTTTTAAGGCTTTAAGCAAAACTGGATAAGTTAAATCAAAGCTATCCTTAACATCAATCATAAATTGAAAAGAATAAAATTTATCCGTTTTCGATAGTTCTAGAATTGGTGTTAAATACATTTTATTCAATGTATTTTCAGCTTTAATTTCTTTTCTACTGTGCGATACGATTAATGAGTCGCCTACAAGAAAGATATCTGCTTCAATAGAAAAAGCTTTATTTTCGATCGCATCGAAAAAAGGTTTATAATGTGTATAATCGTTATGTGAATGGATTTTAACCTGCGCATGAAGCGAAAGAGTTAAGAATATTAAAACGCATAAAAACAGAAACTGCCTCATCATTTCATCATAGCATTTTCATATGGCACACGGGTAATGATAGAACGACCAAGTGTAATTTCGTCGGTATACTCTAGCTCTCCACCAAAAGCAATTCCTCGGGCAATAGTCGTAATCGGCACATTAAATTCTTTTAATCTTTTATATAGATAAAAGATTGTGGTATCACCTTCCATGTTTGGGCTCAATGCCAAAATAACCTCCTTAATATCTCCTGTACCAACCCTAGAAACCAACCCATCGATAAATAAATCGGCTGGGCCGATGCCATCCATTGGAGAAATTAATCCGCCTAATACATGATAAACACCAAAGTATTGAGATGTATTTTCGATTGCCATTACGTCTCTGGTATCTTCAACTACACAAATGGTTTCCTTGTCTCGCTTATGTGAAGTACAAATTTCGCAAACCGTATAATCAGAAATGTTATTGCAAACGCTGCAGTTTTTAATCTGCTGTTTAAGCTTAATTAAGGTATTTCCAAACTGGTTAACTTCTTCTTGCTCCTTATTTAAAAGATGTAAAACTAATCTCAAAGCAGTCTTCTGCCCAACACCTGGTAATTTAGAGAATTCGCTTACCGCATCTTCTAGCAGTTTGGATGAAAAATTCATATTACAAAAATATGCAAAAATGGTTGATAGGAAAAAATAGTTTGATTGTTATATTAATAAATTGCTCCATTGTTTGATTGTTGCATTGTTGTTAAAAATTCAGTTATTTAAAGGCGGCGACTAACAATTTATCAGTCTAGCGATTTAACAACCTTTTAAGCCATTGACTTTAAATCGTAATTTCTTACATTTAGCAGCTTAAAACAAAACTTATGTCGCCAACCATCCTCTTATGTTTTTTAATCGGTTACTTTTTACTACTGATTATCATCTCATTTGCAACATCAAAAAACTCATCCGATAATTCTACTTTTTTTACCGCCAACAAAAACTCTAAATGGTACTTGGTTGCCTTCGGAATGATTGGAACGGCACTATCAGGTGTAACCTTTATTTCTGTTCCCGGTGAAGTTGGTGCGCCGGCAGGAAATCAATTTCAATATTTTCAGTTTGTTTTGGGCAACGCAGTTGGTTTCATCATAATTGCAACGGTTTTACTGCCACTGTACTATAGAATGAATTTAACTTCCATTTATAGTTATATAGAACAGCGCTTAGGCCATTACAGTTACAAAACAGCAGCTTCTATTTTTTTGTTAAGCCGTACTTTAGGCTCAGCAACAAGATTATACTTGGTAGTAATTGTTTTGCAACGCTTTATATTCGATAACTATGGTGTGCCTTTTTGGTTAACCGTTCTTATTTCTTTAGCGCTAATTTGGTCTTACACCTTTAAAGGAGGACTAAAAACCATTATTATAACCGATACCTTACAAACTTTTTTCTTGGTATTGTCTGTTTTTCTTACCATTTATTTTATTTGTAATAGCTTAAATTTCAATATCCCCGAAGCTTTCGAAACAGTAAAAAACAGCAGTTATTCGAAAATATTTTTCTTGAATGATTTTCTAACCAATAAATTTTACATCAGTAAACAGTTTATCGGCGGAATTTTTGTAACCATCGCAATGACAGGTTTAGATCAGGATTTGATGCAAAAAAACCTGAGTATGAAAACCATAAAAGAGGCACAAAAAAACATGTTTACCTTTACAGGTGTATTTGTTATTTTGAACGTTTTCTTTTTGAGTGTTGGCGCACTTTTATACATTTTTGCGTCTAAAAACGGAATAGATATTCCTTTAGACCACATCACCTCGAAGCCTAGAACAGATTTGTTATTTCCTGAAATTGCACTTAATAATTTAGGAGCGCTCCCAGCCATAATATTTATGCTAGGTTTAACCGCGGCTACTTTCGCAACTACAGATTCTGCATTAACAGCACTCACTACATCTTTCTGCGTTGATTTTTTGGGCATGAATAAGACAGAGAAATTAAACGATACTACAGCTGTTAGAAAAAGACATACCGTACATGTTATGTTTTCCATTTTGATGTTCTTGGTAATCATCGTAATCAATGCGCTTAACAGCTCATCAGTTGTAAGTTTAATTTTTACCATTGCATCTTACACCTACGGACCGCTTTTAGGCCTTTACAGTTTTGGCTTATTTGTAAAAAAACGAGGTTTGCACGATAAATTAGTTCCGATAGTTTGCATATTATCACCTTTTTTATGTTACTTGCTTGCAACGTTCTCCACCACTTTATTGGGCGGTTACGTTTTTAGTGTCGAACTGATTTTGATAAATGGTTTGATTACATTTTTAGGTTTATTGTTGATCAGTAAAAAAACAGATCAGCAAACCAGATTTTAATATTAGAATAACAGTATATGACGAGTGAAGAAAAAATTAGAAGTGCCTTTGAGAATAAAGATTGGCAAGAAATAAAAGTTACCGATTCTTGGCAGATTTTTAAAATAATGGCCGAGTTTGTTGATGGTTTTGAGAAACTAGCCAAAATCGGCCCATGTGTTACCATTTATGGTTCGGCCCGTACGGCACAGACAAACAAATATTATCAATTGGCCGAAGAATGCGGAAAGCTTTTAACCGATAGAGGTTATGGCGTTATTACAGGGGGTGGCCCTGGTATTATGGAGGCTGGTAACAAAGGTGCTCATACGAACGGGGGTAAATCTGTTGGTTTAAATATAGAGTTGCCATTTGAGCAGTTTCACAATAAATACATTGATCACAACAAGTTGTTGGAGTTTGATTATTTCTTTGTTCGAAAGGTAATGTTTATGAAATACAGTCAGGGTTTTGTGGTACTGCCAGGCGGTTTTGGAACTATGGATGAACTTTTTGAAGCCTTAACCTTAATTCAAACTGGCAAAATTGCCCGATTCCCTATTGTGCTGGTAGGTAGCGATTATTGGGGCGGGTTAATTGAATGGATTAAAGGAACGATGTTGCAAAAAGAACATAACATTCACGAAGAAGATTTGAATTTATTCCGTCTTGTAGATACCGCAGAAGAAGCTGCTGAACATATTTTCCGTTTCTATAATAAATATGTGCTAAAACCGAACTTCTAGAATTAGATTATACAGGTTAAATGATTATCCAGATAAAATTCGATCACACAGACAAAGAGTGCTTGTAAAAACAAGCACTTTTTTTATGCTTAAAATTTAATGTTGTAACAACTTGAAAAAACTAATCTCTAAAAGCCAAATGAATTATCATGGCAAAATTTATTAATTGGAAAAGAAACTGGCTGAGCTCGAAAATAGAACTTTTTGTAGATGGAATACAGAAAGGAGCAATTATTTTCAGCACATGGAGAAGTGATGCCGAATCGATATTTGAAGATAAGAACTATTTTTTTACAAACGTTGGATTCTGGCAATCTAAAACAAATGTGTTTGATAAAAAGACAAATGAGCTTGTTGCCATTATTACTTATGATAGCTGGAAATCAAAGGCTGTAATCAGCATGAAATCCGGCGAACAATTTGAGTGGAAATCTACTAATTTTTGGAAATCACAATTTGTTGTTTCCAACTATAAAGACGCCAACATCATTTACAACTCATCCTCAAACAGTGGATCAATATCCTCCGATACGGATGACAGCTTATTGATGATTACAGGTTTATTCATTAAACAAATTTACAACAAAAGAGGTGCTGCACTTGTTGCTTGTTTCGTGCCAATTATTATAGCTACAACATCAAGACATCATTAAATAATTTTTAAAAATGGAGCAAATTTTAAACTGGAGCAAAGGTACTTTCGATAGTAACTATCACGTACTAAAAGATGGCTTGCTTAGGTTTTCTTTAAATTTTAGCTCGTTAAAAAATTCTGCCATCGCAACTACCCAAAGTGGAATTTTTCTTTTAAAAAGTACGGGAATTGCAAATCCAGAAACTTTATTATTTAACAACAAGAACGAAGTTTTAGCCAAAATAACTTACGATTTGCTTGGTTTTAAAGCAAAAATCATCTTCAAATCTGGCGAACAGTTTGATTGGAGTTTTCAAAACAGCTGGTTAAGCAGATGGTCTTTAAATAATCATACCGATAAACAAATTCTTTTTAGCGCTTCAAGCGGAAGGGGAATGATCAACTCAAACGTAGATGATGATATGCTGGTTTTTTGCGGATTATTTATTCGAGAATATTTTGCTAGAATCCTTTTCGGTTTTATTATTGTTGTATTTATTCTATTAACAGGGAAGGGTATTTTTTAAGAATACAACAACAGATGATTTAAATTTCTGTTAAAGCAAGAGATCCATCTTACTAAAAGAACATCATTTTAGAACAATAATTTTTCTTTGTTTGGGGTCTTTCTTTGTTCAAGATAATAATGCCACAGAATCATTGTGTAAATTGTACGGTAAGGTTTCTGTTCTGAAACTTTCTCAACAATCTCATCCCTGCTAATGTTCTTATCCAGTTTTTTCACCTGCTTCAAAGCATTCACCGCTGCCAAATCTCCAATGGGAAAAACATCAGAATGATGCAGTATAAAAATAAGATAAATATCTACCGTCCAATCTCCTATTCCTTTTACTGATTTTAATTGTTGCCGAATTTGATAATCATCCATAGATTCGAGCGATTTTAGAGACAGTTTGCCAGTACGCAACTTTTCTGCAAGGTCTCTAACATAAACTGTTTTCTGTCGACTAAAATAACAGTTCCGCAGTTCTTCGTCATTAAGTCTCAACAACTTTTCTGGCATTATAATTTTTATTTTTTCTTTGAGCTTATTTAATGTTGCAAGTGCAGAGGCAAGCGAAACCTGCTGTTCTAAAATAATGTGAACCAAAGATTCAAAGGTATTTGGCCTCGACCAAAATGGTGGATATCCGTAGCGATCAAGAATCAATTTCAAATCGCCGTCGATTTGGGCTAAACGATTGCAAATTTGATGAAGGCTTTCTTGATTAAAGGTTTCAAACATATCAAACTATTTAAGCAAATCGTAGGCAAACCTTAAAATCGTACCGAAAACAACGAGTAGAAAGAATATCCGAACAAATTTATTTCCTTTTAGTAAGGCTAGTTTCGTACCAAAGTAAGCACCACCAATATTAAAAATTGCCATTGGGATGGCATACTGAAAAAGAATATGGCCTGTAGAAACAAAATAAATAATAGCAGCTAAATTGGTGGCCATGTTTACAATTTTAGCATGGCCGCTGGCGCCAATAAAATCAAAACCTAAAACTGCAATAAAAACTAGAATCAAAAAAGAACCTGTTCCTGGCCCAATTAATCCATCGTAGAAACCGATTAATAAGCCAAATATTGCAGCCATCAAAACCTGTTTTTTTACCGAATGGTTTTTCTCTTGATGAATGCCAAACTGCTTATTGAAATACGTGTAGAGTGCAACCAGAATCAGCACAACCAAAATGATTGGTTTAATAACCGAGTTATCAATCCGGCTTACCAAAAACGCACCCAAAAGTGCGGCAACAAATGCGGTACTGGCGCAAGCAGCTAATACTTTTAAGTTAAATTTTACTTGCTTAGAATACCTGAAAGCAGCCAACGTAGTACCCGCAATAGAAGGAATTTTTGTTGTTCCGAGCAATGTAGCTACAGGATAATGAGGTAAAATGAGTAAGGTGGCCGGAGTTTGCAATAAACCACCGCCACCTACAATAGCATCTATAAATCCAGCGGCAAAAGCAACAAGGCAAAGTGAAACCAGTTCATTAATCATTGATCATGATTTTCGGGATTAGAGAATTTTAAGATCATAGTTCTAATCTATTATTAGTTGAACTGAAACCTTCATTACCGTTGGTTTCAACCGACGGATTTACATCCTTTCTGGAGAAGTAATTCCCAAAATCAGCATGCCAGTATAAATCACATCTGCAGTTTTTTTACTTAGGTTTAAACGAAACTGTTTTTCATCGCCAGCTTCAGTCTTAACAATCGGCGGAACTTCATGATAAAATTTGTTAAATAGTTTAGCCAATTCGTATAAATAATTTGCCAAACTCGCCGGACTATAAGCTTTCGCCGCAACGGCAATTTCTGATGGATATTTAGCCAAAAGAAGAATCATCTCCAACTCAACCTCAGAAATACCAGCGAAATCTGCACCTGTCAAAGCAAATTGGTAATCGGCTTTACTCAACAAGGATTTGATCCTTGCATGTGTATATTGGATAAAAGGACCAGTGTTGCCTTGAAAATCTATACTCTCAGCAGGATTAAATAATAAACGTTTTTTAGGCTCTACTTTTAGTAAGAAATACTTTAAGGCACCTAAACCAATATTTTTATAAAGCTCTTCCTTTTCTTCGGTGGTAAAATCATTTATCTTACCAAGTTCTTCCGTTTTTTCTTTTGCTGTGGTAATCATGCTTTCGATTAATTCATCAGCATCTACAACAGTTCCTTCACGGCTTTTCATCTTCCCGTTTGGCAAATCAACCATTCCGTACGATAAATGATATAAACCCTTTGCCCAGCTCTTACCTAATTTCTCCAGAATCAAAAACAGCACCTTGAAATGATAATCCTGTTCGTTGCCAACCACATAAATCGACTCATCCATATTGAAATCATCGTGTTTCATTTCAGCGGTTCCCAAATCCTGGGTAATGTAAACCGAAGTTCCATCAGCACGCAAAACCAGTTTTTGGTCTAAACCATCGGCCGTTAAATCTATCCATACAGAACCATCTTCCTTTTTAAAGAAAACGCCTTTTGCCAAACCTTCATCAACCGTATCTTTACCCAATAAATAAGTATTACTCTCGTAATAGAACTTGTCGAAATCTACCCCTAAGTTTTTGTAAGTAACATTAAAACCTGCGTAAACCCATTCGTTCATGGTTTTCCAAAGCGTAACAACCTCTTCATCGCCCTGCTCCCACTTCAAAAGCATTTGCTGTGCTTCCTTAATCAACGGTGCATTTTTCTTCGCTTCTTCTTCAGTTTGTCCTTCGGCTTTTAATGCTTCAATTTCTTTTTTATATTCCTTATCAAAAATTACATAGTATTTTCCAACTAAGTGGTCGCCCTTTAAGCCCGAGCTTTCTGGTGTTTCGCCATTTCCCCATTTTTGCCAGGCAAGCATCGATTTACAGATGTGAATGCCACGATCATTAACCAAGTTTACCTTAACCACATCGTAACCGTAAGCCTTAAGCAGTTCGGAAACCGAATAACCCAATAAATTATTACGAACATGGCCCAGGTGAAGTGGTTTATTGGTATTTGGCGAGGAATATTCTACCATTACCTTTTTACCATTGGATGGATAAACACCAAAATCAGAAGCTAAAATTTCTTCATTAAACTGATTTAAGAAATAACTTTCAGCAATGCTCAAGTTCAGAAAGCCCTTTACAACATTAAATTTAGTTACATTTTCTACGTTAGCCACTAAATACTCACCAATTTCATTAGCGGTTTGTTCAGGCGATTTCTTAGATATTTTGGTAATCGGAAAAACAACAATCGTTGCCTGACCTTCAAATTCTTTACGGGTATCTTGTATGTTGATTACACTTTCGGCAACCTCCTCTTTATAAAGTTCGAGAATGGCTTTCTGTGTTTCGGCAATAATAAAATTCATGCGGTAAAATTAATGAAAAAAGTCGGAAAGTAGTTCGATAGTTGGAAGACCGATGTCCGAAGTTCGGTTACAGATTGAAATGGTTTTAAAGATCAGGGCTAAGGTGTAGTGGCTTAAATGCGTGTAAATGATTATTGAGCAAATATAGTTTCAGTCTTTATCCTCGATACTTACTACTTGATACTATTCTAAAATTAAATAGCTTTGTACAACTAAATATTCATGAGCGAAGAAAATCAAATTTTTAAGGTGAACGTAAAAACCGAGATCGGTAGGTTGCGTAAATTGTTAATTCATAGTCCGGATAGTGGTTTGGGCAAAGTTGTTCCGTCCAAGGCACAAGATTGGCTTTTTGAAGATATTGTTCATTTAGATACCATCCGTAAAGGTGAATACGATTATTACATTAAACTTTTGATGTACTTTCTCGACCCCGAAAAAATCAAAGGAAAGCTCTCTAAAATAGATTCGGAAGAAGATAATCGTAATTTTTACAAACCCAATCATCCCGATTTTCATAATTCAAACTCGGTCATAGAGATTCAGAACTTATTAAGCGAAATGCTTGAAAACGAATCTATCCGTAAGAAATTGGTGGCTGCAGTTTGTGCTATAGAAGGTTGTACTTATAAAGTTCAGTTAGAATTAACCAATACCGACCCGAAACAATTGGCGGAGATTTTCATTTCTGGAACACTGGCCAACGACACGATGATTTTTGCACCGATTCCGAATTTAATTTTCACTCGGGATGTGGGTACAACCATCAATAACCACATTTTACTAAATAAGCCGGCCAAAAAAGCCCGTGTACGCGAAACACTCTTAATGCGCTATATTTTCTTTAACCACCCATTATTTGAAAATTATCGCAATAACATCTTAGAAATTCCTGATGTTACGATGCACTTTTTGCGCCCTGGCGATGAACCTGCATTTAGCACCACTTTAGAGGGTGGCGACGTGATGATGGTAAGCCCGAACCATGTGTTAATTGGCTGTAGTGAACGTACATCAGAACATGGCGCAAACGAGGCCATAAAATTATTGTTTGATAACGATGTTGTAGAAAAGGTTACGGTGGTAAAAATTCCAAGTAAACGCGACTACATGCACTTGGATACGGTTTTTACGCAAGTTAAGCGCAATACCTGGGTTATTTTGAATTCAATAGCGCATTCTCCAAAATATAACCCTTACGAACCAATTAATTTTTTAAAAGAACCCGAAAAATTAGAAGCTACTACAGCAATTCAATTTACAAAGGCCAATCCGCAGGAGCCAAAACATTTTGAACATGTTGAAGCTTTGTTGAATGATATTAGTCAGAACGATTTAAAAAGCACCGAACCAACAAAAATTATTTATAGCGGAAACAACACTTTTCCTTACGATTCGAGAGAGCAATGGACAGATTCTTGTAACCTGCTTGCAATTAAGGAAGGTGTGGTTTTAGGTTACGACAGAAACGATAAAACTGTTGATGCCTTTAGAGATGCTGGTTTTGATATTATTGATGTAAAAGATTTAATTCAGGATTTAGAAAGTGGCAAAGCCAATGCTGAAACCATTACCGACACCTTGATTTTAATGCCTTCGGCTGAATTATCTCGTGCCCGCGGTGGTTTCCACTGTATGAGTTTACCCATTTTAAGAGACGATCTTTAGGAGGTTCATTAGTCATTGGTCCATTAGTCATTGGGTATGACGCATAAACTTTGAGCCAATGAACGAGTAAACTAATAAATTATTGACCATTGAACTATTAAACGAATGAGCCAAACAACCAACCACATCCTTATGATCCGCCCTGTTGATTTTAAATTCAACGAGCAAACGGCTGGAAACAATAAATTTCAGGTTGCATCCACCGAAACCAATGTGCAAAGCCTGGCTTTAAACGAGTTTGATGGTTTTGTTGATTTATTAAGAAAAAACGATGTTGATGTAAGGGTTGTTGACGATACTTTGCAACCCGAAACACCTGATTCTATTTTTCCGAATAACTGGGTTTCCTTTCATGATGATGGTTCTGTTTTTTTGTACCCTATGTTTTCTGAAAACCGTAGGTTAGAACGCAGAAATGAAATATTAGAGGGATTAAAAGATAAATTTGAGGTAAACCACATTAGCGATATTAGTTTCTACGAACAGCAGCATGCTTTTTTAGAAGGAACGGGAAGCATGGTTTTGGATAGGGTTAACAAAATTGCCTATGCTTGCTTAAGTGTTCGTACGGATGAAGAAGTATTGAATAATTTCTGCATGCTCACAAGTTATCACCCTATTGCGTTTCAGGCGGTAGATTTGGCCCGATTTCCTATTTACCATACAAATGTGATGATGTGCATCGGCGATAACTTCGCGGTTATTTGTATGGATTCCATTCCAAATCTTGATGAAAAGGAAAAGGTTGCCTTAAGTTTGATAAATAGCGGCAAAGAAATAATCGAGATTTCGCTCGACCAAATGAACCGTTTTGCAGGCAACATGTTGCAGGTAGAAAATAATAAGGGAGAGCATTTACTTGTAATGTCTGAACAAGCCTACCTATCATTAAATGCGGAGCAAATAGCAAAGCTGGAAAAATATAACAGAATTATTTATGCCCCGATTTACACCATAGAAAAAAACGGTGGCGGTAGCGCAAGGTGCATGCTTGCTGAAATTCATTTGCCTTTGAAATAGCGCAGCTATTATCGCACATTCCATTTCTTTGCCGTCGGTTTCAACCGACGTTTATTAAAGTGGTTTGCTATTAAAACTTAAATAGTAGCACAAACCCGAATTTTTATAAACCTGATTGGAGCGGCATCCCCCGATTTTTCTTCGGGGATACAGCGGAAAGCAGGACTGAAATTTACCAAATGTACAGAACCCTGCTTTTCAAGTAAAAAATCTTACTTATACCTATCTTTCCTTCTCAAAACTATTCCACTAAAAAATTTGTCTTAAGTGCAACCGTTGCTCTACAGTAAAAATATTCTCAATACCGATTAATTCTCGATTTAAAATTACATTTTTGCAAAAATTATTTAAAAGTAAATGCAGAGTTACTCAGAATTTCTTGATCTAAGTGTTGGCTTTCCGCAGGAAGGTTTCGATGTTATAGATGATGAATTATATTTTCAGGATTTAAACCTGATGGAAATGATTGAAACCTACGGTACTCCCCTACGTTTCACATACTTACCAATGGTGAGCAAGAAGATTCAACAAGCGAAGATTCTTTTCCAAACTGCCATTTTAAAAAACAATTATCGTGGCGATTATAAGTATTGCTATTGCACAAAAAGCTCGCACTTTAAACATATTGTAGAAGAAGCGCTTAAAAATAATATCCATTTAGAAACATCATCGGCTTTTGATATGCCAATGGTTGATGCTCTAGAGAAAAAAGGCCATTTAACCAAGGATACAACCATTATTTGCAACGGTTTTAAAACCTATCAGTACAAGCAGTATATTATTGATATGTTGCATGATGGCTATAAAAACATTATTCCGGTACTGGATAACAAAGAAGAGTTTAACCTTTTTGATGATGAGGTGGATATTGATACGCCTTGTAATTTAGGAATAAGAATTGCTGCAGAGGAACAACCGGATTCTCAATTCTATACTTCGCGTTTGGGTGTGCGTATGGAAGATATTATTGATTTTTACAACAATAAAATCGTTCACAATCCGAATTTTCGTGTCAAGTTATTGCACTTTTTCATTAATTCTGGCATTACCGATTCGCCATATTATTGGAATGAGTTAGAGAAATATGTAACGCTTTATTGCAAGTTTAAAAAAATTAATCCAGATTTAGATACCCTTGATATTGGTGGTGGTATGCCATTTAAAGATTCATTGGTTTTTGATTTCGATTACGAATACATGGTTAACGAAATTGTAAAAAGGATTAAAGAAATTTGTGCCATCCACGATGTGATGGAACCCGATATTATTACCGAATTTGGTAAATACACGGTTGCTGAAGCATCAGGAATTTTATATAAAGTTTTAGGTCGTAAACAACAAAACGACCGCGAGCGTTGGTTAATGCTGGATGGTTCTTTTATTACAAACTTACCAGATGTTTGGGCGCTCAATCAAAAATACATTTTGTTACCAATTAATAATTGGGATGCTGAATATGAGCGTGTGAACCTTGGTGGAATTACCTGCGATGGTCAGGATTATTACAACCAGGAGGCGCATATGAACAGTGTATTTATGCCGAAAACGCGTAAGGTACAATATCTAGGTTTCTTTCATACAGGTGCTTATCAAGAGGTTTTAAGTGGTTATGGTGGCATTCATCATTGTTTATTGCCAAGTCCGAAACATGTTTTAATTCGAAGAAACCGGGATGAAAGTTTCAATTTTGAAGTTTTTGGAGAAGAACAGAATAGTAAGCAGGTTTTGAAGATTTTGGGTTATTAACCCCTAAATCCCCCAAAGGGGACTTCAAGGTTTAAACATATAGCGCTGAGTATTTTCACTTAGCGCTTTTTTTATATTATAATTTGTATATTTAATATATGAAAAGTCAGGAAAGTAAATTACTAGAAAGAATTACATTCATCCCTGGACTAATGGGTGGCAAGCCCACAATTAGAGGCAATCGATTTACCGTAATTGATATTCTCGAAATGTTATCGTCAGGAATGACAAATAAAGAAATTTTAGAGGAACATCCCATCCTCGAAGCTGATGATATAAAGGCCGCATTGGTCTTTAGTACAAAACAACTCAGGGATGAATACATTTACGAATGATTGGGAATTTTGGTTAGATGAAAACATTTCTCCAATTATCGCCAAATGGCTAATGGAAGAAATCAATATAAAATGTATTTCATTTCATTTCCTTAAATTGAATAAAACATCAGATATTGAAGTTTACAATCTTGCCCGAAGCAAAGAAAAGGTCATTGTCATATCAAAAGATTCTGATTTTCCTGAACTTGTTGCATGGAAAGGAACACCCCCAAAAGTAATTTTCCTTAAATTTGGTAATTGTTCAAACAAAAAGTTTTACGAAAAATTAAAAAGTAAAATTTATGATGCTATGGAGGAACTTATCTATGGGGATTTGGATATATTTGAAATAAATAAAGATTAATATGCAATTCGGTAAAGTAGACGACCCTTCAATTATAGATTTTACACTTCCTGCTGATGCTCCACAAACGGAAGCCATTTTAAAAGCCAATAAACCTAAACAGAATTTTCAGGCTTATGTAGGCTGCGCAAAATGGAACAAAGCAGATTTGAAAGGTTTCTATCCCAAAGGCACAAAAGATGAATTAACTTATTACTCTACTCAGTTTAATTCCATTGAGCTTAATGCCACTTTCTACGGCATGCCAAGCAGTGAGCAAGTAATTACCTGGACTCAAAAAACACCTGCAGATTTTAAATTTTTTCCAAAATTAACCAATACGATTAGTCATTTTAAAAGACTGATTAATGTTAAGGAACCTGTTGAGCAGTACTGTGATGCAATTAGCAATTTTGAAGATAAACTTGGTATGGCGTTTCTTCAATTACATGATAATTTCAAACCAAAAGATTTTGAAAGATTAAAAATTGTAATCTCAGAATTCCCAAAAGTAATTCCGCTAGGTGTTGAAGTAAGAAACGGTGAATGGTTTTCGAATGCTGCAATTGCAAATGAATTTGCACAATTATTTGAAGATAACGGAATTACAAATATTATTGTGGATACTGCTGGGCGAAGAGATATGTTGCACATGCGATTAACCACACCTACTGCATTTGTTAGATTTGTTGGTGCTAATGTTGATGAAATTGACAAAAAACGCCTGGATGACTGGATCGAAAGAATAGTGGAATGGAAAAATCAAGGACTGGAAAATTTATACTTTTTTGTTCATCAGAATGTGGAGCTTTCATCGCCTTTGTTTTCTGCATATTTCACAGAAAAGTTAAACAAAGCCGTTGGAACTGATTTAAAGATTCCTGTAATGGCCAATGGTAATACCCCACCAACATTATTTTAATATCTATTAAATCCTTATAATACAACTCTTTTGTAAATTGTTTCTGTTGCCTTAGCTTCTTCACCCTCTGGCGAAATATTATAAGCAGTCAAAATAATCTCATTATCACTTACAATTTCGAGTGTGGTTCTCCATCCCCAAAGCTGGTCGCCATATTCAGGACTACCATATGTACCAAGAATTGAAAAACCTTTCTCTGTCGCATTGCCACTCGAAAGCATAATTTGAGTTCCCATATGGAAACTATCTATCCAACTTGCCGTAAATTTCTGATATGGAATATCGAATCCAATAATCATTTTACCTTCAAAAACCTTTCCATCCAAACTCCCATCATAATCAAAAGAAATAAAACGATTGCCCAAAATAGCAGAAACAACGGCTTTCGAGGCCGATTCATCTGATAAGACATCTGCTTCAAACCAAGTTTTGGTATTGCCTTTCCATTCGCCTATTAAGTTTAGAAGTTGCTTGTGTGGGCCATCTTCTAATGATTGTTCAAATTTACTTTTAGCCATATTCAAATCTATAAAATTCTATGGTATTAAGAGCTTATCTATTTAGGATGAAAATTGATAATTCTTATTTGGTTATTTAGAAAATTAGTATCTTGTTTTATGCTAAAAAGTCTAGATTTAAGTCAGGTAATGGTTATCGATATCGAGACTGTTCCTCAATACGCCTCATTTAATGATGTTCCGCCTCACCTTCAGGAACTTTGGGAATTAAAAACCCATTTTCAAAGATCTTCAGACCAAAGCGCAGAGGAATTTTACGAAAAGGCTGGTATTTTAGCAGAATTTGGCAAAATCATCTGCATTAGTTTAGGGATTTTCAGCTATCAGGACAAAGCTTATTCATTAAGAATAAAATCGATCTACGGTGATGATGAAAAGGAAATTTTAGAACAGTTCGCTATGCTTTTAGAAAAACAGGTACCGACACTAATGTTTTGCGCACACAATGGAAAGGAATTCGATTATCCATATTTATGCAGAAGATTATTGATCAATGGCATAGAAATTCCAAGTCAACTGCAAATTTTCTGGCAAAAAACCTTGGGAAGTAAATCACTTAGATACTATGGAGCTGTGGAAATTCGGCGATTATAAGCACTATACTTCTTTAAATTTATTGGCAGCAATTTTAAACATTCCTACGCCTAAAGATGATATTGACGGAAGTCAGGTAAGGCAGGTTTATTACGAAGAGCAAAACCTCGATAGAATTGTAACCTATTGTCAGAAAGATGTAGTTACAACAGCACAAGTGTTATTAAAGTTTAAAGGGATGGATATAATTTCAGCCGAAAACATTACAATTGTAGCGTAATGATGATTGAATTAAAATTAAACATCCCTACATACAGTTCGGAAAAAGGATTACCATATAATTGGGAGGATGGATTTTCAATTAAAACAGAAATAATTGAGAATCAAATACAGGTCAAAGCCAACAAAGCTGGCTTAATATCCCTTGCAAAACAATTGCTTTTGTTGGCACAAGATGAGTCTCCCGTAGGATGTCACTATCATTTTGATGAATACAATAGTTTAGAAGGTGGCTCTAAAGAAATTATTATTTCAAAAATTTAATGTTAAACGTAGAAGACCTAAGTATCGATTTTTATAATCAGGATGAAAAATCTTGGTTCAAAGCCGTAAAAAAAATCAGTTTTAATGTTAAAAAAGGTACAGTTTTGGGCATTGTTGGCGAGTCTGGTTCAGGGAAATCAGTAACTTCTTTTTCTATTATGCGTTTGCATGATGAAAGGTCAGCAAAAATTACCGGCGATATCAATTTCGAAAACATCAGCTTGCTAAATTTAAGCTCGAACGAGATCAGACAGTTTAGAGGAAATCAGATTTCGATGATTTTTCAGGAGCCAATGACTTCTTTAAACCCCGTTTTTACCTGTGGCGAGCAGGTTGCAGAAGCTATTATTTTACATCAAAAAGTAAGCAAAGTCGAAGCAAAAAAACAAACCATCGCTCTGTTTAACGAAGTACAATTACCAAGACCCGAAAAAATATTCGAAAGTTATCCGCATCAAATTTCTGGTGGACAAAAGCAAAGGGTTATGATTGCAATGGCACTGAGCTGTAATCCAAAACTCTTGATTGCTGATGAGCCCACTACAGCATTAGATGTCACTGTTCAGAAAACTATTCTTCAACTACTCTTAAAATTGAAAGAAGAACGCAACATGGCGATGATTTTCATTTCACACGATTTAGGTGTAGTAAATGAAATTGCCGATGAAGTTGCGGTAATGTATAAAGGCGAAATTGTAGAACAGGGATTAGCAAAATCCATCTTCGAAAACCCTCAGCATCCCTACACAAAAGGACTTTTAGCTTGTCGGCCCTCTCCTACACTTCAATTAAAAAAATTACCTGTTGTAGCCGATTTTCTTACAGGAGAAATCGACGATGCTTCCGCTCATCTACAGGCTTCAAACCAGATAACAAGCGATGAAATTGCCTTAAGAAGAAGTAAATTATATGAGCAAAAACCCTTACTACAGGTCAAAAACCTATGTAAGTGGTATCCAATAAATAACGGTTTTTTTGGTAAAACAACAGATTTTGTAAAAGCGGTTGATCAATTAAATTTCGAGGTTTTCCCTGGTGAAACATTAGGCCTGGTTGGAGAATCAGGTTGTGGAAAAACAACCTTGGGGAGAACAATTTTGCGTTTAATTGAGCCAACATCTGGTAATATCATTTTTAATGGTCAAGACATTACAAAGATTGGCAAGGCAGAACTAAGGAAACTCAGAAAAGATATTCAAATCATTTTTCAGGATCCTTATGCCTCCTTAAATCCTAAGCTAAGTATTGGCCAATCTATTCTTGAACCTTTACAGGTTCATAATCTTTTTAACAATGATGCTAATAGAAAAAAAAGAGTTTTAGAATTACTGGAGAAAGTTGGTTTAAAAGAAGAGCATTTTAACCGTTATCCACACGAGTTTAGCGGAGGCCAGCGCCAACGCGTTGTAATTGCAAGGGCATTGGCGCTAGAACCTAAATTTATCATTTGCGATGAATCGGTTTCAGCATTGGATGTTTCTGTTCAAGCTCAAGTACTTAACCTGATCCGAGATCTTCAAAGAGAATTTGGATTAACCTATATCTTTATCTCGCATGATTTGGCTGTGGTTAAACACATTTCAGATAGAATTTTAGTTATGAATAAAGGAAAAATCGAAGAAGAAGGCTTTTCAGAACAAATTTTTTATGCGCCAAAGGCAAATTATACCAAGAAATTAATTGACGCCATTCCGGGAACGTAAGGTAAATGTATTATGTAAGGTGGATGATGGATGGTTTTGCCACTCTATACCCCGTTTTTTAACTTTTTAATTTTACATATATTTCCGTCATTCATCATCCATTTTCCATCTTACATTAACTATCCTTTACATCTTTTCTGTATCTTCGATAAATTGAGTTTAGCGTATGGCAAAGAAAAAATCTGCAAATATAAAATTAGTTCTGAATCAACTTGTTAGCGATGTTTTTGAAAAAAATAGCAATCAGGTACTTAACTACAAACAGGTTTCTGCCAAACTTAATCTTAATGATCAGGAATCTAGAGAAACTATTCTAGAAATCTTAAAAGAAGGTAAAGGTGCAGGCATTTACCTTGAGCCTGAAAAAGGAAAATTCAAATTGAAAGACCTTCAAAACTTTATCATCGGTCGGGTTGATATGACTGCAGATGGTTCTGCCTATATCGTTCCTGAAGATGAATTTGAGAAAGATGTTTTTGTTGCGCCCAGAAAACTTAAAAATGCCCTTCATGGCGATACCGTTAAAGCATATGTTTTCGCTAAAAAAAGCGGTCGTAAAAACGATGGCGAAGTTATCGAAATCATCAAAAGGGCAAAATCCGACTTTACTGGCGTAATTAAAATATCCGATCGTTTTGCTTTTGTAATTGCTGATGACAAGAAAATGATGCACGATATTTTTGTGCCTCTTGCTGATATTCTTGGTGCAAAAAATGGCCAGCGGGTTTTGGTTTCCTTAACAGATTGGCCAGAAGGCGCAAAAAATCCAATTGGTGTTGTTAAGCATGTATTGGGCGATCAGGGTGAGAACAATACCGAAATGAATGCCATTTTGGCTCAATATGGTTTTCCATTATCGTTTCCTCCACAGGTAGAAAAAGAGGCCAATGCAATTCCAGAAGAAATTCCAGCAGATGAGATTGCCAAACGTAAGGATTTTAGAAAAGTATTGACTATTACGATAGATCCAGCTGATGCAAAAGACTTTGATGACGCAATTTCTTATCAAAAATTACCTAATGGAAATCATGAAATTGGTGTCCATATTGCAGATGTTTCTCATTATGTAATCCAAGGAACAGATTTAGATAAAGAAGCTTACAGCAGAGCCACATCGGTTTATTTGGTAGATCGGGTAATTCCTATGCTTCCAGAAAGATTGAGTAATGGCGTGTGTTCACTTCGTCCGCATGAAGATAAACTTTGTTTCGCAGCCGTTTTCGAATTGGATGAACAGGCAAATATTGTTAACGAATGGTATGGCAGAACGGTAATTCATTCGGATAGAAGATTTAGCTATGAAGAAGCTCAAGAAGTAATCGAAACTAAAGCAGGAGATTACGCAAAAGAAATTGAAAAACTGAATGAACTCGCTTACATTTTACGCGATCGTAAATTTAAAAATGGGGCAATCAGTTTCGAAAGCACCGAAGTTAAGTTTAAATTGGACGAATCTGGAAAACCTATTGGTGTATATGTTAAGGAGCGTAAAGACGCCCATAAGCTCATTGAAGATTATATGCTTCTTGCAAACAGAAAAGTGGCAGAATACGTAGCTAAAAAGGTTAAAGGAGAAAAAAAACTTACATTCGTTTATCGAGTTCACGATTCTCCAAATATGGAAACCTTAAATACTTTTGCAACTTTTGCTTCTAGATTTGGTTACAAAATCAATACAAAATCTGATAAGGAAATCGCAAAGTCGTTAAATTATTTAATGGCTGATGTTGAGGGCAAAAAAGAACAAAATATTTTAACCTCACTGGCCATTCGCTCAATGGCGAAGGCAATTTATACCACTAAGAAAACCAGTCATTACGGATTGGCTTTTGAATACTACACGCACTTTACCTCGCCCATTCGCCGATATCCCGATGTGATGGCACATCGCTTACTCCAAACTTACCTTGATGGCGGAAAATCTGCTGATGCAGAATTTTACGAGGTTGCCTCAGCCCATTCTTCCGCTATGGAAAAAAGAGCTGCTGAAGCCGAAAGAGCATCTATAAAATACAAACAGGCAGAATATCTAGAAAACAATATTGGCTCTGTTTACAAAGGCATCATTTCGGGCGTAACCGAATGGGGCATGTATGTAGAAATAGAAGAAAATAAATGCGAGGGAATGATTCGCTTACGAGATATTTCCGATGATTTTTATGTACTGGATGAAAAAAACTACTGCATTGTAGGACAAAGAAAAAAGAAAAAATACCAATTAGGTGATGAAGTAATGATTAGAGTGAAGAAAGTTGATCTTTCTAAACGCCAGATAGATTTTACCCTAATTCCCGATTAAATATTAAAACCATTTGTGCTTATAGGCACAGCGTTACCGCAACCATTTTACATGCAAACAATAGAACAGCTCCAAAAACTTTTAGAAACAGCAATAAAAAATCTTAAGTTCCCAGATCAGCCAAAACAGCTTTACGATCCGATAACCTATATTATAAATCTTGGCGGAAAACGGATTCGCCCACTATTGGTATTGATGGCAACCGAACTTTTCGGAAAGGATGCCATCAATTCGATCCACGCGGCAATGGCTATAGAAGTTTTTCACAATTTCACCTTAGTACACGATGATATTATGGATAATGCACCATTACGTAGAGGCCAGGCAACCGTACACGAAAAATGGAGTACGAATACAGCAATTCTAAGTGGGGACGTAATGATGGTTGAAGCAAACAAAAATCTGGCTAAAGTTAATCCAATCTTTTTGAAAGATGTTTTGGATACTTTTAATGCTACCGCACAGGGTGTTTGCGAAGGCCAACAGTTGGACATGGAATTTGAGCAGCGAGATGATGTAGGTATTGATGAATACATTAACATGATCCGTTTAAAAACCGCTGTTTTATTGGGTGGAGCTTTAAAATTAGGCGCTATTATAGCTGGAGCCTCAGAGAAAGATGCCGATTTAATCTATCAATTTGGAGAGAACATCGGGATTGCTTTTCAACTTCAGGACGATATTTTAGATGTTTATGCCGATCCGGAAAAATTTGGAAAACAAGTTGGTGGAGATATCATTGCAAATAAAAAGACTTTTCTTTTATTAAAGGCATTTGAACTAGCTGATGGCGAAAACAAGGATAAGCTTAGGGTTTGGACAGGCTACAAAGAATTCGATAGTAAAGAAAAAGTAGAGGCTGTTAAAGGTGTTTACGATGCTTTGGGTATTCAGAATATTGCTAAGGAAAACATGAACAGTTACTTGGATAAGGCTTTGAAAGTATTTGCACAAATAAATGTTAGTGAAGAAGCTAAATCAAATCTTTTAGCTTTAACAACACAATTAATGGCTAGGGAGTATTAAAAAAAAAGCAGGCTCTAATTTTAGAACCTGCTCATATACATGTTGTTTTTTGGGTTAAGCTTTTGCTAGTTTAAATTTGATCCAGAAATCAGATGATTTACTTTCATTTCCACTACCTTCTGGTGGTCGCTGACCGCCACGGCCACCCCCCATACCTCCGGCCATTTTTCCGCCACCGCCCATTCCTCCACCGTGACCTCCGCCCATACCACCTCTACCTCCAGGTTTACCGCCACCTTCGGCACCGCCTTCTCTTTTAAAGTTAGATTTTTCTGGTGAATTGATTTTGATGTTATAAACAAGAGGTTTTTTCATTTCCGGATCTACCTGTAATTGTGCAAGTGGAATACTGATTTCATAAATTAAATCCCGGTTAGGCTTAATGGTCATACCTGCTTCAATGCCATAATTATTTTCAAGCGGCAAATCACCGTCCGAAATATTTTTAAAACCAGAAACTCGGATGGTTTTGTTCATTCCTGTAAAATCATGTGGCAACTCTCCTCTCTTTTCTGAAGGCATTTTAGTTAATTCCTCTTTAGGCGATTCTCCATCTTTTGGCATTGGTGGCCTTTCCATTAATGGAAAAACAAGATTGATTCCGGTTTTCTTTTTGCCTTCCGTATTTATGTTTAAGGTTATACCACCTCTTAAAACACTGAATGTAGTTTGGGGATCGAGCGATTCGATAACTATGTATAAGTTCTTATCATCGTTTGCAAGGGCAAAAGCAAGTTTGGTATCGGTATTGTATTCATTTAACGGTTCATTCCATTCGCTTGAGATTCCGTCAGCTTTGAACGGTTTCGTCATTCGCATATTATCTTCAACTTCTTGGGCTTTTAAAGTAGATAATCCAACAAAAGAGTAAACTATGGCAAGGCAAAGTACTTTAATATTCATCGCAATTGTTTTTGTTATTAATTGCGCTAATGTATTATGATGCTTTGTTAAAAAATGTTATTTAACAGATTTTAACGGTGTAAAAAAAGTGGTACAAAAAAAGGCTTCCTGAAATAAATCAGAAAGCCTTTTCTATAATTTTAATACTAATTATTCTGCTGGTGCAGCTTCTTCAGTAGTTTCTTCTTTTTTGGTTGCTTTTTTAGCAGGTGCTTTTTTAACTACTGGTGCTTCTTCAGCAACAACTTCTTTAGCTACAGCTTCTTTTTTAACTGCTGGTGCTTTCTTTACTGGTTCTGCAACAACTTCAGTTTCAACATAAGGAAGAATTGAAACATAAGATTTGTTATCAGCTTTTTTTCTAAAAACTACAGTACCATCAACCAAAGCAAATAAAGTATGATCTTTACCAATACCAACACCTTTATCTGGGTGATGTTTTGTACCGCGTTGACGTACTAAAATGTTTCCTGCGATAGCTAATTGACCACCGAAAACTTTAATACCTAAACGCTTACTATGCGATTCACGTCCGTTTTTCGAACTACCGGCTCCTTTTTTGTGTGCCATGATTTTATATTTTTTTCAATCTCTAAAAAGAGAATGATTGGGTTAACAATTAATTATAGAGTGATGTCAGAAATCTGAATCTTAGTGAAAAACTGGCGATGACCATTTTTCTTTTTGTAACCTTTTCTACGTTTTTTGTGGAAAATAATTACTTTATCACCTTTTAAATGAGATACGATCTTAGCTGAAACTTTAGCACCTTTAACTGCAGGAGCTCCTACAGTGATTGCACCACCATTATCAACCAACAATACATTATCAAATTCAATACTAGCGCCTTCATCTCCTTGCAATCTGTGTACAAAAAGGTGCTGGTCTTTAGCAACTTTAAATTGCTGTCCTGCTATATTTACTATTGCGTACATTGTTTAAATATTAGTTTTATAATTTTTATTTAACGAGGTGCAAATATAGAACAAATACTATTAACACACAAACACATATTGAAAATATTTTCGGGATAATTTCTACTGCGTATCTTCTGCACCGAATGCCTTACTTTCAAAAAGGAAAAGGCATTAAGAAAATGCCAAGTTTTACATTTTCTCAATGCCCATAATATTTAATGGACTATAAAATCTATATTACCGAGAGATGCTGAATTAACCTACTTTCCGCTTCTTTTCTCAGCTTGATTAATGGTTTCTTCTATTACTTTTCTCATTTGAACCGCTGCGTCCAAAAGTTTTGGATTTCCATCAAAATCGCCATACAGAACAACGTGCTTTGATTTTTCCTTATAATTAAAGGTCATATCGTAACGCGGAACCGCCATAGATTTTGCACTTTTTTTGCCAATGGTATCGGGAAAATTCCAAAGACCAATTTCGTTTGCCTTACTATGCATGAAAAGAATATCGTCGCTTTTTAGGAAAACCTGTTTTTTAACTGTCGAATCCTGAGCATTCACATATTGGTAATCGCCAGTAACAGAGTTGTAATGATTCTCCAAAGTATCTTTTACGCCCCAACTAAATTGCATAGATACAAAATCATTTTTGCGGAAAGGTGCATTCTGAATGATTGGTTTATAATAAATGTAACAGTAAATAATCATCGGAACGATGATGGAAAGCGCTAAGAATATTTTTTTTCCTTTGTTCGACACGGAAATAATTATTGAATAAGTGAATAATTAAGTTTATTGTTTTAAAGACTACAAAGCTTAAAATTTTAATTGATGTTCTAAACATCCCAAAATCATATATTCCGCAAAAGCGGCCTTTAAGCTCAAGACTGAATATTTTAGCTTTCTTTAAGTTCGCCCTCCCACTTACTTACCACAGCAGTTGCTATGCTATTACCAACAACATTTGTTGCAGATCGGCCCATATCCAAAAGTGGATCAATACCGATTAACAGTGCTAAGCCAGCTTCAGGAATATTAAAACTTGCAATTGTACCTGCAATTACCACTAAAGATGCTCGTGGAACACCAGCAATACCTTTACTGGTAAGCATTAAAATCAAGAGCATAGAAATCTGCTGTTCGAAACCTAAATGAATACCATATGCCTGCGCAATAAACAATGAAGCAAACGTCATGTACATCATCGATCCGTCGAGGTTGAAAGAATAACCCAAAGGAAGCACAAAACTTACAATTTTATCTTTACAACCAAATCGTTCTAAAAGCATCATCGTTTTAGGATAGGCTGCTTCGCTACTTGCTGTACTAAAAGCCAAAATAGCAGGTTCTTTCATATCGTTCACCAATCGGAAGACGCGTTTCTTTAGAATTAAAAACCCTAAAAATATAAGTACGGCCCAAAGAATTGCTAAGCCAAAATAAAACTCGCCAATAAAAATCGCATAAGTATTTAAAACATTTAAGCCCTGCTTGGCCACAATTGCAGTCATGGCTCCAAAAACCGCAAGAGGTGCAAAATTCATTACATAACCCGTCATTTTTAAAATTACGTGAGCAATTGCATCAAAAGCTTTAATCACAATCTGACCCAAATCTCCGATAGCAGCAGTTGCCACACCAAAGAAAAGAGAGAATACAACAATTTGCAGAATCTCATTTGTTGCCATCGATTCAGCAATACTCTTTGGAAAAACATGCGCAATAAAATCCTTAACGCTCATCGACGCTCTTTGAATTCCAGTATTCACCAATTGATCAGGAAGTGTTAATTTCATGTGTTTTCCAGGTTCGAATAAATTAACCAAGATTAAACCCAAAACTAAAGACATTAAGGACATGGCTAAAAACCAGCCCAGTGTTTTACCACCAATCCTGCCGACAGCCTTAATGTCGCCAACTTTTGCCACACCAACAACAAGAGTTGTAAATACCAGTGGTGCTACAATCATTTTAATTAAGCGGAGAAAAATATCACTTAAAAGTGTAAAGTATTCAAGCTTTTTTTCGCGAATTTCTTCGTTTTCTCTTTTAATTTTAGAGTTAGCTTTCTTTTCGGCTTTTAATTGCGTAAAAGCAGTGGTAGTCGTATCGGTAGATTTAGCGATACTAACTTCGATACTTTTAACCTTGGCATCAGCATTAAGAATATTCTGATTGTAAACATCAATTGAATTAACGTTTAAAACATAGCCTAATGCAATACCTGCAATCAGCGCAATAAAAATAAATAGCGTGAGTTTGTTTTTCTTCATGAATAATAAAAGTTTGTGGCCCCGTTAATTTGGTAAAACTACGATATTTAGCTTGCGTAACAAATTTTGATTTCATACCCTGTTAAATTTATTCTATTTTTGAAATCTGCTGTAACAAACCATCCTCAGCAAAATCTAAAAAGCAACCTCAACAATTTAAATGGAACAAAAAGACAAGTTATTTAAGGAAATCTTCGATTCGAATTCCAAGAAAATATTCCATTTGTGTTATGGCTATACAGGCGATACCGATGCAGCTAACGATCTTTTGCAAGAGACATTTTTAAAAGTTTGGCAGAATCTCGATAAATTCAGAAACAAATCGCTTATCTCGACCTGGATTTACAGAATCGCCGTAAATACTTGTTTAACTTATTTGAGATCGGAAAAGAGACAGGCTAAAGATGAACTTACAGACAATATAATTGAAAATAAAATTGAAGAGTTTTCAGAAAAAAACGAGCAGGTTGCGCTTTTGTACACTTGTATTTCCAAACTCGAAGAAAACGATCGTTTGATTATTACTATGGTACTTGATGAATTACCTTATCATGAAATAGCAGATATCTCTGGCATTAGCGAGGGTAATTTGAGGGTAAAAATTCATCGCATTAAACAAAAATTAACAGAACTATATAACCAGTATGCAAGCGTTTGATCAAATACAGGAGTTGTGGCAAAAGCACGAGGTAGAAGTTAGGTTTTCTGCTGATGAAATGTTGCAACAGGCTAAGAAAGAGGTTAATGGATTAAAGCTAAAGTCGGCTTTAAACATTTTAGGTATGCTGGTATCTTTTATTGCTATTGCAGGTGTATGGTTATTTTACGAGTACGAATCTTGGACCACACATGCTGGCTTTATAATTTTTCTGGTAGCCATCTTATCAACTACAATAATTTTATACCGAGATTATAAATTGATTTCCAGAAATGATTTTACAGCTCACCCAAAAGAATTTTTGCAAGGCTTAAAAACGTATCAGTTAAATCGTTATCGCCTTTACAATCAAATGTATTGGTTCTACACCACTGCCCTATCGTTGGGTTTCATTTTTACATTTATCGAAATTCTGCCCAGATTAAACTTTTTTCAACAAGTATTAGCCGTAGCAGTTACTTTTCTTTGGATCTTGTTCTGCTCTACACTTTTAAGAAAGGCTGTTATGAAACGCGAAAAAGAAAGAATTTCCTTATTAATTGAAAAATTTGAGCGCATAACCGGACAGATTTCTACACCAGAATAATTTTAGGCACGGTTTTTTCGTTACAGAAATTACTGATGAAAAAACTAATAATTCCAATACTTTTTTTGCTGGCTTTGCCATGTACTGCTTTTAAGCAAGAATTTACCGAACCTGTTCAGTTAGACTGGGAAACTTATTTTAAGGGCAAGGCCGATGTGCGCTCTCCTTTTTTTGCGCAAACCGCCATGACATGGAAATATAGTTATGCATCTACAACCTATCGCAATAGGGTTGTAATTAACTTAAAAAATGAAATCAGCATAGATAAAGATAGATCGTGGGTAAAATGGGATAGAATAAAAGATCCTGAAACCAGAGCAAACCTGCTTCATCACGAGCAGGGACACGTTAATATCCAGTATATATTGCTATTAGAGGCGGATAGGGTACTGAAAAATAGAAATTATTCAATTAAAAATTATAAAACGCAGATTTCCGATCTTGCCAATCAGATAAGTGATTTTTTTGATACCATGCAAAAGAATTATGATGAAGAAACCGAACATGGCAGTAACCATAAAATGCAGGGCAGATGGGATGTAATTATCCAAGATAAAATGAATGAATCTAAAGCAGCACTTGCTGAGTTAAAAAAATAATTTTGGTATAAATATAATTCCACCAACTGCTACGGCCAAAAATGCACACAACAAAACCGCTGCTGCTGCCAAATCTTTAACAATTTTAATTTTTGGATGATATTCGGCAGAAACAACATCTGCAAGTTTTTCTATTGAGGTATTTATAATTTCCGCAACAATTACTGATGATATAACAGAGAGCATTGCAATCCATTCCAAGCCCGATAATTCTAGGCAAAAAGACAGGCCAATGGCAAGTATCGCGGCAAAAAAATGAACCCTCCCATTATGGTCGTTTAGAAAAAAAATTTTGAGGCCATTAAAAGCATGCTTAAAACTTTTTATTCTATCTACAATTGAAAATCTTGGATTTTCTTCGCCCATTTCTTTTATTCAGGTTTTATTTCGGTAGTAGAAAAACTGTTTCCACTCAGTTTATATTGGTAAGTTTTAACAATTTTCTTAGTGCTATCAGCAGGATCGGTTATTGGAAATGATCGGAAGAGATCTCCATTTTTTATAAAGAATTTATCATTCCCAGTATAACCTTTCTTTTGGTTCGATGTTAACGAAGGAAATCCTATTTTATTAAAATTTCCACCAGAATATTCGAATACATTAAGATCGGATATATTTTTTTTACTCAAAAGCTCTATATACAGCTCCGGATTTCCATCGTTATCTAAATCCATATTCCAAACATCGGTCATAATTCCCTTGCGCTCTACGGCAGTGGATTTAAAATTATTGTGTACAGAATCTGACATCAATATCTGGTAACCGCCAATTGAATCTACTCCTTTTCCCCAACTTACCACTTCAAAATTCAATCCTGGTTTTACTTCAATATCCTTGTAATACCGAAAAGGATTTTTTTCAACTTTAACGGCTTCTGTTTTTATTTCTGCGGGTTTCTCTTCTGTACAGGTAAAACAAAACAGCACCCCTGTTATTAACAAAAGATGCTGTAATGTACTTTTCTTAGTTTTCATTTTGTGAGGGACATTTTGTTTGTCCCAAATTAAGGATTTACACCTTCAAAACAAAAGGTTTTTTATTTCTTTGCTTCAGCTTTAACATCGGGCGAGCCATTATTAAGAAGTGTCTCAACTACAACACTTCGTCTCCCACTTGGAGCAACAACTATCGTTTTTAAGGTTCTTTTTTCTCCTTGTGGAACTACAACCTTAAAAGGTTTGGTATATAAAAATGCATTTTCCGAAGGGCGTGATTCATCTAAAGAATAATAAATTTTTCCACCATTAATGGGAACCTTTAAATCAATTGTAAACTCTCCGCCATTAAGCGGTTTGTCACTTTGACCAATTGGTGTGGGTATCCAAAAATTAATTCCGGCTTTATCCATTTTGGCTAAATGTACCGGTAAACGGTCCTCAGTAAAATTCTTCAGATCTTTACGAACAACAGGGCTCCAAGCAATTTCAGACAAGGCCAACAATCGAGGAAATGCATGATTTTCTGCCTTTTCTGGAGTTTTGATGTATTCAGTCCATAAGTTCGCCTGTACACCGATTACATGTCTCCCCTGCTCACTTGTTAAAACTTTCGGAATTGGATCGTAAGCATATATTTTTTGATACGGAGCAAAACCGCCAATGGTTACAGGCTCATCTGGAGAATTAGACTGCTTGTGATCGATATATAAACCCATCGAGCCCGGCGTCATAATTACATCGTGATTTTGCTGAGCGGCTGCGATTCCACCTTGCTCACCTCTCCAACTCATAACGGTTGCGTTTGGTGCAAGTCCGCCTTCCAAAATTTCATCCCAACCAATAATAGAACGACCCTTTGCATTTAAATGTTTTTCTATCGTTTGAATAAAGTAACTCTGCAATTCATGTTCATCTTTCAGTCCTTTTTCTTTCATTAAATTCTGACAGAAAGCAGATTCTTTCCAATAGGTTTTCGGCGCTTCATCGCCACCAATGTGAATATATTTAGATGGAAAAATTGTGATTACTTCATCCAGAATATTTTCTAAAAAAGTAAATGTATTTTCTGAAGGCACGAAAATATCATCAAACACGCCCCAGGTTTGTTGCACTTGTTTTCCTTTTTTGCTACCAGCCCAAGGGGTTTTATCGCTTACAAAAGTATCGCGATCGGGAAAACAGCTCAGTTCTGGATATGATGCAATTGCTGCTGATGCATGCCCAGGCAATTCAATTTCAGGGATTACGGTAATGTAACGGTCTGCAGCATATTTCACAATTTCCTTGGCTTCATCTTGAGTGTAAAAACCTTTAACTTCGGTTAGATAATTGCCTTTACCGGGATAGTTACCAATAATAGACCCGTTTCTTGAAGAACCGGTTGTGGTAAGTTTTGGATATTTTTTAATTTCTAATCTCCAACCCTGATCATCTGTTAAATGCCAATGAAAGGTATTAATCTTATAATAAGCCAGCTGATCGATGTATTTTTTAATAAATGAGATGGGAAAAAAATGTCGGCAAACATCAAGCATTGTTCCGCGATATTTAAAACGTGGGTAATCATTAATGTCTACGGCCGGAATTGTAATTTTATCATTTATTTTTTCTGGCAACATCTGCATAACCGATTGAACGGCATAAAATAAACCTGCTCCTTTCCCTATTAGCAAAATTTGATTTGGTGTTACTTTAATGGTGTAACCTTCATCTGGCAATTGATCTGCTCCAACAGATGTTAAAATAATTGCTTTCTGATTTGCTTGTAAATCTTTCACCTCCCGTAACGAAAAGCCTGCTTTTGTTACAATAAACGCATTTAATAAGTCGCTCATTTTTGCACCCTCAGTTCCTGTAGACTTTAAGACTACGGTTTTATCAAGCACAAAATTTCCGCTGTTTTTGGTTATCGAAACCGGTGCGGGAATAATGCCTAGATTTACATCGCTCTGCGCATAAGCGGATGTACTGATTAGGGCACAAATAAAAATCGAAAGAATTTTGTTCATGATTTAATTTAGTTTTAGGATAATTATTTGATTATTTAATACAAGATAGAGAATAGAAAAGCTTCCTTTATCTCACTTTTTTGTTACAATACAGATCAAACGTTTGACTCGCTGTATTTCTGGCAATCAATTTTTTTTTCCATCTTAATTTTTGACAATCCGAATAGCGACAGAAGATAGCGTTGTCAAAACTTGAAATTTAAGACATAAAAAAAGAGAAACCATTTTCTGATTTCTCTTTCAAGTATTATGATAAAATTATTTTTATGCCTCTATCGGATGTTCTTTTGCTGCTAAATATCTTTCGGCATCTAAAGCAGACATACAACCAGAACCCGCAGCAGTTACGGCCTGTCTGTAATACATATCCTGAACATCGCCACATGCGAAAACACCTTCCACATTAGTTAAGGTAGAACCTGGTTTGGTTAAAAGATAACCAGTTTCGTCCATATCCAACTGACCTTTAAAAATGTCTGTGTTTGGTTTATGACCAATGGCTACGAAGAAACCTTCAACAGCGATATCAGATTCTACATTGGTTTTGTTATTTAAAACTTTTACGGCAGTTACATTTTTGCCGTTCCCTAAAATTTCCTGGGTTTCGGTATTGTAATGCACAATAATGTTTGGAGTTGCCAAAACACGACTAACCATCGCTTTTGAAGCTCTAAATTCATCTCTACGAACCAATAAGTGCACGGTTTTACAAAGCTTAGCTAAATAGGTAGCTTCTTCTGCCGCGGTATCTCCAGCACCAACAATTGCTACATCCTGTCCTTTGAAAAAGAAACCATCGCAAACAGCACATGCTGAAACGCCAAAACCATTATATTGTTGCTCACTCGGTAAACCTAACCATTTAGCCGTAGCGCCTGTTGCAATAATTACGGTGTCAGCAGTAATCGTTTTAATTTCATCAACCACAACCTTATGTGGAGTTGATGAAAAATCTACTGAACTGATGTAGCCAAAACGGATATCGGTACCAAAACGCTCTGCCTGTTTACGGAAATCTTCCATCATTTCAGGCCCCATAATACCTTGCGGGTAACCTGGAAAATTCTCAACATCAGTGGTTTGCGTAAGTTGCCCACCAGCTTGCATGCCAGTGTACATAATTGGTTTTAAATCAGCTCTGGCTGCATAAATTGCAGCTGTGTAACCCGCGGGACCAGATCCTATAATTAAACACTGAACGTGTTCGTTTTCTTGTGACATTATATTGTGTGTTTGAAATTCATTAATTGGAGTACAAATTTAAGTCTTTAAACAATTATCAGCAAGTACGCATTGTCAACATAGTTTACTTATTAACATTGAGATTTATACGTTTGAAATATGCTGATCTTATTTCTATAAAATCAAAATCATCTAATGGTAAAGATTAATTGCGTTGTGATTATACATAACGACAGTTTCGATAAGGATTATTATTCTTTATTTTAAGATACTCTTGTTCTTCAATGCTAAAACTTGTTTTCTCATTTCCTCTAGGGACAATTTGCGTTTTTTTGAATTCGCTTGTTTTGCTAGGTAATCCATTTCTAGCAATGATATATCGTAATTTGCTCTCAATATTTTCATTAATATTATTCTCAAGATAAACCATTATTTATAGCGAAAAAACTGGAAATCACCCCTTATTTTCTTTGATCAATCGAATTACATTGCCACCGAGAATTTTCCTAATGTCTGTTTCGGAATAACCATTTTTTAACAATTCTTCGGTAATTTTAGGATAATCAGCGACACTGTTCATACCCAACGGAAAAGATTCTGCGCCATCAAAATCGGCACCTAATCCTACATGATCTATTCCGGCCAGCTTTGCAATGTAGTTAATATGCTTAATTACCATTGAAATTGGCGGACGGATTGCATCGGCATCAGCCTGATGGTGAGCTATTAATGTGTCAATAGCTGAGCTCCTGTCTAATTTCTCAGTTAAGGATTTCAACTCAACTTCGTATTTAGCTAAGAAAGCTTTTTGTTTTGAGTTATAAGATGAATCTAGAAATCCGCTATAAAAATTCACGCAGATTACACCTCCATTTTTTGCTACAGCCTTAATCTGATCATCTTTCAAATTCCTCGGAACCGGATTTAAGCTATAAGCACAACTGTGCGATACAATTAAGGGTTTTGTAGTTGTAGCAATTGCATCATAAAATGTTTTTTCGCCAACGTGAGCAAGATCAACCAAAACGCCTAACTTGTTTAACCGCTTAACAACTTGTTTTCCGAAATCGTTCAAACCTGCATTTTCGGGTTTCACTTTGCCAGAAGTTTCCTCTGCTGCCGAACTTGCCCATGAGGTGCTGTTGTTCCAGGTAAGCGTTAAATATGCCATTCCCCTTTTTGCCAAGCTATCGATATAGTCCAAACGATTTTCAATCATATGTCCACCTTCAACACCAATCATGGCTGCAAGCTTATTTTGATTTACGGCATTTTCCAGCTCTACACCATTCCTTACCAAGGAAATTCGTTTTGGATATCTTTTGATCAAATTATAAAGTGAATCGATTTCTCTATTTGCCAAAGCATATCCTCCGGTTTCATCGCACCAAATGGAAAAAAACTGAACATCCAAACCGCCTTTTTTTGCCCGCACCAAGTCGAAATTGCCTTTTGGCTGTAACTTGCCTACGTCAATTCCTGATTTAATTTGATTGAAAAGAATATCGCCATGCGTATCAATCACAATGGCATTTTGGTGAATGGTTTTTGCTGTTTGGGCAAATGATGATAGATGAATTGCTAAAATTGATAATACAATAAATGGAAATCTCATATTCTAAAGATAGCATAAAATAATTTTCAATAGCCTGTAGTATGGATTACTAATCCACAGGACAAAAGGGACGAGATTACTCCATAGGAGTTCGTTTATAACAAATCTTGACCAGCGTAAAAATTTAACATTTCAATTTAAATCATTCTCTAAAATTAATGTCGTAGCGAGACGCTACGACTAGATTAAGTCTGAATCATTCCAACATTAAACTTTTTGGTTATAGGTGCTTGATTGGCAGCTTCAATTCCCATAGAAATTACTTTACGGGTTTCCAAAGGATCAATAATTCCATCAACCCAAAGTCTAGAGGCTGCATAATATGGTGTAGTCTGACTGTCGTACCTATCTGTAATTTCCTTTAAAAGTTCAGCTTCTTTTTCCGGCGTAATCTCTTTTCCTTGTGCTTTTAATGATGCTTCCTGAATTTGCAATAGTGTTTTTGCCGCCTGCGAACCACCCATTACAGCAATTTTTGCAGATGGCCATGCATAAATTAATCTTGGATCGTATGCTTTTCCGCACATGGCATAGTTACCTGCACCATAAGAATTTCCCACAACAATAGTAAATTTTGGAACAACGGAGTTCGCCACCGCATTAACCATTTTTGCACCATCTTTAATAATACCTCCATGCTCTGATCGGCTTCCAACCATAAATCCCGTAACATCCTGAAGAAAAACCAATGGAATTTTCTTTTGATTACAGTTCATAATAAAACGGGCGGCTTTATCGGCACTATCAGAATAAATAACCCCACCAAACTGCATCTCGCCTTTCTTTGATTTAACCACTTTACGCTGATTTGCAACAATACCAACAGCCCAGCCATCAATTCTCCCCAAGCCACAGATTATACTCTGACCGTAACCTTTTTTGTATTCTTCAAATTCAGAACGATCTACTAAGCGATTAATGATGTCCATCATATCGTAAGGCTTTTCTCTATTTTCTGGAAAGAGCCCATACAACTCTTCTTCTTTTTCTTTAGGTTTTGCTGGTTCAATGCGATCAAAACCTGCATTCTCAGGAGCACCCAGCATGCTCATAATATTCTTGATGCTATCTAAACATGCTTGATCATTTGGATGCTTGTAATCGGTAACGCCAGATATTTCACAATGTGTGGTTGCGCCACCCAAAGTTTCGTTATCTACTTCCTCTCCAATAGCCGATTTTACCAAGTATGAACCCGCTAAAAAAACCGAACCAGTACCTTCCACAATCATGGCTTCGTCGCTCATAATGGGAAGATACGCTCCACCAGCTACACAAGCACCCATAATTGCAGAAATCTGCACAATTCCTTCGGAAGACATTAATGCATTATTACGGAACATTCTACCAAAGTGTTCTTTATCCGGAAAAATTTCATCCTGCATGGGCAAATATACTCCTGCACTATCTACGAGATAAATTACAGGCAAACGATTTTCCATTGCGATTTCTTGTGCACGAAGATTCTTTTTAGCAGTCATAGGAAACCATGCTCCTGCTTTTACAGTTGCGTCGTTGGCCACAATCATACATTGCCTGCCACTCACATATCCAATTCCGCACACTACACCAGCAGATGGGCAACCACCTTGCTCTTTGTACATTCCATCTGCAGTAAAGGCGCCTACTTCCAAAAATTCTGATCCTTTATCAATTAGATAAGCTATACGTTCTCTAGCTAAAAGCTTACCCTTTGCTTTTTGTTTGGCTGCATTTTTCTCACCGCCACCCAGATATATTTTCTTCAACTTAGTACGCAATTCGTAAACCAGCTGCTTATTAATGTCTTCGTTTTTATTGAATTCGATATTCATGTAGGCAATTTAAATTTATTTTTAGAAAAAATATCGAGACCAAATCGGTTTCTGGTATAGGTGATGGATTAATTGTAAAGATTTACCACAGAAAGCAAGAAGGAACACAAAAAAAATATTAGCACTCTGCTGTTAATCTATTTAATTAACCACATAGGGAACAAAGAAAACCACAAAGACACAAAGAAAATTATTTAAAGTGTTCAATTTTCACTGTGTTCTCTTTGGTAAACCCAAACAGCCTATACACTTATTTTCCTTGCGAAAAACTTAGTGCACGTTGCGGTTAATCCATTTAAAATAATAATTTTGAATAAATCGAAAATATGGAGCTCACCGTAAATATCCCTGCGTTATTATTTCCTGCAATTAGTTTAATTATGTTGGCGTATACCAATCGTTTTTTAGCCTTGGCGGCACTGGTGAGAAGTTTGAAAGCGAAATACGAGGAGAGCGAGAAAAATATTGGCTTACAAAATCAGATTAAAAACCTGCGCTATAGATTGAGGCTTATTAAAAACATGCAGGCTTTCGGCGTATTGAGCTTTTGTCTATGCCTGTTCTGCATGTTTTTTATTTATCTGGAATGGAATACGATTGCTGAAATCTTATTTGCCTTAAGTTTAATATTCTTTATGATTTCGCTTATTATTTCTTTAATAGAAATTCAAATCAGCACCAAAGCACTGGAGCTTGAACTGAGTACTTTAGAAGATCTGGAAGATGAATCTTTAAGTGGGTTCATCAAAAAGAAATTCAAAAAGGATTAAATCATCAGCAAAAAAATTAAGCTGTTGTAAAATGATATAAAAACACTACCTCGCCATTAAATGCAGGTTTCTTTTGGTCTTCGATTTCCATTTCTATAGCCATGTGTACTTTTGTAACCCCGCGAAGATTGATAATTGAAGCCAGTTTAGCTTTTAATCTTACCTTACTATTTACAGTTACTGCCTGCGCAAACCTTAAGCTTTCAATACCATAATTAATTTCCATTTTAAGGTTTTGAATGTCAACTATCTCTTTCCATAAAAAAGGAATTAATGATAGTGTTAAATAACCATGGGCTATCGTAGCTTTAAACGGACCCTCGTTTTGCGCTCTATCTTCATCAACATGAATCCATTGATGATCTAACGTAGCATCTGCAAATTTATTTATTTGCTCTTGAGTAATTGTATGCCATGAGGAAACGCCTAACTCCTTGCCAAGATGCTGTTCAAATTCTGCGTGACTGCTAATAACTTGCATTTTTATAATTTATTGTAATTGCTAAATTGTTGTATTGTTCAATATATTCAGAAAACTGGTTATCGCAGATTAACTTAAGTTTCTATCTCTAAACCAAACCTCATCTGGCACTGCAGAAAAGTCATCCATCTTTTCGATAAGTATTTTTGCATCTGCTTCATTAAAAACAAGATCTCTATTGGCCGGCTTTAAAAATCGGCTTTGTACCATCATTTCCATTTGGGCGAACAACGGGTCGTAAAAACCGTTAACATTTAAAACACCTATTGGCTTATTGTGCAAACCCAACTGTAACCAGGTAAGCACTTCAAAGAATTCTTCAAGAGTTCCAAAACCGCCGGGCAAAATGATGAAACCATCGCTCAAATCGGCCATTTTTTGCTTCCGTTGATGCATATTTTCTGTAACAATCATTTCGGTTACACCTTTATGACCAACTTCCTTATCCATTAAAAATTGAGGGATTACACCTGTAACCAAGCCATTTAATGCCAGAACATCATCGGCAAGAACGCCCATAACCCCTACACTCCCACCGCCGTAAACTAATCTGATTTCTTGTTTAACCAGCGTTTCAGCCAGTTGTTTGATCGCGTTGCGCAATTGTAAATCGCCGTTAAAGTTTGAGCCACAATACACACAAACCGACTTAAGCTTATTCATTTAGACAAAAATTTACCGAAGTTAAGATTTTATCCTTTCACAACAATTTTAAATTCTGCACAAAACTGTTACAGTTTGCTTTTTTATGGTTTTTAAAGCATTAAACAGTAGTTTAATTTTATTTTATGCCTATCGTTTCAACCTCGACTATTTATCAACCCTCGTAGGTTTTAAAACCTACTAGGTTGTATAAAAGGAAATTATCTATGAATTTGGGAGCTATCCACTAACTTTAAACCTGGTTGAAGCAGTATCCCCGATTTTTTCTATCGGGGATTTAGCGGAAAACAGGGCTACAATCGGCAAAGAATTACAGAACCGATCATTTCCAAATCAAAAAATAACGATCAATTTGGTAAAATGTATTTATGCAATTGAAAGTCCTCTCCATAAAATTAGATTTTGAGTTTAAACCTCGCAGGTTTTAAAAACTTGCGAGGTTTGTGAGGCAAACAAAAAGCGCCGAATAATTCGACGCCTTTCAACCAAATATAAGAGAGAAAAAAGATTATAATTAGAAAGAGAATCTTAAAGTAGCACCATAAGTTCTCGGATCGCCAAGTACGCCTGCGTATAAACCAGAATTACCTGCTGCAGCCTGCAATTGCTCATAATAATTTTTATTGCCTATATTTCTGCTCCAAACAAATGCTGAGAATTTTTCAGATCTAAATCCTAATCTAGCATTGAATAATGAATAACCGGCAACATTTAAAACGCTTGATGGTGTTGCATTGGATGAATAATCTGAGCGGTAACTCACATCGCCAGCAATAAAATATCTGCCTGGTTTTGTAGCCAAACTACCCGGTGTGCTAAATTCCGCACCTCCAGAAGTATTCCATTTGGAAATTCCCGGCAATCTTCCGCCCGATGCATCTTTAAACGCAACTTGAGTAGCAACATTGTTTACAAGTTCTGTGTGCCCTGTTTCTTCTAATGGAAGTGGCGCATTGGTAAACGTTACATATTTACCATCCAAATAAGACAATGCCGCGTTTAAGCTTAAAAATCTTTCTAATTGATAGGTAGCATCAATTTCCAAACCTCTTACTTTAACTTTTTCTGCATTTGCCAAATAACCTCTATTAACGCCTAATTGTGGCGACTGAACATTGGTTTGATAATCCTTTATATCGGTATTAAAAGCAGTTATGTTTAATATCCCGCCTTTAAATGGTTTTGTTTTTAAGCCTAATTCATAGTGTTCTACATATTCTGGTTTTACAACGGCTACCGATAAATCTGCAGAACCTGTTGATGTTGTTGGCAAACCGCCAACGTTTACCCCTACTGGTTTATAGGCTGTAGAAAATGTAGCATAAGCGTTTAACTTAGGTGTTGGGCGATATGAAACCGTAATATTACCCGATAAATTTTTGTTATCTACGTTGGTTGTAAATTGTTGGTTGGCATAAACGGCTGCTTTAAGTGCAAGCAATGCTGGATCGGTAGTCTGCAAACCGCCGTAAGTAGTTCTGTTATAATCTACATCCTTCTTATCGTACGTAAATCTTAAGCCAGGTAAGACATGTAAATGCTCGATCACTTCCCAATCTACCTGACCAAATATTGCAGCACTTAATGATTTAATAGTCGAATTGGTTTTAATTCCGAAGCCATCTAACAAACCTGGAGTAGCATAAGCAGCCTGTGCACCTGTAGCGCTTGTTTGTACAAATCTCCATTGGTCTTTACCTACCTCTTCGGTTTGGTCTAGTCCCTTAAGGTTCTGACCAAGAACAAATACCCCAATAACGCCACTTAATTTTTCGGTTATGTTACCAGCATATCTAACCTCTTGCGAATATTGATCGTGACGAGAGTTACCCTGCGATTTGGTCAGCGCAGATAGCTCAGAGAAATCCCTATCATTTGTTGGATCCCAGTTCCAGAATCTCCATGCAGTTGTGGAAGTAAGCGTTCCGTTGCCAATTTTATAATCAACGTTTAATGAAATTCCACCGATAGACTGATTATGTCTCCATGGAGTATTGGTATTTATCTCCCTAGAAAAAGGATCAATCTTTGGTTGTTGGTATCCCAAATCAGATACAATTTTAGCGTACTGACGGTAAGCGCTTCTTTCTGTAGTCGCTACACCCGCAATTACCAAAGGATAACCTGCCGGATGTTGAACACTTACATCTCCACTTAATAGAATCTTTAATCTATCAGATGGCGTGTAATACAGCTGGCCTTTAAAACCCAGGTTGTTTTGTCCGCTGTATTTACGTTCTTCTCTAGTATTCCAAATGGTACCATCACGTTGAGTTCCTGATAAGGAAATTTTTGCCGCTAGATTTTTTGCCAAACCACCCGAAACGGATGCCTTTGCTTGTAGAAAATTATAATTTCCTACACTCATTTCTACTTTTGCGGTTGGGTTTTGAGTTGGTTTGGTTGTGGTAATGTTAAATGCACCAGCAGTAGTGTTCTTTCCAAACAAAGTACCTTGTGGGCCACGGATAACTTCGATTTGTTCGATATCCAAAAAATCTGTTGAGGTAGCTGCAGGTCGAGCGTGATAAACCCCATCTACGTAAAAACCTACTCCCGGATCAATTCCATCATTCGTTAGGCCAAATGTTGATCCCAATCCCCTAATATTAAGTGTTGTATTTCTAGCATTAGATGCATATAACTGTACTGAAGGAACCAATTCTTTTAACCGATTAACATTAAATGCGCCCGCGTTTTCTGCAGCCTGTCCACCAATAACCGTAATCGGAATCGGTACATCCTGTAATACTTCCGATCGTCTTCTAGAAGTTACAACGATTTCATCTAGCTGTGTATCTTCCACTAAAGTTAATTCAATAGGTGTATTCTGAAGTTTCAAAATCTGAAAATCCTGAGGTTTATAACCAACATAACTAATTCGAATGTAAAACGGAGGCTGTTGTTTTGCATCGATAGTAAAGGCACCATTAGCATCTGTTACAGTTGCAATATTAGTGCCCCTTACGGTAACGGTTGCACCGGGTATAGTAATGCTGTTGGCACCTTTCACAACGCCTGTTACCGTATTTTGAGCGAATATGGAGCCTGCTGAAAGAATAAGTGAAAAGAAAATTAGTAAACTTTGTTTCATGATTATTATAATGTGTTTGGGTTTAGATTTTTGTTAATTGTTGTGCTTTTACCTAGTTTTTTGAGCGATTAAACAGCAGCAACAATAATTTAATAGGCCTGCAATGTTATGATTCATTCTTTAATTATATAAAATCTATAGATTTAGTCGACAAATATATTAAAAAAAAGCATCTGCCAAATTTTATTTTGTGAAATTTATTTTTTTTGGGATTTGTTTAGGGATTTTTAATACGGAATATTAACGCTTTGCTTAAGCTCCTCGTCATGCTGAATTCAAGTCAGTATCTTATATCACGTAAAAACCCTAAAATAAATTCAGTACGACAGCGCCGTAAAAAAGCGAGATTATTGTTTTCGATGCCTCGCTCCATTTATTAAAAATTTCATTCTTAAAAGATTTCTCCACTTTGGTCGAAATGACGACTGGCTGGGGAAGTTTCAATCTTTCAGCTTTTACCTTTAACCTATCGGTTGGTGTCTTGCCAACCGAAAAATTAGGTTCATTAATTTTCTCGCCACATTTACGCCATAAAAAAGCAGGACTATCGTTTCTGACGCCCTGCTCCTATCTTCTGTATTAAGATTACTTTATCCTCGAATGATGAAGTTTATCTTGTATAATTTGGTGCTTCTTTAGTAATTGTAATATCGTGTGGATGGCTTTCACGCATTCCTGCCGCGGTAATCTGAACAAATTGAGCTTCTTGTAAAGCTTCAATATTCGCGGCTCCACAATATCCCATACTTGCACGTAAACCACCAATATACTGATACATAACTTCAGCTAAAGTACCTTTAAATGGCACACGACCAACAATTCCTTCAGGTACTAATTTTTTAATATCATCTTCAACATCCTGGAAATAACGATCTTTTGATCCCTGTTCCATAGCTTCAATAGAACCCATTCCGCGGTACGATTTAAATTTACGTCCTTCGTAAATAATCGTTTCGCCTGGAGATTCTTCGACTCCTGCAAATAATGAACCTGCCATTACCGTACTTGCACCAGAAGCAATAGCTTTAGCGATATCGCCTGTATGCTTAATTCCACCATCGGCAATTACCGGAACGCCTGTGCCCTTTAATGCTTTTGCACATTCAAAAACGGCATATAACTGAGGAACCCCAACACCAGCAATTATTCTTGTGGTACAAATAGAACCCGGACCAATACCAACTTTAACGGCATCAGCACCAGCATCAGCCAAAAATTTAGCAGCGGCGCCCGTCGCAATATTCCCAACAATCACCTGTAAATCAGGATATTTAGCCTTAACCTCTTTTAATTTATCTACAACACCTTTGGAGTGACCATGAGCTGTATCGATTGTAATCACATCAACACCAGCATGTACAAGTGCATCAACACGTTGAATGGTATCGGCAGTTACTCCAACCGCAGCACCAACACGTAAACGCCCACGTTCATCTTTACAGGCCACAGGATAGTTTTTAACTTTCTGGATATCCTTAAAAGTAATTAAACCACTTAAATATCCATCAGCGCTAACAACTGGTAATTTCTCTATTTTATAGTTTTGTAGAATTTCTTCTGCCTGAACAAGTGTTGTACCTTCTGGAGCAATGATCAGATTTTCTTTGGTCATCACTTCGGCAATTGGCCTGCTCATATTTTTTTGGAAACGCAAATCGCGATTGGTAATAATACCAACCAGTTTGTTATCGCTACTTACTACAGGGATACCACCAATTTTATGTTCTTTCATAATTTTGAAAGCATCGGCAACAAGTGCATTTTCAAGTAAGGTAACCGGATCTTGAATCATGCCACTTTCAGAACGTTTAACTTTACGTACTTCTTCGGCTTGTCTTTCAATCGTCATGTTTTTATGCAACATCCCTAAACCGCCATTTTGTGCAATCGCAATTGCCAGCTCAGCCTCGGTAACGGTATCCATTGCTGCAGAAACCAACGGAACATTAAGTTTTATTTTTTTTGTTAAAAATGATGATGTATTTACTTCACGGGGTAAAATTTCAGAATATGCAGGCACTAAAAGTACGTCGTCGTAAGTTAAACCTGTGGCAATAAATTTTGTGGAATCGAGTTGCATAGCAAATAAATTAGGATTTATTATTTGCCGGACAAAGATAAGAAAACTTAGTTAAGTTTTAAAATAGATTGTGATCTGGATGTAAGAATAAATGGACAAGCAACAAATGATTCGTAAATGAAATATGGTCCAATTTTAATTTCTTGAAAAAGATATAAATAAAATTGCTGTTACAACGAAAACAATAAACGCAAAAAACCGCATATTTATAATTCGAATCCTGCAAAAACAAGCAATGAAAAAACTAATCATTTCTACCTTCCTACTTTTTATCTGCATTAATTTAAGCGCACAAAATTTTAAATACGCCTTTGTAACAGATACCCACGTGGGCTCACCTACGGGCGAAGAGGATTTACGCAGAACTGTTGCAGACATCAATAAGCTTACCGATATAGATTTTATCGTAGTTACTGGCGATGTAACCGAAATGGGAACAAATGACGAACTTAAACTTGCAAAAAGCATCCTTTCGGGATTGAACAAACCCTTTTATGCCATACCAGGCAATCATGATACCGGTTGGTCAGAATCTGGTGGTGTAAACTTCATCAAAGAATTCGGTGCGGATAAATTTACTTTCGATCATAATGGTTATCGTTTTATTGCCTGTGCTTCTGGCCCTTATGTACGCATGAGCGATGGCCACATTCCTCGCGATGCAAATGTTTGGCTTGATGGGGTTTTAAAAAACACTTCAAAAGATCAGCCTATTATTTATCTAAATCATTACCCATTAGATAATAGTTTAGACAACTGGTATGAAGCCACTGATCGTTTAAAAAAATATAACATTCAATATGCAATCTGTGGCCACGGCCACAATAATCATCCCTATAATTTCGAAGGAATCGAAGCTACTATGGGTCGTTCAAATTTAAGAGCCAAGGATAGCATTGGTGGCTATAATATCGTCAGCATGACAAAAGATTCTGTATTTTTTGCCGTAAAAAAACCGAATCAGGAAATTCTACCTGCTTGGAGATCTATCGCCTTAAAAAGGTTTGTCAACAATGAATCAAAAAAATATGAGCGCCCAGATTTCGTTATAAACACCAAATACGCAACAACCAAAGAATTGTGGACTTATCATTCTAATGCTAACGTAGTCAACACACCGGCATACTCTTCAACCAACATCATTTTTGGCAATAGTGTCGGATTGGTGGAAGCGCTAAACCGTAAAACCGGTAAAAAAGTTTGGACATTTAATACTAAAGGGGCCATTTACTCTTCACCTCTTGTAGCTGGAAATCTAGTTATATTAGGCTCTGGCGATGGTAATATTTATGCATTAAATGTATCTACTGGTAAACAGATATGGAAAGTAGAAACGTCAAATTCAGTATTGGGATCTCCAGTAACCAATGGTAAAAATATTTTTATTGGTGGCAGTGATCATTGCTTCAGGGCGCTTGATGTAAAAACTGGAAAGGAAATCTGGAAATTTACTGAGGTTGAAGGCGCTATAGTTGGGAAACCACTAATCTACCAAGGCAAAATTATTTTTGGATCTTGGGGCCGTCATTTGTATGCTTTAGATGAAAAAAGTGGAACGTTGGTATGGAAATGGGATAATGGCCAGCCAAACAGAATGTTCTCTCCAGCAATGGTTACGCCTGTTGCCACAAAAGGAATCGTTTTTATTGCTGCACCCGATCGCTATCTCACTGCAATTGATGCAAATAATGGAAGTACACTGTGGCGAAACAAAGAAGCAACGGTTCGGGAGTCCATCGGACTTTCTACAGATAGCTCTACCATTTATGGAAAAACCATGCAAGATGAAATTGTTGGCTACAAAACACAACCAACTGATCCGGGTGTTTTATGGAGACTTAATGTTGGATTTGGATACGAGCATGTTCCTTCAATGTTAATAGAGAAAGACGGTAAAGTGTTCTTTGGAACAAAAAACGGAGTTGTATATGCAATTGATCCAAAAAATCAAAAGACTGTTTGGGCGCACAAAATAGACAACTCTATGATCAATACCGTTAATGTTGTAGACGGAAAAAACATTTTGGTGAGTACGATGGATGGAAAAGTTAGCTGGTTAAACACAAAATAAGGTTTAGTTAACGATTTTTTGAACATTTAAAAAATCTGTTGATTTATTTTATTTCTTCTATTTTGTTTCTATTATTGTAATAACCAAAACAATTTAAATGTATAGAACTGCTCTCAAATTTTTGGTTCTGATGCTGTGCATTGGAACAGGGTCTTTATTTGCCCAAACCAAACAAACTGTTAAAAGAGAATTCAAATTTGGCAAAGTTTTGCCTTCAGAATTCGAAACAAAAGCAACTGGCGTAGACTCTGCTGCTTCCGCAATAAAGCTTTTCGATGTTGGCGAATGCTATTTTGAGCTAAGCCCTTCCACCAAAGATTTTGTTTATGTATTTGAAAGACATATTCGTTATAAAATCTTAAACAAGAACGGTTACGATCTTGCAAATTACACCATTAACCTTTACAAGGGAAGTGGCTCAGAAAAAGAAGATTTAAACTATATGGATGCCTCAACTTATAATTTGGTTGATGGAAAAATAGTAGTAAGCAAACTTAATAAGGATGCAAAGTTTAGCGAAGCCTTCAATAAAAATTATACAGTTAAAAAGTTTGCACTGCCAAACGTTAAGGAAGGATCTATAATTGAATTTAAGTACAAAATTAAATCCGATTTCATCTTTAACCTTCGCGGATGGAGATTTCAATCAGATATCCCAACGCTTTGGTCTGAATATAATGTTAGAATTCCTGAATATTTAAAATACAAAAACAATTTTAGCGGTTATTATCAAATCGAACATCCTATACATGAAATAGCCAGCGCAACATATGTAGCTGGTTTAAGTTCGAGTTCCGTATACGATAAATATACCGCGGCTAATGTTCCTGCGCTAAAAGACGAACCTTTTGTAACCACCATGGATGATTACACTCCAAAAATTGAGTTTGAGCTTACAGGTACGCAATTTCCAAATGAACCATACAGAGACTTTAATGGTTCCTGGCCAAAAATTGTTACCAATTTAGCCGAGCGGGAAGATTTTGGACTTTTCATCAACAAAAATGGTTATGCAAAATCGGTTTTGCCTGGAATTTTAAAAGGAGAAAAAGATACACTAGCTTCTTTAAAACTTATTTTCGATTATGTTAAAACCAATCTAAAATGGAATAAAGAGCATGACAAATATGCTACAGGAACCAACCCTAAAGCGGTATTCGAAAAGAAAACAGGAACCACTGCAGATATTAATCTATCCCTGCTCAGTTTATTAAAAGAAGCTAAAATCGAAGCTTATCCCGTATTGATTAGCACTAGAGAAAATGGCGAACATCCAGGCTACCCGCTAATATCTGCCTTTAACAACGTTGTATTGGTTGCAAAAGTTGGTAAAGACTTTCATTTTCTGGATGCAACAGATAAAGATTTGCCTATTGATTTAATAAGTGATGAAAATCTGAGTCATCAAGGATTTTATGTTGATTTGAAAAATGCATCAGGAAATTGGATTTCTACGGAAACCCAGATACCGAGTGAAAAAATATTCGCATATAATTTAGCGCTAGACAAAGAAAATAAATTAACTGGGAAAATAAACCAATATTCAAGAGGTTATTCGGCACTCGCTTTAAGAGATCGTTATAGAAGTACCAATAACGAAACCGAATTTTTAAAGAGTTTTAAAAAGAACAAAACAGGCTTAGAACTCACTAATTATAAAATTGATAATCTTGATAACTTAGATGAGCTTTTAACAGAATCTATGGATGTTGTGATCGAGGATAATGTAGAAGAAGCTGGAAATCTGGTTTATTTTACCCCACTCCTTTTCGAACGGACAAAAGAAAATCTTTTCAAACTAGAAGAGCGTAAGTTTCCTGTAGATTTTGCATTCCCATTCAAGGAAAGCTATCGCATAACCTTAAGCTTCCCCGAAGATTATGAAATTGATAAACTCCCAAAAGGAGGAATTTATAAGTTGCCTGATAACAAAGGAATTTTCTCGATCAACTATGTATCCGAAGGAAAACAATTGATGGTAAAAAGTTCTATAAGCATAAATAAATCGCTTTATACATCAGAAGAATATTTCGATTTGAAAGAACTTTTTAAGGCAATTGTAGAGAAACAGGCAGAACAAGTTGTATTTAAAAAGAAAGCCTAATGAGATATATTTTAAGCTTACTTTTAGTTGCTTCAGCAAGCTGTGGCGTTTTTGCCCAAGGCATTTACGATGTAGCCAAAATACCCGAAGCCCTTACTAAGGATGCGATAGCCGTAATTAGAAACGAAGAACAATTTTTCGATATAAAAAGCTTAGGTTCTGCACAGTATGATTATAAAATTGCAGTTACAATTTTGAACAAAGCTGGTGATGATTGGGGAGAAATGGAAGAAGTTTACGATAAGTTTTCAACCATTAGTAACCTAAAAGCGACCCTTTATGATGCAACTGGAAAAAAAATAAAGGATTATAAATCTTCCGATATAAAAGATGAGAGTTTATCCGATGGTTTTTCTCTCCTTCAGGATAATCGCGTAAAACGTTTAAAATTTACAAGTATTACTTATCCATATACTGTAGAATATAGTTTTAGTCAAGATTTTAAAGGACTATTATCTTTTCCTTCTTGGAGAGATTTAAAAGGTTTTGCGATTTCGACTGAAAAATCTACCTATACCATTCAAAAACCAAAAGGATACAACATCCGTTATTTAACCAGCCAGAATTTAAAAACAGATTCGGTAACAGTTGGCGATAAAATTCAGTATAAGTGGAAAAGCGCTGATAATGCAGCAATTGTAAGCGAACCGCTAAATGCAGGAATTGATAATATTTCTGCATGGGTTAAGGTTGCTCCGAATCAATTCGAATATGATGGTACCGCCGGGAATTTTGATAACTGGAAAGATTTTGGATCGTGGATGTACAATTTAAATGTTGATGGCAATAAACTGCCCGATGCAACCAAGCTAATGGTTCAAAACCTAATTAAGGATGCCAAAACACCCAAACAGAAGATGCAAATTCTGTACAATCATCTTCAACAGAATACCCGATATGTTAGTGTACAATTGGGGATTGGAGGTTTTAGACCTATTCTTGCAGAAAAGGTTGCGCAGGTAAATTATGGCGACTGCAAGGCATTATCCAATTACATGAAAGCCCTGTTAAATGAAGCTGGAATTTCATCCAACCTTATCGTTATTGGAAATGGAATGCCAAGTATGAACGCAAATTATTCTAGCATGGGGCAGGCCAACCATATGATTTTATGTGTTCCATTAGAAAAAGACACCACATTTTTAGAATGCACAAGTCAGTATAAGCCCATGGGATTTATAGGATATGATAACGCGGATAGAAATGTTCTTCTTGTAACTGAGGCTGGTGGCAAAATTATCCATACGCCTACTTATGGAGTTAAAGATAATTACCAGATCAGAAAAACCAACATAAAGTTTAACGATGAAGGAATGGCCGAAATCGGAATAAAATCGGCTTATGGCAATGCCCAATTTGAGAGCATATTTGGTATTACTTTACAAGAACCTTCTGAACAGAGAAAAATTATTATAAACAACAGCGATATTCCGGGAGTCGAACTTTTGACATACAAATACGAACAAAAAGACAAAACGCTTCCAGTAATTACTGAGGAAATTAATTTCAAAACCAACCAGCTTTTAACAAAAGGCGGCGATAAAGCTTTTCTTACACTAAACCAAACCAACCGTAAAGAAAGCGTCCCTTTAAAAGTAGAAAACAGAAAAACCTATTTCGCCGTTCCATTTAGTTATAACGATGAAGATGAAATAACTTACGCATTGCCTAAAGGTTATACTGTAGAATTTATTCCTAAAGACATTAACATCACTTCAGAATTTGGATCTTATACGGCGAAATTTGCGACAAAGGATAATACAATAACTTACCTGCGTACACAAACAATGAGCAACAAAAAGTATCCTCCAGAAAAATACAATGAATACGTAGAATTTAATAAAAAAATCTACCAGGCAGATAAACAGAAAGCTGTTCTTGCTAAAGTTTTATAACAATTGATATCAATATGATTACCGAAAACCAATATTTTGATGGCAATGTAAAATCCCTGGGTTATGAAACGCTAGAGGGAAAATCTACGATTGGCATCATAAACCCCGGAGAATACGAGTTTGGGACAGCAAATAAGGAAATTATGCATGTGATAGAAGGATCGCTTACCATCTTATTACATGGCGAAACCGAATGGCAAGTTATTGAATCTGGAAGTTCTTTCGAGGTTTCGTCTAACTCATCGTTCAAGGTTAAAACTGAAGTTCAGACTGCCTATTTGTGTCAGTATAGATAAAAAAAAATCCCACGGTTTGATGGATTCAACCGCGGGATTTTTTAGAATAAATCATTTTATTTCTTTCCAATAACGACTTCTGTAAAATCATCAGTCGATAAATATTTTATGGCAAGTGCTTTAATTTCTTCTGAAGTGATGGTTTTTACTTTTTGAATGTATTTTTCGTAATAGTCGTAATCTAAACCAGAAAAATGAATGTTTTTAAATTTATCAGCATGCGAGAACACATTTTCTAAGCTGCCAAGCATAGAGCCGAGCATGTAATTTCTTACTAAACCAAGTTCTTCCTCGCCAACCAATTCATTTTTTAAAAGCTCAATTTCCTTATAAATCTCGGTTAATGCGCTTGCACAAACATCAGCACCAACTTCTGTTGCAATAAAGAAATATCCGGCATCCTGCAAAGCAGAAATTCCAGAACCAATTCCGTAAGTATAACCTTTGTCTTCTCTAATGTTGTTCATCAACCTCGAACCAAAGTAACCACCCAAAACGCAGTTTAAAATCTGCAATCCTGCAAAATCTTCGTGCTTACGGTTTATGGCTATTTTACCTATTCTAATTGCCGATTGTAAAGCTTCGGGTTTTTCTTTATAAATGAATTGTTGTGGCGTAGGCGGAAAATTAAAATGGTTTTTAACTGCGCTACTTTTCTCCCAGTTATGACCAAATTGATTATTCAGTAGGTTAAAACTTTCTTCATCAAATTTACCAGAAACAACAATTGTACAGTTATTGGGCGCATAAGCAGCTTTAAAATAATCCACAAGGTCATCGCGTTTTATGGCATCGTAATGTTCTGCCTTAATGTCTACACCGTATGCTGTATTACCAAAAAGTGCTTTTGCAAATTCTTTCCGAGAAAGAATATCGTTCTTTTTTAAACTTACCTGTAATTTCTGTTTTTGATTTTGAATGTAAATATCGAGCTCACTTTGTGGAAACTGACTATCAGATAAAACATCTTTTACAATGGGTAAAACCGATGCAAGATGTTTGTTAAGAGAATAAACCGTAACTGAAGATTGATCTTGAATGTATTCAGTTTGAAAAAATGCCCCATAAAAATCAATTTGTTCGGCAATTTCTTTTGATGTAAGTTTTTTCGTTCCATTATTCAGCATTGTACTTACCGCAATGGCTTGCAACGGCTTTTCTAAATCATAGTTAACATTATTGAATATAAACTCAATGCGAACCAAGTCTTGCTCACCTGAATAAATGGTATAAACTGGAATATCATTATCAAGCTTGTTTTCTGTAGGGCGAATAAAATTTATTGTAGATACCTGCTTAAAATCAGGCGCTTGTTGTCTGTTAAGCATTTTCGTCAGTTAAATAATATAATGTTGATGATGATTGTTGAGCGAAGGTATTGTTCGAAATCCTCTTAATATCTTCTGCGGTTACCTTTAAAAACTCTTCTGTTTCCTGATTTAGCAAATCAGCATTGCCCAATAATTCATAGTAAGCCAAATTCATTGCTTTATCCAATAAACTCATCTCTGAAAACACCAACACAGATTCTACCTTATTTTTTACCTTGGTTAATTCAGTTGATGAAACCAATTCTGATTTTAGCTTATCAAGTTCTGCCCAAATTGCCTTCTCAGCAGTTTCAATAGAAATGCCTTCAATCAATTTGCCTTCTATTATGAAAAGTCCTGGATCCAAACTACTGGAAATATAAGCATTAATGTCGCTAAAAAGCTGTTGTTCCTTTAGTAAACTATTGTATAACCTCGAAGATTGTCCACGAGAAAGAATATCAGAAAGGAGATCAAAAGCATAATAGTCGCCATTTAATCTACCCGGCATTTTAAAAGCAATATAAATTGCATTTAACGGAACATTTGCCTTAATAGTTTCTGTTCTAGCTTCTGTTTGTGGGTCTTCCTGAATTAAATTTCTATTGTATTTATCACCGGCAGGAATAGGCTCAAACCATTTCTCGGCAAGTTTTTTAACGTCCTCTGTTTTAACGTTTCCACCAACAACCAAAATTGCATTTTGTGGGTTATAATGTTTCTTAAAAAACGCTTTAACATCATCCATTTTGGCATTTTCGATATGGGAAAGCTCCTTCCCTATTGTTGCCCAGCGATACGAATGTTTTTTATACGCCAACGGACGAAGTTTCAACCAAACATCGCCATAAGGCTGATTAAGATAACGTTGTTTAAATTCTTCGCTTACAACGTTTCTTTGGGTTTCCAAGCTTTTTTCAGAAAAAGCCAGACTCAACATCCTATCGCTTTCCAACCAAAAAGCTGTTTCTATATTTTCTGAGGGTAAAGTGATGTAATAATTAGTGATATCATTGCTAGTAAAAGCATTGTTTTCGCCACCAACACGCTGTAAAGGTTCATCGTAATTGGGAATATTTACAGATCCCCCAAACATTAAATGCTCAAACAAATGCGCAAAGCCGGTCTGTTCAGGATTTTCATCGCGAGCACCAACATCATATAAAATATTTAAAACGGCCATCGGCGTTGTGGCATCTTCATGCACCAAAACTTTCAAACCATTAGCAAGCGTAAAACGATTAAAATCTACCATATTTATTTTTAGAGTTGTAAAGATATATAAAAAGGGTTGACGTTAGAAGGCGAAAGGTTTAAGGTATGTCAAATATTTTCAAATCAGCGCAATCCTGTAATCGGTGTAATCATTTTCTTTATATTTGTACTATGAATACAGCCGATTTACTACAGCGGGCATTACATTTTGAATTTTTAACGCAGGAAGAAGGTGTTTACCTATATCACAATGCGGATACGGCATCGTTGATGTTTGTAGCAAACGAATTGCGAAAAATTCAGGTTCCGAGTGGTAAGGTTACCTGGCAGATAGATCGCAATGTAAACACCACAAATGTTTGTATTGCAAACTGCAAATTCTGCAATTTTTTCCGCAGACCAGGTCACGATGAAAGCTATATTACTGATATTGAAACCTATAAGGTTAAAATTGAAGAAACTTTTCGTTTAGGTGGAGATCAATTATTATTACAGGGCGGGCACCACCCCGACCTTGGACTTGCATTTTATGCTGATCTTTTTAAAAAATTAAAAGAACTGTATCCAGATTTAAAACTACATGCTTTAGGTCCACCGGAAATTGCCCACGTAGCAAAACTGGAAGGCATTAGCCATACCGAAGTGTTAAAAGTATTAAAAGAAGCTGGAATGGATTCTTTACCAGGTGCAGGTGCAGAAATTTTAAACGATAGAGTTAGACGTTTAATCAGTAAAGGCAAATGTGGCGGGCAAGAATGGCTTGATGTTATGCGAGCATGTCATCAATTAGACATTACAACATCGGCAACGATGATGTTTGGCCATGTTGAAACCATTGAAGAACGTTTTGAACACTTGGTTTGGATTCGTCAGGTACAGAGTGAAAAACCTGCTGAGGCAAATGGATTTTTAGCATTTATCCCTTGGCCTTTTCAAGATGATGGAACTTTATTGAAAAGACTTCGTGGCATTAGCAATAATGTAACTGCCGATGAGTACATCAGAATGATTGCCTTAAGCAGAATTATGTTGCCAAACATTAAAAATATTCAGGCGAGTTGGTTAACTGTTGGTAAAGCGACGGCTCAGTTGTGCTTACACGCAGGCGCAAATGATTTTGGATCGATCATGATCGAAGAGAATGTGGTTTCTGCAGCTGGTGCACCTCACCGTTTCACCGCAAATGGTATTCAGCAATCTATAAAAGCAGCAGGTTTTGAACCTCAGCTCCGTGGACAAAAATATAACTACCGCGACTTACCTGAGCATTTGGAAGAACAAGTAATTACATATTAACAAAAACCCTTTTTTTAATTCATCCCATTAACTAACTACCCTTTGGGTATTGAACATTATTGGGCATGAAAAAATATAAGAAGCGAATCATATTTTTATGTGTGTTCATCACAGTTTTTGTTTTCCTCTGTTTTTATTGGGGATATAAAATACCTCAGCAAGACAAACACAAAGATTGGCCTGAATTTCCAAATCATACCAATAAAGAACTGGTTATTAAAAAGGATGGAAAATCGATTTCTAAATTTACGCCTTTACCCAACTCAGATTTATTGCTGATCTATTATAAAAATCCTGATTCGACATATTTTACCTATGCCGTTATGAGCAAAACAGGAAAGATCATCCATGATTTTGGTTATTCGAACAATGGAATGCTTTTGGACTTGGTTAACAATCGCTTGCTGGTTTCTCATTTTGTAAATAATGATACTACGACTTACGAAGCATACGATGCCAAAACTTTTAAGCCCTTACCTGTAAAGTATTTTAAAACTGGAATTGCAGAAAGCTTTGATAATTATTTAATGGGTGAGCGTGGTGTAGAAAAGCCTGATTACAAAGGTGGCACTCAGAAAAACATTGAATATAAGACCGGAGAAAACGAAGAGCTTTTTAAGGAAAAATATAGAAATAAAAATATAAAATTTTCCAAGTTTTTAAATGGCTTAACAGAACTGTACCGCTTTGACGAGCAGAGTGATGGCTTTGAAAATGCATCATATGTAAAATGTACTAAAGATGGTTCTATCTATAACTTCACTTACGATGACCAGGAAAGCATTGAGATTCTTTGTAAAGGCTTTTTCGACAATAAATATAGAAAAGGCGATAATTTGCAGTACAAAAACGAACATCTATCTACAGCGGATAGTAATGTAGTTGTTAAAAACGACTTTGATGCAAATCTTCGTATTTATGGTGGCGGGGATTTATTTAGCTTTGAATTCGATCAACGATATATAGAATACTATGAACTAAAGTTAAAAATTTTGAAAACGAATTTTAAAACAGACGACAGAAAATCAATAGGGTACAATTTCACCTATGGTGATGAACTATCTTCACCAAAAAGCGACAATGATACCTTAACTTTCCTATCTGGTGGTGATCTATATTTAATGTTTCGTAGAAAGTAAGAATTGAAGATTTAATCTTGAAAATTCTTAATCTTTAAAATTCTGCTCAAAAATAAAGGGAAACAAAACCTAAGTTCTGCTTCCCTACCTTAAACTAAACATTACCTAATAATGTAAATGCTTTTTACTATGTTAATTTTTTACCGGCTTTGATAAATAAGTTAGCAATGTTTTTAACCGCAGCTCCCGTTAAGAATTCATCAAAACATTCTGCTGCTTGAGATTGTGAAACCGAAGTACCATTAATTCCAGTAATTTGAATACCAGCTTGTGTGGTATTTTGCTCACCATCATAAACTGCGTTTACAGCTGCAATACCGGTATCGTTACCATTAGCTGCATAAGCAATCCATGGTTTTAAGCCACTTGCGCCTGTTACATTTGCAGCAACCATTTGGCGTAAATGTGAAGCGTGACGAGCTTCTACCGAGTGAATTTGAAGTGCTGTAGTTAATACTGCATTACCTTTTAAAATAGGTGCCTGACCCTTATAAGCTCTAACGCCTGTATCTTCGAAAGCTAAGGCTACTTTTAAAAATGTTTGATAATTGGTATCAACATCTGCAAAACCACCACTTGCTGTAAAATCGAAATCAGCATAAACATAACCATCAGCTCCTGTAATGCCTAAAGCGCCTTTTAACAAATCTACGTGTGCACGTTCGTGGTTACGGATTGTTGTAATTGCAGCTCTTGGCGCTCCATCAGGAATATAAGTAGCGTTTGCTAATGTTAAAGCGTGGTTATAATAATTCCATTCCAAGTATTCTAATGCCAAGGCAAAACCTAAAACATCGTTAACTGTACTTGGATTGGTTTGACCATAAGCTTTCTGGAACATAGAGCCCATGGCTAAAGGCAATGCTGCCAATGAAATTTTCTTACCAATGTTGTAAAAATCTTTCATTGCATTACGTCGTGGACTTAATCTTTCATAGATCTCACCATCAACTTTTTCTATTTCTTCTAATATATTTACGATATTCATGATTGTAGATTTTAGGATTAAAGGTTAATTACGTTAATTTTTGTTTTTACATATTTTCCAGCGATGGCTAAAACTTTATCTGGAGTAAGTGCACCATCAAGTCCGCTGGCATTAACTGCACCAAGTGGAGCTAAACTTGCTAAATCAGCAAATGTTCCATTAGATATAATGTCTCTGATATAAGCCGCATGACGAGCTTCTACTGAAACGATTTTACCTGCCAAAACTAAATAATCAGTACTTTTAATTCTAACACCTGCACCATTGTAAGCGGCAACGCCTAAATCTTCAAATGCCATTGCAGCACCTAAAACACTTGTAGCACTAGTAAAATCTATTGAAGAGAAATCAACCTCTAAACTTCCAATTGCAGCGGTTCCTAGAGCATTTTTGAAAAATTCTCTGTGTGCAACTTCGTGGAATTGAATATCTTGAAAATACGCTTTTTGCGCTGTGGTAAAAGTTGAAGGTGGTGCTGAAGCAACTTTTACATAAAATGCAGCCTCCAATTGTTCAAGCGCATAAGCGTAATTTAATACACCAAAATCATCTTTAAAATCTAAAGTTGCACCGGTGTTCATATCACCATAGTTGCGATCTTTTCTACATCCTGCAGCCATCAACGCGATACCCGCAGCACTAGCTCCGGCAAACTGAAGAAATGATCTTCTGCCTAAGCTGCTGTTAAATAAACGTTCTTCTTGAAGTTCATCTTGTGTTATAAGTTCATTGTTTTTCATAATCCTTTATGTTTTAGGGTTTTGATTTCGTTTGGTGATATATACGTGACATTTATATGAGCGGTTTTTTTCTTTTGCATTTTTTTTTACAAGTCGTTTTTAATACATTCACAAACCTATTGCTATGACTATACTAAAAGCCATTATTGTTGATGATGAAGAGTTCGCACGCTCATCACTTTTTTTCCTATTGCAACAAAATTGCCCTGATGTAGAAATTACCGGCATTGCCCGTTCTGTGGCCGAAGCAAAAGATATCTTAGCACATCATCCAATCAATCTTATCTTTTTGGATATTGCAATGCCTGGTGGAAACGGTTTTGAATTGATTCCCGATGCTCAAAAACACCATGCAGCTGTTATTTTCACCACTGCTTACGATCAGTATGCGCTCAAAGCAATAAAAGCCAACGCATTAGATTACTTATTGAAACCCATTGACATTGATGAACTGAAAATTGCCGTTGAAAAGGTTACCGAACATATTAAACGGTATCAAAATCAAAGTGTAGGCGATGAAAGAATTACAAATCTGGCATCGAGCTTAAGCAGTAGATCAGAAATAAGAAAGCTAACCCTACCTTACGGACAGGGTTTTAAAATGATTGATGTTGATGACATTATCTACATCGAAGCCGATAGCAATTACTCTGTTGTTCACCTCAGCAATGCAGATAAAATAACAGTTTCTAAGGTTTTGAGAGAATTTGAAGAACTTTTGCCTACCGATCAATTTGTAAGAATCCATAAATCCAGTATTATAAACCTAAATCATTTAAAAGAATATAATTCAAAAAATGGATTGCAGGTTTTTTTGAAAAACGGAGAAAGCATCAATATTTCTAGAAGAAGGGCAAGCGATTTCTTTGAGAAAATAAAGTTATTTACAAAAGCACATAGTGACCATTAATATCCAACATAAGCTTAAGATAGATTTTAGTATCGCCGTGAAAATTGCGCTGGTTTGGTTTGTGCTGTTCATAATTTTACCGACAAAACTTTTTTCGCAAACAACCTATCTGCCTCATTACACTTCTAAAAATGGGTTAGCAAGCAACAATTGCTATTACATTTTGCAGGATAAGAAAGGTTTCATCTGGATTTCTACAGATAATGGAGTTAGCCGTTTTGATGGAACAAACTTCCAAAACTTTACAATTGAAGATGGCTTGCCCGATACTCAGATTCTTAAAATGACTGAAGACAACCAGGGCAGAATTTGGTTTTTTACCTTAAACGGACAGCTAAGCTATTTAAAAGATGGTAAATTTTACAATCAAGATAACAACGATCTATTAAAGAAACTGAATTTCAATACTGTTATTGTTTCATTTCTTCAAGATAAAATGGGTCGGATCTGGCTCGGAACAAACTCCAATTTAGTTGTTTGCTGGGATGGAAAATCCATAAAAAAATATGTTTCACCACATGTCAACAATCAGTTTATAAATGCTTTTATCCATGAAGACGATGAGGGAAATATTTATGCCTACAGCGATTTAAGTGTTCAAAAGTTTAACGGAAAACATTTTAGTCTGGTAGAATCAGAAGTAGACCCGATCTCTTATATGACGGCATTTAATCAGGCAGATAAATCGCTTGCTTACTTGGACAAATCTGGGTTAAAAGAATTTAAAAGAGGGTTTGTAAATACTCTGATTCCTATTCCGCAGAATCTGATTAAAAACATGTCGGGCTATTTTTATTACGATAATGCTTTAAAAGAAGTGTGGTTAGCCAATGCAAATGGTGCCTTTGCACTTAATAAGAGCGGAAAAACAGTTCAGTACCTTCAGGATGTTTCTGTTAATCAGGTAATAAAAGATGCCAATCAGAATATGTGGTTTGCAACAACTCAGGGCATTTATATGTTGCCAAATATCAATTCTAGGCTCTCTATTATCGATGCAGAATCTGGCTTAAGCAGTAATGTAATTAAAAGCATTACAAAAGACAACAAAAACAGGCTTTGGCTTGGAACCGATGATGCCGTTATCGATATTCTGAGCATCAACAACTATCAGGTAGACGAAGTGGGCTTAGACGATTTTAAGAAATACAAAACCATTAAGCAAATTACCTACGATCCAAAAAATCAATCTGTTTATTTCGCATCCGATTACGGAATGGGTGTTTTTAAAAATATTTATAAGAGCACGGCTGATGTTAAATACTTAAAGGAAGTAAACAATTCCATGTTCGTGATTAAGCATTTTAGTTTAAGCGAAAATAACAATCACCTTGCTTTAGCGCTATCATCAGGCGTAGTATTTTTATCCGACAGGATTAATCAATTCGAATTTAATTCCCTTAAATACAGAGAAAAAGAAGATTTTTTTAAAGATCGATCGTACCATGTTTTTTACGATAAGCAAGGGAATTTATGGTTCTCGAACATTAATGGCTTGTCTCAATTTTCTAACGGAAAGCTGATTAAACACTTCGAAAAAAATCCGTTACTAACAAAAAGAATCAACGATATTCAGCAATTGCCCGATGGAACTTTAATTTTGGCAACAGATGGATATGGATTGATTTTTTATAAGGACAACAAAATCTCCAGACAGATTACGCAAAAAGACGGTCTTACCAATAATATCTGTACCAAAATTTTTATTAAGAATAACGAAATCTGGGTGTTAACCAACAAGGGCGTAAACAAAATCACCAACTATCCGGAAAGCCCAAGTGTAGCTAATTTCGACTATGGCAAAGATTTGTTGAGTGATGATATTAATAGTTTGTTTATTGATGACAGCACCGCCTATTTTGGCACAAACAGAGGTTTGATTTTGTTTAAGTACAACAATAAAAACATCACTAGAAACCTTCCCAAAGTATATGTTACCTCAATTATTAGAGATAATGAACGCCTTTCGATTGATAAGGACAACTTTACCTTTGAGACCGGCAACAACATCATTTTATTTACTTTTAGCGCCGTAGATTTTACTACGAGTGATATCACTTATCGTTATCGCTTAAATGACAATACCGCTTGGATAGAAACCAGAACCCGACGGCTCGATTTTTCGTCATTACAGCCTGGAGATTATGTTTTTGAGGTTAGTGCCAAAAGCCAGAACGGTAACTGGGGGCCATCTGCAAAAATCTCGTTTACCATTAAAAAGCATTTTTGGCAGAGCCTTTGGTTCTTATCCATTTTAATTCTTCTAGTAGCGTATATTTTTTATAAGGTAGCCGTTAACATTACTAGAAAGCAAAAAGATAAGGAACAGGAACAATTAAAGGTTAAAAACAAAGTATTAATGCTCGAACAGCAGGCATTGCAGGCCATGATGAATCCTCACTTTGTGTTTAACGTAATGAACTCCATTCAGCATTATATCAATACGCAGAACACGGCTTCTGCCAACAAGGTTTTAACTGGCTTTGCCCGCTTAATTAGAAAAAATCTAGAGATCTGTACAAAAAGTTACATCTCTTTAGAAGAAGAATTGGAATATCTTAGTCTTTACCTCAAACTCGAAAAAAACCGATTCGGCGATAAACTTAAATACGTTTTCTCGGTTGATGAAGATATTGATAAGGAAGAAACCTTTATTCCATCTATGCTGTTGCAGCCCTATGTGGAGAATGCCATATGGCATGGAATTATGCCAAAAGAAACTGGCGGAGAAATTCACATCAATATTAAATTACAAGACGAATTTTATCTTAACATAGAAATTATCGATGATGGAATTGGAATTGAGAATTCACTGAGAGATAAAAAAGAAACGCACATAAGTAAGGGCATGCGGTTAACAAAAGAAAGATTAAACCTTTTAGGTCAGATTGGAGCAAAACCTATACACCTAAATGTCCGCCAAAACAGCATTAATGGTACAACGGTATCTATTTCTATACCATTAAAATAGAAAATTTACCGTTTACTCAATTATTAATACCACTCACTAAATAGAACTTACAAGCAATAGACTTTAGCCTTAAACTTGTATTAGAAATAAACGATAGTGTTTATCAAAACGTTCTTATAGAATTGATATAGATATTTAATAACCTAACCTAAAACTATATCTTAATTCAGGTTTCATTTGTGTGTTAAGAAGCGGTCTTGTTTTTAAAAGCGAGACCGCTTTTTTTATGCCCAAAAATTATATTTTTGTATATGCTCCAAACCCATATTAATAAACACATCGAAGCCCTTATCTTTTCTTCTGTTCAAAGTATTAGTGTTCAAGAAATTATTTTGGCATTAAATGCTGTTTTCGAAGAAGAGGTAATAGAAAATCAGGTATTTGAAAGCATAGATCACATTAAAGAAAAATATGGCGTAGAAGATTCTGCTATAGAACTCGTTAATCTTAATAATGGCTATCAGTTTCTTACCAAAAAAGAATACCACGAAACCGTAAATCAACTTCAGTTACATCGTTCCAAGAAAAAATTAAGTCAGGCAGCGATGGAAACTTTGGCCATTATAGCCTACCGACAACCCATCACTAAGCTCGAAATAGAACAGATAAGAGGTGTTAATTCTGATTATTCGGTACAGCGCTTACTGGAAAAGGAACTGATTAGCATTGAGGGAAAGGCAGAAACACCAGGCCGACCGATTTTATATAGTACGAGCCCATTATTTATGGATTATTTTGGTTTGAATAATTTAACCCAGCTTCCGCAATTAAAAGATATAGCCAAAGAAGAGAATACCGTGGGCGAAAATGCTGAATAATTTAATTTTAATTAATTTGGTACCAGGTTGTTATTAAAAAAAGTTTTTTTGTATTTTTAAACTATAAAAGCAATTTTTATTTTTGTGTAATGAAAGCGCCAAAGAAAATCCCAGCAAAACCAACTACCAAGAAAGAGGTAGAGGATAACGATGAATTTGATGATGAGGACACGATTCCTAAGACTGCAAAAAAATCTGTTGACGATGACGACGATGATTTTGATTTGCCTTTGGATGACCTCGATAACTTCGATAATTTTGATGACGACGACGACGATTATTAATATTTAAAATACCATATATTTGAAAAGCATCCGCCCCAGCTGGTTAGGATGCTTTTTAATTTTAAAACTGCCCATGCAAATTATACAGGTAAGCACCCCAGCCTTAAGAAAAGACTTTTTAGATACACCAAAAATTCTTTACAAGAATGATAAAAATTGGATCTGTCCGCTGGATAGTGAAGTAGAAAACGTTTTTGACCCAAAAAAAAATAACTTTTTTAATCATGGAAAATGCACCAGATGGGTTTTAAAAGATACCAATGGTAAACTCATTGGTCGCGTGGCGGCATTTATAAATGAAAAAAAAGCTTTCAATTATGAGCAACCAACTGGCGGGATGGGCTTTTTTGAATGTATTAATGATGAAAAGGCAGCCTTTCTATTGTTCGATACGGCTAAGGCATGGTTAGTAGAAAACGGCATGAAAGCGATGGATGGCCCAATCAATTTCGGAGAGAACGATTCTTTCTGGGGCCTATTGGTGGATGGTTTTACGCCTCCATCTTTCGGGATGAATTACAATTTCCCCTACTATCAGAATTTTTTTGAAGATTATGGCTTTGTAACCGAGTACGAACAGCTTACGAATCATATCAATTTAACGATTCCCTTTCCGGAGCGCTTTACAAAAATTGCAAATTGGGTAAGAAATAAACCCGGATATACTTTTGAATATTTCAGCAAGAAAAATTCTGAAAAATACATCGCTGATTTAATGGAAATCTATAACGATGGCTGGCAGGATTTTGAAAACTTTGTTCCAATTAAAAAAGAAACGCTTCAGGAAAGCTTTAAAAGCATGGAGCCGATTATGGATGAGCATTTAATACAATTTGCTTATTTTAATGGAGAACCAGCATCTTTTGTAGTTTTGATACCCGATGCTAACCAAATGATTAAAGGTTTTGATGGGAAGTTGGGGTTAATAGAAAAACTAAAATTTGCTTACCGCCGTTGGGTAGGCGTTACCCGTATGCGGGCAATTGTAATGGGAACCAAACCTAAATTTCAAAAACATGGATTGGAATCTGTACTATTTATCAGACTGGGAGAGTATGTTTTGCCAAAAAACCAGTATAAAGAGCTGGAATTAAGCTGGGTAGGCGATTTTAACGAACAAATGATTGCCATTCATAAAGCGACTGGTGCCACATTTGGTAAAAAGCATTTAACGATGAGGAAGGTTTTTTAAATAAGATTCGTCATTGCGAGGCACGAAGCAATCTTAATGTTTAGGGTTAATATCTTAACTATCCTTTTAGGATTGCTTCATGCCTCATAATGACAAAAAGCTACATGCCCAACTTATCATAAAGATCAATAACCTTTTTTCTAAGTTTATTAATCTCCTCTTCTTTTTCTAAAAGTTCTTTTTTTAGCGAAACAAGCTCGTCAGACGAATCTAGTTCCTTTGCATTTCCAGAAATTAACTGAGCCACCGAAACCTTAAAAACTTTAGAAATCTGTAATAATCTAGAAACATTTAAATCCGTTTGTCCAGTTTCTATCTTACAGAAAGCAGGCGTTGAGATTTTAAGCATTTTAGCAGCACTCGCTTGGCTCAAACCTAGCGCTACCCTACTCTGCTTAATGTTATCGCCAATGCTTTTCATGTTACATTACAACAAATAATCTGTGGCAAACTTATCGAGGCAATTCAGCAGCTAGTTTCGGTAGATCAAAACCTGCGTAGTTGCCCGAGCTCATCATCAATAAGTTTGTATTTCTATAATTTAAGCTCAATAAGTATGCTTTCAATTTATTGGCATCGTTAAAGAATTTCAGCTTAGGATTTGAAAAAGCCTGTTGCACATCATCTTCGCTAAAAGGCTCCATCCTTTTCTGTTCAAAAGATTTTATATCGATAAATACAATTGCTTCGTCTGCCTTGTCCATCGCTCCAGCATATTCTTTAAGAAAGTCTTTATTCAAACTGCTAAAAGTATGAAGCTCAATACAGGCAACCAATTTACGATCTGTAAACTGAGTTTTAACCGCATCGATTGTTGCTTTTAATTTAGATGGAGAATGTGCAAAATCCTTGTAAACATTTGTTGATTCATCGGCAGAAATAACTTCTAACCTTTTAGCTGCACCTGTAAAAGATGAGATTGCGTTGTTAAATTCGGGTCCAGAAATATTTAGCGTTTTACATACTAGTTTCGCTGCATTAAGATTCATGAGGTTATGATCTCCAAAAATCTTCAGTTCAGTTTCCTCTGGAAGTAAATAAGTGATGCCATTTTTAATTTCATGATTCGGAATCGCATAACCAATCTTAGTTACTTTAGCAGTAGAATTACTAACAATCTCATTTAAATCAGCATCAGCCTTGCAATAGATTATGGTTCCACCTTCTTCTATTGTATCAATAAATTTATCAAACTGAGAAGTGTAATCTGCATAAGTTGGGAAAACGTTAATATGATCCCAGGCGATTCCGCTAATTACGGCAACATTTGCTTTGTAGAGGTGAAATTTAGGTCTGCGATCAATTGGTGATGAAAGATATTCATCTCCCTCAATAATCATTACTGGCGCTTCATGGGTTACTTTTACCATGGTTTCGAAACCGGCAAGCTGTGCACCTACCAAATAATCAAAATCGCGATTGTAAAAATTAAGTACATGCAAAATCATGCTCGTAATGGTGGTTTTGCCATGACTGCCACCAATTACAACCCGAATTTTATCTTTGCTCTGTTCGTAAATATACTCAGGATACGAATAAATTTTAATGCCTAATTCCTGCGCTTTTAACAATTCTGGATTATCAATTCTAGCGTGCATACCTAAAATAATGGCATCTAGATCTGTTGAAATTCGATCTTCATTCCAACCCATTTCAGCTGGCAACAAACCATACTTATCCAATCTGGATTTAGCAGGTTCAAAAATCACATCATCAGATCCAGTAATCTGATATCCTTTTTTATGCAAAGCAATAGCTAAATTGTGCATGGCACTTCCACCTATCGCAATAAAATGTATCCGCATATTATTCTTTTTTCATTAGATAAAGGAACAAAGAGTCAGGATTAAAGATTTTGCGTTTAAATTATATGTTTCCACCCTATCTTTATTCTTTGCTCCTTTATCCTTGTTCTTTAATACTTTTCGAAATGAGCAGCAATCCAGTCTCCATTTTGCTTATGGTCAATATAGCGGATTTCATGCTTGGCGCATTCTGCAGTAATCATACTTAAATCTGGTTCCAAATAGAAACCGCTAAAGAAAATTTTTCCTTCAGATTTTAAAACTTCAGCATAACGACCAATCTGATCCAATAGAATATTGCGATTGATATTTGCAAAAATCACATCAAATTGTTCGTTTGGAATTACTTCCTTACTTCCGCAAAGTGCAGTTAAATTTTCGACGTTATTGAGCGCAGCATTTTCTATGGTACTTTGATAACAAATATCATCGTAGTCTATCGCAAGTAAATTTTTGGCGCCCAATTTGGCAGCAAGAATTGCCAAGATCCCTGTACCGCAACCCATATCCAGAATATTTTTGTCCTTCAAATCTGCAGCTAAAATATACTGCATAACCATTGTTGTGGTTTGGTGGTGGCCGGTACCAAAGGCCATTTTTGGATCAATTACAATTTCGTAGGGATATGATGGCTGTGGTTCGTGGAAAGTTGCCCTTACGTAACAAACATCATCTATAATAAGTGGTGTAAAGTTCTTTTCCCATTCGGCATTCCAGTTTTCATCGGCAACATCCTCTAAAGAATATTCGGTTTTAAAATCTTCGGAATAGCCATTTAAAAGGCTTACTAGCTCTTGCTCATTAAAATTTTCTTTAATTACAAAAGCGGTAAAGCCGTTCTCACTGTCTTCGAAAGTATCGAAGCCTAAATCGGCAAGATCTGCAATAAGCAAATCCTGTTGATAGTCTTCGATACTTTTAAATTTAAATATTGCTTTTATGTATTGCATTTAGCTGTTTAATGCTTTAATAATATCTGTAAAATCACGAGATTTTAACGATGCACCGCCAATTAAGCCCCCATCAATATCCTTTTGTGCAAACAAACTTGCCGCATTGGTTGGGTTACAACTTCCGCCGTATAGTATTGTAGTGTCATCCGCAACATTGAAGCCATAATTTGCTTCAATTTCACTACGGATAAAAGCATGAATATCTTGTGCTTGCTCAGGACTAGCCGTTAGACCGGTACCAATTGCCCAAACTGGCTCATAAGCAATAACCACTTTTCTAAAATCTTCTTCAGTTAAACTGAAAATACCATGAACCAATTGTTTCTTTAAAACTTCGTAATAACTTCCATTATTGCGTTCATCTAAAGTTTCGCCGATGCAAAAAATTGGCTTTAAATCATTTGCCAAAGCTGTTTTGGTTTTTGCAGCTAAAAGTTCATCGCTTTCTGCCTGATATTGTCTACGTTCCGAGTGGCCCAAAATAACATATTCAACCCCAACCGATTTTATCATTTTTGCAGAAATTTCGCCTGTGTAAGCACCACTTTCCTTATCGTGGATGTTTTGAGCACCAATTGCTACGTCAGTACCACCAAGTTTTGCCAGGCTGTTTAAATGAATAAATGGAGCACAAATTACAGCCAGTTGATCGCCTTTACGCTCATCCTTAACCATATTTACGATTTCACTGAACAACGAAACACCTTCGTTATAATCTAAATTCATTTTCCAGTTACCTGCAACAATTTTTTTTCTCATTATATTTATATTTTAAGGATTGGTTTTATTTATTGTAATGTATAAAGTAGCAACATTTAAAAATGTCTATGTTCCTGAGTCAGTTCAAAAACCTTATTTAAAATTTCTTTCTCTGTATCATCAAAGGTCAAATCTCTTCTAGAATATACTTTTTCTGCGGTTTCAAACATCTTTTTCAAGCTGTAAACTTCAAAACCCTGAGCGCCTCCCCATGCAAAATCGGGAATAAAATTTCTTGGAAATCCAGGGCCGAAAATATTTGCGCTCACCCCCGCAACTGTTCCTGTATTGAACATGGTATTGATGCCACATTTAGCATGATCTGCCATAATTAAACCACAGAACTGCAATCCTGTTTTACGGAAACTTTGTTTTGCATAATCCCAGAGTCTAACTTCGGCATAATTATTTTTAAGATTAGAGTTGTTGCTATCGGCTCCGATATTACACCATTGCCCCATTACTGCATTACCCAAGTAACCTTCGTGCCCTTTTGACGAATAACCCCAGATTACGGCATTGTTAATTTCACCTCCAACACGGCTATGCGGACCAATAGTTGTATTTGGATAAATTTTTGCCCCCATTTTTACAGAAGAATCTTCGCATAAGGCAAAACTTCCCCTAATGATGCTTCCCTCCCAAACCTGACTATTTTTTCCGAGATAAATTGGGCCTTGCTTACTGTTAAAAATAGAACACTCGGCTGTGGCACCTTCTTCAACGAAAATGTTATCGCCTAAAAATGTATTGGTAGAACTGAGCTGAGCTGAAGTTTTTCCTTTAGTTAATAAGGCAAAATCTTTTTTTAACTCTACGCCGTTATGGGTAAAAATATCATCGGGATAAACAATTCTGATGAAATCTTCAACATATTCTATTGGTTTTAAAGATTTTGCAAGTTCTAGATTATGAGCGGAAGAATCACCTATAATGTAAGCAATAATCAATTCACCTTTAATAAGGCTTTCCCCAGCATTTAGGGCAGAAATAGAACTTAACAAAGACTCATCTGGGCAAATAGAACCATTGATGAAGAGCTGAGCGTTTAACTTAGCAGGATATTTTTTTGAAAGATAATCTTGAGTTTCGAAACCGAAATCGGCATTTAAATATTTCGCCCATTTTTCTGCAATAGTAAGGATACCTATGCGTAAATCGGCTACAGGCCTTGTAAAAGTAAGTGGACGTAATGATTCCCAACTAGAATCATCAAAAAGATTGATTGTCATAAGCAACAAAAATAAAAAAAGTCCCGATGCTTTTGGCAAAGGGACTTTAAAAAATGCTTTTTTGTTGCTAAATTATTTCTTAGCGTAACGGTTTTTGAATTTATCGATACGTCCTGCTGTATCAACCAATTTCATTTTACCAGTATAAAAAGGGTGTGAAGTATGAGAAATCTCTAATTTGTATAGAGGATATTCGTTACCGTCTTCCCATTTAATTGTTTCTTTAGTATCTACGCAAGATTTTGTTAAGAAAGCATATTCGTTAGACATGTCTTTGAAAACAACTGGTCTGTAGCTTGTAGGGTGCAAATCTTTTTTCATTTGAATATTATTTTAGTTATTTGTGTGAAAGCATCAAGAACATGGTTGCAATTTGCCTGGCAACAACGCTTATGATATTTCCTATTAGTCTTTCTAATTCTTTTTAAGAGGTGCAAATATCTTAATTTTATTTCTGAAATACAAGCGTAAAAAACAATTTTAAATTGTAAGATTTTTAAAGCCTATTAAAGAAGATGTTTTTTTAAAACTATATTTATTTCTCCAAGCATCATAACTTTCCAATGAACAGAAGAAACTTTATAAAAAATACTTCCACAGTAGGTTTAATTACCACTTTGGGCATTCCTGCCGGCGCAACAATGATGGGCAACAACGGAGAAAATGCCACCATTGATTTTAACGACAACTTTCAGTTAAAAGAGGTAACCATCAGCGAATTGCAGGATATGATGAAAAAAGGTAAGCTCACTAGCAAATCTTTAACTAAAATGTATCTTGATCGAATTGAAAAGATAGATAAGAATGGACCAAAATTAAATGCCATAATTGAGATTAATCCCGATGCATTGGAAATTGCAACCAAAATGGACGAGGAAAGAAAGGCTGGAAAAATAAGGGGCTCTATGCATGGTATACCCGTTTTGATAAAAGACAACATCAACACAGCCGATAAAATGCAAACCACCGCAGGCGCTTTAGCATTATTGGGAAATATTGCTTCAGAAGATGCTTTTATTGTTAAAAAACTTAGAGAAGCAGGCGCTGTAATTCTTGGTAAAACCAATTTAAGTGAGTGGGCAAATTTTCGTTCTAGTCGGCCCTGTAGTGGCTGGAGTAGTCGTGGAGGGCAAACTAAAAATCCATTTATTTTGGACAGAAATCCAAGCGGATCAAGTTCAGGTTCTGGCTCTGCAGTTTCTGCAAACCTCTGCGCTATTGCAATTGGAACGGAAACAAATGGCTCAGTAACAGCACCATCATCATCTAATGGAATTGTTGGTTTAAAACCTACGGTCGGTTTATTAAGTAGGAGCGGAATCATTCCCATCTCAAAAACACAAGATACCGCCGGGCCAATGGGTAGATCTGTTACCGATGTAGCCATTTTACTTTCTGCACTAACCGGCATTGACCCTAAAGATGAAGTCACAAAAAGCAGCGCTGGAAAGGCAGAGCCGGATTATACCACATTTTTAAAAACCAGCGCCTTGCAAGGAAAGAAAATTGGTATCGAAAAATCTCTTTTGAATGGGCATGAAGGCGTTGTTGCACTTTACAAAACCGCTATAGAAAAATTGAAAGAACTTGGCGCAGAAACAGTGGAAATCGAATTGCTTAAAGAAATGCGGGTAATCGGCCTTGCAAGTTTTACAGTATTGCAAGGCGAATTTAAAGATGGCGTAAACGCCTACTTGGCAAATTCGAATGCGAAAGTTAAAAGCTTAACAGAGGTAATTGCATTTAACAAGGCCAACGAAAGCGCGGCTATGCCCTATTTTAAACAGGAAACACTGGAAAGCAGTGATAAAGCGCCAGACTTAGAAAGTGTGGCCTATAAGGAAGCGGTTTTGAAAGTGATTTCTTCAAGAAAAATTATTACGGATTTAATGACCAAAAATCAGCTAGATGCAATAGTTGGAACAACTTATGGCATTCCATCTCCTATAGATTTATTTAATGGCGATGCCGGAAATGGATTTTATTTCTGTTCGCCCGCGGCGATGGCTGGCTTTCCGCACATTACATTGCCAATGGGCAAAATTTATGAATTACCTGTAGGATTATCAATTATGGCTGGAGCTTATGAAGAACCGAAGGTTTTGGCTTTTGCCTACGCATACGAACAAGCTACGAAGCATAGAAGCGCTCCAAAATTTATAAGATCTTCCAATTTTTCTAGTGGGATTTAAAGGTTTCTAAGTTATATTTGTTTAACAAAACAAACCAAATTATGAAACATTTAAAACTATTGCTAAGCATTTTATGCCTGTTTGCCACATTCAGTATGGCAAGCGCTCAAAATCAATCGGCCACTAAAATTGCAGAATGGGAAAGAGCTAAAGCTTATACCAAAGAATATTTAGATGCAATGCCAGAATCAGGTTATTCATTAAAACCGACGCCTGAAATGCGCTCTTTTGCAGATCAAATGTTACACCTTACTGATGCCAATTATGGGTTCACCGCTACAGCAACTGGCGAAAAAAGTCCGTATGGATTGGGTGACGTAGAAAAAACTCAAGATAAATCGAAAGCCAATGTAACCAAGATTGTTATGGCTGGTTACGATTATGTTATTTCTGCATTGAAAAAACTAACGCCACAACAGTTGGCAGAAAAGGTTAAGTTTATGAATCGCTTCGAAATGACCAAAGACATGGTTTTTACAAAAGATTTCGAACACCAAACACATCACCGTGGTCAGGCAACGGTTTATTTGCGTTTGGCTGGTGTTAAACCGCCCCAGGAGAAATTGTTTTAATAAAAATAAGAGCAGCAATTCTTTTGCTGCTCTTCTACAAGCCTAACTTGTATGACATGCAGTTGCGCAGTGCACGCAACCATTAATTTTCTTGTAAGGATGCTTTCTTTTAGCTTCTGCAACTGCAGGAGAACAAGTGCTGAAAGCCCCTAAATTGTCATAGTTTTGTGAAGGATAATATCTACAATCATCCTTGTGAACTTCATAATCGCCATTGGATTGTTGGTTCAAATTTAAACGGTAATTGGCCATAAGCTTTAGATTTTAAATTTATTTGTCCAAAACTCTCTATATTCGATTTTACATCCTTACGGTTTCCCCTACCTATGTTTATTAAAGGAGTATGAAAACTATCGAATAAGGAATAGCTACAAATCCTTTCAAAAACTATTTCTTCGCCCTATCTTTGCGGCTTAATTATAAAGAGTAAAACATTGATCGACGTAAATAACATCACCGTATCTTTTGGTGGCACAACACTATTCAGCGAAGTATCCTTTTCCATCAACGAAAACGACAAAATTGCCCTTATGGGTAAAAACGGCGCCGGAAAATCTACTTTATTAAAAATTATTGCAGGTGCTGGTCAGCCAACTTCAGGGCATATTTCTGGGCCAAAGGATGCCATTATTGCTTATTTACCGCAGCATTTACTTACACAAGATAATGTAACCGTTTTTGAAGAAACATCTAAAGCTTTTGGTGAATATTATCAAATGCGTGATGAACTGGAAAACATCAACGAGCAACTGAACATACGCACAGATTACGAGACCGACGATTACATGAAGCTAATTGAGCGGGTATCGGAACTGAGCGAGAAGTTTTATTCGATTGAGGAAGTAAACTACGATGCAGAAGTAGAAAAAGTATTAAAGGGCTTGGGTTTCTTGCGAAGCGATTTTACCCGTCAAACATCAGAGTTTTCTGGTGGATGGCGGATGCGTATTGAGCTGGCCAAAATTCTATTGAAAAAGCCCGATCTAATTTTACTCGATGAGCCCACCAACCATATGGATATTGAAAGTATTCAATGGCTGGAAGATTTTCTGATCAACTCAGCAAAGGCGGTAATTGTGATTTCCCACGACCGTGCTTTTGTAGACAACATCACCAACCGTACCATTGAGGTAACAATGGGCCGTATTTACGATTACAAAGCAAAATACACACACTATTTGCAACTGCGTAAAGAGCGTAGAGAGCACCAATTGAAGGCTTACGAAGAACAACAGCGTTTTATTGCCGATAATCAGGAATTCATCGACCGTTTTAAAGGCACTTATTCTAAAACTTTGCAGGTACAATCGCGGGTAAAGATGCTGGAGAAATTGCCAATTATTGAGATAGATGAGGTAGATACTTCTGCTCTACGCCTAAAATTTCCACCTTCGCCACGTTCGGGCAATTACCCTGTAATGGTAGAAGAACTGACCAAAGCGTATGGTGACCATGTAGTGTTTGAGAAAGCGAATATGGTGATCGAGCGTGGACAAAAAGTAGCGTTTGTAGGTAAGAATGGTGAAGGTAAATCGACTATGATCAAAGCCATTATGGGTGAAATTGATTTTAAAGGTGATTTGAAAGTTGGCCATAACGTGAAGATTGGTTATTTCGCACAAAACCAGGCCGCACTTTTAGATGAAGATTTAACCGTTTTTGATACAATAGACCAGATCCCAACAACTGAAACACGTTTTAAAACCAAGGACTTATTAGGTGCCTTTATGTTTAGTGGTGATGATACAACTAAGAAAGTAAAGGTATTATCCGGAGGTGAGAAAACCCGCTTGGCTATGATTAAGCTTTTATTAGAGCCGGTTAATGTGCTGATTTTGGATGAGCCTACCAACCATTTGGATATGAAAACCAAAGATATTATTAAAGATGCTTTACGTGATTTTGATGGCACATTAATTTTAGTTTCACATGATAGGGATTTCTTAGATGGTTTAGCAGAAAAAGTTTTCGAGTTTGGAAATAAACGCGTACGCGAACATTTTGAAGATATTAAAGGTTTCTTAGCATACAAGAAAATGGATAATTTAAAAGAAATTGAAAAGTAAGTTAAGGGCCGATTAATTGTAATCCTTAAATCATTAAGAGCTTATGGTTAATTCTCCAAAAACGGTGCGACTAATCAACTATATAATTACCGATTAAAGCGTTAAGCTTTGCAGGTTATTTCTCTTTTATTTGCGCTATACTTTTCGATTTAAACTTTCTACTTTAAACTTTTAACTTTCTAATCTTCCTATTCTTTCATCATTTTCTTTGCGCCCAGTAAGGCCAATAAGGTAAGGCCAGAAACAATGGTAAGGTAATAACCAACGTATGGCAAGCCATAATTATGCGCTAGTGTAGTTGCTAGATAGGGAGTTAATGACGCACCCAAAATCCCCGCTAGGGTAAATGCTAATGATGCACCAGTATAGCGTACGGCTGCAGGGAAAATTCCTGCTAAAGCTGTTCCGATTGGCCCGTAGGTAAGTCCCATCAAAAACATCCCCAACGATAAGAGTATACCTGTAATCATCACGCTTCCAGTGGTGAAGAGCGGTGAAAAAACCAACCCAAACAACATAATGCAGATGGTGGCAACAACAAGCATATTATTGCGCCCGAATCGGTCGGCTAATTTTGCGGATAATGGAATGGCCAAGCCGAAGAAAAGCATCGAAATCATCTGAATGATTAGAAAAGTACTTTTTGGATAATGCAGTGCCGAAGTCCCCCAACTCAATGTAAAAACCGTCATTAAATAAAATAGCAGAAAAGTCGTAATGGTTGCTAAAGTACCTAGAACAATCACTTTCGTGTGTTTAAGAAAAACATCAGCAACAGGAATGGCAGAACGTTCGTTTTGATCGATAACTTTCAAAAAATCTGGCGTTTCTTCTATTTTAAGTCGCACGTATAAGCCCAACCATACCAACAACGCACTTGCAATAAATGGTATGCGCCAGCCATATTGAATAAATGTTGTGTCATCCATTGTTTTGCTGAGGATGAAAAATGAGCCTGTAGACAATAAAAAGCCTATTGGCGCACCAAGTTGTGGAAACATACCATACCACGCTTTTTTATGGGCAGGCGCATTTTCAGTAGCCAATAATATCGCTCCTCCCCATTCTCCACCTAAGCCCAAACCTTGTCCAAAACGAAACAAAGCCAACAAAATTGGCGCAGCAATACCTATTGAGGCATAACCAGGCAAAAGACCTATGGCCACCGTACATGGCCCCATTGTCATTAACGCAGCAACCAAAGTTGCCTTTCTACCTTTTCGATCTCCAAAATGCCCGAACAGAGCAGCACCTAACGGACGGGCAAAAAATGCCAAAGCAAAGGTGGCCAAAGACTCGAGCGTAGCAGAAGTTGGATCGCTTGCAGAGAAAAACAAGGTTGGAAATACAAGTACGGCTGCAGTAGCAAATATGTAAAAATCGAAAAATTCGATCGTGGTACCGATTAAACTTGCCATTAATATACGGCGTACAGGATTTGTTTTGGTTTCAGGTTGACTCATAATTCAAAAGTATAAAATTTACAGATTAAACCTTGAATGATGGTTATTTTACTGGAATGCTAACGACGCAACTATATATTCTTTAATCCGTCAGCTGAAGCAGACGGCAATTAAATGCATTGCGCCAAATCAAAATCTTCACTCTTAATTATTGTTATATTTTCGAATGACGACAATGAAATGTATTGCGCCTAATCATAAATCTTCACTCGTTATTATTGTTATCTCTTCGAATGATGGCAGTGAAATGTAGTGCGCCTAATCATTGATCTTTGCTCCTTGTTCCTTATTCTTTCCCCTGAACATCTATAAACTATATTTCTTCCAGGTTTCCACCTTAGCTTTTTGCCTTTCGATGTAAGCGTTGGCAATTACTTCGGCCGAGCTTAAGCCTTCGGTATTTTCGAGCAGTTCTTTTAATTTATATTGGTCGACATCGGCTTTATACAAAATCTGAATCAATTTTGGAAAGTCGTTATCTACCAAATAGTCAAAAGCATCAATCATAGCCTGCTTCAAACGTTCTTCAGAAAGATGATCTTCAATATCGAAATCTTTACTGATAATTTTAATTAAGGAAGTTGTATCGCTCACAAATAACTTTTAAGAATAAAAACTTTTGGACCTCGCTGTTTTGCCAAGAACCAGAAACCAAAGTTAATAAACCTGATGGGAATGACATCCCCGATTCTTCATCGGGATATAATGAACAGCAGGGCGATAAAAGCGATAAGCACAGAACCGTTCGTTTTCAAATATTGAAGTAACACCCTGATCTGCAGGCATTCATCTAAAAGAAAAAACAAACCCAGTGAATTACTATATCCACTTAATTTCCTGGCAAATCTCTATCAAAACACCATTTGTATCTTTTGGATGAACAAAGCAAACCATTTTATTATCTGCACCTTTTTTAGGCGAATCGCTTAACAAAACAAAACCTTCATTATGCAGGCGTTCCATTTCGGCCAAGATATCATCTACCAAGAAAGCAATATGATGAATCCCCTCTCCTTTTTTTTCGATAAATTTAGCAATTGCGCTCTCTGGAGATGTTGCCTGAAGGAGTTCTACTTTGTTTTCGCCCGTTTTAAAGAAGGCTGTATTTACAAATTCGGTGGTAACTTGCTCTGTTTTATAACAATCGGTATTGAGTAGTTTTTGGTAAAGATCTATTGAAGTATTGAGGTCTTTTACGGCGATGCCGATGTGTTCTATCTTATTCATAGATTATAAGGTTATGTGAATGTAAAAATGCATGTTTTAACTATAACCTCATAGCTATTAATTATAATTGTTAAATAAGTTTTTTTGTATCTTTGTAAAGCAAATAACAGAACTGAAATGAAACAGCCGATATATTTAGATAATAATGCAACTACACCTCTTGATCCAAGAGTGTTAGAAGCAATGCTACCATACTTTACCGAGAAATTTGGAAATGCCGCAAGCCGTAATCACGCTTTTGGTTGGGTGGCTGAAGAGGGAGTGGATTATGCTCGTGAACAAGTAGCCAAATTAATCGGCTGTACTGAAAAGGAAATTATTTTTACATCTGGCGCTACTGAAGCCGATAACCTTGGTATTAAGGGCGTTTTTGAGATGTACAAAGAAAAAGGCAATCACATTATTACTGCCGTTACTGAACATAAAGCTGTATTAGATACTTGTAAACACCTTGAAAAAAACGGTGCCAGAGTAACTTATTTAGGCGTTAAAGAAGATGGATTGGTTGATTTAGCTGAATTGGAAGCTGCCATGACACCGGAAACTATTTTGGTTTCTATTATGTATGGCAACAACGAGATCGGTGTTATCCAACCAGTAAAAGAAATTGCTGCAATTGCACATAAATTTGGCGCTTTATTTATGACTGATGCTACGCAGGCAGTTGGTAAAATACCTGTTGATGTTATTGCTGACGGAATCGATTTAATGGCTTTCTCTGCACACAAAATGTATGGCCCAAAAGGCGTTGGTGCACTTTACGTTCGTAGAAAAAACCCAAGAGTTAAAGTAACTTCGCAAATGGATGGCGGTGGCCACGAACGCGGGATGCGTTCTGGTACGTTAAACGTTCCAGGTATTGTTGGCTTAGGTAAAGCCTGCGAACTTTGTCGCTTAGAAATGGAAAGCGAAGCCATTCGTTTATCGGGTTTACGCGATAAGTTAGAATCAACTTTAAACAAAATGGAAGAGAGCTATGTTAATGGTAATACACAACATCGTTTACCGCACGTAGCAAATATTTCTTTCAAATATGTTGAGGGTGAGGGTTTAATGATGGCTATGAGCGATTTAGCAGTATCTTCGGGCTCGGCTTGTACTTCGGCATCCTTAGAACCATCTTACGTTTTGAAAAGCTTAGGTTTATCTGATGATTTGGCACACTCTTCTATCCGTTACGGGTTAGGAAGATTTACTACTGAAGAAGAAATTGATCAAGCTATTGCAGTTACTGAGAAAGCGGTTAATCACTTAAGAGAACTTTCACCACTTTGGGAAATGTTTAAAGAAGGTATCGACTTGAGTAAAATTGAGTGGGCAGAACACTAAATTAAGTTACGATTGTAGATTGACGAATTACGATTTTAAATCACAATCAAATAAAAATAAAATTTAATAATTTACGAGTGAGGGGCAATCCAAAATCGTAAATCTAAAATCTAAAATACCATGGCATATTCAGAAAAAGTAATTGACCATTACAATAACCCACGTAACGTAGGTACATTAAATAAAGACAGTAAATTTGTAGGTACAGGTTTAGTTGGCGCACCTGAGTGTGGTGACGTAATGCGCTTACAAATTGAGGTTGGAGAAGATAACGTAATCACTGATGCTAAATTCAAAACATTTGGTTGTGGTTCGGCTATTGCATCTTCTTCGTTAGCTACAGAATGGTTAAAAGGAAAAACAATTGATGAGGCTTTAACTATCGATAACATGGATATTGTTGAAGAATTGGCTTTACCTCCAGTAAAAATTCACTGCTCGGTGTTGGCAGAGGATGCAATTAAATCGGCCATTAACGATTATCGCGTTAAAAATGGTTTAGAAGCAATTGCTTTAGAAAAATCGCACCACTAAACAGAATTTAGATTTTAGATTAACGAATTACGGTTACTGTTCGTTTAAGTCTAAAATCATAAATCTAAAATCTTAACTCAAGATGATAACTATAACCGATAAAGCAAAAGAAAAAATAGATCACCTAATGCAGGATTCTGAAATGGGTTCTGATTACTTTTTACGTGTTTCAGTAAAAGGTGGTGGTTGTTCAGGTTTATCATACAATTTAGATTTCGACAACGAGTCTAAAACTGGTGATCAGTTTTTTGAGGATAGAGGAATCAAAATTGCATTAGATATGAAATCATTCCTTTACCTTGCAGGTACAGAACTTGATTTTACAGATGGTTTAAACGGAAAAGGTTTCAACTTTGTAAACCCTAACGCGAGCCGTACTTGCGGTTGTGGCGAAAGTTTCTCGGTTTAAACTCAATAAAATTATTTTAAAAGACTCCAATTTTGGGGTCTTTTTTATGTATAAGATTTTTCTCACATTCGGAATAAAACTCTCGTCATTGCGAGGTACGAAGCAATCTCCCTAGCCAAATAGATTGCTTCGTGCCTCGCAATGACGTTTTACGATTAGATTTACATTTAACAGAAACACATCAATTTTGCATTTTTAAACCAAAAAGCATTATAATTGTTAATTATAACGAACACACCAAATAACGAGCATGCCATTAATTAACGAATTTTCAACTGTACCCACCCTGTTGAGAAATGTTGTAAAGAACATTCACAAACCAGAAGAAACCTTTTTAATTCATAAACAAGGTGCCGAATGGACTGAAATTTCATATGAGGATACGCTTAAAAGAGCAGATGCAGTTTCGGCCTTTTTTCTGGATATGGGAATAAAAAAGGGCGATAGATTAGGGTTAATGATCGAAAATTCGCCAGAATATGTTTATTATGATCAAGGCATCCAACAGATTGGCGTAATAAATGTGTCTATATACCCAACGCTTTCCGAGCAAGAAGTAGCCTATATTATTAATGATTCTGGCATAAAAGCAATTCTTGTTGGGAATAATTTCCTTTACAGAAAAGTACTTAAAGTTGCATCAAACTGTAAAGAGCTTAAATATATTATTCCAGCTTTTAAAGATTTTGAAAAAGTTACCATCCCAGAAAATGTTAATGTAGAAGTTATTGCATTTTCAGATATACTTGCGTTAAAACACCAGATTACCGCAGCCGAAAAAGCGGATATCGATCAATGTAGAAGTTTAGTATTGCCTAGCGACGTTTCCTCCCTAATCTATACATCAGGCACTACTGGCACTCCGAAAGGTGTAATGCTTACACACAGCAACTTTGTAGAGAATGTTAAGGTTTGTCTGCAGCAAATTCCGGTAATCGATCAAACAGAAACTTTTTTATCATTTTTACCATTATCCCACGTTTTTGAGCGCACGGCAACTTATCATGTATGTTGTGCTCAGGGCTGTAAAATCGCGTTTGCCCAAAGTTTAGAATTACTGGCAAAAAATATGGGCGAAGTGCGCCCAACTGTAATGAGCTGCGTACCGAGGTTATTAGAACGAATTCATGATAAAGCTATAAAATCTGGCACATCTGGCGGTGGAACCAAAGCAAAAATATTTACCTGGGCACTGGAAACCGGAAATAAATATCGCGTTGCAAAAGAAGCCGGAAAAAATCCAGGTTTAATTTTATCCGCAAAAAAAGGAATTGCCGAGAAATTGGTTTTCAGCAAAATTAAAGAGAAAACCGGTGGACGATTAAAATTCATGATCTCTGGCGGAGCTGCCCTGCCCAAAAACGTAGGCGAATTTTTTGGAGACTTAGGCATTAAAATATTAGAAGGATTTGGTTTAACAGAAACATCTCCGGTAATGTCTGTTACAGAATACCACAGACAAGTTTATGGAACCGTGGGGCGTGTAATTCCAGGTATTGAAATCGGAATTCAGGATGTTGAAAGCAAGCAGATTATAAACATACAAACACATGAATCTTTTAACGAAGAATTTGAATGTGCTGAAGGCGAAGTAATTGTTCGTGGGCACTGTGTTATGAAAGGTTACTTTAACAAACCTGCCGAAACTGCCGAAGCGATAGATAGAGATATGTGGTTTCATACTGGCGATATCGGCCGTTTTTACAAAGGCAACCTTCAGATTACAGATCGTTTAAAAAACATGATTGTTAATGCATATGGCAAAAATGTTTACCCAACACCAGTTGAGAATATATACTTAAAAAGCCCTAAGATAGATCAGTTATTTTTAATTGGAGATAAACGCGAGTTCATCACGGCGATTATCATTCCAAACAGAGAAACTTTAGAAGAAACCTTCAAGCTCAAACCATCATTCTTTGAAGAAGAGGATCCGTTTATTCGCAATCAGGAAATTATTGATTGGATTGAAACCGACATCAAAAAAATATCCAACGAACTGGCCAGGTTCGAACGCATTAAAAACTTCAAAATAAAGCGTAATCCATTTAGTATTGATGAAGGCGAAATTACACCTACAATGAAAGTTAAACGCAGAATTGTAGAAAAGAAATACGCCGACACCATTAACGAAATGTATGAAGAAGGCATAGAGGCAGAATCTTAATTCGAATTGATTATTAAGAAATAGAAGAAATCTTGTTAAAAAAATTAATTCTGTAGCTTTAAGATCGCTTCGTACCTCGCAATGACGGAAGAAATTCTTACTTTTGCAAAAAATACCCGAAATGAGTATAGGATTATCAGAACAAGAAATACTACGACGTGAGTCGTTAAAACAATTACGCGAACTAGGCATTGAGCCCTACCCTGCAGAATCTTACGAGATTAATGTAAACGCTGCAGATATTTTAGCAAACTACGAAAAAGATAAAACAGCCTATAAAACCGTTAGTTTAGCTGGGCGTATAATGGGACGTAACATTATGGGTGCTGCCTCTTTTGCTGAAATCCAAGATTCTACAGGCCGCATTCAGGTATATTTAAAAAGAGATGAACTTTGCCCTACTGAGGACAAAACATTATACAACACCGTTTTTAAAAAGCTTTTAGATATTGGAGATTTCATTGGCGTTAAAGGGTATGTTTTTACAACTCAAACCGGAGAAATTTCTATTCACGTAACAGAATTCAAAGTTTTATCAAAATCCATCCGTCCTTTGCCAATTGTAAAACGCGATGACGAAGGCAATGTTTACGATGGGTTTACCAACCCAGAGCTGCGTTATAGAATGCGCTATGTAGATTTAACAGTAAATCCAGATTACAAACAAATTTTCATCAAACGCAGCAAGGTAATTAATAGCATGCGCAATTACTTTGATGAACAAGGTTGGATGGAAGTGGAAACACCTATCTTACAGCCCATTCATGGTGGTGCAGCAGCTCGTCCGTTTGCAACACACCACAATACTTTAGATATGCCACTTTACCTGCGCATTGCAAATGAGCTTTATCTAAAAAGATTAATTGTTGCTGGTTTTGACGGTGTTTACGAGTTCGGAAAAATGTTCCGTAACGAAGGCATGGATCGCACGCACAATCCAGAATATACTTCGATGGAAATATATGTAGCCTATAAAGATTATATCTGGATGATGGCTATGGTTGAAGAATGTTTGGAAAAAGTAGCCATTGCAACTAATGGATCTCCAGTTGTTAAAGTTGGCGAAAACGAAATCAATTTTGAAGGGCCATACGAAAAACTAACCATGTACGAATCTATCCAGAAATATACAGGTATTGATGTTTCTGCAATGAATGAAGAAGAACTTCTACACACTTGCGCTACATTAGGAATAGAGACAGATTCTACAATGGGTCGTGGTAAATTGGTTGATGAGATTTTCAGTGATAAAGTAGAAGCGAATTTAATTCAACCTACATTTATTACCGATTATCCAATCGAAATGACTCCGCTTGCAAAGAAACACCGTTCAGCAGAAGGCTTGGTTGAGCGTTTTGAAATATTTGTAAATGGCAAGGAAATCGGAAATGCGTATTCAGAATTGAACGATCCAATCGACCAAAAAGAACGTTTTGAAGATCAATTGAAGCTTGCCGATCGTGGTGATGCCGAAGCTATGGCCATGGATGATGATTTTGTTCGAGCTTTAGAATACGGTATGCCTCCAACTTCTGGTTTAGGTTTTGGTATTGATAGAATTGTAATGCTTATGACCAACCAAAGTACCATTCAAGAAGTGTTATTCTTCCCTCAGATGCGTCCGGAGAAAAAGAAAATTGAATTAACTCCTGAAGAAACTGAACTATATGGATTGGTAAAAGAAGGGGAACAATATCTTTTAGCCGATGTAAAAGCAAAACTAGCAGACTGGAGCAACAAGAAGTGGGATACGACATTAAAAGCCTTAACTGGAAAAGGAATATTAAAAGTTGCAAAAACCGACGAAGGATTATTTTTATCACATAAATAAAAAAAATCGTGTCCTTAAATTAATATTGATTTTAACAAAAACATAACATAAACTTAAATGGCTTGCTAACAATTGTTTAGCAAGCCTTTTCTATATTTACAGCAATCGATAATTTAAAATGATTGCCCTATGAATATTTCAAGCTTAGAAATCAACGAAAGAGAATACTGCATTAAGTTAAGCAAAGATGCTTTCGATTTATCTCTTGTACACCAATTAATAAAAAGAATCCAGGCAGAGGCTTTTTTCTTCAGAAGAGCAGAAGCCGAAGAAGAAGATCTTTTAAGCAAACGCACCAGAAGAGAAGAGCTGGAAGGCTTTGATTATTTAGGCGATAAATAAGTTATCAGTTTTGAGTTATGGGTAACCAGTTCAACTTATATTCTGTTCACACTTTTAACTTTCAACTCTAAACTTTTAACTTACGCTAATCTACATCCAAAGTTCCTTCAACCGAATCATCCATGGTTTTACCTGTAATTACAGAAGCTGCCATTTTTAAAAATGCCACAGCTGTACCATGTTTGGTATCCCAATAATACCCTTCTGATGGAATTACTTTAATTAAAGTAATATTTGGATCGTCTTTTCCGCCTTGAAACCAGGTTTTAATAAAAGGACTCCAAAGCTCATCTATTTTCGCTTGATCTCTGCTAATTTCTGAAATACCATAAATATTTACAAAACCCGAATGTGCACCTGCCTGAAACAGCAAATGTGTAAATGGATCAGTAGAAATTTCATCATTTTTATGACTATCCTTCATACTCATAAACCAAATATTTCCTTCGTCATCAACCTGCTGAATAGCCATTGGTCTTACAGATAAAGGTATCCCAGTTTTAATGTTGGTGCAGAAGAAACAGCTTTCTGCTTTTTCTGCAAGCTCTCTAAGCTTTTCAACCGCTTCAGAACCGCCTAAATCTTTAATATTATTTTCTTCTTGAGTATTATTAGTACTTCCTTCTTGTGATGTTGCCATAGGTATAAGATTTTATATAAACTACAATTCTCAAATCGATTTGGTTTTAAAGATTTTGAAAAGCAAATTCCTACTGGGAATAAAAGTTAGTCCTGCTCTCGCTATTATCTTTTTGTTGATTCGATTTTGAGGGAAAATTACGGACAAACAAAAAGGATAACCACTCGATCAGGTTTATAAGTTCAGGTTTGTGCTAAAAACCAAAACTGCTATCTTTAACCACAATTGACATTTTAAAAGCATGGATCAACCAAATACATTCACTGCACAAATTAACATCATTGGCATAAATCCCTTCGTGTTTATTCCAAAACCAGTTCTAGAATATATATTTCAACAAGCTAAAAAAGAAAGGGGCCAAATACCAATTGTTTTAAAAATTGATGGCCACCCATTTAAACAGACACTCGTAAAATATGCAGGAGATTGGCGCTTATACCTCAACACGCCTATGCGTAAAGCTGCAGGAAAAGACGTAGGAGATTATGCTTCGTTTGAAATTACGCTGGATTTGGAGAACCGTACATTAAAACCTCATCCAAAATTAGAGCTTGCAATAAATAATAATGTGGAAGCTAAAGAAATATTTCATCAGCTTGCTCAACATCTTCAAAAAGAGATAATAAGATACATTTCCAATTTAAAAACGGAGGAAGCAGTTGATAGAAATATTAAAAAAGCAATCCAATTTCTACTTGGAAAGGAACGTTTTATTGGGAGAGATAGGCTTTAACGTTTTATAATACCATTTAACTTAAGCCTGATGGGTATGACCGCATTCAATTTCTCTTAGCCAAACTGTAAAGTGCACTACAGTATCTATGGAATCCCAAACGTACATTACCAAATAAAAAAGCCATTTCAAATAAGAAATGGCCTTCAAAAGGAATTAAATATTTCCAATATTTTTCTATCTATAACGAACTTGCTGTTGTTTATCCATCATGCCCATTTGATCTTTCATCTGTTTAATCTGATCAGCAAGTAATTTATTCTTATCTGCTTTTTTAGCTTCAGCAAGATACATTGTTGCTTCGCGTTTGTTACGTTTTGCCATTGCAATACCTGCTAAACTTAGCTTAGCCAACGCAACGTTATGATCCATCTGCATCCCTAAGGCCAACGATTTTTTAAAATACTTTTCGCTTTGCATTGGTGCTGTTCTGCTTTCTATTAATCCAACCAATAAGTTATAATAACCATGTTGAAGTTTGATCAACTGAGTTTCGTAATTGGTAATTCTGTTCAAGAACATCTTCGCTTTAGGCATATTGTCTTTTCTTAAAAACCATTGTGCTAAAAGCATATTTTCGTTAAAGAAATAGGTTACAATAACAATTAAGCCCAAAAGTATAGCAACAATACCCCAAGGCCAAAAACCGAAAATAAATAAAGCTACTGCGCCACCCAGTAAAGCAAACCCCGCAATTAATCTGATAATATTTGGCATAAATTTTAATCTAAATTATTTTTTTTTGCAAATATCGTGTTTAAATGGCAGAAATTAGATTTTAAAACAATAATTTCATTAAAAATTTACAACTCTTAAAAACTTAATCTATAAATATGAAAATCCTGTTTTCAATAACCATAATCGTACTCGCTATGAATGTTTCTGCACAAGAAATTAACAAAAAAATCCATGATCAATCTCATAACAAAGATATCCTTATAAATGCATGTACGCGTGAAGGCATTATGACTTTTCCTGAATTTAAGGAAATGTACGATCCAATTTATGCAGCTTATATACCAGATGCTGCCACCATGATCGAATTAAAAAAATTGGTTAAGAAAGAAAAGATAAAAATTGTTTTCGGCACCTGGTGTGGCGATAGTAAGGTGAACGTGCCTAACTTTTTTAAAGTTCTTGATGCTTTGCACTTTAAAGAAAAGAATGTAGATATTATAGCTGTTGATGGCACAAAAAAAGCAGAAAATGGAATTATCGACGGTTTAAACATTCAAAGGGTTCCAACGTTTATCATTTACGATAAAAAGGGTGATGAACTTGGAAGAATAGTTGAAGGCCCTAAAACAACTTTAGAAGGAGACTTGTTAGCTATACTAAAAAAGAAAGCTTAAATAGATAATATGTCAGCAGCATTAGAACCCGGTTGGTTAGCCGTTTTGGATGGAGAGTTTGAAAAAGACTACATGAAAAATTTGAAGTCTTTTTTACAGGAAGAAAAACAAAATGGAAATACTGTTTATCCAAAAGGTGCAGATATTTTTAACGCTTTAAACACTACACCATTTGATGAGGTGAAAGTGGTTATTTTAGGTCAAGATCCGTATCATGGCGTAGGACAGGCTCATGGCTTATCCTTTTCCGTTCAAAAAGGCGTTGCTATTCCACCCTCTTTAAAAAACATTTATAAAGAATTGGAAACCGACATTGAAGGCTTTAAAACACCTAATCATGGAAACCTAATCCATTGGGCAGAACAGGGTGTTTTATTGCTTAATGCAACCCTAACTGTTCGAGCATCGGAAGCAGGTTCTCATCAAAACAGGGGCTGGGAAATTTTTACTGATGAAATTATAAAGGCACTTTCTGAGAAACGTAAACATCTTGTTTTTTTACTATGGGGAAAATATGCTCAACAAAAAGCTGCGCTTATTGATGAGAAGAAACATTATGTACTTACAGCTGCACACCCCTCTCCTTTTTCTGCATATAATGGTTTCTTCGGCTCAAAACATTTTTCTAAAGCAAACCAATTGTTGGTTCAGAATAATTTGGCACCAATTGACTGGAAACTACCAATCTAATGAATGCTTATTTTATTAGTGGTTTAGGTGCAGATAAGAGAATATTTTCAAAAATTGATTTAGGTCCAGATCTCAATATTATTCATTTAGATTGGATTCCTTTTTCTAAAAATCAATCTTTAAAAAACTATGCGGAACAGCTTGGCAGAAAGATTGATACGGCGACGCCGTTCGTTGTTATTGGGGTGTCATTTGGTGGAATGATTGCTACTGAAATTGCAAAACTCCTAGAACCGAGCAAAACTATAATAATATCAAGTACGGTTTTCAACAATCAATTTTCATGGATTTACCAATTATCGGGGAGATTGAACTTGATAAAATTTATTCCGGCGTGGTTACTAAAATCATCGAACAAACTTACACAGAATTATTATTTCGGAACTAAATTGCAGGAAGATAAAGCCTTATTAAAAAAAATTATAGAGGACACTGATCCACACTTTTTAAAATGGGCAATAGGTGCAATTTTAAAATGGGAAAATAATATTAAACCTAAAAATCTAATTCACATTCATGGAGGTAATGATAAAATTTTTCCAATAAAAAAAGTGGCTCCTGATTATACAATTGATAGCGGAAGCCACTTTATGGTTTATCAAAAGGCTGAGGAAATATCAGTATTAATAAATAAATTAACATCCGCCAATAACTAATTCAATTTTTTTCACCACCTAAGGCACCTGAGAACACCTTAGTAAAATCTTTTAAATCATCCCGAAAGTTTTAAAACTTTAATGATTTATATATGATTAACAAAAGGTTTCTTTATAATTTAGAATATAAAATAACAGGTGCTTGTATTGAAGTACATAAATTGCTTGGCCCTGGTTTACTCGAAAGTGTTTATCATAAATGCTTAATGAGGGAATTACAATTACAAAACATAAAGTATTCTGCCGAAGAACGCATAACTATTTCTTATAAAGATATTTTATTGGACAGTGAGCTTAGAGCAAATCTATTTATTGAAAACTGTATAGTATTGGAATTAAAATCAGTTGAAAGAATTTTACCAATTCACGAGGCTCAAATACTTACCTATATTAAACTTTTAAATGTACCTAAAGGATTATTAATAAACTTTAATTGCACTAATATTGTCCAAAATGGAAAAAGAGCTTTTGTGAATGAACTAATATATAATCTAAATCCCTAGGTACTTTGATTCGATAATTAGAATTTATGCAATTTAGCTTAGATGTTCTTAGGTGTCTAAGGTGGTTAAGCTAATAATTCTAGTACTCCAACGGAACGATAGGTTCTTTTTTCGTTGTAGACATGATCATCATCGTTTGAAAAGTTTTCACTACAGAAATCTTGCTGATTTTGTCCATAATCAAGCGCTCATAAGCTTTAATGTCTTTAACATAAACTTTCAGTAGGAAATCTGCCTGGCCGGTAACATGATGACATTCGGTAATTTCTTTGATCTGGTTTACTTCATCCAAAAAGATTTGTATCGTATTGTTTTTATGAAAATCAAGTTGAATTTGAATAAAAGTCTTAATTCCAAGTCCAAGTTTTTCTTCGTCTACCAGAGCATGATAGCTTTTAATATAACCTGCCATTTCAAGTTTACGAACACGCTCTAATGTTGGGGCTGGAGATAATCCAATTTCTTGAGATAATAATAGGTTGGTTATTCGACCGTTTTCTTGTAAAATTCTTAAAATTTTAAAATCAATTTTATCTAATTCTGATGCCATATAAATTCAAAGGTATTGAGAACACAAACATAACCAAATTATATTCTAAATTTTAACATAATTTATCATATATATTTTAAATTAAAATTTTTAGATTTACCTAAAAAATTAATTAGATAAATAAAAATGCAAAGTTTCACAGAGGAGAACTATCTTAAGGTTATTTATCATTTGGCAGAAACAACAGAAACTGTTCAAACCAATGCCATTGCTGAACAAATTCAAACAAAACCTGCCTCGGTAACAGATATGATTAAAAAATTAGCCGACAAAGGATTGGTTGATTATGTAAAATACCAAGGCGTTAGTTTAACAGAAAAAGGTAAATCGGCGGCCATTGATATCGTTAGAAAACACCGCCTTTGGGAAGTTTTTTTGGTTGATAAACTTAATTTTAAATGGGACGAGGTACATGATGTTGCCGAAGAGCTTGAACACATTAAATCTATAGATTTAATTGAGCGATTGGATGAATTTTTAGGTTTCCCAAAAGCTGATCCTCATGGTGATCCAATTCCGGATAAACACGGAAGATTTGCGAAAACCCAGTTTATAAAACTTATCGATTTAAAAGTAGGAGATTCTGGAACCATTACAGGTGTTAGTCAACACAGCTCGGCATTTTTAAAGCATTTAGAAAAATTAGGATTAACCTTGGGCAAACAAATTCATATTAATGATGTTACGGATTTCGATGGTTCAGTAGAAATTCTTTCGAGCGAGAAGCAGATCAATATAAGTAGAGAAGTTGCAAAACATATTTTAATAAGCAGTAATGGCAAAATCTGAATCGTTAAGCGAAGTACATCAAAGCGTAGCCACTGATAAACGAAAGGGCTGGAGACGAATATTATCGTTTATCGGACCGGCATATTTAATAAGCGTTGGTTATATGGATCCGGGAAACTGGGCCACCGATTTAGCAGGAGGAAGTAAATTTGGCTATCAGCTGATCTGGGTTTTGTTAATGTCGAATTTAATTGCCCTTTTACTTCAATCGTTAAGTGCAAGGTTAGGTATTGTTAGAGGATTGGATTTGGCGCAGGCTTCCAAACATGCTTATCCCCGTTGGGCAAACATTCCACTCTTTGGTCTTGCACAAACCGCTATTATCGCCTGTGATTTAGCTGAGATTATTGGTATGGCTATTGGGTTACAGCTTCTTTTTGGTTTACCGTTAATCTGGGGGATTTCCATAACCATTTTCGACACCATTTTACTCCTGTTTCTTTTAAATAAGGGAATGAGGGCTATGGAAGGCTTTATTGTTTCAATGGTTTTCATTGTAGGGATTTCTTTTTTGGTGGAAATGTTTATTGTTGAGCCATCATTAAAAGAAGTTGCTAGAGGTTTTGAACCATCATTACTAAGTGGCGATGCTTTATACATTGCTATAGGTATAATTGGCGCAACCGTAATGCCACACAACCTTTATTTACACTCATCACTGGTACAAACCAGAAAAATTGAGAGAACAAACAAAGGGATTAAGGAAGCCTTAAAATTTAATTTAATCGATACTACGGTTGCACTAAATTTGGCATTCTTTGTAAATGCTGCCATCTTAATTTTGGCCGCTGCCGCTTTTTACAAAAATGGATTACACGAAGTTGCCGAAATTCAGGATGCACATAAACTTTTATCAAATATTTTTGGCAAAGTTGCACCTGCCCTATTTGCAATTGCCTTAATTGCCGCAGGCCAAAGCTCTACTGTTACAGGTACGCTTGCGGGTCAGATTATTATGGAAGGTCATATTAACCTTAGAATTCAACCGTGGTTAAGAAGACTGATTACTCGCTTATTAGCAATTATCCCTGCTTTTTTCACCATTCTTCATTACGGAGATGATGCACTTGGGGGCCTTTTGGTTTTAAGTCAGGTTGTATTGAGCTTACAATTGGGCTTTGCAATTATTCCTTTGATCCATTTTACATCAGATAAAAAACTGATGAAGGACTTTGCTATTAAGTTGTGGGTAAAAATTTTAGCTTGGACAAGTGCTATCGGGATAATTGCCTTAAATGTTAAGTTGGTTATAGAAGAAATTTCTGGCTGGACAAAAGAAGCAAACAATTGGTGGATTTATGCAATTATTTTCCCTGCTGTAACCTTAATCATTTTCTTACTCCTGTACATTTTCTTTCATCCACTTATTGATAAAAGAAATATGCAAAGGCAAATGGTTCCGCACGGCAATGCGCTTGACATTGGCAAAATAGAGAAAGTGATTTACGAACGAATTGGAATTGCAGTTGATTTCTCCAAAAATGATAGAAACACCATTAGGCATGCGCTTATTCAAGGTGGAAAAAATGCACATTATTATCTAATTCATGTGGTCGAAACCGCAGCTGCAAGGTATCATGGAGATGTGGTTATGGATCATGAAACACAGAGCGATGGTGAAAACCTAGAAAAATACAGGCTCAATTTGGCAGACTTGGGTTATGATTCTACAGCTTTTATAGGTTTTGGCGGTACAGCAAAAGCTATTGCAAAAATTAGCAATAGCAATAAACTAGAATTATTGGTTATGGGCGCTCACGGCCATAAAGGACTTAAGGATTTAATTTTTGGTACAACTGTAGATTCCGTTAGGCATAAGGTTAATATGCCAGTCCTAATTATCAGATAATTATTTGCTAAGCAATTTCATTATTTTTTGAATGCCACCATCGCCACTTTGGTAAAGCAAAAGTTTGTTGGCCGTACTATAAAGATACATTGAAGGGTATTTAGAAGGCAAAAATGCTGGTATAAATATTTTGTTTTTATCTTGAAGAACGGTGACGTTTGGCTTTGAGTTTAAGCCTGGTGCGTAAGATGTAAAAAATTGAGGAATAATATAGGCCTCATCAAGCGTAATCATATAGATATTAACATCTTTAAACTTGGCATAATTGGTATTTAAAAGCTTCACTTCCCTTTGGCAATGCTCGCAGGTACAATCAAAAAGTATAAATAAGTTTTTTTTACCTTGTTTCATATCCTTATTTGAAAAGGACTTACCATCAAGCTTAAAGAATGTAAATTGAGGCAATAATGTAGGCTGTTGGGCTTTTGCCTGTACAGCTGTGAAAAAAAATAAGGCTAAAAGAAGATTTTTAAATTTCATTGCGATGTTTTGAAGATTCCAAACTTAAGCGAATAAATACTTAACTGCCAAATAAAATTGAGGTTTTACAAACAGATGAACAAATAAGAGTTAAATATCTGATGTTGATTTAATTTAAAAATGATTATCACACCAATTTTTAAGATATTTGCAATCCGGCTAAATTAGCGGTTATTAAAAGAGCAAATCGTATTTGATTTGCAGATAGGAATATAAATTTTGAAAAACGACATTAACATAAAAAATAAAAGGGCTTATTTCGATTATAATTTAATTGATAAATATATAGCAGGAATAGCACTTTTAGGAACAGAAATAAAAGCGATTAGACAGGGCAAGGCAAATATGACAGATGCTTTCTGCATGTTTATTGGCGGAAATCTTTACGTAAGAAACCTGCACATTTCCGAATATAGCCACAGCTCATTTTATCATCATGATATCAAGAGAGACAGGGCTTTATTGCTTCAAAAAAAGGAAATAAGGAAACTAAAACTTAAAGGCGAAGAAAAGGGATACACCATTGTTCCCTTAAGAATTTTCATTAATGAACGCGGTTTTGCAAAGATCGAAATTTCACTTGCACAGGGTAAAAAGGAATTTGATAAACGCGATAGCCTTAAAGATAAAGATGTAAAACGTGAAATGGATAGAGCCATGAAAAGATAATTCTTTGGCTCTATTAGTTTATTCTTGCAAGCAATTGAACTAATGACTAATGAACCTTTTACCAGGCTTGATCTCCAACCAGAGGAACAAACCTAAAGGTATCTAATACTATTTTTTCGTAATCTGTTTCACTAACACGAATTACTGTAACCATTTTTTGTGTCTTTTCATCACCAACCGGGATAACCAAAATACCGCCGATTTTTAATTGTTTTAATAAAATTTCTGGAACTAAGGGTGCGCCAGCAGTCACAATAATTTTATCATAAGGCGCATGTTCAGCAATACCTTTTGATCCATCGCCACAAAAAAAAGTTGGTCTGTAACCCATTCCTGGTAATACTTGAATGGTACGATTAAAGATGTTTTCCTGCCTTTCTATGGTGAATACGTTTGCTCCAAGTTCCATTAAAATGCAGGTTTGATAGCCAGAACCTGTCCCAATTTCCAAAACTTTATCTCCTTTTTTAATATGAAGCAACTCGCTTTGATAAGCAACAGTGTAAGGCTGAGAAATGGTTTGTCCATCACCTATTGGGAAAGCAATATCTTTATAAGATTGATTCCAAAACGTTTCGTCGAAGAAAAAATGACGCGGAACTTTACCGATTGCTTTCAACACATTTTCATCTTCAATACCGCGACTACTCAACAGCTCTACAAGCTTTTTTCTCGCACCACGTTCTCGGTAATTATCAACAAATTTATAGGCCATGAAGTCTCAAAATTAGCGTTTTTATATGGTGATACAACCTTAAAATTTCGTTTGGGCTGTAAGTAACAGTAAATCAAAACTAAAAATATTCAAATTAGATTTACGGTTACAAATATAATTTGCAAGTTAGTAAGGAATTATTTCTACTTTTGAGATTGAATAAAATTATTGTAAAATATCCTTATCTATTTATGAAGAAAATATTACTTAGCCTTATTGTTTTATGTACTTCTTTAACATTATTTGCTCAATCTAGCGCAGATTATAACTATACAATTGGTTTACGTGGCTTTACTTTAATGCAATTGCCAAAAGTTATGAACCAAACCAATACACAAGATTACGTTAAAGCGTATGGAAATGGGTTAATGTTTAAATTCAACGATAATCAGATTAGTTATAGAATTAGCGGAAATTATTATCGTAATGATGAGGAGTTTGATAACACCTGTGCATCATGCGAAATTGCTAGAGGAAAGGTAACCGATTATTCATTCAAAATTGGTTTCGAAAAGAACTTTAACTATTCTAGAATTCAACCTTACTTTGGATTTGATCTAGGATATCGCTCTAATCGCTTTACAGGAACAATTTCTCCAAAAAGCGCATTGGTTGGCAGTACGGAACAAACAGTTGATGCCAGCAAAAATGGTTTAGTATTAACGCCGGTTTTAGGTTTAAAAGTTAACATCATTCCTCAACTTAACGTATTTGCAGAAAGCAATCTAGATTTTTATTACTCGTACGAAAAACAAGATCTTACACAACCAAATGGCGTTGCCAGAACGGTTACCACTTATAGAAAATGGGAATATTTACTAAATCCTGTTTCTGTTGGTGTTCAATTTAGCCTAAACGGAAAAAATTAATAAGGATCTACATCAATCTGGATCATTACGCTTTTAAATTCTTTAACTGCATTAAATTCAGTTATGGTTTCTTTTAAAGCGTTTTTTACTTTTTGTATGGCCGTATGTTTATCCGCTTTTATGATAATTTGTTTGATATAAAGGTTCCTTACTCTGCTTACTAAAGGTTGCTCTGGTCCGAGAACACGCTTACCAAACTTGCCCTTAAGTGTATTTGCAAGCGTTGTTGCCGCGTAATCCAAAACATGAGCATCTTTATGCTTTACAGATAAAAAGATCATTTTGGTAAATGGAGGATAAAGAAATTTTTCTCGCTCCTCAATTTCATCGTTGTACATTCCGATGTAGTCATTATTAACAACCTGTTTAATGATTCGGTTGTCTGCATCGTAAGTTTGAATACACACATTGCCTTGATCAGCACGGCGACCTGCCCTACCCGCTACTTGCGCTAAAAGCTGAAAGCTTCTTTCGTAAGCTCTAAAATCAGGATAACCCAACAATGTATCTGCATTAATTACGCCTATTAAATTCAGATTATCAAAATCCAAACCTTTGGCAACCATTTGCGTACCAATTAAAATATCTGTCTTCTTATCCTGAAAATCGGTTAAGATTTGCTGTAATCCATTTCGTGTTCTGGTGGTGTCCATATCCAATCTGGCAATGGTTACCTCTGGATAAAGCAGTTTTAGCTCCTCTTCTATCCGCTCGGTTCCAAAACCCTTCTGTTCTACATGTACTGAACCGCAAGCTGGACATATATTAACACTACTTTGCTGGTAACCACAATAATGGCAATGAAGTTTCCCACTGCTTTTATGATATGTAAGACTTACGTCGCAATTGATACATTTAGGGGTATATCCGCAGGTGGCGCAAATTAAAATTGTAGCATATCCTCTTCTATTTTGAAAAAGTACGATTTGTTCCTTTTTAGAAAGTGCCAGATCAATATCCTTAATTAAAACGCTTGAAAAATACGAAACCATAGATTTTTTCTTCGTCTCTTCTGAGATGCTCACAACCTGTTGGTTAGGCAACTGAACGCCACCAAAACGTTCTTTCATTTCGACCAATCCGTACTTTCCCTGTAAGGCATTGTAATAGCTTTCCAGCGATGGAGTTGCAGAACCTAGTATAACTTTTGCCTGATGCAAATGAGCCAAATAAATAGCAGCATCTCGAGCCTGATAACGTGGCGCCGGATCGTATTGCTTATAAGATGGTTCATGCTCTTCATCAATTACAATAAGTTTTAAATGCTGGAAAGGCAAAAACACGGCTGATCTTGCTCCAAGAACAACTTTATACGCTCCGTTTCTAACCTTGTTCCAAATTTCTACACGTTCGCTATTGTTAAATTTAGAATGATAAACCCCAATGGCATTGCCAAAGTAAAGTTTTATCCGCTCTACAATCTGTGTAGTTAAAGCAATTTCTGGCAAAAGAAACAAAACCTGTCCATCGGTTTTCTGAATAATTTCTTCAATCAGCTTGATATATACTTGGGTTTTACCAGATGCTGTAACACCATGAAGAAGCGTAACTTCCTTTTCCCCAAATAAACTATTTATCTTGTCGTAAGCCTTCTGCTGTTCATCGTTTAAAGTAAAATTTACACTAAAATCATCGTCATGACTTGCCAAACGACTAACTGGTCGTTTCATAATCACAAAAATATCTTTATCAATTAAAGCTTTAAAGGCCGCAGGTCCGCAATCGCTCTCTTCTAAAAGTTGTTCTTTTGAGATTGGCATCCCTGTTTTCTGCAATTTCAAATACGCAAGTAAGGCATCAAGCTGTTTTGGCGCCCGATCAAGAATATTAAATAACTGCTTTAAATTTTCTTCTTCAGCATAGAATTCATTTAAAAGAACAAAAGATTTTAATAGCGGTTTATATTTCTGCACAACTTCTTCTGCTACCAGAACCTGTTCTTTATCTAATAAATGATTGATTATTGGATAAACTGTTTTTTGTCCAAGCAATTTAGAAACATCATTAACGGTAAGTTTTTGCTGTTTTTTAAGTGCAGAGATTATAAGCTCCTCCTTATCTGTAAGCTCTGCATCTTCATTAAAATCCTCACGGAGTATTAGAATGGTTTCACTAGCCAGTTTTAAACTTGCAGGCAGGGCTGCAGCCATTACGTCGCCTTCATTGCACATGTAATACTGCGTCATCCATTCCCAAAACTTTAATTGCGTTGGCGTAATAACAGGTTCGGCATCTATAACATCGATAATGTATTTTGCTTCGTAAACTGTTGGCGGAATTTTAGTTATCGCTTTGATTAATGCGGTGTAAATCTTGTGTTTGCCAAACTGAACAACAACCCGTTTTCCAATTTCAACTTGGTGATTAAGATCAAAAGGCACACGGTAGGTATAGTTTTTAGCCAGAGATAAAGGCAAAACAACTTCCACAAAAAGAGTTTCTCTTTCCGTAAAGATCTCATTTTCGAATGTGTCCATTATTTATCTTTTATAGCCGCAAAAAACAACATGATCCACCCAAGCACAAACAAAAGACCACCAATTGGCGTAACAGGCCCTATAAATTCAGTAAAGCCAATGTTTAAAATACTCCGGGTTGCTAACAAGTATAGAGAGCCAGAGAATAAGATTATCCCGAAGGTAAAACAGAAATATGCAATGTTAATCAGTTTGTTTCTATACCTGGCAAAAGTTGATAGATAAAGTAAAGCAAAGGTATGATAGAACTGATAATCGACACCTTTTTGCCATATATCCAATGAAGGGCCATCAATTAAACTCTTTAAACCATGGGCACCAAAAGCGCCAAGTAAAACAGCAACAGCACCAAAAAAAGAAGCAGTAAGGATAATACGTTTGTTCATAATCTTTTGCTTATAGCAATCGCTAAATTAATAAATTGGCAAAGAACTTCTTACTAATCGATGTAATAAATTAAATTTGTTGCACAGACACATGAAAAGAATAATAATTTTATTAACTGGCTTGGTAATAGGCGTGGCAGCAATGACCTACGTATATTTTTCAAAATTAAATAATGAGAACGATGCGAAAGATTTAGCTTTACAATCGGCAACCAACAATGCAGCTTTGCTTTTTTCTTTTCAAAACGACAAAAGTTTTTACCAGATAATTGAGGGTCAGAGTTTAATACAACAGGTACTGGGTGCTGAAAAAACTACTCTTTTAAAGCAATTAAAAGAGATTATAATTAGCGACAATACGCTGAATTCATTCATAAAGGATCAGGATGTTTACATTAGCCTGCTTCCAGACTCTGACAAAACCCTGAACTTTTTAATAACACTACAGGTTCAGCCTGATAAATCGATCAAAGACTTTTACAGCCAGATAAAAAGCAAATCTACCGTTGTTGCCAATTTGAAGGACGTTTATTCGGTTAAATTGAATGATAGTCTATCTGTTTTTGTTGGCATGGATGGTCAGGTTCTTACCGCTTCCACCTCATTGAAACTGATAAAAGATGCCTCCATTAGATTAGAGGAAAATCCTTTTACCGAATACATCAAAGAAAACAATCTGCTCAATAAAAACGTACTGGCGCACATCTACATCAACTTTAATCAAGCGCCGCTCCTGCTTAAAAATATTATCGCCGGAAACATTAATGGAGAAATTTCCTTATTTAACAAGCAAAATAGCTACGCAGCTTTAAACTATAATTTCAGCAAAGAGAAAATTTTATTTAATGGTTACACTGAATTAAAAGCTGAAGATAATTACTTAAAAATCTTTGAAAATACACCAACTCAAAATATTTCCATTAACAATATTCTTCCAGATAATACAGCAAATTACGTTTTGTACGCTTTTGATGATTATAAAAATTGGATCAAGAAACTGAACATCTGGCAAGAAAGAAAAAAAGAAGACCTAAACGCCAAAAAGATTATCGGAAATATAAAAAGCACTTATAGGGTTGATCTAAATAATATTTTTCCTGTTTACTCAAAAAATCAGTTTATAATTTTTCAGCTAAGTACAACCGAAAAACTTGCGGCCATAGCTTTGAGCGATGGCGAAAAAGTAAAGCAACTTTTGCTTGATGTAAGCGCAGATTACAGTGAGGAAATTCGGCTATTCAAATCTTCAGATATCCTCTTTAGCTATTATGGAGAGCCATTTAAGAAATTCGGAAGACCGTATTACACCATAATTGACAACAATCTTGTTGTGGCGAATAACGCAAGTACAATACAATCTTTTTTAAATAATTATAGGAATAACAGGCTCCTGATTCAAAATCCAGCTTATCAGGATGCATTAAATCAGATTTCTAGCACATCTAACGTGAGCTATTATATCGGCACTAAAAACTCTTCTGAAATTTTTAGAAATAATATTTTATTACCGTACTACAAACATTTAAGGGCAGATAGCGGTTTAAAAAGTTTCGATACCTTTTATTATCAGATGAGTGCGGACAAGGGAAAGTTCATTACTAACTTGCTTTTAAACAAATATTTAAAACCAGAAATACCAGATTCTTTAAGCAACCGTTAAATAGTCAAATAAGCCAGAAAACCAATTTACATGAAGAAACTTTTACTTGCCTTTGTAGCAGTAATCAGCTTTACGGCTGTACACGCCCAACAATATGCTTTATTCGGAACTAAAACGATGTTCGATGCCTTTGAAAACCCTTCTCAAAAATCGTTCACTTTAGATTCTTCGCGAAAATTTTCTTCCAATTTCTTTTTGCCAAATTTTGGTTTTAATGCCGCAAATAAGGGAAGCGCAGAATACATCATAAGAAAGTTAACCCAAGAGGGTAAAAATGATACCAGAACACTTCCAATAGGAACTGGAGAGGTTAATCATTTCTACGAAAACAGTAATATTTATGTAGCCACTCTTCGTCTATTCAAATCCTATAAATATCAAAAGGAAATGGGCTTTGCATGGCAAATTAGGTCTGATTCTCAAATCGATTATACCAATGAAACACTAGCAATCTTTGATACCTATACAAGATTTCCACAATTTACGCAACTTAGTGACATCCTAAATACCAAAGGGTATCAACAAACTTATCATCAGTTTAGCTTTACTTATAGAGAGAATTACAATAAAAGATTGGCCTTTGGTGTTAAAGCAAGTTTATTAAGTGGAATTCTTTATAACAAATTGGATATTTCAGATTCCTATCTATACATTAATCCGGAAACCAATTCTTTGGATATTGGACTTGCTGGAGTATATTCTGCAAATTTTTCTGATACCAAGGAAATAGACAAAAAAACATTCTTTCCAAATTTCAAAAACCCAGGACTTTCTTTAAGCTTTGGAACCAATTACACAACTAAAAAAGGCTTGTTTTTAATGGCCAATGTAAAAGATCTTGGATTTATTTGGTGGCGAAGCAATACCACCAGAACAACTGCGAATGCCTTTAAAACCATCAATAATATCGCTTTTAACCAAGGAAATACCAATGAAGAAATAAAGGATATTTTTCTTTTATCGGAAGAGAGCAATAAATTTTTAGCACCTACAAATGCAAAAATAGATGTTTATTTGTCTAAAGCTTATGGTTTCTACAAACCAGCACTCGCTGTATCTAAAAATCTTTTTTATAAGGGTGGCGATATTGCTTTCATAAATACTTTTAAGTATAATGATTTTTCTGGGAGTGTAACGCCGCTTTATAACCTGAACAACATTTTTATGGTTGGTTTACAGGCAAAGTATCAAACACCAAATTTTGAAATGTTTTTAGGAACGGATAATCTTTTATCTACCGCAAGCCAGATTAGTGGGGTTATCAAAAACGATGCAAACATTGGATCGGGACCTAATGGAGGTTCTTTTTATATGGGAATAGGCATCAAGTTTGGTGATGTAGTTAACCATCCTCAATTTAGCGATGTAATGCCTGGCATTAACGATAATGAGGGAAGTTTCTTTAAAAATCTTTTCTCCATTTTTAAGAGGAAATAATTTTAAGTCTTTTGCTTCTTCGGTTGGGTAACAACAAAATCTTTTAGGTAGAAAGGCTCGAAATAAGCTACATCTTCAAAAAGTCTTTTTGTGAAAGCATGCTTTGCTAGTAACGACATGTTGCCAGCGGAATTAAAATTATCTTCGCAAAAGAAAGCATTAGGGCTATTTAAGGCTACTTTACACTTCGAAGAACCATCACCAATGAATGTTATTTTCTGGTTAGCCAAAAACTCAGAAAAGCTACTTGCATCAATAATTTTTGCTGATGTTGGTTCTAAAATTTCTAAATCAGTATTAAACATTGCAGTATAAACTTCCATCCTTCTCGCATCAATCATTGGACAAATCAAACCAGAATAGTTAGAATTTTTGCTTAAAAATCCAGCGGCCATCATTTCTAACGTTTCAATTGCTATTAATGGAATATCAAGTGCATAGCACAATCCTTTAGCAGTTGAAACACCAATTCGTAAACCTGTATAAGAACCTGGGCCTTTGCTTACCGCAATTGCATCTAAATCTTTAAATGTTAAATCGGCTTTTTTAATAACCTCTTCAATAAAAAGAGTGAGGTTACCTGCATGTAAATTCTGCCCTGTTTCTTCTTTAACGGCAATAGTTTTCCCATCAATTGATACCCCTACAGAACATACTGAAGTTGCCGTTTCTATTTGAAGTATTTTAGCCATGGTGCAAAGATAAGTGAAAGGTTAGAAGATTGAAGCCCCAGCTTCTATTTTTGAATTGATTTAAGGAACGGGATCATGCCCATGGCTTCCCCAGGGATGGCAACGACCAATTCTTTTTAATGCCATCCACCCGCCTTTAAATGGCCCATATTTTCTAATGGCTTCAATTCCATACTGCGAACAAGTTGGTGTAAAACGACAGTTTGCCCCGAGCATTGGTGAAATTGCATATTGATAAATGCGAATTAAACCCAAAAAGAACCAGCCGAAAATTTTATTGATGATTTTCATTGGGTTGAATTAAGTTTTGAAAACGCTTGAAAGTAGCGATCAGTTTTTTCTGAATAAATTCAAACTCATACTTATCTTTCCCAACAAACTGGATAGAAAACAACAACAAGCCTTTATCTGTTGGCAATTGATTATAGAAGTTTTCTTGTTTATTTAAGCGATAAGCCTCTCTGATACGTCGTTTAAGTAGATTACGATCTACTGCTCTTTTATATCTCTTTTTTGGAACATTGATAACCACTTGAGCCTGAACATCGGCCGGTTGATCAATAAAGATATAAGAAATGCGAAATGGGTATAATAAAAAAGAAGAACCGTTTTTAAACAGCAGATCTAAATGTTTTCTGCTGCATAACCGTTCTTCTTTCTTGAATGTGTACATATATTTTTGATTGATAAATGCAGAATCTGATCTGCCGATTCCGATTGATCGGAAAAGCAATCAAAAATTATGCTTTATGCTTGCGTTCGTCAGAAACTGTTAATCTTTTTCTTCCTTTAGCACGACGTGATGCTAATACTCGTCTGCCGTTAGCTGTTGCCATTCTTTCGCGGAAGCCG
>Ga0160472_100131_pt1 | contig 115980 bp, 108 predicted proteins | sample HID1973M_E11MG_FD_108267 | JGI IMG/M metagenome (GOLD analysis project Ga0160472, IMG submission 108267) | Enriched mosquito-associated microbial communities from UW Madison campus, WI, USA - HID1973M_E11 MG | ecosystem: Host-associated > Arthropoda: Insects > Digestive system > Unclassified ... | reverse complement strand
TTTTCAGAAGCTTTTCTCCGGCGACCCAGTTTCCTGTGTCTCCTGAACCGTCATCCCGTTGCCGGTTTGCCGTGTCAGTGGAGGCGCATTATAGGGAGTTCTTCCGGGCTGACAAGTGCTAATTTCAATTAATTTTCTGACTGCTGTTTTTTTCAACTTAAACGCGTTAAACCGCTAGTTTTTCAAGCAAAGGGAAGCCATATCGTTGTAGAACGGGCGATAATTGCACCGCCTCGCTGTCCATTTGCGTACAAAATGCTGCATTTTCCTGGGAAGAACGTACCACGGGTGCTTCATGCTCCAGCAACCAAGCCGTTCTACGTGCGATAGCAGCACCAGAATCGATAAGACGTGTTCCTTCTGGTAATACTTGCTGAAGCTCTTCACGCAATAAAGGAAAGTGCGTACATCCCAACACAACCGTATCTGGCGGTTCAGACATTCTTAGCCAAGGCTGAACAATATGTCGCACCTCGTCTAAAGATACTTTATCACCATGCAGCTTCGCTTCAGCCAACTCCACCAGCTCCGCCGATCCCAACATTTCGATTTTGCATGAGGTCGCAAATTGCTGCACCAACTCATGTGTATAAGGACGGCGTACTGTCGCTCGCGTAGCCAGTAAGCCCACCACACCATTACGCGTTAAACGCGCCGCCGGTTTAATTGCTGGCACGACGCCAACAACCGGAAAGGCAAAACGCTCACGTAACGCCGGTAGGGAGATGGTACTCGCTGTATTGCAGGCGATGATCACTAAAGAAAGAGGATATCGCTGAGTGATCGCTTCGACGATAGCAACGACACGTTCAATAATGAACGTTTCAGTTTTCTCGCCATAAGGAAAGCCCGCATTGTCGAAGGCGTAGAGATAATGAAGATCCGGCAAAAGCTGCCGAACCTCATCATAGACGGAAAGCCCACCGACGCCAGAGTCAAATACCAGCACGGTGGGACGCAGATTAGAAGCTGTAGCTCCCGTTGAGGTAATACTCTCGTCCTGGAGTTTGATAGCCATACGCTGTCTCGTAGTCTTTATCGAACAGATTGGCAATTCTACCACGAACGGTGAGATGCGAAGTGACCGGATACGACACAGCAAGATCTACTGTGCTGTAGCTTGATAGACGACGCTGCACATTTGCATATTCACTGGTGTTATTGTCATAACGCTTACCGAAGTATTGGTATATGACATCAACATCGAAATCATACACTGTCGCACCTAACTGATATTTTGCCTGCTCACGAGCACGTCGAGCCAGTGTTTCACCGTCTGAATCACGACGTGCATCAAGGTAGCCCAACGTAATTTGATGGTGAACAAAACTGGTATCAAAATCTGCTGTTGCCTCAATCCCTTTCAGCGTCGCAGCTTTTACATTGTAATAACCGCCCTCATAAGTAACAGGATCGCTGGCATAATCAATCAGGTCATTGATCTGATTATGATATGCAGCAATGCGCCAATTAACTGGGCCTGTCAGACCTTCGAGTCCAGCTTCCCATTGCTTCGATTTTTCAGGTGCTAAATCTGGGTTTGAACTGATACCAAAGCGTTTTTGCCCGTAGAGTTGACCAAGCGTAGGCGCCTGGAAGCCTGTACCATAAGACAGGGTAGCTTTATAACCAGGAACAAATTCCCATCCGGCTGCAGTTTGCCAGGTGCCATGACGGCCATAATCTTCGTTGTCGTCTCCGCGCACAGAGCCTTCAAGCGTTACCGTACCCAACTGCTGCTGAGCAGTAACGTAAGCACCGGTATTATCTTGTTTATAGCTATCCGACTCACGTGGCGCACCTGAATAAAGCTGCCCAGTCGATACCAGCTTCTGCTGCTGCCAGTCCAGCCCCGCGCTAACCGTTCCATGCCCAACCGCTAAGGTATTACCCCACTGAAGATTTCGCTGCTCCATATCATCCAAACTGTTGGAGTCGGCGTAGCGGCCATCAATGCTGGCATAGTTATAGCTTTTGTACTTTTGGTAACTGGCGGAGAGTTGCGATGAGAAGTCGTCTTTATTAAAGCGTAGGCCCGTGTCAAACGAGTGATTATAAATCTGCTGCTCATCCTGGCCGCCACTATAATTCGCATCGTAATCCGAATTTGCCGAATAACCATAGCCACGAGCAAAGCCAGAAAACATGTCGTTGAACTGATGTTCCACACCCGCCCAAAACGCTTTATTACGCCAACCATCGCGATCGCGATCAATAGAATAGCCAGAATCCGGTTGAACGTTGTAGCCGTTTGTTCCCTGATAGGAACCGGCAACCGTGATACGTGTGCTATCAGTAATGTTCTGATTCACGCTGCCGCTGTATTCCTGATATTGCTTAGACCCCAAGCCAGCTGAAAGGGTGTTTTGATTATCTGGATTTTGCGTAATAACGTTGACGACACCGCCAATAGCATCGGCACCATATACTGCTGAGCGCGGGCCTCGGATAAACTCAATACGTTGAATAATAGAAATTGGGATCTGATTAAAATCAGAGACACCGGTAATCCCCGGCTTTGCAATCGGAACGCCGTCAATCAGCACCAGCGTATGACGAGCTTCAGAACCGCGTACATACATAGAAGCGCTTTGCCCAATGCCACCACTTTGCGCAATATCTACGCCCGGCAAGCGACGCATCACCTCGACAAGGTTCTTAGATTGCCACTGCTCAATTTCTTCACGCGTTACTACGGTGGTTGAAGCCAGTACCGAAGATACCGGCTGTGCAAAACGGTTTGCGGTCACAATTTGCGTATCATCATTCTCCTGAGCGAAACCGTTTTGCGCCCAGAGAGAAATCGCCGTTGCACTGAAGGCGAACAGCGATGCTGTAGTTTTATTCATTTTTAATAGCATCCAAAAGACCAAGCAGGATGCCGCAGGCATACAATCAATAGCACGCGATGATCGTACGAGTTGCGACGTCACACCGGCAGGTCTTCGGGCTGGGAACCATAAATGGTGAAGACTTCCCATCCCTCAGGACAGTGTCTGCAAATGCAATCACCACGACATTCCTTACCGCTGCGCGTCAGCTCCAGATTTCCACTGGATTCCCTATTAACTCAGGTTGAGACCGGCGCACGCAGTCTACGGAGTGGCGATACGGAAGTCCAGACTTCCAAACATCTTATCAGCACAACACTGGACAACAGATATTGAATGCCTACAATCGCCCGGCAAGTTTGCTATTAACCAGGATTGATCATGACGCCCGAACATCTCCCCATTGAAGAATATGACGCGCAACTGGCGGAAAAAGTCAGCCGTTTAACCACGATGATGACGCCTTTTGCTGCGCCCGAAGTGGAGGTGTTCCGTTCGCCGGTCAGCCACTATCGCATGCGCGCAGAATTTCGCTTGTGGCACGATGGTGATGACATCTATCACATCATCTTTGATCAACAGACGCGCGAACGTATCCGTGTCGATCAATTTCCGGCGGCCAGCGAATTAATCAATCTGGTCATGCCAAAAATGATCGCCGCGATCCGTGACAATCGTACGCTTCGCCACAAGCTGTTTCAGATCGATTACCTGTCGACAATGAGTCATCAGATCGTGATTTCACTGCTTTACCATCGCAAGCTGGATGATGTCTGGCAGCAGGCGGCAAGCGAACTCCGCGACCAATTGCGCGCAGAAGGTATTGATGTTCAGCTCATTGGCCGCGCAACCAAAACCAAAATTTGCCTCGACCACGATTACGTTGATGAGCGCTTGCCGGTCGCAGGCCGCGAACTCATCTACCGTCAGGTTGAAAATAGCTTCACCCAACCCAACGCGGCGATGAATATTCAAATGCTGGAATGGGCGCTGGATGTCACAAAAGAATCGCAAGGCGATTTGCTGGAACTTTACTGCGGCAACGGCAACTTCTCGCTGGCGCTGGCGCGCAATTTCCGTCGGGTGCTAGCCACTGAGATAGCTAAACCCTCTGTAGCCTCTGCGCAATTCAATATTGCGGCCAACCAGATTGACAACGTGCAGATCATTCGCATGGCGGCGGAAGAATTTACGCAGGCGATGAACGGTGTACGCAGTTTTAATCGTCTGGAAGGTATCGATCTGAAAAGCTATGAATGCGAGACAATTTTTGTCGATCCGCCGCGCAGCGGATTAGATGATGAAACAGTGAAGATGGTGCAGGCTTATCCGCGCATCCTTTATATATCCTGTAATCCGCAAACGCTGAGCGACAATCTGCACATTTTGGCGCAAACCCATGTTGTTACGCGTTTAGCGCTGTTTGACCAGTTTCCCTATACCCATCATATGGAATGCGGCGTGCTGCTCACGCGCAAAGCCTAAAAAAACGGGAACCGCTGGGTTCCCGCTTTTACTTTTACTGATTGCGCTTCCGCTTGATACGCGTGGCAATCCAGAACACCAGCGCGACCATCAAAATAGTCGGGATAAAGTTCGATCCCATATCAGGATATTCAGCCCGTACTAATGCGCTGTAAACCAAAATTCCCAACAGAAAAAACGCGGCCGCTAAGCCGGGCATGCCATCCGGCATATTGCAGTTCAGATAGCGCTGATGCAAACACCACGCCGCTAAACCCAACGCAATAATGGGAAATATAGAGAACGGCACAAAAGCGCTGAACAGCACCGAAAACGAGCCGTTAATCGCTAAACCGGTAATAAAAGCCAATAACAGTGTGCCTTTATCGCGGGAAACCTGTTGGGTCATGGCATTATCCTTGTTTGATTACTCTTCAGTTTTATCCAATGTGACCGCCAGACGTTCTTGCTCACGGCGGTACCAGTAATAGGCGCCTTTAGCGATCATGCGTAATTGCAGCACCAGGCGATCTTCCAGCTTGCTGCGCTGATCGGCATCGATATCCAGCGCTTCCGCGCCCGCACTAAATACAATGGTGACCATTGCTTCAGCCTGGGCTTCAGTAAAGCTGCGCGGCATGCGATTTTCGACCTCAAGATAATCAGCCAGTTCAGCGATAAAATGCTGAATTTCGCGCGCAACCGCAGCACGGAAAGCGGCAGAAGTGCCAGAACGTTCGCGCAATAACAGGCGGAATGCATTGGGGTTGTTCCCGATAAACTCCATAAAGGTGGCGACCGAGGTTTTAATGATGCTGCCGCCTTTGGCAATGCGCTGTCGCGCCTGGCGCATCAGCTGACGTAGCATTAATCCGCTCTCATCAACCATGGTTAAACCGAGTTCATCGACATCTTTAAAGTGGCGATAAAAGGAGGTCGGCGCAATGCCGGCTTCGCGGGCAACCTCACGCAAACTCAAACTGGTAAAACTGCGTTCGGCGCTGAGCTGACTGAAGGCTGCTTCAATCAGTGTACGTCGTGTACGTTCTTTCTGTTGCGCTCTGACGCCCATTCTATCGGCCTTTTGCGGTGTTGAATGGGCACTATAACAAAATTTTCAGCGTACATGAGCGCAAACTTTGTGAACGGCTGTGAACCTCACTCTTTGTCAAACTGCGTTGAAAATCGCTGTTAGAATTCAGATGTGCGCGGCGAGATGTTAGAATCCCGTTGTAAAAATGTATAAATAATAGGACGTATTGGTATGCAAAAGTCTTACGATTACGATGCCATTGTGATTGGCTCAGGACCCGGCGGTGAAGGTGCGGCGATGGGGCTAGTGAAGCAAGGTGCGCGCATCGCGGTGATCGAACGCTACCACAACATCGGCGGCGGTTGTACGCACTGGGGCACCATCCCCTCAAAAGCGCTTCGTCATGCAGTGAGTCGCATTATCGAGTTCAACCAAAACCCGCTCTACAGTGATCAGACCCGACTTCTTCGCTCCTCCTTTGCTGATATTCTTAACCACACCGAAAGCGTCATCAGCCAGCAAACGGCCATGCGCCAAGGCTTTTACGAACGTAATCGTTGTGAACTTTACCAAGGCGATGCACAGTTTGTTGATGCCAACACCATTGAAATCGAACAGCCTGACGGTTCACGCGAGCGTTTGACCGCAGAAAAATTTGTCATTGCCTGCGGTTCCCGACCTTATCACCCAACAGACGTCGATTTTACCCATCCTCGCGTTTATGATTCCGATTCCATCCTCAACCTACACCACGAACCTGGCCACGTGATTATTTATGGTGCCGGTGTCATTGGCTGCGAATACGCGTCAATTTTTCGGGGTCTTAACGTCAAGGTTGATCTGATCAACACCCGCGATCGTCTGCTGGCCTTTCTGGATCAGGAGATGTCAGATTCATTGTCTTATCACTTCTGGAACAGCGGTGTGGTGATTCGTCACAACGAAGAGTTTGAGAAAATTGAAGGCGTAAGCGATGGCGTAATCATGCATTTGAAATCAGGTAAAAAAGTGAAAGCCGATTGCCTGCTTTACGCAAATGGACGTACCGGGAACACCGATTCGCTGGCGCTGGAAAACGTTGGACTGGAAGCCGATGGCCGCGGTCTGCTGAAAGTGAACAGCATGTATCAAACTGCGCAACCGCATATTTATGCGGTCGGTGACGTTATTGGTTATCCAAGTCTTGCTTCTGCTGCTTACGATCAGGGCCGCATTGCGGCACAAGCACTGATCAAAGGAGAAGCCTCAGCGCACTTGATTGAAGATATCCCAACCGGAATTTACACCATTCCTGAAATCAGTTCTGTGGGTAAAACCGAGCAGCAGCTGACAGCGATGAAAGTGCCTTATGAAGTCGGTCGTGCGCAGTTTAAGCATCTGGCGCGTGCACAGATCGTTGGCATGAATGTGGGAAGCCTGAAGATTTTGTTCCACCGCGAGACCAAAGAAATTCTCGGCATTCACTGCTTTGGTGAGCGTGCCGCCGAGATTATTCACATTGGTCAGGCGATCATGGAGCAGAAAAACGGTGGCAACACGATTGAGTATTTCGTGAATACCACCTTCAACTACCCCACCATGGCTGAGGCCTATCGCGTCGCCGCGTTAAATGGCTTAAACCGCCTGTTTTAACGTGGTATCGAAATAGCCTTGCATGTGAGTGCGAATAGCCTCTGCCAGCTGTTCATAACGGCTGCGCAGAGGTGAACCTGGACGGTATACCAGCGCAATCGTGCGCTGAGGCACCGGCTTGTAACAAGGCAAATAACAGACACCATCACGAATACGTTCATTTGGCACAGCCAGCGCAGGTAACAGCGTAATACCGCTGCCGGCTGCTACCATATTGCGCAGCGTTTCGAGGCTGGTCGCACGGAAATGGGTATCTTCATCAGCGCCCGCTTCAAAGCAGAAACCCATCGCCTGATCGCGTAAGCAATGACCATCTTCCAGCATCAGCAGCTTCTCACCAGCCAGATCGGACATCGGAACGCGATCACGATCGTGCCACGGATGATCTTGATAAACTGCCAGCTTCATTGGCTCATCAAACAGCGGCACCTCAATAAAGGCTTCGCTCTCTTTCACCAATGCCAGAATAGCGCAATCAAGTTTGCCGCTGTCGAGCTGGGCCAACAGCTGCTGGGTTTGCGCTTCATGCAGATACATTTCCAGCTTCGGAAACGTTTTATGCAGCATAGGAATAACTTGCGGCAACAAATAGGGGCCGGTGGTTGGAATCAGTCCAATATGCAATGGACCTGACATCGCTTCACCCTGCTGGCTCGCCATCTCTTTCAGCACTTTAACTTCACGCAGCACGGTACGAGCCTGATCCACCAGCAACAAACCAGCCTGAGTGAATAAGACCTTACGGCTGGTACGCTCAAGCAGCATTACGCCCAGTTCATCTTCTAACTTACGAATCTGTCCGCTTAGCGTCGGCTGACTAACATGACATGCATCCGCAGCACGGCGGAAATGACGGTGCTCAGCAAGCGAAACCAGGTATTCCAAATCACGAATATTCATTGTTACCCTCCAAACCACGATAGCCCGTGGCGATAGATAGAATAGCAATGAACGATTAGCCCTATCAAGCTGCGATGGGAATAATGCACCCATCAAATTGAAGACCATCGCTCACGAGGAGAAAATATGTATACCAGTCAGGAAGGTAAATCGATCCCAGACGTTACTTTTCACACCCGTCAGGGCGATCGCTGGGTCGATATCACCACCGATGAGTTGTTCAAAGACAAAACTGTGATTGTGTTTTCTCTGCCGGGCGCGTTTACGCCCACCTGCTCATCCAGCCATCTGCCGCGCTACAACGAATTGCATAGCGTATTTGCACAGCATGGTGTCGACAGCATCCTGTGCGTGTCAGTGAATGACACCTTTGTGATGAACGCGTGGAAAGCAGAGCAGCGTGCTGAACATATTACCTTTATTCCTGATGGTAATGGCGAGTTCACCCGCGGCATGGATATGTTGGTTGAGAAAGCCGATCTGGGTTTTGGCCCACGCTCATGGCGTTACTCAATGCTGGTACGAAATGGCGTAATTGAAAAGATGTTTGTTGAGCCAAACAAGCCAGGCGACCCGTTTGAAGTGTCAGATGCCGACACTATGCTGCGTTATCTGGCACCAGAATTTAAAGTGCAGGAATCCGTCTCGGTATTTACTAAGCCAGGCTGCCCATTCTGTACTAAAGCCAAGCAGATGCTGCTGGATCGCGGTATTCAGTATGAAGAAATTGTGCTGGGACAAGATGCTACCACCGTGAGCCTGCGTGCCGTTTCTGGTCGCGCCACTGTGCCACAAGTGTTTATTGGCGGTCGCCACATCGGCGGAAGCGATGATCTGGAGCAGTTCCTGCTTTCAGCGTAAAAAATCTCTGTGTCAGCCGGGAGTGCTGGCCTCTGATGATGTGCCTATAAAAAAGATGTAATTCTGAAGCTAGAGGTTGGCGGGCATTTTATGTGCCCGCTTTTTTTTATCTGCGATTTACGCTAAACGCTGCTTTGCTTCCGTAATGGCGCGAGCGACCTGCTGCGGTGAAACGCCACCTTGCGCATTACGCTTGTCGAGGCAGGATTGCAGTGCAAGAATCGGATAAACATCCTCTTCAATGGTCGCACTGAACTGCTTCAGCTGTGCCAGTGACAACGCCTCTAACGCCACACCTTGCTTTATCGCCTCAACAACGGCTTCACCGACGATATGGTGCGCCTCACGGAACGGCACGCCTTTAGCCACTAAATAGTCCGCCAGCTCGGTGGAGTTTGCATAACCTTGCTCGGCCGCTTCCTGGCAGCGTGGGCGTTTTATCTGAATACCGTCCAACACCAGCACAGACATATGCAGGCAGTCGATCCAGGTATCCAATGCGTCAAACAATCCCTCTTTGTCTTCCTGCATGTCTTTGTTGTACGCCAGCGGTAACCCTTTCAGGGTCATCATCATGCCCGTTAAAGCGCCCTGCACGCGGCCACATTTACCACGAATCAATTCCAGCGCATCCGGGTTTTTCTTCTGTGGCATCAGCGATGAGCCGGAGGTAACTTTGTCTGCCAGTTCAATGAAGCCAGCTTCACCGGTATTAAAGAAAATCAGGTCTTCGGCGAAGCGCGATAAGTGCACCATACCAATTGCAGCGTCAGATAAGAGTTCCAGCACGTGATCGCGATCCGAAACCGTATCCAGGCTGTTACGTGTCGCGGAGGCAAAACCTAACCAACCCGCCAACTGCTGACGATCAATCTCATACGCGGTACCCGCCAACGCGCCACAGCCCAGCGGGCTAACGTCCAGACGCTTCAGCGTATCCTGCAAACGGCTTTCATCACGTGCCAGCATTTCTACATAAGCCAGACACCAGTGAGCAAACGTTACCGGCTGAGCACGCTGTAGATGGGTATAACCCGGCATCACAGCGTCTTGATTCGCTTCTGCCGTCACCACCAGCGCTTGCTGTAATTCACGCGTGGCGCCCAGCAGCGCTTCAACCTGCATTTTGCACCACAGTTTCAGGTCAGTTGCGACCTGATCGTTACGGCTGCGGCCGGTGTGCAGTTTTTTGCCCAGCGCACCGACTTTCTCAATCAATTGACCTTCAACCCAGCTATGAATGTCTTCGGCATCGCTCTGCAAAATCTGCTCAGGATTCGCGCGTACATCCTCCAGCAACGTATTCAGCGCGGCTTCCAGCTGCTGTTGTTCGTCACTGCTCAGCACGTTCACCGTCACCAACGCTTTGGACCAGGCGATTGAGCCGATGATGTCCTGCTCTGCCAGGCGATAGTCGAAGCGCAGCGAGTCGTTAAACTGTTTGAAACGTTGATCTGCTGCCTGGGTAAACCGTCCACCCCAAAGTGCCATGTGAAAATCTCCTTCAAATCGTTAAACGAAGGGCGGCATAAATGCCGCCCCTGATGTCATGCTGTGAGGCGAGGCTGACCTCGCCTGCGAATTACTTCTTCTGCTCGTTCAGGGCACGGATGCGTGAAGAGAGCGAGAACAGACGGATGAAGCCGCCGGCATGACGGTGATCGTACACTTCGTCTTCGCCGAAGGTCGCAAACTCTTCTGAATAGAGGCTGTTTGCAGAACGCTTCTGCGTGGCAGTCGCCTGGCCTTTGTAAAGCTGCAGAACCACTTCGCCATTCACCTCTTCCGCCAGCGATTCGGCTGCGGCTTGAATCGATTTACGCAGCGGTGCGAACCAGCGACCATCGTAAACAACATAAGACATTTCATGCCCCAGCTGTTCACGCCATTTGAAGCTGTCGCGATCCAGAACCAGCTGCTCAATCGCACGCAGCGCGTTAACCATAATGGTGCCGCCTGGGGTTTCATAGCAGCCGCGAGATTTGATGCCAACCAAGCGGTTTTCTACGATATCGATACGCCCAACGCCATGTTTCGCACCAAGCACATTCAGTTTTTCCAGACACTGGAACGGGCTCAGTTTCTCGCCGTTTACGGCGACCACACGCCCTTTTTCTACGGTCACGGTCACTTCTTCTGGCTGATCTGGCGCTTCCAGTGGATCAACAGTCCATACCCAGCAATCTTTATTTGGTGCGTTTGCCGGGCTTTCCAGCACGCCACCTTCAGTAGAGATGTGCCACGCGTTTTCGTCACGGCTGTAGATCTTTTCCAGTGACGCGGTGGTTGGAATGTTGCGCTCTTTCAGGTAATCCAGCAGCGCTTCACGTGAACGCAGGTCCCATTCACGCCATGGCGCAACCACTTTCAACTGTGGGGCCAGCGCGGTATAGGTGGTTTCGAAACGCACCTGGTCATTACCTTTACCAGTAGCGCCGTGGCACAGCGCATCAGCGCCCACTTTCAGCGCCAGCTCCACCTGTGCTTTCGCGATGATTGGACGTGCCATTGAGGTGCCCAGCAGATAAGTGCCTTCGTACAGTGCGCCAGTTTGCAGCACGGGATAGACATAATCACTGATAAATTCTTCACGCAGATCAACAACGTGACATTCTGAGGCACCCGACTGTAGCGCTTTCTTCTCAACGCCTTCCAGATCGCTGCGTTCCTGACCGATATCTGCCACGAACGCGACCACTTCACAGCCGCCATAGTTCTCTTTCAGCCATGGAATGATGGCTGAAGTATCAAGGCCACCGGAGTAAGCCAGAACGATTTTTTTGATGCCTTGCGTTTGCATTTCGTAATCCTTGAATCAGAGTCGTTAAGCGAGAATCCGGGTGCCAATCGACACGCCGTTAAAAAGAGTAGGCAGTTGCTCAGCGTGACGCCAGCTGGCGATATCCACTGGGCGGCCCAGCGTGCGGGCGGCATCAAGCGCCGCGTGCACTTTAACAATCATGCCATCAGTAATGATGCCTTGGGCAATTAACTGTTCAGCTTTTTCAGCGGTCATCTCTTCGATGCGCTGACCTTTGCCGTCCAGAATACCGCTGACATCTGATAGCAAGACTAAATCGGCACCGATAGTTGCAGCCAGCGCGGTCGCGGCTTGGTCGGCATTGACGTTCATCAGCTCGCCGCTGTCGGTAATACCGATTGAACTGACAACGGGCATATATCCCGCATTCAGCAAGGTATTGAGTAACGCAGGATCGCCTGGCGTGGCATTGCCAACGTGTCCCAGCTCTTCATCGAACTGCGCCACATTCACTAAACCGGCATCACCCAAACAGAGGCCCACAGAATTAATGCCATATTTTTTCGCCCACGCCAGCAGCGTTTTGTTGGCGGTTCCTGCCAACGCACCGGTGATGATGTCGATTTGATCGGCAGGCGTGACGCGCAAACCGTCTTTTTTCTTTACCGGCAGCGCGAGTTTTTTCATCAGCTCATCCACCAGGCAACCGCCACCGTGAACGATGATCAACGGGCGCTGATGCGCGGTGCGGTAGGTCAACAGCGCATCGAACAAACGGGCCAGCGCTTCTTCGCTGTCCAACAACACGCCGCCAAGCTTGATAATTAAGGGATTGCTCATCGTTAATTCACTCGTCCGTTAAATCAGTGACTGCGTTTCAGGGAAGCCGAAACGAATGTTCATGCATTGCACCGCCTGCGACGCAGCACCTTTCAGCAAATTGTCTTCGGCTGCGACCACAATTAAATGCTCGCCCTGTACGGCAAAACCAATATCACAATAAGGCAGGCCAACCACCGCTTTCAACGCCGGAACGCCTTCTTCGTAAACCCGCACCAGCGGTTTGTCGTGATAGGCGTTATGGAACGCTTCCGCGATATCTTCGCGGCTCACGCCTGCTTTCAGGCGGCAGGTGATTGTGGCCAAAATTCCACGCGGGAAGCTGCCGAGATGTGGGGTAAAAATCACCGGCGTACCAAGATGCGCCACGATTTCGGGGTGATGACGATGATTAAACAGTCCGTAAGGCTGCAAACTCACTTCGCAAAAGCTGGTGCCCACGTTGGCTTTACGCCCTGCACCGCTCACGCCGCTGGTCGCGTTGATCACTGGCCATTGCGCCTCATTCAGCAGGCCTGCATCCAACAGCGGTTTCAACGCCAGCTGAGATGCCGTTGGGTAACAACCCGGCACGGCGACCAGCTGCGCTTCTTTAATTTTCTCGTGCTGAAACTCAGCCAGGCCGTAAACTGCTTTATCCAGCCAGTCGCCATGCTGATGAGTAAAACCGTAATATTGGGTATAGAAGTTGCCATCGTTAACGCGGAAAGCGCCTGACAAATCGAATACCACGCAGCCGGCCTTAAGAAATTCCGGCGCCAGATCATGGCTAACTTCGTGGGCAGTCGCCAGGAACACCACATCGACTTTATCTGCCCACTCAGCTGCACTGCTGAGCGGTTGCAGCGGCAGATCAATCACACCTTTTAGCTGTGGATGAAGTTCAGATAAGCGCTTTCCGGCGTCAGGGCTTTGCGCTGAAACCGCCAAAGCGGTTATGTTCATATGTGGATGGCGATTCAGGAAGGTGGCAAGCTCTACGCCAGCGTAACCACTGGCACCAACGATCAGCGTATTCAACATCAGGCTGTATACCTTTTTACAGTCACACGTTCCGGGTCGCGGCCTTGCCCCGTTGCCCACGATGTCGTTTGCAGAAAATTTAGGTTCACATGCAGACGACGTTTATGTATTTTTATTCACTATTAATGCATGAATATTGATACATCCTAACTCAAGGACCGTCAACAGTGAAGTCAAAATTACCGCCTTTTATCGAACTGTACCGCCAGTTGATCGCTACGCCATCAATCAGCGCAACCGACGCCGCGCTGGATCAGAGTAATGAAACTTTAATCAATTTGTTGGCCGGCTGGTTCCGTGACCTCGGCTTCAGCGTTGAAGTGCAGCCGGTACCCGGCACGCGCAATAAATTCAACATGCTGGCCCGCACCGGAAGTGGCGCTGGCGGGCTGCTGCTCGCCGGTCACACCGACACCGTCCCCTTCGACGATGGGCGCTGGACGCGCGATCCCTTCACGCTAACTGAGCATGACAACAAGCTCTACGGTTTAGGCACTGCCGATATGAAAGGCTTTTTTGCTTTCATTCTCGATACGCTGCGTGATGTGGACGTGACTACTCTAAGCAAACCGCTCTACATTCTGGCCACCGCTGACGAAGAAACCACCATGGCGGGCGCTAAGTATTTTTCTGAGTCGACTCAGTTGCGTCCAGATTGCGCGATCATCGGCGAGCCGACTTCGCTGAAACCCGTACGCGCTCACAAAGGCCATCTTTCCAATGCGATTCGTGTTCAGGGCCAGTCGGGCCACTCCAGCGATCCTTCTCGCGGCGTGAATGCGATTGAGCTGATGCATGATGCCATTGGTCATTTAATGCAGCTGCGTAACACGTTGAAAGAGCGTTATCACCATGACGCATTTGCGATTCCCTATCCAACCATGAACTTTGGCCATATTCATGGTGGTGATGCGGCAAACCGCATTTGTGCCTGCTGTGAACTGCACATGGATATTCGTCCGCTGCCGGGCCTGACACTGAGTGATTTAGACGAATTACTTAACGACGCGCTGGCACCCGTAAGTGCGCGCTGGCCGGGTCGCATTACGGTAGGCGAACTGCATCCGCCGATTCCCGGATATGAATGCCCTGCCAATCATGAACTGGTGAAAGTGGTGGAAAAATTGCTGGGTACGCCGACTGAAGTGGTGAACTACTGCACCGAAGCGCCTTTTATTCAGCAATTGTGCCCAACCCTGGTTTTAGGCCCAGGATCAATTAATCAGGCACACCAGCCAGATGAATTTATTGATACTGCATTTATTAAGCCGACTCGTGAGTTGATAAATCAGGTCGTGCAGCATTTTTGTCACTGATTAACATCAAATGGGGCATTTCACTGTATTAACAGCAAAATGCCCCGTCATTCTGTGGGATTTAGCAATAAGAATAACTTATCCCGCTTCCTGTCAGTTAAATTCTATGAATTTCCGTCATTTAGCTGCACGTTTGCTTCACTTTAAGTCAATTGACGAATGAAGCATTACGTGGCTAGATAAAAGACGATGTTATGCCCATTGGGTGATTATCCAAACAATTTCAGATTGCAGAAAGGCAGCAACTGAGCGAATCCTCAGAAGCGACACGCGGTTGTGACTGAGAAAAGTAAAAGTTGTCTGCTTTTTTTGCGGCCTGAAAACGGCTGGGTGTAGAAGTTTATTAAGACGATAAGGGTGTCAGGGTCAAATGAACGAACAATATTCCGCAATGCGAAGTAATGTCAGTATGCTCGGCAAACTGCTCGGGGATACGATTAAGGATGCGCTTGGAGAGAACATCCTCGACCGGGTGGAAACCATCCGCAAACTGTCCAAGTCATCCCGTGCAGGAAATGACACTCATCGCAAGGAACTGCTGAACACGCTGCAAAATTTGTCTAATGACGAACTTCTGCCCGTCGCGCGTGCGTTTAGTCAGTTCCTTAACCTCACCAATGTGGCTGAACAGTATCAAACTATTTCTCACAGCGGCGAAGGGGCGAACCACCCGGAACTGCTGAAAAAAACTTTTGAAAGCCTCAAGCAGCAGAAAGACATTAGCGAAAGCGCTATCCGTGCAGCCATTGAATCGCTGTCGCTGGAATTGGTGCTGACAGCGCATCCAACCGAAATTACGCGCCGCACGCTGATTCACAAGCTGGTGGAAGTGAACAGCTGTTTAAAGCAGCTTGATCACAGCGACATTTCCGATTACGAGCGCAATCAAATCATGCGCCGCCTGCGCCAACTGGTCGCGCAGGCATGGCATACCGATGAAATTCGTAAATATCGCCCAACGCCTATCGATGAGGCCAAATGGGGCTTTGCGGTGGTGGAAAACAGCTTATGGGAAGGCGTACCGGCTTTCCTGCGCGAGTTGAATGAACAGGTTGAAGAAGCGTTCGGCATCAAACTTCCGGTGGATTTTGTGCCGGTGCAGTTTACGTCGTGGATGGGTGGCGATCGTGATGGTAACCCTAACGTTACCGCCGCAATTACGCGTCATGCCATGCAGCTAAGTCGCTGGAAAGCTGCGGATCTGTTCCTGCGTGATATTGGTGTGCTGATTTCCGAACTGTCGATGTCAGAATGCAGCGATGAAGTGCGCGACCTGTGCGGCGATCCCGAAGCGATTGAGCCCTATCGCATGATTCTGAAGCGCATCCGCAGCCAGCTGATGTCGACGCAATCCTTTCTTGAACGTCGCCTGAAAGGCGAACGTCTGCCGCGCCCGGCTGATTTGCTGGTTTCCAACGATCAACTCTGGCAACCGCTGTTCGCCATTTATCAATCGCTACAGCAATGCGGCATGGGCATTATCGCCAACGGTCAGTTGCTGGATACGCTGCGCCGCGTGAAATGTTTTGGTGTGCCGCTGGTACGTATCGATCTGCGTCAGGAAAGCACGCGCCACACTGAAGCGATTGCTGAAGTTACGCGCTACCTCGGCCTCGGTGATTATGAAAATTGGTCAGAAGCGGACAAACAAGCGTTCCTGATCCGTGAACTCAACTCCAAGCGTCCGCTGCTGCCACGAAGCTGGGAGCCAAGTGACGACACGCGTGAAGTGCTGGAAACCTGCCGCGTTGCCGCTGAAGCGCCGCAAGGTTCAATTGCTGCTTACGTGATTTCAATGGCGAAAACGCCCTCTGACGTGCTGGCCGTGCACCTTCTGTTGAAGGAAGCAGGTATCAATTACGCCATGCCGGTTGCACCGCTGTTTGAAACGCTTGATGACCTGAATAACGCCAATGATGTCATGAGCCAACTGCTCAGCATTGACTGGTATCGCGGCTTCATTCAGGGCAAGCAGATGGTGATGATTGGTTATTCCGACTCGGCGAAAGATGCCGGCGTAATGGCCGCCAGCTGGGCGCAATATCAGGCGCAAGATGCCTTAATCAAAACTTGTGAAAAAGCCGGCATTTCGCTGACGCTGTTCCACGGACGCGGCGGCACGATTGGCCGTGGTGGTGCACCAGCGCATGCTGCCTTGCTGTCACAGCCGCCGGGCAGCCTGAAAGGTGGCCTGCGCGTGACTGAACAGGGCGAGATGATCCGTTTTAAATACGGTTTGCCGGAAGTGACTATCGCCAGTCTTTCGCTCTACACCGGTGCCATTCTGGAAGCGAACCTGATGCCGCCGCCAGAACCAAAAACGGAGTGGCGTAACATTATGAATCAGCTTTCTGCTGACTCTTGCGCCATGTACCGCGGTTACGTGCGGGAAAACCCAGATTTTGTCCCGTACTTCCGTTCGGCAACACCGGAACAAGAATTGGGCAAGCTGCCGCTGGGTTCGCGCCCGGCGAAACGCCGTCCAACCGGCGGCGTCGAGTCGCTGCGTGCAATTCCATGGATTTTTGCCTGGACACAGAACCGCTTGATGCTGCCCGCCTGGCTGGGTGCTGGCGCGGCGCTGCAACAGGCGATGGAAGCGGGCCATCAAGATCAGCTGGAAGCGATGTGCCGTGACTGGCCTTTCTTCTCAACGCGTCTCGGCATGTTGGAAATGGTGTTCTCTAAAGCTGACTTATGGCTGGCGGAATATTACGATCAACGTCTGGTCGACAAATCGCTGTGGCCGCTGGGTAAACAGCTGCGCGATCAACTCGATTCTGATATCAAAGCGGTGCTGACCATCGCCAACGATGCGCATCTGATGGCGGACCAACCGTGGATTGCCGAATCCATTGCGCTGCGTAACGTCTACACCGATCCACTCAACGTCCTGCAAGCTGAACTGCTACATCGCTCACGTGCGCAGGAAGCGCGCGGTGATGAATCAGATGCTCGCGTTGAACAGGCGCTAATGGTGACTATTGCAGGTGTGGCGGCAGGCATGCGCAATACCGGTTAATGATGATGGAACGGGGATTGCGATTCGTCGTTCCCCTTCTTCGCTATTCCCTCTTGCAGCAGGTAATCTGCTGAGATTAATAAACAAAAAAGCCGGGCAATCTTATTGCCCGGCTTTTTTATAACAGAAAAGTTATACCGCGATGGCTGGACGCACACCCAAGGTATGGCAGATCGCATAACTCATTTCGGCACGGTTCAGCGTATAGAAGTGGAAATCTTTCACGCCTTCGCGTGACAGGATCTTCACCATGTCCATGGCGATGTTGGCACCCACCATTTTGCGCGTTTCAGCGTCATCCTCCAGACCCGCAAACATGGCACTCATCCATCCCGGTACACGCACGTTAGTCATCGTGGCGAAACGCTGTAACTGCTTGAAGTTAGAAACAGGCAGAATGCCCGGTACGATTTCAACATCAATGCCGGTTGATACGCAGCGGTCGCGGAAGCGCAGATAACTTTCAACGTCGAAGAAAAATTGCGTAATCGCACGGTTCGCACCCGCATCGATTTTACGCTTCAGGTTGATCAAATCAGCCTGCGCACTCTTGGCTTCCGGATGCACTTCCGGGTAAGCCGCAACAGAAATATCGAAATCACCGACTTCTTTTAGCAGCGATACCAGATCGCAGCCATACATTTCTGGCTTGCCACCGCCAGGCGGTAGGTCACCGCGCAATGCCACAATATGACGAATACCGTTGTTCCAATAATCCTGCGCAATAGCGCGTAGCTCATCACGCGTAGCATCAACGCAAGTCAGATGCGGGGCCGCTTCCAGGCCGGTGCGATCTTTGATGCCTTTAATAATGCTGTGAGTACGATCGCGTTCGCCCGAATTCGCGCCATACGTTACCGAAACGAATTTCGGTTTCAAGCTGCTCAGACGATCGATAGAGTTCCACAGCGTCTCTTCCATTTCGCTGGTACGAGGCGGAAAGAATTCAAAAGAGACATTAATTTGCCCGTTCAGCTCTGCCAGGCTTTGATTTAGCGCTTCGCGCTGATTGGCATGAAAGAAACTCATCCTGCTACCTCATCGATCACTTCGGTTAACTATCGGACTGCGAACATCCATACGTTTAGACGTCCAGATGCTCAAAATGAACGATTCCTGGCGAAGCGTCAACTTATAAATGATTTAAAACGGTGACAAATATTCAAACAACATGAGTGAAATTCATCTGGAGGCGGCAACATGAAGTGAAGGCAGGCGACGAATGCGCCTGCCTTAAAGATTAAAGCAGTTGAGAAAGGCGGTTGATATCAGACTGAATTGCGCCCGCAGTAACGTCGCGTCCCGCGCCGGGTCCACGAATCACCAGCGGATTATCACGATACCAGCGACTTTCGATGGCAAAGACATTGTCACATGGCAGCAGCGAAGCCAGCGGATGCTCTGGGCGCACCGCTTCGACGCCCACGCGCGCCTTGCCATTCGCGTCGAAACGCGCCACATAGCGCAGCACTAAACCCATCTCCTGTGCGGCTTCAAACCGCTGCAGCATCTGCTCATTCAGTTCTTCGCCATTCTCAAAGAAATGGTCGATTGAATCTTTTTCACAGTTGCGCGGCACCAGGGACTCCACTCGAACCTGATCGGGTTCGATGTTATACCCCGCTTCGCGCGCCAGAATCACCAGTTTGCGCATCACGTCCTGACCAGAAAGATCAACGCGTGGATCGGGTTCGGTTAAACCTTGCTGCCAAGCCTGATCCACCAGATCGGTAAACGGAACCGTGCCGTCAAACTGCAGAAAAAGCCAGGACAAGGTGCCAGAGAAGATACCGCTTATCGATAAAATAGTATCGCCGCTGTCGCGCAAGTCGCGCACCGTATAGTTAATCGGTAAACCCGCGCCGACAGTCGCGTTGTAAAGCCAATGGCGACCCGTTTTGGTAAAAGCATCACGAATTTGACGCCAGGTTTGACTGTCAGATGCACCTGCCACTTTGTTTGCACTAATCACGTGAAAACCGTGGCTGGCAAAATCAAGATACTGCTGCGCCAACGGTATGCTGGCGGTGACATCTAACACTACCAGGTCATCAAACGGGTGCGCGCGCATCCACAAGAACAAGGACTCTTCATCGCGCTCTTCCGCTTCGTCGTCAAAGAAAGCCAATGCACGGCTGGCATCAAGACCTTCATAACTCAGCAAGCTGCGGCGGCTGTCTGCCACTCCCGCCAAAACAAATTCAAAACCGGTACGCGCAGAAAGCGTTTCTTGATCGCGCGCGAACAACTCTAGCCAGCGTGAACCGATATTACCTTTACCAAACAAAATCAGGCCGATGCGTTTCTCTGCCCTAAACAGCGACTGATGCAGGCCTTGGATCAGATGTTGAGTTGGACCCACGCGCAATACCGCGACCACACTGATGTGATCTTCTGATTGCCAGACGAATTCAACCGGCTGATCTTTCAGTTGCTGCCAGAAGCGATGCGTATGCAGCGGGTTACGCGTCACGCCTGCGCCTACCAACGCCACCAATGCTAAGCCATCACGCAGCTGCAAATGCCCCGGTAAACCGGCATCTTGCAAAAGTATAAAGGCGCTATTGACCACTTCTGAGGTATAGCAAAGCTGTAACAGCTGACGATCGGGATGCACACCAACCGCCAACGGGCGCAATTGCGCACGCTTCAGCAGCAGATCGATTTCTTTGTGCAGAATGGCAAAATCATGTTGTTCTGGCAGTTGAATTTCAACCAAACAAACATCGTCATGGCTGGTGACAATACGAGCACCCGTGCCGGATGCCAGCACGCGCTCAATACGTGTGGAACCTTGTTCGGGTTGATAGCTACAGCGCAATTGCAGGTCGATATCGCTACCGGAAACGGGCTGCAAGGTGCGAGTGTGCAATACCGGCGCGGCAAGACGTGCCAGTTCGCTGGCTTCATCGAGACGTAACAGCGGCAGCAAGCAGGCATCAGAAACTTTACGAGGATCCGCACTGTAAACACCAGCGACATCGCTCCAGATGGTGACGCGACCCACACCCGCTAGCGCACCGATTTGGGTGGCGGAATAGTCGGAGCCGTTACGGCCCAGCAGCACCGTTTCACCCGCCTCGTTACGACAGATAAACCCGGTCACGACGATGCGCTTATGCGGATGCTGCGCCAGCAACGATTGCAGCAGCGGCCACGATTTACCTTCATCTACTTGCGGTTGTGCTGCACGCTCTGCACGCAGAAAATCACGCGCATCCAGCCAGCAGGCTTCAATGTCATGCTGACTCAGCACCGCCGCCATTAACCGCGCTGACCAAACTTCACCGTGGCCCACTACTTCTGCGTAGACCGCTTCGGTGATGTTGCCATCCAGCAGCCCGGCGAGTTTTTCTAAATCACGAATGAACCGGGTAATAAGGGATGCGGCAATTTCAACAGGCAGCAGCGCGCTAATCAGTTCGCTTTGATAACGTCGTAAAGCCTGTTGCACTTGATGCGCCGACAGCCGATCGCTTTGGCTCAGCTTCAGCCAACTGATCAACTGGTTGGTGGTTGAACCTGCGGCCGAAACCACCATCAAGTCGCCCGCCTGGCTGTAGTCCGCCATAATATTGGCTACACGCTGATAGCAACGCGCATCCGCCAGGCTACTGCCACCAAATTTGTGCAACTGCTTACTGTTCGGCGTTCCCGCGCCTGCTGAAATCGTCATGCTTAACCCTCGGCAGCGATCCGGAATGCATTATCCAAATCGGCGATTAAATCTTCGTGATCCTCGATACCCACAGAAACACGCAGCAGCGTTTCGGAAATACCCGCTGCTGCACGCGCTTCCGCTGACATGCCGGCGTGCGTCATGGTCGCGGTGTGAGAAATTAAACTTTCTACGCCGCCAAGTGATTCTGCCAGCGTAAACAACTGTAATGCTTTTAGAAAACGACGCAGCAATACTTCGTCACCGTCAATTTCAAAACTTAGCATGGCGCCAAATCCGCGCTGTTGACGTACCGCATGTTCGTGCCCGGCGTTTTCCGGCAGCGAAGGATGATACAGCTTTTTCACTAATTTCTGTTGCTTTAGGTAATCAACAATTGCGAGTGCATTACGTTGTGCCGCAGCAATGCGTGGCGATAATGTGCGCAGGCCACGCAACAACAAATAGCTGTCAAAAGCAGCGCCAGTAACGCCAATATTGTTCGCCCACCAGGCAAGATCGGTTGCCAGTTGTGGCTCTTTGGCAATCACCGCGCCCGCCACCACATCGGAGTGGCCATTCAGGTATTTAGTACAGGAATGCACCACCAAATCTGCGCCCAATGCCAACGGATTTTGTAATGCAGGACTCAGGAAGGTGTTATCGACCACGCTGAGAGCACCCGCTTCACGCGCGGCTTCACAAATAGCAGCAATATCGACCACGCGCAGCAGCGGGTTGCTCGGGCTTTCTATCAGCACCAGTTTCGGTTTTTCATCCAGCGCAGCCTGTAAGGCGGCTTTATCGCCTTGATCAACAAACTTCACGCGATAAGCACCGCGTTTGCTCAGGCTATCGAACAAGCGGTAGCTGCCACCGTAACAATCGTGTGGTGCAACTAACAGATCGCCTGGCTTCAGGAACACCGTTGTCACCAAATGAATCGCTGACATACCGGTATTGGTTAATACCGCGCCTGCGCCCCCTTCCAGTTCGGCTAACGCGCGCTGCACTACATCACGCGTAGGATTTCCACGGCGTGAATAGTCGTGAGCGCGTGGCTCGTTAAAATCAAGGAAGTTATAAGTGCTGGAGAGGTGAATCGGGGGGACAACGCAGCCATATTGCTCGTCATCATTCAAACCGCTGCGAACTGCGATGGTTGCCTGTTTACGCGTCATGGTGCTAACTGTTCCTGAAGTGTGGAATAAGAAGGCAACAGGATAGCACTCCTTAATTAGACGTCAATACATCTGGACATCTAAATGTCTTTGCGTATAGATTGAGCAAAATCGCAATACCCGCTAAAATTACGCGTCATTGCCTGGCGTTCAAGATTGATTTACACCGGTTGAACGGAGAAAAACCCGCCATTAAGGGGTCAGGCATTAAAAAATCAGGCATAATTCACTGATTTCCTAACATTTAACTTTTATTGATTAAGGTAACCCATGGCTGAATGGAACGGCGAATATATCAGCCCGTACGCTGAGCACGGTAAAAAGAGTGAACAGGTTAAAAAGATTACAGTGTCTATCCCGTTGAGCGTGCTGAAGATTCTGACGGATGAACGTACCCGTCGTCAGGTGAATAACCTGCGTCACGCCACCAATAGTGAACTGCTGTGCGAAGCCTTTTTACATGCCTTTACCGGGCAACCGCTGCCGGACGACGTGGATTTGCGCAAAGAACGCAGTGATGAAATTCCAGAAGAAGCGAAAAAGATCATGCGCGATATGGGTATCAATCCAGACACCTGGGAATACTAAATCGTTACGCATAAAAAAACCCAGCCGAAGCTGGGTTTTTTCTTGCCGTCGAATCGAACAGATTCGAATGCCGTAATCTTATTTTTTGCTGCCTGGTACGCTGAAGCGCTTGTTAAAGCGGTCAACACGTCCACCAGTGGTCACTTCACGCTGCTTACCGGTATAGAACGGGTGGCATTGGCCACAAACGTCCAGGTTCAGCTCGTGAGTCAGCGTAGAACGGGTGTGGATCACGTTACCGCAAGTACAGTTGATGGTAACTGCTTCGTATTTTGGGTGAATACCTTTTTTCATGGGAAACCTCATTTAAGGCCGTGTCGCTCTCCGCGCCAGGTTTTAAACCCGCGCAGCACCACACGCTGTTGAACAATTAATGGTGTACCCCGACGAGCACTTTCTCATCGAAGGCGGCATATTATACAGAACATTATGACTTGCTGCAAATATCACCTGATATACCCGCCTAATCTCCCAGCTGGTACACTACGTTCCCTCAATGATTGAACCGGAAAGAGATTGCTATGCCCGTTGTTCAGGTTGCCCTGCCCGTTCCTTTACCCCGCCTGTTTGATTATCTGCCGCCGCAAGGTACGCAGCCCGTCATCGGTGGGCGGGTGAGCGTGCCGTTTGGCAATCGGAAAATGATTGGCATCGTAGTTGCGCTGCGTGAAACCAGCGATCTGCCTGAAGCACAATTGAAAAAAGTGGCGGAGGTGTTGGATAGCGAATCGCTGTTCCCGCCTTCCTTATGGCGCATCCTTAACTGGGCGGCAGGATATTATCATTCTCCGCTCGGTGAAGTATTAAGCCATGCGCTGCCGGTTTTGCTGCGTCAGGGCAAACCTGCACAGGAGACGCCGCTGTGGCAATGGCAACTTACTGAACAAGGTCGTGCAACATCGCCCGAAAGCCTGAAGCGTGCGCCAAAACAGCAGCAGGCGCTGGCGTCTTTACGCCAAAAACCGCTTTATCGTCATCAGGTCAGTGAACACGATCTGACTGATGCCGTGTTGCAGGCCTTACGCGCTAAAGGATTGTGTGATTTGCATGAGCACCAGCCGCAAATGCGGGACTGGCGTGAAAGCTTTGCCATTAAAGGTGAACGTCTGCGGCTTAATACCGATCAGGCCACCGCCGTTGGCGCTATACGTGGCGAAGATGAACACTACGCCGCCTGGCTATTGGCGGGTATTACCGGCTCCGGTAAAACGGAAGTTTATCTCAGCATATTGGAAAACGTGCTGGCACGCGGCAAGCAGGCGCTGGTGCTGGTGCCGGAAATCGGTTTAACACCCCAAACCATTGCCCGCTTTCGTGAGCGTTTTGACGCGCCAATTGACGTCCTGCATTCCGCCCTGAATGACAGCGAGCGTCTGGCAGTGTGGTTGCGCGCACGCAGTGGCGAGACGGCGATTGTGATTGGCACGCGCTCGGCGCTGTTTACGCCATTGGCCAGGCCGGGTGTGATCATTATTGATGAAGAGCACGATAGTTCCTATAAACAGCAAGAAGGCTGGCGTTATCAGGCGCGTGATTTAGCGGTATTTCGCGCCCATGAAGAAGATATTCCGATTGTCATGGGTTCCGCGACGCCCGCGCTGGAAACGCTGCACAACGTGCGTAACGGTAAATATCGTCAGCTTGATTTAACCAAGCGCGCCGGTAATGCCAAACCTGCACTGCAGCAGTTGATCGATTTAAAAGGCGTGCAACTGATTGGTGGGCTATCGCCTGCGCTGATTGGTAAAATGCGCCAGCATCTTCAGGCCAATAATCAGGTTTTACTTTTTTTAAATCGACGCGGCTTTTCGCCTGCCCTTTTGTGTCACGACTGCGGCTGGATTGCGGAATGCCAGCGCTGCGACCGTTATTACACGTTGCATCAGCATCAACGCCAATTGCGTTGTCACCACTGCGACAGCCAGCGCCCGCTGCCCAATCAATGTCCACAATGTGGATCGACCCATTTGATGCCGGTTGGTGTCGGTACTGAACAGCTTGAACAGCAGCTTGGTACGCTGTTCCCGGGCGTTGCGATTTCGCGTATTGATCGTGATACCACCAGCCGCAAAGGGGCGTTAGAGCAACATCTTGCCGATGTGCATCGAGGTGGCGCACGCATTCTGGTTGGCACACAAATGCTGGCTAAAGGGCATCACTTCCCAGACGTCACACTGGTCTCGCTGTTGGATGTCGATGGTGCGCTGTTCTCAGCCGATTTTCGTGCCGCCGAACGCTTTGCTCAGCTTTATACCCAAGTCGCCGGGCGTGCCGGTCGCGCAGGCAAACAGGGCGAAGTGCTGCTGCAAACTCACCATCCAGAGCATCCGCTGCTGCAAATTTTGCTGCATCAAGGCTATTTTGCTTTTGCCCAGCAGACGCTTTTTGAGCGCCAGTCGGTATTTCTGCCCCCGTGGACCAGCCATGCGCTGTTCCGCGCGGAAGATCATGACAATCAACAGGCTGCTGAATTTCTCCAGCAGTTGCGAAATTTGCTGGAAGCCAGCCCGTTAAATGATAAATCGACGTGGTTGATGGGGCCGCTGCCGGCGCTGCAACCTAAACGCAGCGGACGCTGGCGCTGGCAGCTGTTAGTGCAGCATCCTTCGCGCAAGCGTTTACAGCAGTTGCTAAGCAGTTCAATGCCGCTGATTTCCACTTTACCCGCTGGGCGCAAAGTAAAATGGACGCTGGATATCGACCCAACGGAAAGCTAAGCCGCGCAGGTCTGCGAGCCAGATCGAAAAAAGTCGCATAAGTCACAATTTTTATGCAAATTAAGTAACAACCTGGCCGGGCAATCGTTAACAATGTTGCCCGGCTTGCTTTTCAGGCCAGACCAAATAAACATTCGAACGCGCATAACGCGTCAGGAGCATGTGTTGGAGCAGAATCAACAACAGCCCGCCGCCACTATGAAAGATGTGGCTGAAAAAGCGGGTGTCTCGACCGCTACCGTATCGCGCGCGCTAATGAACCCGGAAAAAGTCTCCGCAGCGACCCGACAGAAAGTTGAGCAAGCTGTCATTGCTGTTGGCTATGCGCCACATGGCTTAACGCGCAACGCCCGCCGTGGTGAAACACAAACCATTTTGGTGATTGTGCCCGATATCTGTGATCCCTTTTTCAGTGAGATCATTCGGGGCGTAGAAGTGACTGCCGCGCAAGAAGGATATCTGGTACTGATTGGCGACTGCGCGCATCAAAATCAGCAAGAAAAAACCTTTATGAATTTGATGGTGACACGCCAAATCGACGGGATGGTGCTGCTCGGTTCACAGTTGCCGTTTGATGCCAGCCTCGAAGAACAACGCAACTTACCGCCGATGGTGATGGCCAATGAGTTTGCGCCTGAGATGTCGCTGCCCACCGTTCATATTGATAACCTGACCGCCGCTTTCGAGGCCGTGAATCATCTGTTGCAGCTCGGCCATAAGCAGATTGCCTGCATCGCCGGACCTGAAACCATGCCGCTGTGCCAGTATCGTCTGCAAGGCTATGTTCAGGCGATGCGTCGCAGCGGACTCACGGTTGATCCCACCTATATTGTGCGTGGTGACTTCACTTTTGAAGCGGGCGTCGCCGCGATGAATCAATTGTTGGCGCTGCCGCAGCCACCTCGTGCGCTGTTCTGTCACAGCGATATTATGGCGCTCGGTGCCATTAATCAGGCAAAGCGCATGGGATTACGCGTTCCTGAAGATCTTTCGGTCGTGGGATTTGATGATATTGAATTGTCACGCTACTGCGAACCGCCGCTAACGACGGTGACGCAGCCGCGTTACCAAATAGGTCGGGAAGCGATGCTGTTGCTGCTTGCGGAGTTGCAAGGTAAGCGGGTGAACAACGGCTCGCGCTTGCTCGATGCCGAATTAGCCATACGAGGCAGCACGGCACCCAGCAAAAAGCGTGAAAAATAAGCGCAATCTCCGTTCATTTTCAGTAGATTCTTAAGGCGAACATCGCTGGTCAAAGTACCTACCCTTAAGTAACATGGCGGGCTCCTTGCCGGGCAGAGTAAAAGCAGCAAAATTGCCCATTTGGCATTATTTTTTTGAAGGGTATCAGAACGAGAGTGGCACAAAAAGATTATGTAGGCCGCGGGCGTTCAACAGGGACGCGTCGCAAAAAAAGCCCCAGTCGTGGCAAGAAAAGCAGCAAAGGCGGATCGGGCGCATCGAAATTGATGATTGTACTGGCGGTTGCGGTGTTGGTGACCTTTGCCGGTGGTTTATGGTTCCTCGCGCATCACAAGAAAGAAGACGCGCCGGTAATTACGGATCATAAAGCCAACGGCAATGGCTTACCGCCAAAGCCTGAAGAGCGCTGGAAGTACATCAAAGAGCTGGAAAATCGTCAGGTAACGATGCCTACGCCAATTGAGCCGTCTTCAGGCGGCGAAGTGAAGTCGCAAACGCAACTGACGGATGAGCAGCGCCAGCTACTGGAACAGATGCAGGCTGACATGCGCCAGCAACCTACCCAGCTGAACGAAGTGCCGTGGAATGAGCAAACGCCAGCACAGCGTCAGGTTACGCTGCAACATCAGCAGCAGCTACAGCAAATCCAGCGTCAACAACAACAAGTTCAGCAGCAACAGCAGCGCCAACAACAACAAGTTCAGCAGCAACAGCAGCGTCAACAGCAACAACTCCAGCAGCAACAGCAACGTCAACAGCAACAACTTCAGCAGCAAGCTCAACAGCGCCAGCAGCAGGAGAGCGTGCAGCGTCAGGCACAACAAGCTCCTGTTACACGTGAGCCCGCCGCGCAGCCGAAACCGCAAGAGGCCGCGAAGCCTAAGCCAACAGAAAAAGCGGCTTCACAGCGCTGGATGGTGCAGTGTGGTTCGTTCAAAGGAACCGATCAGGCTGAATCTGTACGTGCTGGCTTAGCCTTTGAAGGTTTTGAAAGTCGTATCACGACAGGTGGCGGTTGGAATCGCGTGGTTATCGGACCTTATAAGGATCGGGCAACCGCGGATAGCACACTCAAACGTCTGCGCAGTTCTGGACACTCAAGCTGTATTCCGCTCGCTGTCGGGGGTTGAAACCCGCTAAACCCGCCCCATATCTGTTTGCATGATACTCCGCGCCTTGTGCGCGGAGCTTTTTTCCGACTGCAATAAGGGGTCTGCCCGTGACAACAATAGTAAGTGTACGACGCAACGGCCATGTAGTGATTGGCGGTGATGGCCAGGCTACTCTCGGCAATACCGTAATGAAAGGCAACGTTAAAAAAGTGCGTCGTCTTTACAACGATAAAGTGATCGCCGGTTTCGCTGGCGGTACAGCAGATGCCTTCACCCTGTTTGAACTCTTCGAACGTAAACTGGAAATGCACCAAGGCCATTTGGTCAAAGCTGCCGTTGAGCTGGCGAAAGACTGGCGCACCGATCGCATGCTGCGCCGCCTTGAAGCGCTGCTGGCCGTCGCGGATGAGTCTGCGTCGCTGATTATCAGCGGTAACGGTGATGTGATTCAGCCAGAAAATGACTTGATCGCAATCGGTTCTGGCGGTCCTTTCGCTCAAGCTGCGGCCCGTGCGATGTTGGAAAACACTGAGCTGAGCGCGCGAGACATCGTAGAGAAATCGCTGAATATCGCGGGTGATATCTGCATTTACACTAACCATAACGTTAATTTCGAAGAATTACCGTCCAAGGCGTAAGGATTTTAACCATGTCTGAGATGACCCCACGCGAGATTGTCAGCGAACTTAATCGCTTTATCATCGGCCAGGACAGCGCTAAGCGTGCCGTGGCTATTGCACTGCGTAACCGCTGGCGCCGTATGCAGCTTGACGAAGAGCTGCGTCATGAAGTCACACCAAAAAATATTCTGATGATCGGCCCAACGGGTGTCGGTAAAACCGAGATCGCACGTCGTCTGGCAAAACTCGCCAATGCGCCGTTCATTAAAGTAGAAGCCACTAAGTTCACCGAAGTGGGCTATGTCGGCAAAGAAGTGGATTCAATTATCCGCGACCTGACCGACTCAGCCATCAAAATGGTGCGCAGCCAGGCGATTGAAAAGAACAAATATCGCGCGGAAGAGATGGCGGAAGATCGTATTCTCGACGTACTGATTCCACCGGCGAAAAATAACTGGGGCCAGTCTGAGCAAAGCAGCGAACCGTCTGCGGCGCGTCAGTCATTCCGCAAAAAACTGCGTGAAGGCCAGTTGGATGATAAAGAGATTGAAATTGATCTCGCGGCCAGCTCAGCCGGTGTAGAGATTATGGCACCGCCGGGCATGGAAGAGATGACCAGCCAGCTGCAGTCAATGTTCCAGAACATTGGTGGTCAGAAGCAGAAGCCACGCAAGCTGAAGATCAAAGAAGCGATGAAGCTGCTGGTGGAAGAAGAAGCCGCTAAACTGGTGAATCCAGAAGAATTAAAGCAGGATGCCATTGAAGCTGTTGAGCAACACGGCATCGTGTTTATCGATGAGATCGATAAAATCTGTAAGCGTGGCGGTCAGAATGCCGGCGGCCCAGACGTATCACGTGAAGGCGTACAGCGCGACCTGCTGCCGCTGGTAGAAGGTTGTACCGTTTCGACTAAACACGGCATGGTAAAAACTGACCATATCCTGTTTATCGCATCAGGTGCATTCCAGGTTGCCAGCCCGTCCGATCTGATTCCAGAATTGCAGGGTCGTTTACCAATTCGCGTTGAATTGCAGGCGCTGACGGTGAATGACTTCGAGCGCATTCTGACTGAACCCAATGCGTCCATCACCGTGCAGTACAAGGCGCTGATGAACACAGAAGGTGTGACAATTCACTTCACCGACGACGGTATTCGTCGCATCGCTGAAGCGGCGTGGCAGGTTAACGAAACCACCGAGAACATCGGTGCGCGCCGTTTACATACCGTGCTGGAGCGCTTAATGGAAGATGTCTCTTATGACGCCAGCGATCGCAGCGGTGAATCAGTGACAATCGATGCCGAATACGTTGGTCAGCATTTGGATCAGCTGGTCGCGGACGAAGATTTAAGCCGCTTTATTCTCTAAAGCGTTTAGTCCAATACTCATTCAAAGCCCAGCCATCCGGTTGGGCTTTTTTCTGCATACTGCTGATGCATCGCCCTTTTCATCCGGTGATGATTTTGCCAACAATCCGTAGAAAGCGATATACTTACCGCTCCTGTGGCAAACAGACGAAACCCTTATGAAATACGATACATCTGAACTCTGCGACATCTACCATGAAGAAGTGAATGTTGTTGAACCGCTTTTTTCAAACTTTGGTGGGCGCACCTCATTCGGTGGTCAGATTACCACAGTGAAATGTTTTGAAGACAACGGCTTGCTTTACGATCTGTTGGAAGAAAATGGTCGCGGTCGTGTGCTGTTGATAGACGGCGGCGGCTCAGTACGTCGCGCCTTAGTCGATGCGCAACTGGCGCGTTTAGCGGCACAAAACGAGTGGGAAGGCATCGTGATTTACGGTTCGGTTCGCCAGGTTGATGAGCTGGAAGAACTGGAGATTGGCATTCAGGCTATTGCTGCGATTCCAGCAGGTGCGGCGGGAGAAGGCGTTGGCGAAAGCGATGTGCGCGTCAATTTTGGTGGCGTGACCTTCTTTTCTGGCGACCATCTCTATGCTGATAACACCGGTATCATTCTTTCCGAAGATCCGCTGGATATAGAATAAATCCAGAAACGAAAACGGGTGCCAGCGGCACCCGTTTTACGTATCAGCGGAGGTTTAAACCTCTTCCATTTTTCCCAGCAGCGCGCGCAGGCGTTCTTGCCAGACATGCTGCTCCTCTTTCAGATGCTGATTTTCGCGCACCAGCGCATCTTGATTGCCAGCAGCTTGCTGCGCATCGTTACGCAGGTTGTTGTTCTGCTCTTTCAGCTCTTCGATTTCCATCTGCAGCAGAGTGATGGTATCAATCGCCTGCTGTACTTTCGCTTCCAGTTTCTCAAAAACTTCAAATGACATCTTTCTGACCTCTCCTAAATCTTGCAAGGCGTTGATGATGCCAGCTTAAGCACAGAATGCTTCAGCCAGCAACGATGTTTCGATTGTATGTAGCCTCACCGCGCAAGTCCAGCAGCGCTGCCTTTTACGGCGCAGTCTGTAACACTTTTCAGCTTAACCCTAAGAATCGTGCCGTTTCGTCTTTGCGCGATCGCGCTCACCATTCCAGAACGCGCATATGATGATTAAGGAAAGCAAAAATACGCGAAAACGCGCATTTTTATGACACAGCACACAAAAATCGATTTCGCTATTTCTCGTTTATGTTCGTTAACGATAAATTTACAACAGCCCTACAATAGAGCTGGGTGACTCATGGATTGAGAACAAAAACTGATAAAATTTAACCTCGCTTCAGGAACAACATTATGAGTCAAACAACTAACACGCTCAAAGGTCAGTGTATTGCCGAGTTTATCGGAACCGGGTTAATCATTTTTTTTGGTGCAGGCTGTGTGGCAGCGCTAAAACTCGCCGGTGCCGAGTTCGGTCAGTGGGAAATTTGTATCATCTGGGGTTTAGGCGTTTCCATGGCAGCGTATCTCACTGCTGGCGTATCTGGTGCGCATCTAAATCCTGCTATCACTATCGCACTTTGCCTGTTTGCTAATTTTGAAGGACGTAAAGTGGTGCCCTACATCGTGGCGCAGATCGCTGGCGCTTTCTGCGCAGCAGCGCTGGTGTACGGCTTGTACTACAACCTGTTCTTAGATTATGAATCTAGCCACCAGATGGTGCGCGGCACAGTTGAAAGCCTGGATTTAGCCGGCATTTTCTCAACCTACCCAAATCCGCATATCAGCGTGGGTCAGGCATTTTTGGTTGAGATGGTGATTACGGCGGTATTGATGGCAGTAATCATGGGCCTCACCGATGACGGTAACGGCCTGCCACGCGGTCCATTGGCTCCTCTGCTGATTGGCCTTCTGGTTGCTATTATTGGTGGCGCGATGGGTCCATTAACCGGTTTCGCCTTAAACCCGGCACGTGATTTCGGACCGAAGCTCTTCGCTTGGTTAGCAGGCTGGGGTAACGTGGCCTTTACCGGCGGTCGTGATATTCCTTATTTCCTCGTGCCGATTTTTGGCCCGATTGTAGGTGCTTGTTTGGGTGCTTTTGGTTATCGCGCTCTGATTGGCCGCCATTTGCCTGGCGCAGTACAAGAACCTGCCAGCACAACAACAGAAAAACCGGTCGCACGCGCTCAGCAGCGTAAAGCGTAAGTTTCACCTTTATCATCAGGAAAGAATTTATGACTACTACCACCGATAAAAAATACATTGTCGCGCTCGATCAGGGCACAACCAGTTCTCGTGCCGTCGTTCTGGATCACGACTCTAATATTGTGGCGGTATCTCAGCGCGAATTTACTCAGATCTACCCGAAAGCGGGCTGGGTTGAGCATGACCCAATGGATATCTGGGCCTCACAAAGCTCAACGCTGGTGGAAGTGCTGGCACATGCAGACATTCGCTCTGACGAAATCGCGGCAATTGGTATCACTAACCAGCGTGAAACCGCCATCGTCTGGGATAAAGAAACCGGTAAGCCGATTTATAACGCTATCGTTTGGCAAGATCCCCGCACTGCGGATTATTGTCACAAGCTAAAGAAAGAGGGACTGGAAGAGTATATCCAGCACACCACCGGTTTGGTGATTAACCCTTACTTCTCCGGCACTAAAGTGAAGTGGATTCTGGATCATGTAGAAGGCTCACGTGAACGTGCGAAACGCGGTGAACTGCTGTTTGGTACGGTTGATACCTGGCTGGTATGGAAAATGACGCAAGGACGGGTGCATATCACTGATTACACCAACGCCTCACGTACGATGATGTTCAACATCCATAAGCTGGAGTGGGATCAGCGCATGCTGGATATTCTCGATATTCCGCGTGAGATGCTGCCAGAGGTTAAATCCTCTTCTGAAGTTTACGGCCAGACCAACATCGGTGGTAAAGGCGGTACGCGTATTCCGATCGCCGGTATTGCAGGTGACCAGCAAGCGGCGCTTTACGGCCAGCTGTGCGTGCAACCTGGCATGGCAAAAAATACTTACGGCACCGGCTGCTTCATGCTGATGAACACCGGCACCGAAGCAGTGACCTCAACGCATGGTTTGTTGACGACCATCGCTTGCGGTCCACGTGGCGAAGTTAACTATGCGCTGGAAGGTGCAGTATTCATTGGTGGTGCGGCGATTCAGTGGCTGCGTGACGAGATGAAGCTGATCAGCGATGCCGCTGACTCTGAATACTTTGCAATGAAAGTCAAAGACAGCAATGGCGTTTATATGGTGCCAGCCTTCACCGGTTTGGGTGCACCTTATTGGGACCCGTATGCACGCGGCGCATTGTTTGGCCTGACGCGTGGTGCTAATGCCAACCACATCATTCGCGCGACGCTAGAATCGATCGCTTACCAAACGCGTGATGTGCTGGAAGCGATGCAGAACGATGCCAACACCCGCCTGCAGGCGCTGCGTGTCGATGGTGGCGCTGTTTCGAATAACTTCCTGATGCAGTTCCAGTCCGACATTCTCGGCACGCGTGTTGAGCGTCCAGAAGTGCGTGAAGTGACTGCGCTGGGTTCTGCTTATCTGGCAGGTCTGGCCGTCGGCTTCTGGAAAGACCTGGAGGAAGTGCGCGCCAAATCAGTGATTGAGCGCGAATTCCGCCCAAGCCTTGAAACCACCGAGCGTAACTTCCGTTATGCCGGTTGGAAAAAAGCCGTTGCTCGCGCGCAAGCGTGGGAAGAACAAGAGTAATGCTGTCAGCCCGCGACGCTTGTCGCGGGCCTTTTTCCCGCCCTCTCCCCGCTGTGCTACACTGCTCGCCTGTTTTTTGTCAGGTGCATGCCATGAAACGAGAACTTGCCATTGAATTTTCCCGCGTAACCGAAGCTGCCGCCTTAGCGGGATACAGCTGGTTAGGCCGCGGCGATAAAAATGCTGCCGACGGCGCAGCTGTCCACGCAATGCGTCACGTGTTAAACACCATCAATATCGACGGCCAAATTGTGATCGGCGAAGGTGAAATCGACGAAGCACCGATGCTCTACATCGGAGAAAAAGTGGGAACCGGCAGCGGCGACGCGGTGGATATTGCCGTCGATCCGATTGAAGGCACCCGCATGACCGCAATGGGCCAAGCTAATGCGCTCGCCGTGCTGGCCGTGGGCGACAAGGGCAGCTTTTTGCATGCGCCAGACATGTACATGGAGAAGTTGATTGTCGGCCCAGCGGCGCGAGGTCATATCAATCTCGACCTGCCTTTGGAAACCAATTTACGCAACATCGCCGCCGCGATGAACAAACCACTCGAACAATTAACCGTGTCGATTCTGGCCAAGCCGCGCCACGATGACGTGATTAAGCAGCTACAACAACTTGGTGTGCGGGTGTTTACTTTCCCGGATGGCGATGTTGCCGCGTCAATTTTAACCTGCATGCCAGACAGCGAAGTGGACGTGATGTACGGCATCGGCGGCGCGCCTGAAGGTGTGGTGTCGGCAGCGGTGATTCGTGCCTTGGATGGTGATATGCAAGGACGGCTGTTAGCCCGTCATCAGGTCAAAGGTGATAACGAACAAAACCGTTTGATTGGCGAGCAAGAGTTAAAACGCTGCGCTGAAATGAAGATTGAAGCGGGCAAGCTGCTAACGCTGGATGCGATGGCGCGTAATGACAACGTCATTTTTGCCGCCACCGGCATCACCAGCGGCGATTTGCTCAAGGGCATTACGCGCCAGGGCAATATCGCCACCAGTGAAACCTTATTGATTCGCGGTAAATCGCGCACCATTCGCCGCATCCAGTCTATTCACTATCTCGATCGCAAAGATCCGGCGCTGCATCAATTTATCCTGTAACCGGCTGGTTGCTGCTCTCCGGCTGACGCGAGAGTGGCAACCAACACAGCAGCATCACCAGCGCAGTGAAAAACATCAACATGCCAATGCTGAACTGATCGCGCTGCGGCATCAACGCTGACAGCCACGCCACCAGCCCAGCCCCTAAATTCTGTAAACCGCCAATCAATGCGCCTGCGCTGCCCGCCAGCCATGCATAAGGTTCCATTGCGCCTGATGTCGCCAACGGGAACAGCATACCCGCGCCGAAGAAGAACAGCGCAGCAGGTACCAGCAGCGTCCAGATGTTCATCACGCCAAACCAAGCAGGAATCCACATCAGAATGCCCGCCAGTAAACAGCTATTCACACCACACCACATCAGGCTGTGCCATGAACGCTGTTCACGCCCGGCAAACCACGCACCAAAGAAAGCCGCAGGAATAGGCAGAATAAACAGGATGCTGACGGTTAAGCTGCTCAGCCCCAACACACCGCCAAGCAATACGCCGCAGCTGGCTTCAAACACGGCAATGCCTGCCAGCGCGCCAATCAACAGAATGATGTAGCGCACGAAGTGGGTGTCGCTCAGCAAGCGGCTATAGCGCTTTAGAAAGGGTGTCACTTCGGCGCTGTAGGGCCGGGTTTCTGGCAACCAACGCGCCATCGCGCTGGTGACTGCCAGGCACAGTAACAGTAAAAAGGCGAAACAGGCATGCCAGCCAAACAGCTGCGTTAACATGGCGCCGATCACGGGTGCCAACAGCGGGCTGACCAAAATGCCCATATTCAGCAGGCTGTTTGCCTGCCGCAGCGCCTGACCTGAATAGAGATCGCGCGGCATGGTACGCGCCATCACGCCCGCCACGCCGGTTCCCATGCCCTGAATCGCGCTGCCCAGCACCAGAACGCTGAGCGAAGGGGCAAACATGGCGGTTAATGCGCCGATCATAAAGATCATCATACCGACAAGGATCACCGGGCGGCGACCAACACTGTCAGACAGCGGGCCGTAGATCAGCTGCGATCCGCCGTAGGTAATTAAATAAGCTGCCATGACGCGTTGCATCGTGCCATCGCGCACGTTTAACGCTTCCGCCATGCTGGCCATCGCCGGAACATAAATGGTTTGTGCCATCTGCCCTACCGCGACCAATACAATCAACATCACCAGTAATCGGCGATTTTCTAATTTATTCATCATTATTGTGTGAAAGGTTTATCTAGAGATTAAGGATAAAGCAGCCGTAAAAAAGGCTGATACAGGTTAATGCCGGGCAAAATATCAGGATTGCGTGACAAAGCGAGAGGCGAGGCAAAAGCGTTAAACTTGCGTGCGTCAAGTTTATGCACCAGCTTGTAAAGGTGGCGCAACAGTTTGTCGATTAGAGCCTTTGACCGGGAACAGGGTAGAAATATCAGCGTCAGGTAGCGAAGATATTCGTCAGCCTGAAAAACAACCAAGGAGTGAATATGGCCGAGTGGGTCAATGCGCAAGTAAAAGAAGTAAAAAACTGGACCGATGCGCTGTTCAGCCTTCGGGTACAGGCACCGATTGATCGCTTTACCGCAGGTCAGTTTGCCAAGCTGGCGCTGGAAATTGATGGAGAACGCGTGCAGCGCGCTTATTCCTATGTCAATGCGCCAAGCGATCCTTTGCTGGAGTTCTATCTGGTTACAGTGCCGGAAGGTAAGTTGAGTCCGCACCTGTTCGCACTGCGTCCCGGCGATCAGCTTATGATCACAAAAGAAGCCGCTGGCTTCTTTGTGTTGGATGAAGTGCCGGAATGTAAAACGTTATGGATGCTGGCGACGGGCACCGCGATTGGACCTTATCTGTCGATTTTGCAGGAGGGCGAAGGGCTCGATCGCTTTGATAATATTGTGCTGGTGCATGCGGCCCGCTATGCCGCCGACCTGAGTTTTCTCCCCCTGATGCAGCAATTGCAGCAAACCTACAACGGCAAACTGCATATCCAAACCGTGGTAAGCCGCGAAGAGATTGCCGGCTCACTCAACGGCCGCGTACCCGCGCTTATCGAAAGCGGCGAGCTGGAACGCGCGGTAGGATTAACGCTGGATGCCGAAACCAGCCACGTTATGCTGTGCGGCAATCCACAAATGGTACGTGATACGCAGCAACTGCTGAAAGATACGCGCGGCATGCGTAAGCATCTCAAACGCAAGCCGGGGCATATGACCAGCGAACATTACTGGTAAGTGGCAGGCTTATAACGTACCGGCAGCGCAGCGGCACCGAAGCGATTTTTACCGGCGGTGCCGCGAAACAGACCCAGATCGAGCAACAGCCCAGCAAAAATGATGAAAGGAATGGCGCGCCCTACCAGCCACGACAGTACGCCATCAAGCATACTCCAGTTCCCCGCCACCAGCATCCACGCGACGATCACCAGAAATGCCCAATAGCCAGGACGATTGCGATCGTGAAGGCGTTTTACCAGCACCGCACTGGCGGGCCAAAGCAGACAAACCACGCCAAACGCGGCCATCTGCGTATCAAGTAAATCATTCCCGGCGAGAACAAATAACAATGTGGTGGTTAACAGCCAAACAGCCTGCCAGATCCAAAAGTCACGCCGTCCTAATCGTCCACGATACGAGAAACACCATTGTTGTAATGTCATGCTTTATCACCCAGAAATAAATTTAATCTGCCGTGCTTTTTGACCTTGCGGATAAAAACCGGTCTAATTTGGGGCTGAGTTTACTGGTTAGGGTCGACAAAATGAAGAATTTGCCTGGCGCACTGTTGTTGAGTCTTGCGCTGACGGTTCCGGCATTTGCCGCCGATCCACAACCGCTGGATCGGGCTGAACACATGCCCGCCGCGCCTTATCTTTTATCTGGCGCGCCTACCTTTGATATGACTATCGGCCAGTTTCGCGAAAAATATAACACTACTAATCCTGAACTCCCGCTGCTGGAGTATCGTGCCATTGATAACCGGGACGATAAAAGCAATCTGACGCGTGCCGCCAGTAAGATCAGCGAAACGCTGTACGCTTCTACTGCGCTGGAACCGGGAACCGGGAAGATCAAAACCCTGCAAATTACCTGGTTGCCGCTGCCCGGACCGGATCAGAACGCATCACAAACCAAAGCCATGGATTATATGACGGCGATGTTGCGCTTTTTTGTTCCCGGTTTAACGCCTGAAGAAGGACGTAAAAAACTGACAGAATTATTGAGCGACGGCAAAGGTTCACACTACTTTGCCCACAACGAGGGTGCGCTGCGCTTTGTCGTCTCTGACAGCGGCGATAAGGGGCTCACCTTTGCCATCGAACCGGTGAAACTAACGCTCGCCAACCCTTGATCGGGCAGGCAAAAATGACGAAAAGCAAAGCTATCAACACATTTGATCTCTATACTGTCTGGCAGACAACGCTGCCTGCTGGCAGTGCTATTTCATGAACGCGTTATGCGGAGGATAGAATGCGACATCCACTGGTTATGGGTAACTGGAAGTTGAATGGTAGCAAGCAGATGACCGCCGAATTGATCGAAGGTCTGCGCAAAGAACTGTCTGGCGTTGAAGGTTGTGGTGTAGCCATTGCGCCACCGACGATTTACCTCGATCAGGCAAAACATGCCATCTCCGGTAGCCACATTGCTCTGGGTGCTCAGAACGTGGACGTGAATCTGTCTGGCGCATTCACCGGTGAAGTTTCAGCGGACATGCTGAAAGACATCGGCGCGAAATACATCATCATCGGTCACTCTGAGCGTCGTACGTACCACAAAGAGAGCGACGAGTTCATCGCGAAGAAATATGCAGTGCTGAAAGCCGCGGGCTTGATCCCTGTTCTGTGCATTGGCGAAACCGAAGCAGAAAACGAAGCCGGTAAAACCGAAGAAGTTTGCGCACGTCAGATCGACGCCGTGCTGGAAACTCAGGGCGCCGAAGCCTTTAAAGATGCCGTTATCGCTTATGAACCTGTTTGGGCTATCGGTACTGGCAAATCTGCCACACCAGCACAGGCACAGGCCGTTCATAAATTCATTCGCGACCATATCGCGAAGAAAGATGCCGCGATTGCTGAACAAGTGATCATTCAGTACGGCGGTTCTGTTAACGACAAAAATGCGGCAGAACTCTTTACTCAGCCAGACATCGATGGCGCGCTGGTTGGCGGCGCTTCACTGAAAGCCGATGCTTTCACCGTGATCGTCAAAGCCGCTGCAGCAGCGAAAAACGCGTAATACCCGATGAGAGGCGGCGGCTACGTCGCCTTTTTTATTGGCCGCAATAATTTACAACTGTGATCCTGCAACTCTTCCGCCGAACCACTGTTCAATAATAGCCAGTTGCGCTCAAGCGCCATCAGCACCAATCGTCCATCTGCTAAGCTCGCCAGCGCCAGGCCATATTTCCCCATTTCATGCCGAGCATTCGGAACCTCCGCTGCCAACTGCATAAAAACGCTCTGCTGCGCCAGTTCTGCGGTTGTCAGCGTGCGCAGTAAATAGCGATGGCTATGTAGCGTCTCTGTTTGCCATTCGCTGTTTAGCCTGGGAGCCAGCACGTTGAGACGCAGTCGCACATCCGGCCGTAAACAGGAGATATGAATATGCAGCTGGTTTTGCGTGCGTCCATATTCAGCGTTAATTGCCAACGATAAGGTGTTGTCAGTAATCGGTGCGGCATAACGTTGTGCTAATAAATGGCGTTGAGCCCAGGCAAAAGAAAAATAGTTTGGCGTGGTGGGATTAAGCAGTTGTGGACTTTCAATACCGGTGATTTTCGCTAAAGGGATAAGCAAGTATTGCAGCGGGCCATTGCGATCTTTCAGCATTGCATAGCCTTGAGCGAGTTCAACGCGTTCACAAGGTTTGGGCTGCCCTGTTTGCTGCAATTGTGGTACACACTTTTCGCTGACGATTTGCCACAAGGCATCGGAATTTTTCTTGAAGTGAAAAGCCGCAATGAGTATTGCCGTAATCACTAGCGCGAGCAAACATGTAATCAGACTAAAGGCATGACGGCTTCCCTGCATAGCAAGGTTTCCTCTTTTCTCCACCAGTCCGCATCCTCGCCTGCTGGCGTGTTAATGTCACGCTTAAAACAAAAAACCCCTACGCGCAGAACTTCCGCTTTCGGGGTTTAACTGAACTAACAGACGTTATTCAGGCTTCATCACCTGATCGTAAGTACCGCCGTCAGTGAAATGCGTTTTCTGTGCTTTTGTCCAGCCACCAAACTTGTCGTCGATAGTGAAAAGTTTTACTGGAGCAAAGCTGCTGGCAAATTTCTTCGCAACTTCAGCATCGCGTGGGCGGTAATAATTCTGCGCCGCGATGGTCTGGCCTTCTGGGGAATAGAGATACTTCAAATATTCATCAGCGACTTTGCGCGTATCTTTCTCATCAACCACTTTGTCGACGACCGATACAGTAGGTTCTGCCAGAATTGACTCGCTTGGCGTGACGATCTCAAACTTATCTTTGCCCAGTTTGTTTACCGCCAGATAAGCTTCGTTTTCCCAGGCAATCAGCACATCGCCAATGCCACGTTCTACGAAGGTGTTAGTGGCGCCACGCGCACCTGAATCCTGCACTTCAACGTTCTTAAACAAGGCTCTTACGTACGCTAACGCTTTAGCCTGATCGCCATTATTGTGATCTAATGCCCAACCCCATGCAGCCAGATAGTTCCAGCGTGCACCGCCTGATGTTTTCGGGTTTGGCGTGATAACAGAAACGCCCGGTTTGATCAGGTCGTTCCAGTCATGAATACCTTTTGGATTGTCTTTACGCACCAAAAATACAATGGTGGACGTGTAAGGCGCAGAATTATCGGGTAGACGCTTGATCCAGTTTTTATCGATGCGGCCACGCTCAGCAATTGCATCCACATCAGATTGCAGCGCCAGCGTGACGACATCAGCACGAATACCATTGATCACTGACGTGGCTTGCTTGCCTGAACCGCCATGCGATTGACGGACAACCACGTTGTCACCCGTTTCCTGTTTGTAGTGCGCACTGAATGCTTTGTTGTACTGTTCGTACAATTCACGCGTTGGATCGTAGGAAACGTTTAATAACTGAATATCCTTCGCCAATACGCTGGTAGAAGCCAGCAAAAGGGTAAAACCAATACTCCACTTGTTCATTGCGCACTCTCCCAATATCGTTATGAGATAAGCGTGACATAAACCATTCCAGAGCTAAAAGAATTAAAAACCAGCTGATATAACTTAGGGGAATATAAGGCGAGGATGGCAGGGCGCACTCTAACAGCGCGCCCTGAAAAAGTTAGTAAAGCTGTTTAGCGGTATCTAACCAGTCACGTTTGAAGGGGCGCTTCATATTTTCAATGGCATCGATAATGTCATGATGCACCATTTTTTCATTCTGAATGCCCACGCAACGGCCACCATATCCCTGCATCAGCAGTTCAATGGAAAAAGCGCCCATACGTGACGCCAGAATGCGGTCATAAGCACAAGGTGCGCCGCCACGTTGAATATGGCCAAGCACAGTGGAGCGCGTTTCACGCTTGGTTTCCGTTTCAATGAAGCGCGCCAGATCGTCGATATCACAGATGTGCTCGGTGATCGCAACAATGGCATGTTTCTTACCTTTCGCGATGCCCGCTTTGATTTCCGCTACCAACTCTTCACGCGTGTAAGGAATTTCAGGCAATACGATGAATTCACAACCGCCAGCAATAGAAGCCGCAAGTGTCAGATCGCCGCAATGGCGTCCCATGACTTCTACAATCGAAATGCGCTGGTGCGACGAAGAGGTATCACGTAAGCGGTCAATTGCTTCTACAACAGTTTCCAACGCGGTGAAATAACCGATCGTGTAATCGGTACCGGCAACATCGTTATCGATAGTGCCTGGCAAACCGATGCAGGGAAAACCCATTTCAGTCAGGCGTTTTGCGCCCATATAAGAACCGTCACCGCCGATCACCACTAACGCATCAATGCCGCGCTTTTTCATGTTTTCGATGGCAATTTGGCGAACTTCGTCGTTACGGAATTCCGGGAAACGCGCCGACCCCAAGAAGGTGCCGCCACGGTTGATCATGTCAGAGACGCTGTAGCGGTCAAGATTGATCATCCGATCTTCATACAAACCCAAATAGCCGTCATAGATACCAAAAACTTCCAGTCCTTCACTCAGCGCGGAGCGAACAACGCCGCGAATGGCTGCGTTCATGCCTGGAGCGTCGCCGCCGCTGGTTAATACACCAATTTTTTTGATCATGACAACCTCTGGATTGTTCAAAACTAAGGGTTAATCCTGCCTGTCGAGCGCCGGTAAGCTAAATTTTTCGATAAGCGCGACACGTGATGGCAGATAGTATATCAAAGGCTTGCTGCTGAATTGATTCAGGTCAGACAAGTTTTCACTAATTTTTGCAGCATTGTTAGCGTCACGTCATTTTCTTTCGTACTAAGTTGATTATTTTAGTTAAAACCCGAAAGAATCCTGGCGCTCGAACGGTACCACAGAACAAGGATCCTGATGGATTATTACGTCAGAACCGGGAAATTTCTTCAGTAAGGCTTTTTCAACTTGATCGGCAACGCGGTGCGCCTGCACTAACGGCAGCTGATCTTCCAACTCCAGATGCAGTTGAATAAATTTAGTCGGCCCGGATTGGCGCGTGCGTAAATCGTGCACACCCTGAACGCCAGGCCAATGTGTGGCGATGGCCAGAATCTGCTGTCTTTCTTCCTCCGGTAAAGCACGATCAAGCAGTGCCTGAACGGCATCATTCGCCATACGCAAGGCGCTATAAAGGATGAAAACACCAATCCCCAAGGCAAAGAGTGCATCGGCCCGAACAAAACCGTAGCTGCTCAACACCAAGGCCACCAGAATTGCGCCATTCATAATCACATCAGATTGATAATGAAGCATATCGGCGCGAATTGCCTGGCTACGTGTTTTACGTACTACCCAACGCTGGAAAGCGACCAACGTTAAGGTTGAGAACAGTGCAACAACCGTGACAACAATACCGACGATAGGCGCGCGCATGACATTGGGTGAGGCAAGATGTTGCAGGCCAGTAAGGAACAAAAAAAGTGCGGAGCCGGAGATAAACATGCTTTGTGCCAGCGCTGCTAGCGATTCCGCTTTGCCGTGACCGAAGGTGTGATTGGCATCTGCAGGTTGTAACGCATAACGCACCACCAGCAAATTAGTCAGTGATGCAGCAATATCCACCAGCGAATCGACTAAGGCAGCCAACAGGCTTACAGAACCGGTGTACCACCATGCAAATATCTTTACAATCAACAAGATGGTCGCAAGAATAGTAGCTGACAATGCTGCGCGTTTAACTAATCGAGCATAGGTGGGTTGCATATCAGGCTCCATGTGCGCGCCAATGAAGGCGTGTACCCAAACTGGGACAATCGCTCAAGTTTAACACTCGTGCTGCCGCTACGCATGAAACCGGCTTAAACAGATGAAAATGGCTGAGATAAAGAAGAGGAAGTGGTTCTTTGAAAAACGTGGATAAAACATGCCCCGGCCAGGGAAGAGGTCGGGGCTGATTGCTTACTTTCATAAGCGCCAAATTAAAGTGCAGATTTGGCAAGGTCAGGTCTAACGACGAGCGTGACTATTTGCTTTTGCCGCCTTTTTTCCCTGCCTCGGAGGCTTTTTCGCGATCGTTTTTAAAGTTACCGCCGCCACCGCTGCTCTGACCGCCTTTTTTGCCAGCTTCAGATGCTTTCTGTGGATTCTCTGCGAAATTACCTGAACCACCACGATGCTCTGCCATAATTTACTCCGTTAATAGATTCATTTTGGAATACATGATGTGGTTGATGCTCTCCGTTATCCCGGGGTATATCGCCTTCCTTGCTGCAACGGAATTAAGTATAGAAGATGAGCACTGCGCCGCAAGCGCAGCGAGGGAATGTTAACCTGCTGTATTTATTACATAAAAAAGTTAGCGATAGCAACTAACTCATTACTTATTAACGGTTTAAAATTTCAGAGAATAGTTGGTATTAATTTTTACGCTTTATTGAAATATAAAAAGACAGCAAAAAAGCGAACCGCCAAAGCAATGTTAATAGGGTGAATTTGCGCACGGCTCATCAGGAGGGTTAAGTAAGTTATTTCGCCAGGTAAGAGAGTTATGGCAAAAATTAAGCAAAAAAAACCCCGCCATCATGGCGGGGAAGACAGGGATGGTGTCTATGGCAAGGAAAACAGGGATACTATGTTACTGGTTACTGCCGGTACTACTCACTGCTTGCAGCGATGACGCTGACTGCAAATTCGATAACTCGCGCATTTCGCTAAGCCGACGTTGATAATTCTTCTGTAACGTCGCTTGCTGAGCAGGTGTGAGCAAGTGATACATTTGGTTGCGTACTCGTGCCATTTCGACCTGCTGTTCAATCTGAACTTGGGCGATTTTTTCCGCTTTTTCACGGATGGCCGCTTCGTTAAACTTATCTGCAGTCACCAAGTCATGCATGGCTGCAACATCATCAATACTTATCGCCGGACGTTCATGTCGAGCCTGTTGCATCAGGTCACGCATCTGTTGCCGTTGTTGTTCAGTCAACTCGATGCCATCGAACATGTGGCTTTGCGGATTTTGCGTCATACTGCCTGTCGTCAATCCGCTGTGATGCATCTCGTCAATCGTCGTGGTGTCTGCTGCTCCTGCGCTGGCGTGATAAATAACCAACGCTGAGGCAAGGACAACGACGGTTACTTTGCGCATCGTTTACTCCAGTTCGTTCCGTTTTGCGATTCAACGAGAGCCAGTGTACGGCGAAAGCTGCAAACATCCGTCAGGGGGTGTAAAACTACGTAAAGCGATGGATTGGTGCTGTAGGAACACGGTATTTTGCCTGCGGAGGGCTACAAAAATGAATAAAATCCTGTTGGTAGATGATGACCGCGAATTAACTTCGCTTTTAAAAGAACTGTTGGAAATGGAAGGGTTTGAAGTGGTCGTGGCCAGCGATGGTGAACAAGCGCTGAACGTGCTCGATAACTCAATTGATTTACTTTTGCTCGATGTCATGATGCCGAAGAAGAACGGCATCGACACCTTAAAAGAACTGCGTCAGCAATATCAAACACCCGTGATCATGTTGACCGCACGCGGCAGCGAGTTAGATCGGGTGCTGGGCCTGGAATTAGGTGCGGACGATTACTTACCGAAGCCGTTTAACGATCGTGAGCTGGTTGCGCGTATTCGTGCCATCCTGCGCCGTTCCAACTGGAGCGAACAGCAGCAACAGCATGACAACAGTTCACCGACGTTAGAGGTAGATTGCCTGCGTTTGAATCCGGGTCGTCAGGAGGCCAGCTTCGATGATGAGACGCTGGATCTCACCGGCACAGAGTTCACCCTGCTCTATCTTTTGGCACAACATCTTGGTCAAGTTGTTTCACGTGAGCATCTGAGCCAGGAAGTGCTGGGTAAGCGCTTAACGCCGTTTGACCGTGCCATTGATATGCATATCTCTAACTTACGTCGCAAACTGCCTGAGCGCCGCGATGGGCATCCTTGGTTTAAAACTTTACGGGGACGCGGCTATCTGATGGTTTCGGCATCATGATTGGAAGTTTGACCACCCGCATCTTCGCCATTTTCTGGTTAACGCTGGCATTGGTGTTGATGCTGGTGTTAATGGTGCCCAAGCTGGATTCGCGTCAGATGACCTCGCTAATGGAAAGTGAACAGCGGCAAGGCTTGATGATAGAGCAGCATGTGGAAGTCGAATTATCACAAGATCCCCCTAATGATCTGATGTGGTGGCGTCGACTCTTCCGCGCGATAGAGAAATGGGCACCACCGGGTCAACGCCTGGTGCTGGTTACCAGCGAAGGCCGGGTGATTGGTGCGCAACACAACGAAATGCAGGTGATTCGTAATTTTATCGGGCAATCCGATAATGCCGATCATCCGCAGAAGAAGAAGTATGGTCGTGTAGAGCTTGTGGGACCCTTCGCCGTGCATGATGGTGAAGATAACTACCAGCTCTATATGATTCGTCCTGCTACCAGTTCCCAGCTCGACTTTGTGAACCTGCTCTTTGACCGCCCGCTCTTGTTATTGATTGTCACTATGCTGATCAGCTCGCCGCTGTTGCTGTGGCTGGCGTGGAGCCTGGCGCGTCCGGCGCGTAAATTAAAATACGCAGCAGATGAGGTAGCAAGTGGCAATTTGCGTCAGCATCCGGAACTGGAATCTGGTCCGCAAGAATTTCTGGCAGCGGGCTCCAGCTTCAACCAAATGATCAGCGCGCTTGAGCGCATGATGAACGGTCAGCAACGCTTACTCTCAGATATTAGCCATGAGTTACGTACACCGCTTACCCGCCTACAACTGGCGACAGCGTTATTGCGCCGCCGTCATGGCGAAGGTAAAGAGTTGCAACGTATAGAAACGGAAGCACAGCGTCTGGACGGCATGATTAACGACTTACTGGTGCTGTCACGTACTCAGCACAAAAATGCATTAATCAGTGAAGCGATGAAAGCCAATCATCTGTGGAATGGCGTGTTGGAAGATGCCAAATTTGAAGCAGAACAAATGGGCAAAAAATTAGATATTCCTTATCCGCCTGGCCCATGGCCGCTTTATGGCAATCCACATGCGTTGGAAAGTGCGCTTGAGAACATCGTACGTAACGCATTGCGTTACTCTAATTCTCAGATCAGCGTGAGCTTCTCGGTGGATATATCAGGGATTACTGTTCACGTTGATGATGATGGCCCTGGCGTGAGCGCAGAAGATCGCGAACAGATTTTCCGTCCGTTCTATCGCACTGATGAAGCACGCGACCGTGAATCGGGTGGAACCGGTTTAGGCTTAGCCATCGTTGATACCGCTATCCAGCAACATCACGGTTGGGTAAAAGCTGATGACAGCCCACTGGGCGGCTTACGACTGACAATGTGGTTACCGCTCTACTCCTCTGCTCGTCAATAATTTGCTATGCTTCGGCCCTCGTTATCGGGGGCCTTATGCTAAACATTGTTTTATTTGAACCAGAAATCCCACCTAATACCGGCAATATCATCCGCCTTTGTGCAAACACAGGCTTCCAGTTGCATTTGATTGAACCCTTGGGTTTTACCTGGGATGACAAACGACTGCGCCGTGCCGGACTCGACTATCACGAATTTACCGCTATCAAGAAGCACGCCGATTATCAGGCGTTTTTAGCCAGTGAAAGTCCTGAGCGACTGTTTGCCTTAACGACCAAAGGAACGCCTGCACACAGCGCTGTGGCGTATCAGAAGGGAGATTACTTGCTCTTCGGCCCTGAAAGCCGTGGCTTGCCCGCTGGAATTTTGGATGCCCTGCCCGCACAGCATAAAATCCGCATTCCTATGATGGCAGAAAGCCGCAGCATGAATTTGTCGAACGCAGTGTCGGTGGTGGTATACGAAGCGTGGCGCCAACTCGATTATGCTGGCGCGCTGATTAAAGGCTAAATGCCGTCGCCAAACTGGAAGCCCGCCAGACTGCCATTGAAGTGCTGATCCATATCCATTGATGGTTTTTCACTGCCGGGCTTACCAACGATGCGTGCAGGCACGCCTGCTGCGGTGGTATGTGGCGGAACGGGCTGCAACACCACAGAACCGGCACCAATTTTTGCGCCACGTCCGATTTCGATATTGCCAAGGATTTTCGCGCCAGCACCAATCATCACCCCTTCACGAATTTTGGGATGGCGATCGCCGCTGGTTTTACCGGTTCCCCCAAGCGTGACTGATTGCAGAATCGACACATCGTTCTCAATCACTGCCGTTTCACCAATCACAATACCGGTCGCATGATCGAGCATGATGCCGTGGCCAATATTTGCTGCTGGATGGATATCAACCGCGAATGAGACTGAAACTTCATTCTGCAAATAAACCGCTAGCGCACGTCGTCCCTCTTTCCACAGCCAATGACCGATGCGATAAGCCTGCAAAGCGTGGAAGCCTTTGAGATAGAGCAGCGGCGTGGAGTATTTGTCTACGGCTGGATCGCGCTGACGCACCGCCTGAATATCGTAAGCCGCAGAGGTAATCATTGAAGGATCTTCGCGATAAGCTTCTTCAACGATTTCACGGATAGCGATTGCTGGCATGATGGGGTTAGACAATTTATTTGCCAGCATGTAGCTCAGCGCGCTGCCGAGATTCTCATGCTTAAGCAATGTCGCATGGTAAAAGCTGGCCAGCATGGGCTCACAATCAGCCAATGCACGCGCTTCTGCTTTGATATTATTCCAGACCAGTTCTAACTCATCAGACGACATTGCTGTTTTCTCCCGATAAAAAAAAGCGCCTGAATTGGCGCTACAGGTGATTACGCTTCGCTCCCTGCTTAGCTGCTGCTGTTTTCGTCCTTCCTTGTACGCCCCAGCAGACTCAATGCTGCATCCCGCGCCGGTTTTTCGCAATATAGCACCTGATAAATCTGCTCAGTTATCGGCATTTCTACGCCAACACGAGCGGCTAATGCCTTGACTTCCTTAGTGTTTCTGTATCCTTCTACAACTTGTCCGATAATGCGTTGCGCACTGTCAACGTCCTCGCCTTGCCCCAGCATCATGCCAAAACGACGATTACGTGACTGATTATCGGTACAGGTCAGCACAAGATCACCTAATCCTGCCATGCCCATGAAGGTGGTAGGATCAGCGCCCAATGCCGCTCCAAGGCGGCTCATTTCTGCCAACCCGCGAGTGATTAAGGCCGTACGCGCATTGGCACCAAAGCCGATACCATCAGAAATACCTGCACCAATCGCGATAACGTTTTTCACTGCGCCGCCCAACTGGACGCCAATGAAATCAGGATTGTTATAGACGCGGAAGCTTTTGCCGCAATGCAGCTTTTGCTGCAAATCTTCAGCGAATTGCGCATCGGTAGAGGCTAACGCAATCGCCGTAGGCATTCCTGCCGCCAGTTCTTTCGCAAATGTTGGACCCGAAATCACCGCCAGCGGAATCGCATCGCCCAAGATCTCGCGTGCTACATCTTGCAGTAAACGCCCGGTTTCCTTTTCCAAACCTTTGGTCGCCCAGACGATTCGAGAATCATCACGCAAATGCGGTTTGATTTGCGTGAGCACGTCGCCAAAAACATGGCTCGGCACCACGACTAATAGATCGCGACTGGCAGCAATGGTTTTTACCAGATCGGGTTCAAGCGCAAGAAAGTCAGGAAAAGGCACATCGGGCAGGAAAGCGGTGTTACAGCGGTCAGATTGGAGTTGCGCCAGATGCGCAGGGTTGTGTCCCCACAACAATACCGGATGGCCGTTGCGGGCCAGGGTAATCGCCAAAGCGGTGCCGTACGAGCCGGCACCGATGACGCTAATCGAAGCGTTATTTGTCATCAGGCATCCTGATGTGGTTCAGCGCCTTCTTCACCTTGTTGCTGCTGCAGATAGTTCATGAACAGCGCATCAAAGTTAACCGGCGCCAGGTTAAGCTGCGGGAAAGTACCACGTGAAACCAGGCTGGTGATGCATTCACGGGCATACGGGAACAGGATGTTCGGGCAGTATGCGCCCAGACAATGTGCCATCTGTGACCCATCAATGCCGCTGATAGTGAAAATACCGGCCTGCTGAACTTCGCACAGGAAAGCCGTTTCTTCACCTACGGTTGCGGTCACGGTCACACGCAGCACCACTTCATAAACTTCGTCAGCCAGCTGTGAAGATGCAGTGTCCAGATCCAATTTTACGTCCGGTTCCCACTCTTTCTGGAAAACCTGCGGCGCATTTGGCGCTTCAAAAGAGATGTCTTTGGTGTAAACGCGTTGAATCTGGAATTGCATTTCGTTGGTGTTGTGTTCTGACATGTAACTAAGTCCTGTGAGTTAGAATGTTCAGCGTAAACTACGCCTGCAGTAACGGATCTAAACCTTCGCGGAAATCGAGCGCGATAAGGTCGTCGCAGCCGCCAATGTGCTGCGCATCAATAAAAATCTGAGGAACGGTGGTGCGACCGCTGCGTTTGATCATCTCTTCACGTTTCGCCATGTCCCCATCAATGGGAATCTCCTGGTACGTTACGCCTTTTTGACTTAACAGCGCCTTTGCCCGGTGGCAATAAGGACAGGTTGTTTTGGTGTAAATCTCGATGTTCGCCATGGTGTGCACCTCAGTAAGTTTATTTACCGCGTACTAACGGCAGATTTTCGCCGCTCCAGCCGCTTACGCCATCTTTCAATACAGTAACCTGCGTAAAACCCGCAGCACTCAGGTGTGCAGCAGAATCAGCAGCACTTTGTCCTGTCGCACACACCACAATTATGGGTTGCGCTTTATGCTTTTCTAGTTCACCTAAATTGCCTTTTTTGAGCTCAGCCGCTGCCACGTTCACTGCGCCTGAAATGTGTCCCCTGCGATAATCATCGCGCGAACGCACGTCTACAACTACCGCGTCCTCTTTGTTAATCAGGCGGGTTGCTTCACCGCGGCTGATAGTTTTTACCTTAGAGAACATTCCTTTAACGGTAGTCACAATCACCAGAACGAGTAAAACGACCCATGCCAGACTCAGGATGGGGTGATTGCTTGCAAACTGCATAATTTCTTGCATGAGGGGTAACGACTCCAGACCGGGCTAATAAGCTAAAACAAGGGTTCTGAGTATACCTGCGCCACTTCGCATGTACAGACGCTAAGCGGTCAGAGTTAATATTTGTGCATCATTTTCCAAAAAAAATCGCCGAATGGCAAAAATGACGTAACGCTTATGCCGGGTTTGGTCTAAAACAGACATGTTTGGAAAAGCAAATGCTGGTCCGGCGCACTGGTAAGCGGCTGTTCATCGTGGAATAATCATTGGCCTATGAAGGGAAAAACAACCGTTTTACACACAAGGACCCGTCACAACGGAGATAACCTGCCGTTGTTAACACACTTGTCCACCCTCTCCTTCAGCCTGCTTTGCGCGGGCGCGCTGTTGTTGCCCGTTACCGCACAAAGTGCTGACGATAATAAATCGCAACTGCAATCTATTCAGCAAAATATTGCTGAAAAAGAAAAAATCGTCAAAGCGCAAAAAGTGCAGCGCAGTAAGTTGCTCGATCAGTTACAAAGCCAGGAAAAGGTGATTGCTCAGGCCAGTCGTCAACTGCGTGAAACACGCAATAGCCTCTCTGCTTTGAATAACGAAATCACTCAACTCGCCGCCTCAATTACGCGTCTGGAAAAGCAACAACAGCAGCAAGAAACGCTGTTATCTCAACAGCTGGATGCCGCCTTTCGACAAGGCCAGCACAATGGCGTGCAACTCCTGCTAAGTGGAGAAGAGAGCCAACGCAACGAGCGCATTTTGGCTTATTTTGGCTATCTCAACGATGCCCGCCAACAGAGCATTGAGGAGCTGCAAAAGACCCGTCAGGATCTGGATCAGCAACGCAACGCGCTACAGCAAAAGCAGCAACAGCAAAAGTCACTGCTCGCACAGCAGCAAGGTCAACAAGATAAACTTCAACAAGCGAGTACTGCGCGTAAGAAAACCTTGAGCGCGCTGGAAAATTCGCTGGAGAAAGATCAAGCTGACCTGGTTGAAATGCGCCAGAACGAAAGCCGTCTGCAAGACAAAATCGCCAAAGCTGAACGTGAAGCTCGTGAACGAGCGGCACGAGAAGCGCGTGAGGCAGAGAAAGTGCGCCAGCGTCAGGCGCAGGCTAAATCGAAAGGTTCCAACTACCAACCCACACAGAGCGAACGCGAGCTGATGGCGCGCACCGGCGGTTTAGGGCGTGCCGGTGGACAAGCATTGTGGCCTGTTCGTGGCCGCGTAGAACACCGCTTCGGTGAGCAACTGCAAGGTGAACTGCGCTGGAAAGGGCTGGTTATCGACGCACCGGAAGGAACGGAAGTCAAAGCCATCGCTGATGGCCGTGTTTTGATGGCTGACTGGCTGCAAGGTTATGGGCTTGTGGTGGTCATTGAGCATGGTAAAGGCGATATGAGTCTTTATGGCTACAACCAGAGTGCGCTTGTGAGTGTGGGTGCTCAAGTGAAGGCAGGACAGCCTGTCGCTTTAGTGGGCACCAGCGGCGGCCGCGGCACGCCATCGCTCTATTTTGAAATCCGACGTCAAGGAAAGGCCGTCAACCCACTCCCGTGGTTAGGAAAATAAGTTTTGCTTCAACTCCGAAAACTCCCCGCTATCGTGAGCGGTTTATTGCTTAGCTGCGTCGCTCACGCAGGCAAACTTGCCATTGTCATTGATGACTTTGGCTATCGTCCTGCCGAAGAGAAAAAAGTGTTGCAGATGCCGCCCGAGATTTCAGTAGCGGTGCTGCCTAACGCGCCGCATGCGCGCGACATGGCAACGAAAGCGCACCAAAGTGGTCATGAAGTTTTGATTCACCTGCCGATGGCACCGCTGAGTAAGCAGCCCCTGGAAAAAGATACGTTAACACCAGAGATGAGCAGCACCGAAATTGAGCGAATCATTCGCAACGCGGTGAATAACGTGCCTTATGCGGTGGGGCTGAATAACCATATGGGCAGCAAAATGACCTCCAGCCTGTTTGGTATGCAGAAAGTGATGCAGACGCTTAACCACTACAATTTTTACTTTCTCGACAGCATGACGATTGCTAACAGCCAATCCATACCGGCCGCGCAAGGCACCAAGGTTCGCGTGCTGAAGCGCCGTGTTTTCCTGGATGACAGCCAGGATATTACTGCCATACGGCAGCAATTTAGTCGCGCAGTAAAGCTGGCGCAGCGCGATGGCTACGCCATTGCGATAGGCCATCCACATCCCAATACGGTGCGGGTTTTACAGCAGATGCTACCCACCTTACCTGCAGATATCACGCTTGTCCGCCCAAGCCAGTTATTGAATGAACCACTGCACAGTGGCACGCCTTCACAAGGTAACAAGCCGCCGATCACCAAGCCCGTGCAACCTCATTTCCAACCGCCAGGCTTGTGCAAAATTAAGCAGCCGCTAGCGCCTGTTCCGGCCACACGTGCTCTGGGTACGATTATCGACAGCATCAAGACCAGCTATATTATTGAACTTATAAATCGCTTAAAGTAAATTGCGTTTGTATATACTAAAATATTAGCGCAAGCCTTTTATCTTTTCGTGAAAGCGGCCTTCATGAATACAGATTGGAACTTTTTCGTAACAACACAGTCAGAATGACAACACATTTGGGTATGATTTAGAAAATGAATAAAATATGGAAAATAAGACTCATAAATTTCTTCATTTCACTTTACTCTTATTTATTTGATGATAGAAAAAAGTCTGCATTAGATAATCATATTGATTTCAGCAGAATTGCCATTTTTTCAACCACTGCATTGGGCGACCTTCTTTTTAACACTCCCGCGATTAAAGCAATAAAGCAACGTTACCCCAAAGCAAAGATAATTTTTGTCACAAGCGATAAAAATAGTCAGCTGATTAATAATAGCCCGTGGTTTGATGAAGTTGCTATCTGGGATAACAAAATAAAAAATGCATATGCGCTCATAAAAAAGTTGAGGTCATTTAAACCTGAACTCACTGTTATTCTTCACTCTTATATAGGTTATGACGTTTTTTGCGCGAAATTTTCAGGCACAAAATACATTATCAGAGATAATTTCAAGCGAGACACTATTGCCTTCAATAAATGGATTGATCTGTACTCTTCTTCCACAGACGTGCATGTCATTCAAAGAAAATTAAATCTAATTGAAAAACTAGGCTGTGATATAAACGACACCAGCATGGAATTCCCCGTTAAAATAATGGAATCCTCTGTCGATAAAAATAAGCTACGTTTTGGTTTCCAAATGGGTGCATCTCAGAGAATGCGTTGCTGGCCTGTAGAGAGCTTCGCTAAGTTAGCAGTCAAACTACTGTCTTCTTACCCTCAAGCGGAAATAGTTCTCACAGGGGCACGTCAGGATTCATTGCTTGAAAAAGAGCTTTATAGTTATTTACCAAAAGAGTTCCATAGTCGCGTCACTTCATATATCGGAAAAACAAACCTACTTGAATTGATTCGATTAATTAAATCATTACAGGTTTTAGTCACAGGTGATACCGGTCCTCTTCATATCGCTATTACAGCCAAAACACCGACAGTCAGCCTGTATGCCAGTGCAAACCCTAAACATACTGGTCCTTATCAAGACATGGACATCCATAAAATAATTCAGATGTCATCTTATGATAAAGATAATGTATCGCAACCGCTCAGCAAGATCTCTGCAGATAGGGTTTTTCATGAGATATCTGAGTTAATTAAATAACTAAAAAGCCTGGCCATGACATGGCCAGGCTTTTTTAGGCTTTACGCTTAGCGGCAACAACAGCCAGTGGCAGCCAAAAAAGCATCCACGCCTCCCCTGGCGAACCAAGGACAAACATACCCTGCGTCAAAAAGAATAATAACGAAAATATGTACAATACCGCCTCTAGCGTCATTGCTTCATGATAGCGTTTATAAGCTTGGGACAACCCCCATAAAATCAATGAAATAAGGCATAAAACACCAATAATCCCTCCCTTTAAAAAGGTGGAAAAATAAACGCTGTGGGTCGTTGTGATGTTTTGCCCAACACTATTAGTGAACTCAAGCTGTTTATCAAAACCCCAGCCAAACCAAAAGTGCTCTTTTGCCAAAGTGAACGCATTTTCCCAAATACCAAACCGTATGAAGCTTTGCTTATATGAATCTGTCATTCGCGAATAAAATTCACTGCCATATCCCGTTAACTGCATAAACAAAAAGATGATAAGTAAAGATAAAACCAGATAGATAATATGTTTTAAATGAACATTTTTATATTTTGTGACAAGCAGCAGCATCGCTACACATAATGCCAGTAATGGACCACGGCTCTGCGTTAGAAGCAAACCAATAAACAATAAAATCGCTGCAAAATATAGCCAATGCTTGCCGGTTTCTCTTATGATAATCAGGCAACTAATTATCCCAATGGCAAAATAACCACCTAAATCGATGACGTTAGATGGCGCTAAGGAAAAGCCATTTTCAAGTCTGTTCGTAAGTATTGTATTTTTATCCACTAATAACAAAGTCAGAATCAAAAGAACAAAGCATCCAGAAAAGATTAGGTAGTGCAGAGTGAGAACACTACGGTTATTGACAACGTAACTAACCATAGACACGAAGAAAAGAAGATAAAGCGTGTGCTTAAAGCTTGAGAAAAAATTTTCCGGATTAGAAGACCATAGGTTGCTCAGACTAAAGTAAAGCAAAAATACACTTATAAGAATGAGTCCCAAAAAAAGATCTTTATCAAAATCAGTAAAGAAACCCAGCTTATCTTTACTCTTTATTAGCAGGAAAAACGCCATCAATATAATTGAGGCATGAAAGAGGTTATTTACCTTTCCAACTTCAGTGAATACAGGGAGCAAAGCCAAAAAAAACATAAAACAGTAAGCAGATAAACTCCTTATATTATCTGCGCGAAAATCATACTTCATCGATGCTAATCCTCTTAAAAACCTCATCACCTAATGCACTGTTCAATGACAAATTATAGACTTTGCAGTTCTCATCTTTCATAATTCCACTTGCATAGAGAAAAGAAGGATAGATCAATGTCTCGTAATTGCCTGCCAAAAAGCTTGGTAACTTATTAGCCTCATCTTCATAAAATCTTGGTTTAGAAAAGTTATTCATATCTAACCCCGCAATAAATATATCCTTTCCTCCTAAATAAAATGCAATCTGTAATGCCCAATAGGTAACAGTCCCCGCATCGACTATTCCCTTTCGGATATCTTTTGAGTAGCCGATGTGTTTATTCTTACTATCAAATAAAAAATCAGCACATCCTGAAAAAAAATCAGCGCATTTATTTGAAGGAATGCTTTTATCAAAGATCCTATAACGGATATCTTCTACAATTGCTAATCGGCAAGATATGTTCTCTACTGTTACAAACTTAAGCATTTCATTGAGACACAAAACCGTAGTAAAAAGTATTAATCCTTTATTCGCTAATATAGCTAAGACCAGTTCAGGTTTTTTTTCTATAAACCCGCGATCTACGATAACGTAATAGTCAAAATTTATGCTTCCCATCAGGGTGTAAGCGCCGTTCACGCCTAGCGTACTCATTCCTGATAGTTTTGATAAAGTTAAATCCTTAACAGAGGGTCCAGTCGCTATAATAGACAACGGAACATTAAGGGTTCCTTTCAATTTAGAAAGATCCTCAATGTTTATGTTTTTTTTCTTATAAGAAATCGAAGCAATATGACCTTCTGGCGCACGCGTTATGGTTATATGAGGCCAAAGATTTTCGTTATGGCGGAATTCACGTGAATGGGTATAGCGATAAATTTGCTTAAATAGCGATCCCATTCAGATTAAATCCCTTAACTTTTCCATTACTGATGTAGCGTCGATATTTTTCATATCGTTCTCAACCGCTTTAATCACGTATTGATTCTTGCCATAACCACCAATTAACCCCGGATCGGTTGGGCCATATAAAGTGATATTAGGGCGATCAAGCGCAGCGGTAAGATGACTTAAACCGGTATCTACAGATACCACTGCACACGCGCCAGCCAGCTGTTGCGCTACGGCTTCCAGCGATAGCTTCGGTAAGACTTCTACATACTCGAATCCTTCCGCCAAACGCTGTGCCCGCTGATGTTCATGCTCGGCACCCCATGGCAATTTCACGCGTAAACCCATTGGCTGAACCAGCTCAATCAATCCACGCCAGTGATCTTCCGGCCAGTGTTTGTTATCACGTGTGGTGGCATGAAGAAAGATTAAATAAGGAGCGGTATCTTCTGTCGCGATCGTCGAGAAATGACCGGCAATAGCATAATCGCCCTGCGTCTGTGGCTTTTCGTAACCAAGACTTTTAGCAAAAAGTTCTCGCGTACGCTCAACAGCGTGCTGCTTCTTACTCACTTCATGGCGTATGTCGTACCACCAGCTGGCGAAAGGTTCACGCGCGCTGCGACTATCCTGACCATGTTTCACACCTTTTGACAGGCGTGTAACCAGCGCAGCACTTTTAATCAGCCCTTGTGCATCAATCACAATATCATACTGACGTGACTGCAATTCTCGCTTGAACAACACGCGCTCTTCACGCTGTTGACTCCCAAACCAGTGTTTACGCCAGCGGCGAATTGCCACCGGCAGCACTTTATCTACCGCTGGATGCCAGCCTGGAATCTGAGCAAAGTTCTCTTCCACCGCCCAATCGAAACGAATGCCAGGAATGGCGTGCATCGCATCCGTTAGCGCGGGCAATGTGTGCAGAACATCGCCCATTGAAGAGGTTTTAACAATCAGGACGTGCATGACATCTCCTGCTCGCTATTCAATAACGCATTTAATTCCTGATGAACGCGAACTGGTTGAATGTCGATCATGCTTTGATGATAACCCTGCTCTGCGTCGCCTTTACGTACTTTGTGATAGCCCGTAATCAGGCGAATCACCCGCGCTTGCCTGGCGAGCGGTGGTGTGAAGTCTGGGCTGCTCGGTCCATACAACGCCACTAACGGCCGGTTTAGTGCAGCGGCGATGTGCATCAAACCAGAGTCATTACTGACTACTGCACGGCAATGCGCCAGCAGAATCACTGCTTGTTCCAGCGACGTATCGCCGGACAAATTACGGCAATGGGAACGAGCTTCGTCAGGTAATGCCGCAATGATCTCTTCACCGGTAGGACGATCTTTTGCCGAGCCGAACAGCACCACTTGATAGCCTTCAGCGATGAGTTGCTGCGCCAACGCGGCATAATGGTAGTGCGGCCAACGTTTAGCTGGACCAAACTCAGCGCCAGGGCAGAAGCCCACAATAGGACGATCGGCAGAAAGCTGAAACTGCGCTGCCGTTTCAATTTTTTCCTGATCTTCAACCTGCAACTGCGGCCACAACAAAGGCTGCGGCAGCTGTTTTGCTGAACTGACTGGCGTGTCATAGCCCAGCGCAACATAGCGTTCGACCATCAACGGAAAAGCCGCTTTGTCCAGCTTACGCAGATCATTTAGCAGGCCGTAACGCATTTCCCCACGCCAACCAACGCGACGTTTAATTCCTGCAAAGAACGGCACCAACGCAGATTTAAAGGAGTTAGGCAGCACATAGGCGCGATCATAATGGCTACCGCGCAGCGACTTGCCCAATCGACGTCGCTCGCCGATTTCCAGCGCGCCATGTCCAAGCGGCATCGCCAGCGCCTGATTCACTTCCGGCATGCGTGACAACAGCGGACGGCACCATGCGGGTGCCATCACGTCAATCACGGCATCAGGATGCTCGGCCTTGAGCGTACGATAGAGACTTTGCGACATCATCATATCGCCGACCCAGGATGGGCCGATAACCAGAATTTTCATTGCCGGTGCAGGTTCCTTTACGCGTTACGGTTCAGCCAAACCATGTATTCAGCCACACCTTGCGCCACGGTTTTAAACGGTTTGTCATAGCCTGTCGCGCGCAGATTAGTGAGATCGGCTTGTGTGTAGGCCTGATAACGTCCTTTGAGTTTTTCCGGGAACGGAATGTACTCAATCTGACCTTTTTCATGGAATTTCAGCACAGCATCAGCCACTTCCTGGAAAGATTCAGCACGACCGGTACCACAGTTATAGATTCCCGAAACGCCATTCTCCCAACACCACAGGTTCACAGCGGCAACATCATCAACGTGAATGAAATCGCGTTTGAAGCCATCGCTGCCTTCAAACAGTTTTGGATTTTCATCGTTGCTGATCTGCGTATTAAGATGGAAAGCTACACTGGCCATGCTGCCTTTGTGCCCTTCACGCGGGCCATACACGTTGAAATAACGGAATCCACACACAGGCGAATTAGCTTCTGGCAGAATCTGACGCACGTAGTGATCGAACAGCATTTTTGAGTAGCCATAAACGTTCAGTGGCTGCTCATATTGACGCTCTTCAATAAAGTTTTCGTTGCGTCCGCCGTAAGTCGCAGCAGATGAGGCATAAAGAAACGGGATTTCACGCTCAAGGCAGAAGTGCAGCAGCTCTTTCGAATACTGATAGTTATTATCCATCATGTATTTGCCATCCCATTCGGTGGTGGCAGAGCAGGCGCCTTCATGGAATATCGCTTCGATTGGACCGAGATCATCACCAGCCATCAGGCTAATCAGAAACTCTTCTTTGTCCATGTAATCGCTGATATCCAAATCGACCAGATTCGCAAATTTGGTGCCGTCTTTCAGATTATCCACCACCAAAATGTCGGTGTGACCGCGATCGTTCAGCGCCTTGACGATGTTGCTGCCAATCATTCCTGCGCCGCCAGTTACGATAATCATGTTAATACCTTCGAAGTTATGGGGTGAAACAGGAGGTTCCACGCGCTAATGACTATTATCATAACATTTCATCAAGGTGCAGACAGCCAGATGACTCTGTAACCATTTGTACTTCACGCGCCGAGGCGTGAACTATGCTGCAAAATTGACATTCTGTTGGGCGATTTATCGCGATTGGACTCTCTGCTCAGTAAGATGTGCCAAATTTCCGCCATCTGAGGAGAGCAATGATGCCAGCGCAATTTTATCAACAATTACGTCAGCAACTGGATACGGCGCGTCAGGAAGGGTTGTTTAAACAAGAACGCATTATTACGTCTGCCCAACAAGCCGATATTGAAGTTGGGGATGGCAATCACGTCATAAATTTCTGTGCCAATAATTATTTAGGCTTAGCCAATCATCCCGCCCTGATTCAGGCCGCCAAAGACGGCATGGATTCTCACGGCTTCGGCATGGCTTCGGTGCGCTTCATCTGCGGTACGCAAGATGCCCACAAGCAGCTGGAAAAAAGTCTGGCTGAATTTCTCGGCATGGAAGATGCCATTCTCTATTCATCTTGTTTTGATGCTAACGGCGGCCTGTTCGAAACCTTACTGGATGCAGACGATGCCATTATTTCTGATGCGCTAAACCATGCTTCGATTATTGATGGCGTGCGGCTGTGTAAAGCACAACGTTATCGCTACGCTAACAATGACATGCAAGAACTGCGCGCCTGTTTACAGCAAGCACGCGATAAAGGTGCGCGTCATATTCTGATTGCCACCGATGGCGTGTTCTCGATGGATGGCGTCATCGCTAATTTAAAGGCCATTTGCGATCTGGCTGACGAATTTTCTGCGCTGGTGATGGTTGATGATTCTCATGCAGTGGGATTTGTTGGCAACGCCGGGCGGGGCACGCACGAATATTGCGATGTCATGGGCCGCGTCGACATTATTACTGGCACCTTAGGCAAAGCGCTGGGTGGTGCGTCGGGCGGTTATACCGCTGCTAAAGCGGAAGTGATTGAATGGTTGCGCCAGCGCTCACGCCCTTATCTCTTTTCTAATTCCCTGGCACCCGCCATTGTCGCTGCCTCGCTTCGCGTGCTGGAGTTACTCAGCGAAGGTGATGGCCTGCGTCAGCGCTTATGGGATAATGCCCGCTATTTCCGTCAACAGATGACAGCCGCCGGATTTACTCTGGCTGGCGCCGATCATGCCATCATTCCAGTCATGCTGGGTGATGCGAATGTGGCGCAGGAATTTGCCCGTTTGCTCCAGCTGGAAGGTATTTACGTTACCGGCTTCTTTTATCCGGTGGTGCCAAAAGGTCAGGCGCGCATTCGCACCCAGATCTCTGCGGCGCATACGCAAGATCAACTCGAACGCGCGGTGGCCGCTTTTACCCGCATCGGTCAACAACTTGGCGTCATTGCCAGAGGAACCGCCGATGAAAGCACTCGCTAAACTGAAAAAAGAACCCGGTATTTGGATGGTGACGGATGCGCCGATTCCTGAGCCAGGTCATAACGATCTGCTGATCAAAATTCGTAAAACGGCTATTTGCGGCACCGATGTACACATCTACAACTGGGACGACTGGTCACAGAAAACCATTCCGGTTCCGATGATTACCGGCCACGAATATGTGGGTGAAGTCGTTGCTATTGGTCAGGAAGTGAAAGGCTTCACTATTGGCGATCGTGTTTCAGGCGAAGGGCATATTACCTGCGGCCATTGCCGCAATTGTCGCGCCGGACGTACGCATTTATGCCGCAATACCGTCGGTGTTGGCGTAAACCGCCAGGGCTGTTTTGCCGAGTATTTGGTGATTCCTGCGTATAACGCCTTCAAAATTCCTGAAAACATCTCTGACGAATTAGCGGCGATATTTGATCCTTTTGGTAACGCAGTGCATACCGCGCTCTCCTTTGATCTGGTTGGTGAAGATGTTTTGATCAGTGGTGCCGGGCCAATTGGTATTATGGCCGCAGCCGTTTGCCGCCATGTGGGTGCGCGCAATGTGGTGATCACCGATATTAATGATTATCGGCTTGAGCTGGCCCGCAACATGGGCGTAACGCGAGCAGTTAACGTGGCACAGGAAGATCTCCATGATGTGATGCACTCGCTGGGCATGACGGAAGGTTTCGACGTCGGATTAGAGATGTCAGGTGCGCCGCCCGCTTTCCGCAGTTTGCTAGAAGTGATGAACCACGGCGGACGCATTGCGCTGTTAGGCATTCCGCCCGGTGAAATGGCTATCGACTGGAATCAGGTGATTTTCAAAGGATTATTCATCAAGGGTATTTATGGCCGCGAGATGTTTGAAACCTGGTACAAAATGGCCGCGCTGATTCAGTCAGGACTCGATCTCACCCCGATCATTACGCATCGCTATCACATTGATGATTTCCAACAGGGCTTTGATGAAATGCGTTCAGGACGCTCAGGAAAAGTCATACTGAGCTGGGATTAACGCGAGGCTAAAGGTCGTTTCGGGATAGCGCCAGCGCCAGCGAAAAGGTATAACTGGCGCTTAATTTTACCGAAGTTTTGGACGTGATATGCGCATTTTGATGATCATTGATGGCTTGCCTGGCGGCGGCGCTGAAAAAGTCGTACTGACCCTAAGCGAGTGTATGCAGCAGATGGGCCATGACGTCAGCCTCTATTCTTTAGCCGAGGTTTGCGCATATAAACTCCCCGAAGGCGTAGCCTATAAAGTGGTGACGCAACACAGCAAGGCGCCATGGCGTAAGCTCACTGAGCTGTCTCGTCGAGCCAAAAAGCTGGACCAGGTGCTAAGTAAGGACGAAGCCGCCAACGGTAAGTTTGACCTGATTATCTCTAATCTACATAAAACCGATCGCATCGTTGCGCGCTGTAAAGCTATCGATCCCGCTCGACTGTGGTATTGCATTCATGGCGTTCTCTCATCAACTTATCTTGGGCACCGCAAGGGCCTGAATTACACGTTGAAAAGAAACAAGATGGCGAAAATTTATCAGGGCAAAAATATCACTGCTGTTTCCCAGGCGGTACTTGATGATCTGATTGACGTGATGGGCGTAACACCCGCCAAAACAGCGGTCATTAACAATCCTTTCGACAGCGCTACGCTTCGCCAGCGGGCCAGTGAACCGTGTGATTTGGCCGGTACCGATTACATCATCAACGTGGCACGCATCCACCCGCAAAAACGACAAGATCGCCTTCTCCACGCATTTGCTAAGTCAGGCCTGCCATGCAAACTGGTTTTACTGGGAACCGGCACCGAAGAGCGTATTCAGGCAGCCAAAAGCCTGGCTGAAGCGTTAAACATTGCCGATCGCGTGTTGTTCTTAGGCTTCAAGGAAAACCCTTTTCCTTATATTAAACATGCCCGCATGATGGTTCTGAGCTCGGACAGTGAAGGATTTGGCAATGTGATTGTGGAATCACTGATGTGCGGAACGCCAGTGATCAGTACTCGCTGTCCCGGTGGTCCCGAAGAGATTTTGGTTAAAGCGGGCATGGCTGATTTATTGACGCCAATTGATGCGCAGGCTTTGGCGGACAAGATGGTGGAGATTTACCACCATTTGCCGCATATCAATGAATCTTCTTTGGAACATTACGACGTCAAAAAAATCACTCAGCAGTATACCGAGTTGGCCTGATCTTATGAGGCTGCCTGCAATTTCTGCCAGGCAGCCCAGGCTTCATCAACGCTGATATCGGCACAATCGCCAGACGCTGACTGCAAAATGGCATACTGACCAGACCATGGATGCCAGGCTGCCGCGTTGGTGTCACCAAAAAAGACCACCTGTTTTTTATGTAACGCGGCGGTGATATGCATTTGACCGCCATCGCTACACAGCACCTGTTCACAGCGATCAAGACCGGCAATCAATTCACGAATAGATGAGGTTGGATAGGCAATTGCGCGCGGTGAATTAACCTGTTGCAACAAAGATTGCATACGAGCCGAATCACCGACATCGTTGGGATCTAATGCACCCTGCGGTGACCAAAACAGCAACACATGGGCTTTAGGATCTTGCAAAATTTTCTCAATGATCTGCGCATAAGATTCCACCGGCCAGCGGCGTTTAACGCTACGACTACTGATGTGAATGCCATACACGCGCGCATCTTGAGGAATTTTATCCGCCAGCCGTTTCTCCGCCTCACCCTTTTCCTGCGGGCTCAGATAAACATTCACTTCCGGGATGGCAACAGCCGATGGCGCTAATTTGGTGAGATAGGTAAAGGTATGTTCTACCTGATGTGCACCATTGAAATCCTCCTTAGCCAGCGGGATAGTTAACTCGGCGGGATTGGTACCGGCACCGATTATTTTTTTAGCTCCCGCCATCGTAGCCAGGCGCAAACTGTATTTACAGGGCACCGGATTGGCTAAAATCGTCATATCAAATGTTGTTTTACGCAGCGCAAAAAAGATTTTTAGCCTCTGTAGATACACCTTCAGTGCACTTTCGCCTTTTTCACGGTGTTTTGATTTTTTATAGACATATAACTCATCAATATACGGATTATTCAGCGCCACATCCTGAGCCACTTTGTTGACTAAAACAGTTAACTTTACATCGGGCCAGGTACGTTTTATTCCCTCAATTAGCGGTGTCGTACATACCATATCACCGATATTGTCACGTCTGATTAGCAATATATTCTTCATAAAAGTGGGCCCAGTTGGCAATGAATGGCTTTCTAAAAAGGTCAGGAGGTGTGCAACATAAATGCAAAAAATCTCTACGTTTGACCCTTATTTTAAATAAAGTTCTGATGGATGAAAGGACTGAGTATCAGAGACTGAAATAATGCGTCACAGTAGTTGAATCGAGAAAGGGCTAATACCTTATGTATATTGGCTCATTCATTAAGTTCCTCTTCGCTGACATCACGGAAAAAGGTGAGGGTAAGTCTGGCTTGTCACCCCCGCCTGGACGCACGCGGCCAGTGAATTCTTTGCCATTATCGCGACACAAAGGGAATTTATTCGGTTTCTCACTATCAAATCATCCGTAAAGCGTTCAGCACTTGCCACAACGTAAGTCGAAAACCCGATACCCAAGCCCGAAGAGCAATCATTGTAGATATCTTTTCAACCGGAACACATTTTTGTATGTTGATAAATGTATGTGGCCTGGCGCAGGCGTTTCAGTTGCTGCTTTAGTTTGCCGCTTCTGTTTGGCGTAACAAATAACCCGAATGGCTGGCTTTAACCCCTAAAGGCTTTGCCATACAATCGGTTCATTCCAATTTGAGAACACTGGTTTATGGCAAGCCCGATTTTGGCAAACATTTCTCCGCAAAATATTTTGCTTATCAAGTTACGCCATCATGGCGATATGCTGCTGACGACGCCTGTTATCAATGCGCTTCATCAACGCTATCCGCAGGCGAATATTGATGTATTGCTGTATCAAGAAACGCGTCCGATGCTGGAAGCGCACCCGGCAATTCGTCGCCTGCACATCATTGACCGCAAATGGAAGAATGAAGGTGCCTGGCGTAAGTTAGCGCATGAACGTGCGCTGATCGCTGATGTTCGCGCCTGCCATTATGATTTAGTGATCAACCTGGCCGATCAGTGGCGTGCAGGCATCATTACGCGTTTATCGCGAGCACCGCTGCGTATCGGTTTCGCATTTAAGAAGCGCGACAATGCTCTTTGGCGATTTTGCCATAATCAGTTGGTCTCTACCGCCGATCACAGCACGCTGCATACCGTTGAACAAAACATGAGCGCGCTTGCGCCGCTCGGCATTAGCCGTGAAGGTGCACGCGTCTCAATGCATTACAGCGAAAACGACAAACAATACGTACTATCAACGCTGCTCGAAAACGGTATCAATTCGCCCTTCATTGTGGTGCAGCCCACTTCCCGTTGGGGTTTTAAATGCTGGGAAGATGAGAAAGTCGCAGCCACCATCGATCAGCTGGCAAAACAGAATCGAAAAGTGATATTGACTGCCGCGCCAGATCAAAAAGAACGAGTAATGATTGAACACATTCAATCTTTATGTCGCTCGCCAGATGTGGTTTCGCTCGCAGGAAAATTCTCATTGCCGCAGCTAGCCGCGCTGATCGATCACGCGCAGCTGTTTATTGGCGTTGATTCCGCGCCAATGCACATGGCGGCTGCACTTGATACACCCTGTATTGCGCTTTTTGGTCCAACCAAGCTGCAGCACTGGCGGCCTTGGGGGGAACATAATCGCGTCATTTGGGCGGGTGATTATGGCCCATTACCTTCGCCAGACTCGATTGATACCAACACGCCACAGCGCTTTCTTTCCATCATTCCAGTAGAGGATGTGGTTGCCGCAGCAAGGAGCTACCTTAATGAGTAAGTTACGTCTGGCCATTGTGCGCCAGAAATACCGTCCCGATGGCGGTGCCGAACGCTTTATATCGCGCGCGTTGGAAGCGTTGGGCAGCGAGCAGCTGGATCTGAACATTATTACGCGTAGCTGGCAAGGTACGCCTAATCCTGACTGGCATTTGCACATCTGCAACCCGGCCAAACTGGGCCGAGTTTCACGTGAACGTGGTTTTGCTCAAGCAGCTCGAGCCTGCTGGGAACGAGAGAAGTTTGATATCGTACAGAGCCACGAGCGCATTGCTGGCTGTGATATTTTTCGTGCCGGTGACGGCGTGCATCGCGTCTGGCTTGAGCAACGCGCGCGCATCGTGTCGCCCATGCAGCGCTTGAGCGCCAAACTGAGCCCTTATCACCGCTACGTATTGCAGGCAGAAGCGGAGATGTTTAATTCTCCAACGCTCAAAGCCGTTATCTGCAATTCAGACATGGTAAAGCGCGATATCTTGCGCTGCTTCTCACTGAAAGCCGATAAAATTCACGTTATTCATAACGCGATTGATGCTGAGCGCTTTCAGCCTGCCACCGAAGCGACTCGACACGCTACACGTCAGCATCTCAAGCTGCCGGACAGCGCTACAGTCCTGATTTATGTCGGTTCCGGTTTTGAGCGTAAAGGCTTAAAAGCCGCCATAGAGGCGTTGGCAAAGAGCGATCGCTATCTGATTGTGGTAGGACAAGACAAGCAATTGCAGCGTTATCAACAACTGGCGAATCGCTTTAACTGCCTGGACCGCCTGCGCTTTGTCGGCGTACAACAGGATGTGCAACCCTTCTATCACGCTGCCGATGGCCTGCTGCTGCCCACACTCTATGATCCTTTCCCAAATGTTGTGCTGGAAGCAATGGCTTGCGGCTTACCGGTGATCACCAGCACTGGCTGCGGTGGAGCAGAATTTATCACGGCTGGTCAAGAAGGCTTCGTCTGTGATGCTTTGGATATCAACGCATTAAGTGAAGCCATTCAGACTATTCCTGCACTTTCAGTGGATTCAAGCATGGGTGAAGCTGCACGCCGCAGAATTGAACCTTATGGGCCACAAAGGCTGGCTCGCTCCTTAACATCACTCTATCAGCAGGTGTTAAAGACCAACTGACAAAGTCAGATGAGTGCGCGAGTGGTTTCTGATAACATGCCGCAATCTGACTTTATTGTATTTTTTGACGCCAACGTGTCGTAACGGTAACTATGACGACCATTTACACCGCATTGCTCTATCTTATTCAGCCACTGATTTGGCTGCGCCTGTGGCTGCGCGGTCGTAAAGCTCCGGCATACCGTAAACGCTGGGCCGAGCGTTACGGCTATTGTGTAGGCAAAGTTCAACCACATGGCATTGTGCTGCATTCGGTTTCCGTTGGAGAAACGTTAGCGGCCGTTCCGCTGGTGCGTGCTTTGCGCCATCGTTATCCGACGCTGCCTATTACTGTCACCACAATGACGCCAACCGGCTCCGAGCGCGCTCAGTCTGCGTTTGGTAAAGATGTGCATCACGTCTATCTCCCTTACGATCTGCCCGGCTCCATCAATCGTTTCCTTGATACGGTAAATCCAAGATTGGTTATCATCATGGAAACTGAGCTATGGCCGAATATCATTCGTATTCTGCATAAGCGACAAATTCCTTTGGTGATTGCTAACGCGCGTTTATCAGCGCGTTCGGCTAAAGGTTATCGCAAACTGGGCAATTTCATGCGTCAGTTACTGCAAAGCATTACGCTGATTGCGGCCCAGACCAGTGAAGATGGCGACCGTTTCGTTGAGCTCGGTTTGAAACGCGCCCAGCTAACGATTACCGGCAGCCTAAAATTTGATATCTCAGTAACGCCAGAACTGGCTGCTCGGGCAGTCACGCTGCGTCGGCAATGGGCGCCGCGTCGTCCAGTGTGGATCGCCACCAGTACCCATGAAGGTGAAGAAGCTATCGTGTTAGATGCTCATCGCCGATTGCTACAAACTTTCCCCGACCTGTTATTGATTCTGGTGCCACGTCACCCTGAGCGTTTCAACGATGCACGTGAGCTGACGCAGAAGCGTGGTTTCAGCTTTATTTTACGCAGCAGCGGTGAAATCCCTTCCGGTTCGACTCAGGTGGTCATCGGCGATTCAATGGGTGAATTAATGCTGCTTTATGGCATTGCTGATCTGGCATTTGTGGGCGGCAGCCTGGTAGAACGTGGCGGCCATAACCCGCTAGAACCCGCAGCACATGCTCTTCCTGTGCTGATGGGCCCGCATATCTGGAACTTCAAAGATATCTGCAGTAAATTGCAGGAAGCACAAGGTTTAATCACCGTCACTGATGTGATCTCTCTGGAAAAAGAGGTCGCTAATTTACTGAAGGATGATGATTATCGCCGCTATTACGGCCGCCATGCCGTAGAGGTGCTGCATCAAAATCAAGGTGCTTTGCAGCGTCTGCTACAGTTACTCGAACCTCATTTACCGCCACGGGCCCATTAATGCCAACACGCCAACGTCTTTCGGTGGTGATGATCGCCAAGAACGAAGCGGAACTGTTGCCGGCTTGCCTTGCCTCCGTTGACTGGGCCGATGAGATTATCGTGCTGGATTCTGGCAGTGCCGATAATAGCGTTGAAATTGCGCGCGAAGCGGGCGCTGAAGTGTTTCACGCTGACAGCTGGCCAGGCTACGGCAAACAGCGTCAACGTGCGCAAAGTTACGCCAGCCACGAAATGATTTTGATGATCGATGCTGATGAGCGCGTGACGCCTGAATTACGCAACGCCATTGAGCAAGTATTAATGGCGCCACCCAGCAACACTGTTTACAGCCTGTGCCGTAGTAACCTGTTTCTGGGCCGTTTTATGCGTCACAGCGGCTGGTATCCCGATCGCGTAATGCGCCTTTATCCCCGCACGCTCACTTATAACGATAATCTGGTGCATGAATCACTCAATACCCAAGGCGCGCCAGTTCAGGTATTGAAAGGCGATTTACAGCACCTAACCTGCCGTGACTTAATCACTTTCCAGCGCAAACAGCTTGCCTATGCTGAAGCCTGGGCAAAAGAACGCTTTCAGCGCGGCAAGCGTTGCGGGCTGTTCTCCATTTTTAGCCATACGCTGGGCGCATTTATTAAAACGCTGCTGCTACGCGCTGGTTTTCTTGATGGCAAACAAGGCTGGATACTCGCGATGGTCAACGCGCAGTATACATTCAACAAATACGCAGCGCTTTGGGCGCTCGGTCATGCCAAGGCAAAAGGGCGCATATGAGTACTAAAGCCATTTATCCCGGAACCTTTGATCCCATTACATTGGGGCATCTTGACATTGTGACGCGCGCAGCCCAGATGTTTGATCATCTTGTGGTGGCGATAGCGGCCAGCCCGAGTAAAAAGCCGATGTTTGACCTGGATGAGCGTGTAGAACTTGCTCAGCAAGTGATTGCGCACCTGCCTAACGTTGAAGTGGTTGGCTTCAGTGATTTAATGGCGAACTTTGCCCGCGCGCAGCAGGCTAATGTCTTGGTGCGTGGATTACGTGCAGTATCGGATTTTGAATATGAAATGCAGCTGGCGCATATGAATCGTCATTTGCTGCCTACGCTGGAAAGCGTGTTCCTGATGCCCTCTGAAGGCTTCTCCTTTGTCTCCTCTTCGCTAGTGAAAGAGGTGGCGCGCCACGGCGGCGATGTCACCGCCTTCCTTCCAGCGCCAGTACATCAGGCATTACAAGCTAAGCTAGCGTAGCGTTAATGCTGGCAGTTCGGGCACCAGTAAGTACTGCGCTGCCCGTGCTTGCCGCTAATAATCGGCATTCCACACGCACGACACGGCTCACCGGCTCGGCCATAAACCTGCAATTGCTGTGCAAAATAGCCTGGTTTGCCGTCGCTCTGTAAGAAATCACGTAAAGTGGTACCGCCCTGCTCAATCGATCGCAGCAGCACCGCTTTGATCGTGTTAGCCAGTAATTCGGCTTCCTTTTTGCTCAGGCTCATTGCGGGTCGCTCGGGTAAGATCCCAGCAGTAAACAAGGACTCACTGGCGTATATGTTGCCAACGCCAACCACCACTTTGTTATCCATTAACCACTGTTTAATCACCGTGCGCTTACCACGCGACTTCTCAAAAAGATAATCACCATCAAAAATATTACTGAGCGGCTCTGGGCCAAGGTGTGACAGCACACTGCTGCCCGCTAAATCGCTGCTCCACAACCAGGCACCAAAACGCCGTGGATCGGTGTAACGCAGCACTTTGCCGTTACTCATAACCAAGTCAACATGATCATGTTTAGCTGCAGGCAACTCTTCGGGTAACACCCGCAAACTGCCAGACATGCCGAGATGGATAATGATCCAGCCGTGCGGCAATTCTAACAGTAAATATTTAGCACGACGCTGAACGCTGAGAACCGGCTGATCGCTGAGCGCGAGAATTTCTTGAGAAACAGGCCAGCGCAAACGTGTGTTACGCACAATGGCGTGCAGGATAGTTTCTCCTACCAGATGCGGTTCGATACCGCGACGGCTGGTTTCAACCTCAGGTAATTCTGGCATAGCTTCTCCTCAGCGTTTTTCACAAACAAAAAACCCGGCCGGAGCCGGGTTTTTAGCAGAACACTAAAATTACTTAATTTTAGCTTCTTTGTAGAGCACATGCTGACGTACAACCGGATCGAACTTTTTCAGCTCCAACTTCTCTGGTTTAGTACGTTTGTTCTTCGTGGTGGTATAGAAGTGACCTGTACCAGCAGAGGAAACCAGCTTGATCTTCTCACGAATACCTTTAGCCATGATTCAGTTCCTTAGTACTCTTAGTACTTCTCACCACGGGCACGCAGATCGGCCAAAACCGTATCAATGCCCTTTTTATCAATAGTACGCATACCTTTTACAGATACACGCAGAGTAACGAAGCGCTTCTCGCTCTCAACCCAAAAACGGTGTGAGTGCAGGTTCGGAAGGAAACGGCGTTTCGTCGCGTTCATTGCGTGGGAACGGTTGTTACCGCTCACCGGGCGCTTTCCAGTTACCTGGCAGACTCGTGACATGTCAATATCTCCAAAAATCAAATCAGCTCGAGCTTTAAAAATTAGGTTTTGGCCGCCTCGTCAGGCTCATAGCCCGCCAGGCGAGTTCCATGGAACCCGCTAAGCTGGCCTAACCGCCAAACCCGAGATTCTCAAAGGTGGCGTAGTATACGCCGCTCGGCGCAAGTGCTCAAGTCCCGAACAGATAAAGATCCCGAATGATCGTGTAAAAAGCCACCATCTGGACCCTATTTTCTTATACTTAAAGCCATCCACGCTCGGCAAATGAGACATATTCACCATGGCCAATCACTAAGTGATCGAGCAAACGAATGTTCAGTAAACCACAGGCTTCGCTCACTTTATGTGTAATTTCACGGTCGGCCTTGCTCGGCTCAGACATGCCAGAAGGGTGATTATGCGCCAGTATCAATGCCGCTGCATTGACCTTTAACGCTTCCCGCACAATCTCGCGTGGATGTACCTCGACGCTATTTATTGAACCAGAAAACATCTTTTGCGCCAGTAACACACGGTGTTGATTATCCAAAAACAGCGCCATAAAGATCTCACGTTCCTGATGCGCTAACAGGCTTTGCAAGTAATGCCGTGTTATCTGTGGGTTTTCCATCGCATTTTCGCGCGCGAGTTGGCTGGCAAAGAAACGTTTTGCCAGCTCGGCAATCGCGTGCAGTTGCGCGAGCTTCGCATCACCCACCCCTTTAATGCCACTGAAAGCCGCTTTGCTTGCTGTCATGATGTGATAAAGCGAGCCGAACTCTTGCAACATCTGCTGCGCCAACACCATGACGTTGACGCCTGCTGAGCCGGTGCGCAAAAAAATGGCCAGCAGCTCCACATCGCTCAGTGTTTCCGCACCCAAAAGCTGTAATTTTTCTCGCGGTGTCATACTTTCCATGGTGGTTCTCCCTGATGTCTTCACTATCCTGACGAATCACACCGTCTGCTGCCATCAGCACTGCGTCGTTTTACGAGGCGTCTCGCAAACGGCAGGGAGTGAAAAAGCGATTTAGGGGTTTTATGGTAAAGTTCGTGCATTAAGTCGCGCCAGACGCGGCAAACCGTTTAGTGAGGCCAACAGCATGATGGGATTAGCCGGTAAAAAAATTCTTTTGGGCGTCAGCGGCGGAATCGCCGCGTATAAAGCACCTGAATTGGTTCGTCGCCTACGCGATCGCGGTGCCGAAGTCCGCGTAATGATGACGGAAGGCGCTAAAGCCTTTATTACTCCACTCAGCTTGCAAGCTGTTTCCGGCTATCCGGTATTTGATGACTTGCTTGATCCGGCAGCCGAAGCCGCAATGGGCCACATTGAGTTGGCCAAATGGGCCGATCTGATTATCCTCGCCCCGGCGACAGCGGATTTGATTGCTCGCGTAACAGCAGGCATGGCGAACGATCTGGTGACCACGTCGTGTCTTGCTACCGCCGCACCGATTGCTGTAGTGCCGGCAATGAATCAACAAATGTATCGTGCCGCTGTAACGCAACAAAATCTGCAAACATTGCATGCCCGTGGTCTGTTGATTTGGGGCCCGGACAGCGGCAGTCAGGCCTGTGGTGATGTGGGGCCTGGTCGCATGCTGGATCCCCTTCAGATTGTTGACCACGCCGTGCAGTGGGCGTCACCCGTCAACGATCTGCAACATATCAACATTATGATTACGGCCGGCCCAACCCGTGAGGCGCTCGATCCGGTGCGTTACCTGACAAATAAAAGCTCGGGGAAAATGGGTTTTTCCATTGCAACCGCAGCGGCCAAACGCGGCGCAAACGTCACGCTGGTCGCTGGGCCAGTCAATCTGACCACGCCAACTGGGGTAAAGCGTATTGATGTCACCACCGCTTTAGAGATGCAATCAGCAGTGATGGGCAAGATAGACCAACAACATATTTTCATTGCAAGCGCAGCCGTGGCAGACTACCGGGCCGCTGAAATTGCGGCTGAGAAAATCAAAAAACAGGGTGGCGATGATAACGTCACGCTACAGCTCATAAAGAATCCCGACATTGTCGCGGGTGTCGCTGCATTACAGAAAGGTCGGCCTTTTGTCGTTGGATTTGCCGCTGAAACCCAGAATGTGGAAGAATACGCCCGGCAAAAACGGGTGCGCAAGAATCTGGACCTAATTTGCGCGAATGACGTTGCGAAAGCCGGACAAGGATTTGATAGCGACACCAATGCGCTTCACCTTTTTTGGCAGGAAGGAGAAAAACACTTACCGCTCAGCGATAAGTCGCTCCTTGGCCAACAATTATTAGACGAGATTGTCAGCCGTTATGATGAAAAAAATAGACGTTAAGATTCTTGATGCGCGTGTCGGCAAGGATTTCCCACTGCCAACTTACGCGACCTCGGGTTCCGCTGGGTTAGATTTACGCGCCTGCCTGGATGGTGCACTGGAAATTACGCCAGGCACGACCACGCTGGTACCCACTGGTTTGGCAATTCATATTGCCGATCCAAGCCTGGCTGCAGTGATTCTACCGCGCTCGGGTTTGGGTCATAAGCACGGTATCGTTCTGGGTAATCTGGTGGGCCTGATCGATTCCGATTATCAGGGCCAGTTAATGGTTTCTGTATGGAACCGCGGTCAGGAAAGCTTTACGCTGCAGCCCGGCGATCGCATGGCACAGCTGGTTTTTGTGCCAGTGGTGCAAGCCGAATTCAATCTGGTTGAAGACTTTGACGCCAGCTTGCGCGGTGAAGGTGGCTTCGGTCATTCAGGCCGCCAGTAACCCGCACTACCCACTTTCACTTACGCCAATCATTTTAGTTCTCATCGCCATGAGACGCTCTCTTGTGGCAGATGCGTAGGTGTTGCCTGTGTATGGTGAATTTCAGGGGTCTTTAAGATCATGGCAGAAAAAAAAGTCGCGAAAAGGAACCGTCGCGAAGAGATATTGCAGGCGCTGGCGCAAATGCTGGAATCCGGCGATGGCAGTCAGCGAATTACTACCGCTAAACTGGCGGCGAATGTAGGCGTTTCTGAAGCGGCTTTATATCGTCACTTTCCCAGCAAGACACGCATGTTCGATAGCCTGATCGAATTTATCGAAGACAGTCTGATTACCCGCATCAATCTTATCCTCAAGGATGAGAAAGAGACGATGACGCGTCTGCGTCTTATCGTGCAACTGATTCTGGGGTTTGGTGAGCGTAATCCAGGGCTGACGCGTATTTTGACCGGCCATGCGCTGATGTTTGAGCAGGATCGCTTACAAGGGCGTATTAATCAGCTGTTTGAGCGTATAGAAGTGCAGTTGCGTCAGGTGATGCGTGAGCGAAAAATGCGTGAAGGTGAAGGTTTTCAAACTGATGACACGCTTTTAGCCAGTCAGCTTCTGGCATTTTGTGAAGGATTACTTTCACGTTATGTTCGTTCTGAGTTTCGTTTCCGGCCAACAGCAGACTTTGACACACGCTGGCCGCTGATCGCCTCACAGTTAATCTAATAAAAAAGGCGGGCATCACACCCGCCTTTCGCTTAAATTCCGTAAGATTTTTGGTAAGCACGTACCTGCGCTAAATGATCGGCCATTTCTGGCTTCTCTTCCAAATAAGCAATCAAATCTTTCAGCGTAATAATGGCGGTGACTTTGCATTTATAGTCACGTTCCACTTCCTGAATCGCTGAAATATCGCCACGCCCACGCTCTTGGCGATCCAGAGAAATCAATACGCCTGCCAGCGTCGCATTGTGCGCGCTGATAATATCCATTGATTCGCGAATTGCCGTACCCGCGGTGATAACGTCGTCCACCAGCATGATGCGTCCTTCAAGCGGACTGCCTACCAGCAAACCGCCTTCGCCATGATCTTTCGCTTCTTTGCGGTTAAAGCAGTAAGGAACGTCACGGTCGTGATGATCGGCTAACGCAACTGCGGTGGTGGTGGCGATTGGGATGCCTTTATAAGCGGGACCAAACAGCAGATCAAAATCCACACCGCCATCGACCAACGCTTGCGCGTAAAAGCGTCCTAACAGCGCTAAATCCCGTCCGCTGTTAAACAGACCGGCGTTAAAGAAATAGGGGCTTTTGCGCCCAGACTTTAAAGTGAACTCACCGAACTTGAGCACCTGCTTGTTCAAGGCGAATTCAATAAACTGACGCTGCCAGGATTTCATCTCTTACTCCTCAAATAAAGAAAAGGCGACTCTATGGTCGCCTGTTACATCAATTTTCCAGTGCGGCCTTCTGCGCCTGAATTAGCTCTTCAATCCCGCCTCGCGCCAGCGCCAGCAGCGCCAGCAACTCTTCGTGACTGAACGGTTCGCCTTCAGCGGTGCCCTGCACCTCGATCATGCGACCGTCTTCCATCATCACGACGTTCATGTCGGTTTCAGCAGCGGAATCTTCAACATATTCCAGGTCGCACAGTGCTTCGCCGTTGACGATGCCGACAGAAATTGCAGCAACCATGCCTTTCATCGGATTAGCTTTCAGCTTGCCCGCTGCTACCAACTTGTTCAATGCATCGGCTAGCGCGACGCAAGCACCTGTAATAGAGGCAGTACGCGTACCGCCATCAGCTTGAATGACATCGCAATCGAGGGTGATAGTGAATTCACCCAAGGCTTTGAGATCAACAGCAGCGCGCAGTGAACGAGCAATCAGGCGCTGAATTTCCAGCGTACGACCACCTTGTTTGCCTTTGGCGGCTTCACGCGCCATACGGCTGTGCGTTGAACGCGGCAGCATGCCATATTCGGCGGTGACCCAGCCCTGACCTTGGCCTTTGAGGAAACGCGGAACGCCTTCGTCCACCGTGGCAGTGCAAAGCACTTTGGTTTCACCGAATTCCACCAAAACGGAACCTTCAGCGTGTTTGGTGTAATTGCGGGTCAATGTGACGGGACGCACCTGTTGTGCGCTACGGCCTGCTGGACGCATGGTAATCTCCGGCTTGCTAATGATTGGCTGCGCATTATACGGACTTCCATGCCTGCTGTCTCTTGCTGCGGCCTCTCGCTTTGCGAGATGAAATTATGCGTCGACTGTGGCTAAATGCCCCTCTCTTTCTCTTTCAAATATAAAAAACATGGCCGCTATTCTTCATTTCCTGCTCGCGCTGGTGGTGATTTTCGCCCTTGCGCTATTGGTCAGTCATGACCGCAAACAGATTCGCCCACGCTTTATCATTCAACTGATTGTTATAGAAGCCGCTTTGGGTTGGTTCTTTCTGCATTCTGCCAGCGGACTGGCGCTGGTCGGCTCGGTTGGCGGATTTTTTGAAACGCTGCTGGGCTTTGCCGCACAAGGTACTGAGTTCGTGTTTGGCGGCATGAGTAAACAAGGTTTAGCGTTTATCTTCCTGGGCGTGCTTTGTCCGATTGTCTTTATCTCCGCGCTCATTGGTATTTTGCAGCATTGGCGAATTCTGCCGCTGCTGATTCGCCTGGTGGGAACGCTGCTGTCAAAGATCAACGGCATGGGCAAGCTTGAGTCGTTTAACGCCGTAAGCACCCTGATTCTGGGCCAATCGGAAAACTTTATCGCTTATAAGGGTATCCTTGGCGATATTCCACCTAAGCGCCTTTACACCATGGCCGCCACGGCAATGTCCACGGTTTCGCTCTCCATTGTCGGTGCATATATGACAATGATTGATGCCAAGTATGTGGTCGCAGCTCTGCTGCTTAATATGTTTAGCACCTTCATTATTCTGTCCATCATTAATCCGGGTAATAACCAAGACCAGCAGGAAATTGCACTGGATAAACTGCATGAAGATCAGAGCTTTTTTGAAATGCTGGGTGAATACATCCTGGCGGGTTTCAAAGTGGCGATGATTATTCTGGCCATGCTGATTGGATTTATTGCGTTGATTGCGGCTGTGAATGCGCTGTTTGCGGCGGTGTTTGGCTATAGCTTCCAGCAGTTACTGGGTTATGTGTTTTATCCATTTGCCTGGCTGGTTGGCATTCCCTCGGCAGATGCATTGCAGGCGGGTAGCATCATGGCAACGAAGCTGGTCGCCAATGAATTTGTCGCCATGATTGAACTGCAAAAAGTGGCTGCAGGTATGAGTCCACGTGGATTAGGCATTCTGTCAGTGTTCCTGGTGTCGTTTGCCAACTTTGCTTCCATCGGCATCGTTGCCGGGGCAATCAAAGGCCTGAACGAACAACAGGGCAACGTAGTTTCACGTTTTGGCTGGAAACTGGTTTATGGCTCGACGCTGGTAAGCCTGTTGTCAGCTGCCTTTGCGGGACTGTTTATTTAAGACGAAGCGGCGGCCTGCGAGCCGCCTATTCTCGCTTAAAAGCTGACGCAAACCGGCGCATCCACGCGCATCACCGATTCCTGACCAAAACGTTTTTTATAAACGCTGCGCAACGCTTCTATCGGTGCATTACTTTCAGCATTGATACCGTGAATTAACATCAACGCTTTGCTGTTCTCACGTGCCAGTTGACCATTCTCACCCAGCCATTGACCTTTCGCCTCATAAACGGACAAGCCCTGCTTGAAACGTGGCGTGACCTCTTTATCGACAAAATTCATCCAATCGAGCGAACTCACCGTGCCGCCTTGCGGCTTACTCAGACCGAACCACAGCGTGGTCTGTATCATCACGTCGCCACCAGCACAAATCGGTTGCGGCTTCGTGGGTGGTGCGGGCGGTGTCTTGCAGCCTGCCAGTAACAAAGCCAGCGCAAGAGGAAGGGCAATAACGCGAGCCATGCGTGTTCCTCAATAAATAAGTCAGACTTAATCATAAGTGCCTGTGGTTTAAAGAGGAAATCTTTCCTATTCCTGATTCTGCTGCGCTTATGCCTGTTATGCGCTGCGCTGCCTCGCTATACTTCACCCAATCTTTCTGAAAAATGAGTAACGCTTATGATCCGCAGTATGACCGCTTATGCCCGCCGCGATGCAAAAGGCGAATGGGGCAGCGCCGCCTGGGAGCTGCGTTCCGTAAACCAACGCTATCTTGAAACGTATATCCGCTTGCCGGAACAATTTCGTGGTCTGGAGCCAGTGATCCGCGAACGCATTCGCCAACGCCTGACGCGAGGTAAAATTGAGTGCAACCTGCGTTTTGATGCGAATCCGAGCGCACAAGGTGAACTGATGCTCAATGAAGCGCTGGCAAAACAGCTGGTGCAAGCGGGCAATTGGGTCAAAATGCAGAGCGATGAAGGCGCGATTAATCCCATGGATATTTTGCGTTGGCCTGGCGTGATGTCGGCGAAAGAGCAGGATCTCGATGCGATTAACACTCAGCTGCTGCAAGCGCTGGATGGCGCGCTGGATGATTTCATTGCCGCGCGTGAAAGCGAAGGTACTGCACTGAAAGCGATGATCGAACAACGTCTGGAAGGTGTATCGCAGGAAGTGATCAAGGTCCGCGCACAAATGCCTGAAGTCATTAAATGGCAGCGTGAGCGTTTGGTGGCGAAGCTGGAAGATGCTGAATTGCAGCTGGAAAACAATCGCCTTGAGCAAGAGTTGGTAATGATGGCGCAGCGTGTTGATGTGTCAGAAGAGCTGGATCGCCTCGAAGCGCATGTTAAAGAAACCTATAACATCCTGAAAAAGAAAGAAGCCGTTGGCCGTCGCCTCGACTTTATGATGCAGGAGTTTAATCGCGAATCGAATACGCTGGCATCAAAGTCGATCAATGCTGAGATCACCACCTCCGCGATTGAGCTGAAGGTGCTGATTGAACAGATGCGCGAGCAGATTCAGAACATCGAGTAACAGTATTCAGAAGCGACGCAGAATGTTGCCAAGCCCGTCCGTGCGGGCTTTTTTGTTAACACAGATGAAATGGCCTTGTGACTAAGGTGCATTCACTTTTCTGTCTGCCTTGGGTTTAGAACAAACATCAGCTTGGTATAAAGCGTATTCAGTTTGTTTTCCACGATGGCATTTTTAGCAGATAAATAATCTCATGTGATCAAGAGATTAAACTCCCACTTATGTGTACTCCTGTTAATCATCGCGCTTGTCGACCCGCGTTGTCTTAAATGCCTCGAAACGGTCAAATTTCAAACGCCTCATGCGATATAATGAATAAATGAGGCGAGATAAACAGGTACTTGACCATTAAATGCGCTCTCTTATCCGCTAAATGTTTTATGAAAATTTATGCGCTGTTTGTTTTTTACGGCATTTCAATGGCGGTTTAGATTTGGTTGGCAAACCTCTTTATGCTCAACGTTTTTGTTTGTTAGTAACGTGAATAAATTGCTGTAAACTGCCGTGTAAGTAATGCGTAATGATTAATAAGAAATAATTTCCAGACAGGTCTCATTAGCGCATCAGCCCAAGATTCCTTTATAATTAACGAACTTACTAAACCACTGTTAAATATCGCTTTTATCTCATGCCATCCACTTTATTTGTTAAGCTATGTGCCCTCCATGAATCCAATCAATCCTGTAGATTCTGGAGTTTACCTTTCTTTGAAGGCACTATTTGATAAAGTGCTGGTCGAAATCAGTACAGCTGTACCGCCTGGGGAACTCATGGAAATGCTCTTTGTGCGATACATCCATTTATTCCATAAAGGTTAGCAATGAAAATCACCGGACAATTTAGCGCCTCGCTGCTGCATCCGCGCTACTGGGTCACCTGGTTTGGCTTGGGCGTGCTCTGGCTGTTGGTCCAACTTCCCTATCCCATTCTTATCCGCCTCGGTGCGGGCGCGGGTAAAATCTCACGTCATTTTTTACAACGCCGTGAACGCATTACACGTCGCAATATCGAACTTTGTTTCCCTAACATCAGTGATGAAGAAGCTGAGCGTATGATTGCAGGTAACTTTGCTTCGCTGGGTATGGCATTGGCAGAAACCGGTATTGCCTGGTTTTGGTCCGACCGCGCGGTTAAGCGCCTGTTTAAGGTATCCGGTTTAGCTAATTTGCATTCCGCGCAAAACGAAAAACGCGGAGTCATGCTGATTGGTGTGCATTTTATGTCTCTGGAACTGGGCGGCCGAATCAGCGGCTTATGCCAGCCGATGATGGCAATGTATCGTCCACACAACAATCTAGCGATGGAGTATGTGCAGACCAAAGGTCGCATGCGCTCCAACAAAGCGATGATTGACCGTCGCGATCTACGCGGCATGGTGCATGCATTAAAACAGGGTGAATCGGTGTGGTTCGCCCCCGATCAGGATTACGGCCCGAAAGGTAGCACCTTTGCGCCCTTGTTCGCCGTGGAAAAAGCAGCAACCACCAACGGCACATTTGTTTTATCGCGTTTGGCGAAACCGGCTATGGTGCCTATCATGCTGATTCGTAACCCGAATAATGATGGTTATCATTTGATCATCGAACCTGCGTTAGAAAATTACCCGCATAATGATGAAGCGGCGGCGGCGGCCTATATGAATAAGGTCATCGAAAACCAGATCCTGCGTGCACCAGAGCAATACCTTTGGTTGCATCGCCGTTTTAAAACGCGTCCACCAGGCGAAGCGTCACTTTACGTCTAACCTTTACGTTCGATAGAAAAAGCAGGCTTTGAGCCTGCTTTTTTTTGCGTGATTGTTTGTCCAGCAGCCGATTCAAACCAGGTATTCCCGACGCATCCAGTTGATCTTATCTTGGCAACCTCAGCAATTTCCCCCGCTCACATACTCCCTAGCTCAGCCTGGTTCCATGAGGAGAGTATTAAGGAAGAATTCAGGTAATGACTTTCAGAAAGCACTATCAAAAGCTGTCTGGCATTCGTACAAAAATTGATGAATGATGTCTGTTTTAAGCAAGCCAATGCAGGAATTTCGTATGGATATGAACAGCGCCGACAACTGGCAACGCCCTCTTTTTGACGATCGCCTTACGCCTTTCATCGAAGTCGATGCACAACGACTTGAACAGAATCTTCAGCGCATGCAGGCAAAAGCAGATAACGCTGGCGTGGCGCTACGCCCTCACATCAAGACCCACAAAAGTGTGTTTATTGCGCGCCGCCAGCAAGAGTTAGGCGCACAAGGTATTACGGTATCGAAGCCGAGTGAAGGTGTGAGTTTTTTACGTGGTGGAGCGCGTGACTTGCTGCTGGCTTATCCTGTAGTCCGTGCTGAAAGCATCGCGGAGTTATTACAACAGGCAGCACAGCATCAAGCGAAAATCACTTTAATTGTTGATGCGCTACACGGCGTCGCGGCGATAGCTGAAGCACAGCGTAAACAGCCTGATTGTGAACTTGCCGTGGCAATCAAAGTGGATGTGGGTTTGCATCGCATCGGGGTTAATCCCCATAACGATGAGGCGATAAAACTGGCGCAAGCACTCAGACAAAACGGGCTACGCTTTGCTGGATTGGTTTCACACGCAGGTCATGCTTATGGTGCCGGAAATCCAGCGGCTATTAGCAAGATCGCAATACAAGAAGCGCAACTGATGTTTGCGCTGCAAGCCCAACTGCACCAGGCAGGCTTCAACATTTGTCCCGTGTCCGTGGGATCGACGCCGACTGCATTGGCCGCCAATGTTGTGCCTGGCACACACGAAATCCGCCCTGGAAATTATGCACTACTCGATCTCACTGCCTGTCGCCTTGGATTAAGTAGCGTGGATGAGTTAGCCCTTAGCGTTATCACGCGTGTGGTAGCCGTGAATGAGCACTTTGCTATTGTAGATGCAGGCTCAAAAATGTTGAGCTCTGATAAAGGGCCGCACGGTACTAACGCCAGCGGCTTCGGCATAGCGGTAGACGAGATGGGTAATACTTATGAGGTCAGCAAGTTATCTGAGGAACATGGTTTTATCGTTTATCAGGATATTCGCCCTGTGGTTGGCAGCTTGCTTCGTATCTTTCCCAATCACAGTTGCGCAGTGATGGCGCAATCTGACAGCTTTGTCTTACGCCATGCAGATGGTCGCGGCCAAGTTGAACCTGTGTCAGCACGCGGCAACTTTATCTGATCGATCACTAACGGGCAGCACGCAAGGCTGTCCTTTGTACGAACTTAACCTCATCGACCCCACACTTCTGCCTGTGTAACGTTTTCCCGGTTTCACCCTCATGCTTTAATGAATTTTTGATCCTTCAGGAGGTAACATGCTGTCCTCACAAACCCTTAGCATGACTATTGCGCGTAACTGGCTAGATCTTTATGAAACGATTTGGAAACCGGAGTTTTTTCCCAAGTGGGCATCGGGATTAAGCGGCAATACGCTTGAGCCAGAAGGAACGCATTGGCGAGCACAAGGTCCAGAAGGAAAAATCAAGATTCGCTTCACTTCTCATAATCCATTTGGCGTGATGGATCACTGGATAAATAACGGCGTAGGCAAAGAAATTTATATGCCAATGCGAGTAATTGCTAATGAGCAAGGCGCAGAAGTCTTGATCACCGTTTATCGTCAACCATTGATGTCAGAAGATAAGTTTTCTAAAGATATTGAATGGGTTAGGAAAGATCTTGCTCAACTTAACAAATTACTTACTGAATAAAATCAACGGATTATGTTTTTTCTGAAACTCGAGTTATCTCTGGCTTTTTATAAAAATATTTTGAAATTTTTCTTAGAAAAAGCATAAACACATCATCAGCCTCATACTCCCGCATTTGAACTTATAACCAGTTTTGCTTAACCATTATTGCCAGGGAAAATCCTGGTAGTAATGGTCTCATAAGCTGCTATCCCCTTTGATTTCATGCATTTTTATCTCTTCATAAAAATGGAACCGCTTCCATAGAAGCTTTCAATCTATACAACGTTCAATAATGAATGTTTTACAGCAATTAATATCTATCATGAATGGGATGAAACCATTATTTCCTGAGTGGCTTTAATCAGAGTTTTCTTATGGTGTTAATTTAAATAAAACACGGTATAAATCTCCTTACACACAGCAACACCTATAAAAATAACACCAGGAAAAAATAATGGAACGCTCAACCTATCCTTTGTTATCAGAAAAAGAGTTTGTTGAGATAGCTGGAAGGATTCTGGCTGGAGAATATACAACTACAACAGGATTCATTCGTGATCTGGCGGATTTTTTGCTAACAGCAGGAGATTCTGCCATTACACGGAATCGTGAATACTCCAGGGACATTTATTTTTTATCTGAACATCATTTAATTGAATCAATAATAACATGGCAAGCCTGGCAAGGTATTTCAGGACTTAGACCAGAAAAATTGCATTGATCTCTTGTACTACCTACTGTGTTACAGCAATCACAGCTTGCCGTTACACGAAGAATAACTTCGAACTGGTACATGTACCATAACGAGCATATTATGGCTATACATGAAAGAAGTCTCACAAGCGCAAAATGGTCTCTTCTCTCTTCAATTAAAATCATTGGCATTGGTGTATTACAGCTTTCTTTATTAGCACAGATTCTGCAGGCGAATGAACTAAATCTGCTTGCCATTGCCGTAGTTGGATTATTAGCTGTAGATGCTTTAGCAGACCGCGGATTTTCTAATTCACTTATTCGCTATCGCATGCTTTCAATAAACGATCTTTCGACACTTTATTGGGGCAATGTTCTAACTGGCGTGTTGATTTGTGCCTTCTTATTCCTCGGCAGCGACGTACTTAGCCGCATTTTTAACCAGCCGGAACTGGCGGTTATGCTTGAGATGGTATCGGTTGTCTTTATCATTATCCCGCAAGGCCAGCAATATCGCGCTATATTACAGCGTGAAAAGCAATATAGCTGCATTGCTTTCACTGAAATGTCCTCAGTAATAGCGGGTCTGGCTGTCACACTCTTTACGGTATTATTAACACCTTCAGTATTATGCGCAATTTGGGGTTATCTGGCGATGGCATCTATACGTATGTTGATGTATTGCTATTACGGCCGCTCATGGTTTCAGCCCGAATATCGCTTTAACTTTAAATCATTTTCTCAAATTCGCGCAAGAAACGTATAATAAAAGCAAGTCTGTATGGTGGGCTCTGGGCATCTAACGATGCATTCGCGTGCTGTTAATCAGCACGCTTTTTCTTTTTGAAAATTCACTTCCTGCCATTTATCTGCATCGCTTATTTTGATTGCATTGACTATCATCCTCAATTCATCAATGACCATGAACAAGTCTGCCAAATCATTTTTGGTATTAATTTTCAGTTTTTTTAATGCATTTAGTTTGTAGGCACTCACGGTTTTATAATTAAGACTGAGTTCTTTGCCGATGTGCTCGATACTGCAATTCCATGCCATCATCAGCAGAATACGCAACTGCCGGTCTGGCAAAATAATTTCCGCGCGATCCCTCATCCCTTTGCGTTCTTCTCCGCCATTTATTCTATATGTCAGCTGCTGGCGTAATACAGAATGAGAAACTTTCAGATCCATAATTTCCAGGGTAGGTAAAAAGCAGCTCATTGACCGTAATACGGGTATGAGGCGGCGCGTCATTACCAATACAGGTAAAGCGGGAAAAGCATGCTGTAATTGAAAGAGAACATTAAAGGTACCTGCCAACGGCATATTTTCATGAAATATGCAGACGATCATCCGAGGTTGGCGCAGTTCGCACTGCGTTAAAATGTCGCTAAAAGACCAGACTTCGTGCGCTTGCCACTGCGGAAAAAGTGCCGCTAGCGTATGATGAATACCTACAGCTGCCAGCCGATCAGAAGAGTAAAAGAGAATCTTGGATGCGCGGTTTTTCATTCCCGTCCTGAAGGTCATTATGCTGTGAGCCAAAAGTTAAGCGTTATACAAACGTTCTCTTCATAAGCGACGCCTAAAAAGCCGAGCTTAATTTGTCAGCAATAAATAACTTTCTTTGTTAAAGCGCATATAATTTACCTAAAGTGAAGCTTAAAGATTTTAATCCATTCCATTGATTTTTATATCATTATTCACCATTAACACTTAAACCTTTCATTCACTTTTTTGGATAAGCGAAAAACTCAGTAGCCGTTACGCGCTTAACACCGTAGCCTTGCTGCCGACTTTCTGGAGCCTGCTATGTTACTTACTGTTCTCTATATTATTGGTATTACTGCAGAAGCGATGACCGGCGCGCTTGCTGCAGGACGGCGTAAAATGGATCTGTTTGGCGTAATAATCATTGCTTCTGTCACTGCGATTGGCGGAGGTTCGGTACGCGATATCCTGCTGGGTCATTACCCCCTCGGATGGGTTAAAAACCCCGAATATATTATGATTGTTGCCGCTGCTGCCGTCGTCACCACCGTGGTTGCTCCGTTGATGACCCACTTGCGAAAAGTGTTCCTGGTGTTGGACGCCTTGGGTTTAGTGGTGTTTTCAATCATCGGTGCTCAGGTAGCATTAGATACCGGCCATGCAATGATTATCGCCGCGATTAGTGCAGTGATTACCGGCGTATTTGGTGGCGTGCTACGCGATATGTTTTGTAATCGTATTCCTTTGGTATTCCAGAAAGAGCTCTATGCCGGTATCGCGTTCGCGTCTGGCTGGATGTACATACTGCTGTTAAAAACACCGTTGGCACACGAAGCCGTGGTGATCATTACGCTGCTGTTCGGTTTCTTTGCCCGTTTACTGGCGCTGCGCTTCCGTCTCGGCCTGCCGATTTTCAACTACCCTCACCCGGAACATTGATGTCGTTGCAGGAATGCCTTGATGCTGTAAAAAAGTGATAAGCGATCGCAGCTCGGTATCCTGCAACATCATAACAATCCGTTGTGCTAATACATTGCCAACGCCTGGCAACGCCTGCCATGTTTGTACATTGCGCTGCAATATTGAGTCCCAGCCGCTATCCGTTAATGCATTCAAGGCTTTGCGCGGCAAAGGTATGCCTAAAGCGTGAATCCAGCGCCGCAATGGTTGCTGTCGTGTCAGATTAAAGCGGTGCCAAATCTGCTCTGCTCGCTCAGGTGAAATGCTTGCCGCGGCGGTGATCTGTTCGGGCGTTAATGTCAGCCATGAAAAAAGATGCGTGATGCCGGGTTTTTCCAGTAAGCGCAACCAGGTACTGCGTTGTACGCCTGCAATATCAAGCACAGATTTTTGGCTAAGCCAATTCAGTCTTGCCACTAGCTGTTTCTGACAGTGAGGTGTGAAGTGATAACAACTCAGCGGTGTGAAATTTGCGGCATCTGGCTGTTGAGGATAATCACGTTCTGTCACACGCCAGATTACCCTTTCTAACCTTGGGATCCCTTGACCCGCCAGGCTGATGATGACCTGGTCACCAGCGATCACATCGTATTCTCGCCAACGGGTTAATGAGCCGACATTCACACGTCTGACGGTTTTATCATCCAGCTGAACCGGCTGTAGATTAAGTACCACAGCAATCTTTCCGGTACGCCCTATTGAGAAATCGACCGAGAGCACTTCACTGCTCACCTCTGGCGGCTGATATTTCCAGGCCACGGCCCAATCGCCTTGACCGGGCAACCAGCTTTTCCCTTTAGGCCGAGAAGCCTGATGTATAACCACGCCATCGGTGACAAAAGGCAGTTGCGCATGAAACCATCGGTCACGCCAGCCAGCGACATCGTCTTCATCCTTAACGCTTTTGCTCCATTGCGCTGCAAGATCAAAGCCCCATTGCGTAAGCTGTTGCAAACGATCGGCCATATCTGAAGGTCCATCTGGCCAACCCCAAATGAAAATGGCTATCTCGGTCAGTAAGGGGCTCGCTTTTTTACTCATCATGGCACCGGCAACCTGCGCCCGAGCATTTTTACCTCCCGCAATAGCCTGGTGATGATCGGACATCTTCAGAAAGAGCTCGCCCTGTAAAATTACATCTTCGAGCTCACTTTCAATAGACAGCGGAATGGCAGGAATCATCGCCGCTTTAGCCAACCACTCTTCACCGCGTAATCCATCTCCACGACTGATAAGCGAAACCAATTTGCCATGCCGATAGACTAAAGATACCGCTACACCATCGACTTTAGGCTGGACCCAAAGATCGTCGCGGTTTTGCATCCAGTATCCGACTGCCAGCTTGTCACGTAGTTTTTTGAGGCCAGTATGGGCGACAGGATGAAAGGTTGAACCACCAGAAGGTAATTGCGACTGATAGTCAGCCGCAGAAGATTCAAAACAGTGCTGCCATTGCGATAAGCGCTGTAGCAAACTGTCGTAATCATTATCAGTCACTGGACTCACACCTTCTCGGTAATAGGCATCATCCCACTTCTGTAATTGCTGTTGAAGTTGACTCATTTCATTGTGAGCGCGAGCAGGCGTCCAGGCTGGACATTGTGCGGATTGCTTATCAAATTGGGCAGCAGAGAGTGAAAATGCTGTAATGATGAGCATCAAAGCCAATGTGAAAATCCGTTTCATCTTTTGTCTCCTGACGTTTTTTGTCATTCAACACTTTTACATTCACTTCAACCAGTTGGACGCTTATTCCTTGGGAGAGATTACGCAGAATTTAACTTTGCGTTACATATAGAACGCAGTGTTATGCGCGACGATACGCAAAAGTTTACCCGTCACCGCTGCGCAAACGCTGCGTGTCGACGGCAAGCTGTGTATACTCTGCAGAAAATCGACTCCGCTATTATTCAATTCAAGAAAATCATGGCTCAAGGCACGCTCTATATAGTTTCCGCCCCAAGCGGCGCAGGTAAATCCAGCCTGATTCAGGCACTTTTAAAGACACAGCCGCTGTACGATACGCAGGTGTCTGTTTCGCATACCACCCGCGGCGTACGCCCGGGCGAAACGCATGGCGAACATTATTTTTTCGTTCAAAAAGAAGCATTTGAAAAAATGATCGCCGAAGACGCTTTCCTTGAGCATGCAAAGGTTTTTGACAACTATTATGGCACTTCGCGTAAAGCGATTGAGCAAGTTCTCGCTACCGGCGTTGACGTATTTCTTGATATTGACTGGCAAGGCGCGCAGCAAATTCGTGCCAAAATGCCCAGCGCACGCAGCATCTTCGTTTTACCGCCGTCGAAAGACGAACTGGATCGCCGCTTGCGGGGCCGTGGCCAAGACAGCGAAGAGGTGATTACACGTCGCATGGCGCAGGCAGTGGCCGAAATGAGCCATTACGCCGAGTACGATTATTTAATTGTGAATGATGATTTTGATCTGGCGCTTTCCGATCTTAAAACCATTATTCGCGCAGAGCGTTTACGTATGGCACGCCAGAAGGCGCGTCATGATGCTTTAATCAGCAAATTATTGGCAGTCTGAATACAGTTTCAGTATGATGCCCAGTCATTTCTTCATCTGTGGAGTAGCACACCTATGGCACGCGTAACCGTTCAGGACGCAGTAGAAAAAGTTGGTAATCGTTTTGACCTGGTGTTGGTCGCTGCACGTCGTGCACGTCAGATGCAGGTAGGCGGCAAAGATCCGCTGGTTCCAGAAGAGAACGATAAGCCTACCGTTATCGCATTGCGCGAAATCGAAGAAGGTTTGGTCACCAATCAGATTTTAGATGTGCGTGATCGTCAGGAGCAGCAAGAGCAGGAAGCCGCTGAATTACAAGCTGTTACCGCTATCGCTGAAGGTCGTCGTTAACAGCAACCTGCAGGTCAACCTTGTATCTGTTTGAAAGCCTCAATCAACTGATTGAAAAATACTTGCCAGAGGAGCATATCAAGCGCCTCCAGCAAGCTTACCTTGTTGCACGTGATGCTCACGAGGGACAGACTCGCTCCAGCGGCGAGCCTTACATCACCCATCCTGTCGCCGTAGCCTGTATTTTGGCAGAAATGAAGCTCGACCATGAAACACTCATGGCCGCGCTACTGCATGATGTCATTGAAGACACGCCTGCGACTTATCAGGATATGGAACAGCTGTTCGGCAAAAGTGTTGCTGAGCTGGTGGAAGGCGTTTCAAAGCTGGATAAGCTGAAGTTCCGCGACAAAAAAGAGGCGCAGGCAGAGAACTTCCGCAAGATGATAATGGCGATGGTGCAAGACATCCGCGTCATTCTCATCAAGCTGGCTGACCGCACCCACAACATGCGCACGCTGGGCGCTTTGCGTCCGGATAAACGTCGCCGCATCGCGTTGGAAACGTTAGAGATCTACAGCCCGCTGGCCCACCGCTTAGGTATTCATCACCTTAAAACTGAACTGGAAGAGCTGGGCTTTGAAGCCTTGTATCCTAATCGTTATCGGGTGATTAAAGAGGTGGTAAAAGCGGCGCGCGGTAACCGTAAAGAGATGATCCAGAAGATTCTTTCTGAGATTGATGGCCGACTGCAAGAAGCCGGTATTCCCTGCCGCGTCAGCGGTCGAGAAAAGCATCTCTACTCGATCTACCGCAAAATGACGCTGAAAGAGCAGCGTTTTCACTCGATCATGGATATCTATGCCTTTCGCGTCATCGTGAAAGATTTGGATACCTGTTATCGCGTACTCGGTCAGATGCACAGCTTATATAAGCCGCGTCCTGGTCGCGTCAAAGATTACATCGCCATCCCCAAGGCCAACGGCTATCAATCACTGCATACCTCCATGATCGGCCCGCACGGCGTTCCGGTTGAAGTTCAGATTCGTACTGAAGATATGGATCAGATGGCAGAAATGGGGGTCGCCGCGCACTGGGCTTACAAACAGGCGGGTGAAAGTGGCACCACTGCGCAAATTCGCGCTCAGCGTTGGCTGCAAAGCTTGCTGGAGTTGCAACAAAGCGCGGGCAGTTCCTTTGAATTTATCGAAAGCGTGAAATCCGATCTCTTTCCAGATGAGATCTATGTGTTTACGCCTGAAGGTCGCATTGTCGAATTACCGACCGACTCAACACCTGTGGATTTTGCCTATGCGGTGCATACCGATATCGGTCATGCCTGTGTTGGCGCACGCGTTGATCGCCAGCCTTATCCGCTGTCGCAACCGCTGACTAGCGGTCAAACCGTCGAAATTATTACCGCACCAGGCGCTCGCCCGAACGCTGCCTGGCTTAATTTTGTCGTTAGCTCGAAAGCGCGCGCCAAGATTCGCCAGTTGCTGAAGAACCTCAAACGTGAAGACTCCGTTAATCTGGGCCGTCGCTTGCTTAGTCACGCGCTAGGCGGTAGCCGCAAGCTGGCAGAAGTGCCGCCTGCGAGCATCAAGCAAGAGCTTGACCGAATGAAGCTGACGTCGCTTGATGATCTACTGGCAGAAATTGGCCTCGGCAATGCAATGAGCGTAGTGGTGGCAAAAAACCTGACGCAAACGGGTTCTACGCAATCGGGAAGCAGTAAGCGTGGCAAGTTGCCGATCAAAGGCGCCGATGGCGTGTTGATCACCTTTGCAAAATGCTGCCGACCGATTCCAGGCGATCCGATTGTCGCTCACGTAAGTCCAGGTAAAGGCTTGGTCGTACACCATGAATCGTGTCGAAACATTCGCGGTTATCAGAAAGAACCAGAAAAATTCATGCCGGTGGAGTGGGACAAAGTCACCGAACAAGAATTTGTAGCCGAGATTAAAGTCGACATGTTCAATCATCAGGGTGCGCTGGCAAATTTGACGGCAGCGATTAATACCGCCGGTTCTAATATTCAGAGCTTGAACACGGAAGAGCGCGATGGCCGCGTTTACAGCGCCTTTATCCGCCTGACCGCGCGCGATCGCGTCCATCTGGCCAATATCATGCGTAAAATCCGCGTGATGCCAGACGTGATCAAAGTTCATCGTAATCGTAATTAGTCCATGAACGATCAAAGATTTGCGCGTATTCAAGAGATGCTGGCCTTGCGCCAGCACGATCTTACCGTCTGCATGGAACAGGTGCACAAGCCGCATAACGTCTCTGCGGTGATTCGTACCGCTGATGCCGTCGGAATTCATGAAGTCCACGCCGTTTGGCCAAGTCAACGTATGCGAACTCAAGTTTCCGCTTCGGCAGGCAGTAATAGCTGGGTCAAAGTGGTCACACATCGCAACATTCGCGAAGCGGTAAAGCACCTGAAAGACCAAAAAATGCAGGTCCTTGCGACGCATCTTTCTGACAGCGCCGTAGACTTTCGTGAAATTGATTACACCAAACCCACCTGTATTCTGATGGGTCAGGAAAAAACCGGCATCACCGAAGAAGCGCTCGCGCTGGCCGATCAGGACATTATCATTCCTATGGTTGGCATGGTGCAGTCATTGAACGTTTCGGTTGCCTCCGCACTGATCCTTTATGAAGCACAGCGTCAACGTCAAAACGCTGGCCTTTATCAACGCGACTACAGCTTGCTGGATGAAGCAGAGCAGCAACGTTTGCTGTTTGAAGGCGGTTATCCGGTGCTGGCCCGCGTGGCTAATCAAAAAGGCTTGCCCTATCCGCACATCAATACGCAAGGCGAAGTGGAAGCCGATGCTGATTGGTGGGCCACCATGCAAGCCAAAGGTAAAAAATGAAAGGCCGCCTGCTGGATGCCATCCCGCTCAGTACCCTGACCGGCGTCGGCGCCAGTCAGGCAGCGAAACTTGCCAAAATTGACCTGCACACCATTCAAGACTTACTGCTGCATCTGCCGCTACGCTACGAAGACCGCACCCAACTTTACGCCATTGATGATTTGCTGCCCGGCATTTGGGCCACGGTAGAAGGCGAAGTGTTGCATTCTGAAATCACTTTTGGTCGTCGCCGTATGATGGTGTGCCAAATCAGTGATGGCAGCGGCGTGCTGACGTTGAGGTTCTTCAACTTTAACGCTGGGATGAAAAATGGCCTTGCGCCAGGCCGTCGCGTTACTGCATACGGCGAAATCAAACGCGGCCAGCGTGGCGCTGAAATCATCCATCCTGAATACCGTATTCAGGGCGAACACAGCAATGTAGCGCTGGAAGAGACGCTAACGCCGGTTTATCCCACCACGGAAGGCATTCGCCAGGCGACTCTACGTAACCTGACCGATCAAGCGCTGACACTGCTGGAAAGCTGCCCAATTGCTGAGCTACTTCCGCAAGAATTAAGCGGCGGACTGATAAGCCTGCCGGATGCACTGCGCACATTGCACCGTCCACCACCCGATTTAAAATTAAGCGAACTGGAGAGCGGGCGTCATCCGGCTCAACGTCGACTGATCCTTGAAGAGCTTTTAGCACACAATCTCAGCATGTTGGCCGTTCGCGCTGGCGCACAGCGCTATTACGCTTTACCGATGCCGGCACGTCATAACCTCAGCGAGCAATTGCTGGCAGCGCTGCCTTTCTCGCCGACCAACGCGCAAAAAAGGGTAGTGCAAGAGATTGAAAAAGATTTAGCCAACGATTTCCCGATGATGCGTTTAGTACAAGGTGATGTCGGTTCTGGTAAAACGCTGGTGGCGGCATTGTCTGCACTAAACGTTATTGCGCATGGCAAACAGGTTGCACTCATGGCGCCGACTGAACTGCTGGCTGAGCAGCACGCGGCCAATTTCCGGCAGTGGTTTGCGCCGCTGGGTATTGAGGTGGGTTGGTTAGCCGGAAAACAAAAAGGCAAAGCACGCCAGGCACAGCAAGATGCTATCGCTAATGGCGATGTCGCAATGGTGGTTGGCACGCATGCATTGTTTCAGGAACAGGTACAGTTCAACGGCCTGGCCTTGGTGATTATTGATGAGCAACATCGCTTTGGTGTACATCAACGCCTGGCGCTCTGGGAAAAAGGCGAAGAGCAAGGTTTCCATCCGCATCAGTTAATCATGACTGCCACGCCCATTCCCCGCACTCTCGCGATGACCGCGTATGCCGATCTTGATACGTCGACCATCGATGAACTGCCGCCAGGCCGCACGCCAGTCACCACAGTCGCTATCCCCGATAGTCGCCGTGATGAAATCATGACGCGCGTTGAGCATGCTTGCCGAGAAGGCCGTCAGGCATATTGGGTTTGTACGCTAATTGAAGAGTCAGAGTTGCTGGAAGCGCAAGCGGCGGAAGCGAGTTGGGAAGCCTTAAAAAATGCATTGCCTGATTTGAATATTGGGCTGGTTCATGGCCGCATGAAACCGGCAGAGAAGCAGGCAGTTATGCAGGCCTTCAAGGCTAATGAGCTGCAATTACTGGTAGCCACCACCGTTATTGAAGTTGGCGTTGACGTGCCTAATGCCAGTCTGATGATTATCGAAAACCCTGAGCGCCTGGGTTTGGCGCAGCTTCATCAGCTGCGCGGGCGCGTTGGGCGAGGTGCAGTCGCGTCACATTGCGTATTGCTCTATAAAGCGCCACTCAGCAAAACCGCGCAGAAGCGGTTGCAGGTGCTGCGCGACAGCAATGATGGCTTTGTCATCGCGCAGTTCGATTTAGAAATTCGTGGGCCTGGCGAGTTATTAGGAACACGCCAAACCGGCAATGCTGAATTCAAAGTTGCGGACCTTTTGCGCGACCAGGCGATGGTACCAGAAGTGCAGCGCGTCGCACGCCACATCCACCAGCACTATCCCGAACAGGCCAGCGCCTTGATTGAACGCTGGCTACCGGAAAATGTCCGTTATACCAACGTCTAATCGGCGTTTTTTATCACCACTGGGCAAACGATTGCTTTTGTCTCGCGGATGATTACAATCGCCACACTATTTTTCTGGGAACAGCAAAAGATGTCCAGCAATCCGCAGCAAAGCCAACCTTCCGTCAGTCAAAGTGAACTCATTTACCGTCTTGAAGATCGTCCGCCGCTGCCGCAAACCCTGTTTGCCGCCTGTCAGCATCTGCTGGCCATGTTTGTTGCGGTAATTACACCTGCACTGCTGATTTGCCAGGCGCTCGGCCTGCCCGCACATGATACGCAGCACATCATTAGCATGTCGCTTTTTGCCTCGGGCGTAGCTTCAATCCTGCAGATAAAGACCTGGGGCCCCGTGGGCTCTGGTCTGTTATCGATTCAGGGCACCAGTTTCAACTTTGTGACGCCGCTGATTATGGGTGGAATGGCGCTTAAAAACGGCGGGGCCGATGTGCCAACTATGATGGCAGCGCTGTTCGGCACGTTAATGGTAGCATCTTGTACTGAAATGGTGCTGTCGCGCGTATTGCATCTGGCGCGTCGCATTATTACACCGCTGGTCTCTGGCATTGTCGTGATGATTATCGGTCTTTCGCTGATTCAGGTGGGTTTGACCTCCATTGGCGGCGGCTTTGCGGCGATGAACGATCACAGTTTTGGCGCACCGAAAAACTTGTTGCTGGCAGGCGCTGTGCTGTTAGTGATTATCCTGCTTAATCGTCAGAAAAATGCTTATCTACGCGTTGCTTCGTTGGTGATTGCTATGGCAGTGGGTTATTTGCTTGCCTGGTCGTTGGATATGCTGCCACAAACCTCTGCTTCCAGCGATCAGCCGCTGGTTGCCATCCCGATGCCACTTTATTACGGCCTGGGCTTTGACTGGAACCTGCTGATTCCGCTGATGTTGGTTTTTATGGTGACATCACTGGAGACGATTGGCGATATTACTGCGACATCTGACGTTTCTGAACAACCGGTAAGCGGCCCGCTTTATATGAAGCGTCTTAAAGGCGGCGTGCTGGCAAATGGTTTGAATTCTTTTGTTTCGGCACTCTTCAACACATTCCCGAACTCCTGCTTTGGTCAAAACAACGGTGTGATTCAGTTAACCGGTGTTGCCAGCCGTTACGTAGGATTTGTCGTCGCCCTGATGCTGATCGTCCTTGGCCTGTTTCCAGCAGTGAGCGGTTTTGTGCAGCATATTCCAGAACCTGTACTGGGCGGAGCGACGATCGTCATGTTTGGGACTATCGCGGCGTCTGGTGTGCGCATTGTTTCGCGCGAACCGCTGAATCGTCGTGCCATCATGATTATTGCGCTGTCGCTGGCTGTTGGCTTGGGTGTTTCTCAGCAGCCGCTGATCCTGCAATTTGCGCCTGACTGGTTGAAAACGCTGCTTTCTTCTGGCATCGCGGCAGGCGGCATCACCGCTATCGTCTTAAACCTGATCTTCCCTCAAGAAAAGTAATTCTTTAGGCAGGCTTCGGCCTGCCTGCTATTTATTCGGATTTACATCCAGGCGGTTGAGCTGTAACGGTATTTCAGGCATAACAACCTCTGACCGGATTTAACTCGGGATGGATGCAATGAAATTTTTAGGAAAGTTTTTTCTCACCTTAGTGCTGCTGCTGCTGCTCGGCCTGGTCTTTATTTATGTCATGCTGCAAACGCAATGGGGTGCAGGTTGGTTTAGCCGTTGGGTGAGTGACAAAACTGACTGGCATCTCTCCCTGAGTAAGATAGAGCACAATTTCTCTGCCCCTTCTCATATCACACTCGATAATTTCAGTTTTGGTCATGATGGCCAGCCTGCGGTATTGGTCGCAAAACGTGTTGATTTGGGTTTAGCGTTAGTACAGTTCAGCGATCCGCTGCATTTCAGCAGCATTGAATTACGTGACGGCGAAATTAATCTGGCAAACCTGACGCCAACCAGCGCACTGCCGGTTCAGGCTAATCGCCTGCAGTTGAACAATATGCGTGTTGATAGCCCGAATAACGCATTGCCTCTGTTCGCTCAGCAGGTTAACGGCGGCATAGTGCCGTGGAAACCGACCGCCAGCGATATGCTTGGCCGCGATGCGCAGTTCCAAATGAGTGCAGGCACAATGTCGTTAAACGGTGTACCCGGCGACAACGTTCTGATTCAGGGTAGCGTAACGCAAGGACGTATGCTGTTCAGCAATATTGGCGCTGATTTGGCCCGCGGCTCCATGACGGGTAACGGTGAACGCGATGCGCAAGGCAACTGGAAGATTAATCAGCTCCGCCTGAATGATATTCGTCTGCAAACCGCCAGCAATCTGGGTGATTTTTTGCGCCCGTTCCAAAACGTACCGTCAATTTCGATTACTCGTCTGGATATGACCGATGCGCGTCTACAAGGCCCGGATTGGGCAGTTACCGATCTCGATCTGACGCTGAAAAACCTTAACTGGCAAGGCAACGACTGGCAGAGTCAGGATGGTTCGCTGGCGATGAATGCGGGTAACTTTATCAATGGTCGTTTTGAGTTGAATGATCCCATTGTCAACGTCGATTTTTCGCCGCAAGGCATTACGCTCAACCAGTTTAGTTCTCGCTGGGCCAACGGAGTGATACGTGCTGACGGCAATTGGTCACGCAGTGATAAACGCCTCACGCTGGATAATTTGGCTGTGGCCGGATTGGAATATACCTTGCCGGAAAATTGGCGAATGCGCTGGCAGACTGCATTACCGGACTGGCTAGACTCTGTTTTAGTGACGCGTTTTACCTCTAATCGCAACCTGATCATCGATATTAATCCGGCCTTCCCCTTCCAGATGACTTCATTGGACGGTAATGGAGAAAATGTGCTGCTGGCGCGTCAACATCAATGGGGATTCTGGTCTGGTAAGGTGAACCTGAATGCCGCTGAAGCCACGTTTAACCGCACCGATTTACGTCATCCTTCCATTGCTTTAACAGCTAACGATCAGCAGATTCAAGTGACAGAAATGAGCGCCTTTAATAATAAGGGATTGCTAGAAGGCACCGCTGGCGTAGGACAGCAAGCAGATCGTCCTTTAACGCTTAATCTCACCGGACGCGCAGTTCCGGTAAACGTTTTACAGAACTGGGGATGGCCTGCGCTTTCACTAACCGGGGACAGCAATTTGCAGTTGCATCTCAACGCGGCATTAAAGGCTAATGAACCTTTACGCCCTACCGTAAACGGTAATCTTTCGGTGACAACCGATAACCAGCAATTGCAGCAGAGCATGCAGGCTGGTCAGGTAAAATAACAAAGGGCCGAAATTCGGCCCTTTGAATTAGTTGATTCGGGCGCCTGAACCGCCCTCTTCCAGCGGCCCGTCAGGATCGGCGGGCAGCACAATGTAGACGCCTTCAAATACCGCGCCACACTCATCATCACCAAATAATTCTACCTCCAGCTGCACGCGCGCTTTACGTCCACGAGCCAGACGATCGAGATCGCCACTTAATGAGCCGAGATCGGCGATAGCGCCGGGGCGTCCACTAATAGGCCGACTGTAGCGTATATGTGCATCCGCGAGGATAATCGTGCCGCCCAAATGGCGCTCACGGAGCAGCAGCCAGATTAAACCCCAGCCGGTCAGCGTTGCCAGCGAGAATAAACTGCCCGCAAATAAAGTATGGTGTGGGTTCTGATTACCGGTTTCCGGCATGGTCGTGATGAACTTCTGTCCGGTGTATTGCAGAATACGAACGCCCATCTTCTCGCTAAGCGGGATATTCTCGTACCACGCCTGCTGGAGCTGGCCGCACCAATCGGCGCGATGCAGGATATCATCCAGCGTGACCACCGGTTTGATCATCAAAAAGTGACGTACCGGCGTGGTTTGCGGCGCAGTAATTTCGCCTTGATTGACATACCCCAGCTTGGCAAAAAACGCCACGGCATCTTCACGGGCGCTACAGGTAACACGCTTTACACCTTCCTGGCGGGCAACCGATTCCAGCGTCATCGCTACCAGCGTACCTAAGCCTTTGCCTTGTACCGAGGGATGAACGGCCAGAAAGCGAATAGCGGCTTCGTTATCAGCATTGATATACAGCCTGCCGATGGCAACGGGATTGCCCTGCTCGTCTACTACCATTTGATGATGCGCTAACGCATCCCATGCATCTCGTTCCGAACCCTGCGGCTGACGCAGCGGTTTTCGCAACATTTCCCAGCGGAACTGATAATAAATATCCAGCTCCTCCGCCGTCTGTGGCACGCGAAGATGATACATAAAGTGATTCTCTCGTTCGGAGCTTGCGTGGCTGTTCCCTTGCCGCTCGGCTAACGACCTCACACCTGCAACCAAAACGTTACAGGACCATCATTCACCAGCGCGACTTGCATATCAGCAGCAAAGCGGCCATTTGCTGTAATGACTTCCTGCTTGCGACAGCAGTCGCTGAAATAGTGATAAAGGCGTTCCGCTTCTACAGGCTCCGCACTACCTGAAAACGACGGTCGCATGCCTTTTTGTGTATCAGCCGCTAGCGTGAACTGCGAGACTACCAGCACGCTGCCGCCCGCTTGCTTAACGCTCAGGTTCATTTTGCCCTGCTCGTCGCTGAAAATGCGATAGCCCAATACACGTTCTGCGAGACGCTCCGCATGCTTCTCTTCATCCCCTTTTTCCACGCCCAGAAGAATCAATAGACCTGCGCCAATTTCCCCTATCACGCTGTGATCGACGCTGACGCTGGCGTGTTGCACGCGTTGAATCAATGCAATCATGGTTCCTCTCGTTTTAATTCTCTTTCTTGTTGTTTTAACTGGCGATAGTCATCCAACGTGGCGGTGATTTCAGCACCTAATAAGACAATGCACCACGTCCAGTAAACCCACAAAAACAGGATAGGGATGACGGCTAGCACGCCATAAATTAACTGGTATGAAGGGAACATCGTAACATACAGCGCAAAGCCCTTTTTACCCAACTCAAAAAGCGCACCGGCAATTAAGGCACCAATTAGCGCATCGCGTGGCGGCACACGTTTGGTTGGAACAATGCTGTATAACAACCAAAAAGCGAGCCACGACAGCAGCAGGGGAAAGATACGCAGCATCTGATCAATCAAACTGGTCACGCCTGTGGCATTTATCCATCGTAGCGACAACAAATACGAGCTGATCGCCAGGCTGGCCCCGGCCAACAGCGGCCCCAGCGTTAAAATCATCCAATATACGGCGAATGAGTAAACCAGCGGGCGCTTTTTATCACTGCGCCAGATGTCATTGAGCGCGGCATCAACCGTATGCATCAGTAGCAGTGCGGTAACAATTAACCCCACCGCACCTACCGCCGTCATGCGATTCACGTTAGCCACAAATTGTTCAAGATAACGTTGCAGCGTGTTGCCTGCGGCAGGCATAAAGTTGTTGAAGATAAAGCTTTTCAGCTGCACGCTGACGTCAGAGAACACCGGAAAGGCAGCAAATAAAGCAAAGACCACGGCAATCAGCGGTACCAGAGCCAACAACGAGACGTAAGCCAGATTACCTGCCTGTGTTGTCATGTTGTCATCGTTAATGCGTTTCCACAGCAGTTTGAGCCACAACCAGAAGGCATGTAGCTTAGGACGGTATCTTCGCAACATCATGGTTTAGTGCTGGCTCGCAAACCAGTTGGGCACAGTTTTATTGTCAGTGACTAATACGCTTTCAATGCCTAACGCACGTGCCGCTTCAATATTTTGCTCGTTGTCATCAAAGAACACCGCGTGATCGGCGCTAACACCTTCAGCATTCAATACATGCTGATAGATGCGTGCTTCTGGCTTGCGCATGCCCAGATCCTGCGACTGGTAAAGTTTGTCTGCTGCTTGTTGAACTTCAGGATATTGCGTTGGCCAGAAGGCATAATGCAGCTTATTGGTATTAGACAAAATCACCACGCGATGGCCTTCGGCTCGCAGTTTATGCATCAACGCCAAGGTATCAGAACGTACGCCGACAAAGACTGCCTGCCAGCCTGCCGTAAACTGCTCATAGCTCAAGGCAATGTCCAGTTTTTCACACAGTGCAGCCGCAAATGTTTCATCGCTGATTTCGCCGCGTTCGTGTTGTTCAAACTCCTCATCCATATGGAAATGGCTTTGCAAAGATGCCAGCGGTACTCGACTCAGATCGCTCCAGACGCCTAATACGCGGTTGAAGTCGATATCGATGATCACATTACCTAAATCAAATATGTACAGCATGGTGCCTCCTTCTATTCCCTGGATTATTCACTCTAGCGGCAAAAGCCGAGGCTGAACAGGCAACAGCGAAGAGAAAGCTACGAAGTGGAAGCTGCCGCAAGAAAGCGACAGGCTGGTGCTACGCGGGCGGGGTCATTTAGCCGGAGAAGTTAAAATCACACCAAAATCAGAATATGGCAGGCAAAAAAAAACCCCGCATTGCGGGGCTCATTATTAAACGACTGTAACAGACAGATTAAACGTCTTTGCTACCGCGTGAAGCACGCTTACGGTCGTTCTCAGTCAGGTGACGTTTACGGATACGTACTGACTGCGGCGTCACTTCTACCAGTTCGTCATCATCGATGAACTCGATCGCCTGCTCAAGAGTCATTTTGATTGGCGGAACCAGAGTTGTCGCTTCGTCAGTACCAGAAGCACGCATGTTGGTCAGCTTCTTACCGGTCAGACAGTTAACAGTCAGGTCGTTAGAACGGCTGTGAATACCGATGATCTGGCCTTCATATACTTCTGCACCGTGACCCAAGAACAATTTGCCGCGATCCTGCAGGCTGAACAATGCAAACGCAACTGCTTTGCCTTGGCCGTTAGAGATCAGCACGCCGTTCTGGCGCTGGCCCACTTCGCCCTGACGAATATCGTCATAATGGCTGAAGGTGGAGTACAGCAGGCCGGTACCGGAAGTCATGGTCATGAATTCGTTACGGAAGCCAATCAAGCCACGGCTTGGGATCACGTAGTCGAGACGTACGCGGCCTTTACCATCCGGATCCATGTTTTTCAGATCGCCTTTACGCTCACCCATGGCTTGCATTACTGAGCCTTGGTTATTCTCTTCGATATCCAACGTAACGTTTTCGAATGGCTCTTGTTTGCGGCCATCGATTTCACGGAAGATAACTTTCGGACGGGATACCGCCAGTTCGAAACCTTCACGACGCATGTTTTCAATCAATACAGAAAGGTGAAGTTCACCACGACCTGATACGCGGAACGCATCAGCATCTTCGGTTTCTTCAACACGCAGCGCAACGTTGTGAACCAGTTCTTTGTTCAGACGCTCAAGGATCTGACGTGAAGTCACGTACTTACCTTCTTTACCGCAGAACGGTGAGGTGTTGACGTTAAAGAACATGGTTACGGTTGGCTCATCAACGCTCAGGGCTGGCAACGCTTCAACATTTTGCGTGTCGCAAATAGTGTCAGAGATGTTCAGCTCGCCCAGACCGGTGATCGCGATGATGTCGCCCGCTTCTGCCATATCAGTATCGATACGTTCCAGACCCAAGTGGCCCAGCACTTTACCGACTTTACCGTTACGGGTTTTGCCTTCGCTATCAATGATAGTCACTTGCTGGTTCGGCTTAACTTTACCGCGCTTGATGCGGCCGATGCCGATAACGCCCAGATAGTTGTTGTAGTCCAACTGCGAAATCTGCATCTGCAGTGGCGCGTCAGCTTCAACCTGTGGCGGAGAAACGTGGTCAACAATTGCCTGATACAGCGGGGTCATGTCGTCCGCCATGTCAGTGTGTTCCAGACCCGCGATACCATTCAGCGCAGAAGCGTAAATGATAGGGAAGTCGAGCTGTTCGTCGGTCGCATCAAGGTTAACGAACAGGTCAAATACCTGATCAACAACCCAATCTGGACGTGCGCCAGGACGGTCAATTTTGTTGATAACCACAATCGGCTTCAGACCATGCGCGAACGCTTTTTTGGTCACGAAGCGGGTTTGCGGCATAGGGCCATCCATCGCATCTACAACCAGCAGCACCGAATCCACCATGGACATGACGCGCTCAACTTCACCACCGAAGTCGGCGTGTCCTGGGGTATCAACGATGTTGATACGGTAGTCATTCCACTTAATGGCGGTGTTTTTTGCGAGGATGGTAATCCCACGCTCTTTCTCCAGGTCATTGGAGTCCATCACGCGCTCAGTAGCTTCGGTACGGGCATCGAAGGTACCGGATTGTTGCAGCAGTTTGTCAACCAGGGTGGTCTTTCCATGGTCAACGTGCGCGATGATGGCGATGTTACGCAAATTTTCGATCACAGCTTTGCCTCAGGCATTTATAGAAATAGAAATAGCGCGCTATTGTACACGGATTAAGCGGAAGACTGAACATGATCACACTTTTCACTGAAAGTTTATTGCATTGGGGGAAATTCGCACTGTTCTCGGTGCAGAAAATGCACTAAGTTGGCGTGACGCACCAAATTGGTGCTGATATTTGCGTGAAAAGCACAAACTTGGTGCAAGACATCCATACTGGTGCAGCGCAAGAGAGATAAGAGAGCGCATTATAGCGCTATTTAGCACGATGACAGAAAGTTGGCACAGAATTCGCTTTATATTAATCAAGCGAAAACGACAGTTAGACAACGGTTGAAGAGCTTGCCGAGATTCAGTTGGTTAGGAATGGTTGTAATAAGAGACGCATTCCAGGCAACGAAGTTCTCTCACCATGTAGACAATGACCATTTCCAGGAGAGTTGAGTATGTCCGCTGAACACGTTCTCTCGATGATGAACGAGAATGAAGTTAAGTTTGTTGACCTGCGTTTTACCGATACTAAAGGTAAAGAACAGCACGTTACTATCCCTGCTCACCAGGTTAACGCTGACTTCTTCGAAGAAGGCAAAATGTTCGATGGCTCCTCCATCGGTGGCTGGAAAGGCATTAACGAATCAGACATGGTGCTGATGCCTGACGCAACCACGGCGGTAATGGATCCGTTCTTCGAAGATTCTACGCTGATCATCCGTTGCGACATTCTCGAGCCAGGCACCATGCAGGGCTACGATCGTGATCCACGTTCAATCGCAAAGCGCGCTGAAGATTTCCTGCGCTCTTCTGGCATCGCGGACACCGTGCTGTTCGGGCCAGAACCAGAATTCTTCCTGTTTGATGACATCCGTTTCGGTTCTTCTACTTCCGGCTCACACGTTGCTATCGACGATATCGAAGCAGCCTGGAACACCGGTAAAGAGTACGAAGGCGGCAACAAAGGTCACCGTCCAGGTCTGAAAGGCGGCTACTTCCCCGTTCCACCTGTTGACTCAGCTCAGGACATCCGTTCTGCCATGTGTCTGACCATGGAACAAATGGGTCTGGTAGTAGAAGCGCATCACCACGAAGTGGCTACTGCTGGTCAGAACGAAGTGGCAACCCGCTTCAACACCATGACCAAAAAAGCTGACGAAATTCAGATCTACAAATATGTTGTGCACAACGTTGCACATGCATACGGTAAAACTGCGACCTTCATGCCGAAGCCAATGTTTGGCGACAACGGTTCTGGTATGCACTGCCATATGTCACTGTCTAAAGGTGGCGAGAACCTGTTCTCTGGCGACAAGTACGGCGGCCTGTCTGAAATGGCGCTGTTCTACATCGGCGGTATTATCAAGCATGCTAAAGCAATCAACGCCTTAGCTAACCCGACTACCAACTCTTACAAGCGTTTGGTCCCGGGTTACGAAGCACCGGTTATGCTGGCTTACTCCGCGCGTAACCGTTCTGCATCAATCCGTATCCCAGTTGTTGCTAGCCCGAAAGCACGTCGTATTGAAGCGCGCTTCCCGGATCCAGCGGCAAACCCATACCTGGCGTTTACTGCTCTGCTGATGGCTGGCCTTGACGGCATCATCAACAAGATCCATCCTGGCGACGCGATGGACAAAAACCTGTATGACCTGCCGCCGGAAGAAGAAGCTGAGATTCCAAAAGTGGCTGGCTCACTGGAAGAAGCGCTGAACGCACTGAACGAAGACCGCGAGTTCCTGACCCGTGGCGGCGTGTTCACTGACGAAACCATCGATGCCTACATCACCCTGCGTAAAGCTGAAGACGACCGCGTTCGCATGACTCCGCACCCGGTAGAGTTCGAGCTTTACTACAGCGTTTAATCAATTTTAGGTTTTATGTTGCCGTGGAAATTTTTAGCCCATCTTCGGATGGGCTTTTTTCTCCGCGAATCCATCGTTCATTCGCCTGAAATTCGGCTTAAATACTACAATGCACTCACTTAGTGCAAAGGAACGCTGTATGGCAACTGGCTCTCTGCCCGATGCAGGGCAGATTCTCAATTCATTAATCAACAGTATTTTGTTGGTGGATAACGATTTGGTTATTCATTACGCCAACCCGGCGGCGCAGCAATTACTGGCGCAAAGCTCACGTAAATTGTTCGGCACGCCGTTACCTGAATTAACCGGCTACTTTTCGCTGAATGTTGAGGTGATGCGTGAAAGTCTTGAGGCTGGCCAGGGATTTACCGACAGTGAAGTGACGCTGGTTGTGGATGGCCGCGCGCACATTATGTCACTGACGGCGCAACGCTTGCCTGATGGTTTTATCCTGATGGAAATGGCGCCGATGGATAACCAACGTCGTCTTAGTCAGGAACAGTTACAGCACGCCCAGCAGGTTGCAGCGCGCGATTTGGTTCGTGGTCTGGCACATGAAATTAAAAATCCGCTGGGAGGGTTACGCGGTGCTGCGCAATTGTTATCACGTGCGCTGCCCGATCCGTCGCTGAACGAATACACCAAAGTTATTATTGAGCAGGCGGACCGGTTGCGAAACCTGGTGGATCGCCTGTTAGGGCCGCAGCAGCCTGGCATGCACATCACTCAAAGTATTCATCAAGTCGCTGAGCGCGTGGTGAATTTGGTGTCGATGGAGCTGCCTGACAACGTCTCGCTGGTGCGCGATTATGACCCCAGCTTGCCGGAATTGCCGCATGACCCGGATCAAATTGAGCAGGTTCTGCTGAACGTAGTACGCAACGCCCTTCAGGCGTTGGGTGAAGAAGGCGGCACAATCATTATTCGTACCCGCACGGCGTTTCAGTTAACGCTGCATGGCACGCGATATCGCCTGGTGGCGCGCATCGATATAGAGGATGACGGCCCGGGTATTCCAGCTCAACTGCAAGATACGCTGTTCTATCCGATGGTCAGCGGGCGTGAAGGCGGCACCGGTTTAGGCCTTTCAATCGCACGCAGCTTGATCGATCAGCATTCAGGAAAAATAGAATTTAACAGTTGGCCTGGTCACACCGAATTCTCGGTTTACTTGCCTATTCGCCAGTGAGGTTTCTATGCAACGAGGGATAGTCTGGATCGTCGATGACGATAGCTCCATCCGCTGGGTGCTTGAACGCGCGCTCACTGGAGCCGGTTTAAACTGCGCCACTTTTGACAGCGCAAGCGAGGTGCTAGATGCACTTTCGACCAAAACCCCAGATGTTTTATTGTCAGATATTCGCATGCCGGGTATGGATGGGCTGGCGCTGCTAAAACAGATTAAACAGCGTCATCCGATGTTGCCCGTGATTATCATGACGGCGCATTCTGATTTAGATGCTGCGGTCAGTGCTTACCAGCAAGGTGCGTTTGATTACCTGCCGAAACCTTTCGATATTGATGAAGCGGTCGCGCTGGTTGAGCGTGCTATCAGTCATTATCAGGAACAGCAGCAGCCGCGTAATCAGCCAGTTAGCGGGCCAACAACCGATATTATCGGTGAAGCGCCTGCCATGCAGGATGTATTCCGTATCATTGGCCGCCTGTCGCGCTCGTCAATCAGCGTACTGATCAATGGTGAATCGGGTACCGGTAAAGAGTTAGTGGCGCACGCGCTGCATCGTCATAGCCCACGGGCAAAATCGCCATTTATTGCCCTGAATATGGCTGCCATTCCCAAGGATTTGATTGAATCCGAGCTGTTTGGTCATGAAAAAGGCGCCTTTACTGGAGCGAATCAGATTCGGCAGGGCCGTTTCGAGCAGGCCGACGGCGGCACACTATTTTTAGATGAAATCGGTGATATGCCTTTAGATGTGCAAACCCGCTTGCTACGCGTTTTAGCTGATGGCCAGTTTTATCGTGTTGGCGGCTATGCGCCTGTAAAGGTCGATGTTCGCATCATTGCTGCTACGCATCAGAACCTTGAGCTGCGAGTACAGGAAGGCAAGTTCCGTGAGGATTTATTCCACCGTCTGAATGTCATCCGGGTACATTTGCCACCGCTGCGCGAGCGTCGCGAGGATATTCCTCGTCTGGCGCGTTATTTCCTGCAGGTTGCTGCGCGAGAACTGGGTGTCGAAGCGAAAATTTTGCATCCTGAAACCGAGACAGCACTAACGCGCCTTCACTGGTCCGGTAACGTACGCCAGTTGGAAAATACCTGTCGCTGGCTAACGGTGATGGCGGCTGGCCAGGAAGTACTGATTCAGGATCTGCCTTCAGAGCTGTTTGAATCGAACACACCAGAAAATCCAGTGCAATCACTGCCTGATAGCTGGGCAACGTTGCTGGCACAGTGGGCCGATCGTGCTTTACGTTCCGGTCATCAAAACTTGTTGTCAGAAGCACAGCCGGAGATGGAGCGCACGCTGCTGACTACTGCGCTGCGACATACGCAGGGCCATAAGCAGGAAGCGGCACGTTTGTTGGGCTGGGGACGTAATACCTTGACTCGCAAGCTAAAAGAGCTCGGCATGGAATAAGTGTTGAGATGAACGGCTGGAGCATTGCTTGTGCTTCAGCCGTTTACTTTAGATAACGCGCGAAAATTGCTGCTGACGCGCCTTTTGGCGCAGATAAACATCAAAGCACATACAGATATTCCGAATGAGTAAACGCCCCACTCCCGTAACCTGTAGCCCTGTCGCGCTATGCTCCACCAGCCCATCCGCAATCAATGGTTTCAATAGCGTTAAATCCTCAGCGAAATAGTCGTTAAAGTGTATATTCCATTGCGCTTCTACCGATTTAAAATCCAAAGAAAAATTGCATATCAGCATTTTTATCACGTCGCGACGCAAACAGTCGTCCAGGCTCAACGTTAGACCTCGCCATAAGCCATTACCCGTGCTGCCCACGCTTTCATACCACACATTGAGCGCTTTTTGATTCTGCGCATAGCTGTCACCGATCATGCTAATTGCCGACACACCCAGCCCAAGCAAGTCGCTATCGCCCTGCGTGGTATAACCCTGGAAATTACGATGAAGCAGGCCTGCACGCTGAGCCACTGCCAGCTCATCCTGCGGCTTTGCGAAATGATCCATACCGATGAATTGATAACCCTGCTGCGTTAGCGTAGCGATGGTCTCATGAAGGATAACAAGCTTCTGCGAGGCCGAAGGCAGCTCCTCCTCTTTGATTTTGCGTTGAGCAGCAAACAGCGTAGGCATATGCGCATAGTTAAAGACGCTGAGGCGATCGGGATTGAGCTCAGTAACGCGCTTTAAAGTAAAGGCGAAGCTTTCTGGCGTTTGCAGTGGCAAACCATAAATTAAATCGATGCTGGTTGAGCTAAAGCCTTGCTGGCGGGCTCTTTCCATCAAACCAAAAATGACATTTTCATCCTGCACGCGATTAACGCGCTCCTGAACGGCTTTATTAAAATCCTGTACGCCCATACTCAGGCGATTAAAGCCCAGCGTACGCAGGTGATCGATCATATCTAATTCGATTTCACGTGGGTCAATCTCGATCGACATTTCCACGTCTGCCGCCACGTCAAAATGCTGCTTCAGCAAGGTGACCAAACGGGTAATTTGCGCTTTATTCAGGAAAGTCGGCGTGCCGCCGCCCCAGTGAAGCTGAGTCACTCGACGCTGGCGAAAAAAAGGCGAACGTTGGCGAATTTCTTGCTCTAACACATCCAAATAGCGATCGGCTTTATGCAACTGGCGCGTCACAATTTTATTGCAGCCGCAGAAATAACAGAGGCGATGACAAAACGGAATGTGGATATAGAGAGATAAAGGGCGATCGGGGTAACGCGCTACCGCTCGTTGGAAATCATCTTCTGCATAGTTTTCGCTGAACTCGAGCGCGGTGGGATACGAGGTATAGCGTGGACCGGCGTAATTGTACTTTTCAATTAACGCCTGATCCCACTCGATCTGCTGCGATGGCATACTTATTCCTTCCGGTGACGTCGTCTAAGAGAAGGTCGCGATGCAGAAGAGGAGAAAGGTGAGCGGGATGATGAAACCCGACTTATACGATGCTTCAGACGCGACAGGCGTCGTAGTTTAATCAATAACCAAAGTAGATAACATGTAAGTAACAGCGCGAAAATTGATCCAGGCCAAAACATTCGTGTTTACCTGTTAAGCCCGGCATGCGCAAACACACATGCCGGTCAAAAAGCTTAGTTGCCTTTCAGCAGACGATACATATCTTCTTCGGCTTGCTCGTCTTCGTCGTCATCCATGGCGATGCCTAACTGCTCCATCAGCTCATCGATACGATCAAGCGCTGCGTCTAACCAACCTTGATCTTCAGCGGAAAGCGTTTCACCGCCTTCAAGGCGATCAAGCAGATTATCCAAACGGGGATCGTTTTCCAGCTTCGCCAATTCTTCTTCAGGCGTTAGACGCACTTTCTCAACGGCAGGTTTGGTTGACGCCTTTTTCACTTTAGCCGGTGCGGTTTGACCTTCAGCGCCTAACGCGATCGGCTTCTTACTCCCGATACGCGGATCTTTAGCTGTAGTGCCTGAGCCGCCGTTTTTGCTGCCCTTAGTTTCGGGATTCGCACGGCTGCCTGACGCATGACCGCGATGCTTTTTATCGCGCTTGCGGTCACGTGCTTCAATGTTTATTTCTTCACGCGATTTGCGTTTGGCCTTGGCGGCAGGTTTGCCGTTCGCAGCTCGTGCAGGTTGCTTCATAGTGTTTTATCTCAGCGTTTTTATTCAGTATAGAATTGCGGCGAAATCTAGCAGAAAGCAGACAAAGAAAAAAGGCGACAGCTTAAGCTGTCGCCTTTTTTCACACCTTCATAAGAAGGAATCATGTTTTAAATCCTTTTTGGCTCGCAACATCCCGGTTATTCCCGCGCCAGCTCATCTCCTGAGCATCTCCTTTTCCTTGTCCGGTCCCAATCCTTGACCATTTCCACTCCATCGCTCTTCATCTTCATGACATTCCTGAGCGCATCATCCTGATGGGTGCTGCCATGCACTGCACAATAATGTAGACCAATTAGTAAAACCCTCAAGCCAGACTTGTCTTGAGATTCAATGAAAAACCCATGATTTTTATTTAAATTAATGAATTATAATGATTTATTTTTTTAAAAAATTAAATAAAAGAGGATATAACTGTCACTTTTAATGGCAAATCTCTTACAAAAAAGCCTAAAAGGATGCCATTGAGCACTTTCGCGCCATAACGCGTATAATCAGCGCCATTGCCCGAATACGTATTTTTGGAGTGTCATCTTGCCTGAACTAAATTATCACGTTACCCGCTTTATTCTTAGCGCCCCTGACATCCGTCATTTGCCATCTGACACTGGTATTGAAGTGGCCTTTGCTGGACGCTCTAATGCCGGTAAATCTAGCGCACTCAACACGTTAACCAATCAAAAAAGTTTGGCGCGCACCAGTAAAACGCCAGGCCGTACGCAATTAATTAACCTGTTTGAGGTGAGCGAAGGCAAACGTCTGGTCGATTTACCGGGTTATGGCTATGCCGAAGTACCAGAGCAGATGAAGCTGAAATGGCAACGTGCATTGGGCGAATATCTGCAAAAACGTCAGGCGCTGAAAGGGTTGGTGATTTTGATGGATATTCGTCACCCGCTAAAAGATCTCGATCAACAGATGATCCAATGGGCAGTTGAAAGCAATATTGAAGTACTGCTATTACTGACCAAAGCCGACAAATTGGCATCAGGCGCGCGTAAAGCACAGCTTAATGCAGTTCGTGAAGCTTCAGCAGCATTCATGGGCGATGTGCAAGTTGAGATGTTTTCGTCATTGAAGAAGATCAATGTCGATAAAGTACGCCACAAGTTAGACAGCTGGTTTAATGAATTAGAACCGGCGCGCGAAGAAGAAGATGCAGAGAGTGATTCTGAAGAATAAGTAGAAGATGATTAGCGGCCAAGGCGCCGCTTCCAGATAAAGCCCAATAAAAAACGCCCCAGTCATATAATGACTGGGGCGGCTAGAATTCAGCCAAATCCGATTACGTGAAGTAAAAGGTCTGAAAGATAGAACATCTTACCTCTGTACCCTACGCCTCGAACTTTACCTGATTTTTTCTGCGCCACAAAGGATTTTTTGTAGCTGGTTTTCATAACTTGACAGTTTTTTTACCTGGCGCGTCACAAAAATGATTCTTAGATGTAGTTTAATTACCGAAAAAATGCTTAGTCGTTAAAGAGTTAGTGAACGCATATTTTTTCAGACTCAAAGAGGCATGGCTGAACCGATTAAGTAAACAATTTACTTATAGTTCTGAGCGGGCCTGTAAAAGAGCGCCTTTACAGGCCCAAAGTCAAATTTAATGGGCCTGATCCCAGTTATCACCAACGCCGACTTCCACCAGCAACGGCACATCTAATTTCATACTGCCTTCCATTAATGTACGGATCTGCTGGCTTGCTGACTCAATTGCATCTGCGTTGACTTCAAACACCAATTCATCGTGTACCTGCATGATCATCTTCACCGCGTTGTCATCCTGCTGTTCAAGCCAGCCATCTACGGCAATCATCGCCCGCTTAATGATGTCTGCAGCTGTGCCTTGCATCGGTGCGTTAATCGCTGCACGTTCGGCAGCTTTACGGCGTATTGCGTTACTGGATGTGATGTCCGGCAACCACAGTCGACGCCCATCAAGCGTTTCGACATAGCCTTTTTCGGCGGCTAACTGTCGCGTATTTTCCATATAACGCAGCACGCCTGGATAACGTTCAAAGTATAAATCCATATACCTTTTCGCTTCTCCTGCACCGATGTTCAACTGCCGCGACAGCCCGAACGCACTCATGCCATAAATCAGACCGAAGTTAATCGCCTTTGCGCTGCGACGCTGCTCACCGCTTACCTTGCTCAGCGCAACACCAAACACCTCTGATGCCGTGGCGCGGTGAATATCCTCTCCTTGGGCAAAGGCATCTAACAGGCCTTTATCCTGGGAGAGATGCGCCATAATGCGCAGTTCTATCTGTGAGTAGTCAGCCGCAACGATACGGTTTCCCTTAGCGGCAATAAAAGCCTGACGAATACGACGTCCTTCGTCATTACGCACTGGAATGTTTTGCAGATTAGGATCGGTAGATGACAGGCGTCCGGTTGCGGTAACGGCTTGATGATAAGAGGTATGAACGCGGCCGCTCAGAGGATTTATCATCATTGGCAGTTTATCAGTATAAGTCGACTTCAATTTAGATAAACCACGATGCTCCAAAATGACTTTTGGCAGCGGATAATCTAATGCGAGTTCGGCTAACACCTCTTCACTGGTCGATGGCGCACCGCCAGGCGTTTTCTTAGTAGGCTTAATACCCTGCTTTTCAAACAGAATAACCTGAAGCTGCTTGGTGGAAGAAAGGTTAAACGGCTCACCGGCCAACTCGTGCGCTTTTAATTCAAGCTCCGCCAAACGCGTGGTAAGTTCTTTAGAATGCTGTGCCAGAATATTTTGATCGATCAACACGCCATTTCGCTCAATGCGTGAAATTACCGTCAATAAAGGCATTTCAATCTGCTCGAAGACTTTTTTCGGACCTGCTTCTTTTTCTAGCTCTGGCCACATTTTTAAATGCAACTGCAGCGTAACGTCAGCATCTTCAGCAGCATAATGCGCCGCCTGCTCTAACGCTATCTGGTTAAATGTGAGCTGATTTTTACCTTTTCCGGCAATCTCTGTGAACGTCACCGTTTTATGTTTGAGCCAGCGTGCAGAAAGGCTATCCATGTCATGCTTGCCGACCACACTGTTGAGAATATATGACTCCAGCATGGTATCGAACTTGATGCCTGCAAGCTCAATATCGTAATTCTTCAGCACCCCACGGTCATATTTTAAATTTTGACCGACTTTAAAGGCTGTGCTGTCTTCCAGCAGCGGTTTGAGCTGTGCCAGCACCGTTTTACGATCAAGCTGCTCAGGCGCATCAAGGTAATCATGTGCGACAGGAAGATAAGCGGCTTCACCGGGCGCAACAGCAAAACTGATACCGACGATATTGGCACTTAATGTATCCAGCGAATCGGTTTCTAAATCAAACGCAAAAACATCGCTTTTTCTCAGTTTTTCAATCCAGCTATCAAATGTCTGCTGATCAAGGATAGTGACGTAGCCATCTGCAGAAAGCACGCTGACGGTCTCGGTCGGCTGCTCAACCGGTTCATCAGGTAAGATCTTCTGGGCAGACTGATTGTTTTTTTTACCTTGTAGCCACTTTCCATCTTGTAAGTCGGCTAACCAACGCTTGAATTCATAACGGCTAAACAGCGTTTGCAGTGCAGCGACATCTGGTTCGCTCACGGTTAGCTGCTCGCACGTCAACTCCAGTTCAACATTGGTTTTGATCGTTGCCAGCTGATAAGACAGGAATGCGACGTCACGATTCTGTTCCAGCTTTGTCGCCATGGTTTTGGCGCCGCGGAATGACAAATCAGCAACTTTATCCAAATTGTCATAAATGGACTGCATACCGCCCAAGCCTTGCAGCAATGCTTGTGCCGTTTTTTCACCCACGCCCGGTACACCCGGAATGTTATCCGAGCTGTCGCCCATCATGGCGAGGAAATCAATAATCAGTGAAGGTGGTACGCCATATTTTTGTTCCACCTCATCTGGGCCAAGGATCGTGTTAGTCATGGTGTTGATTAGCGTAATAGCGGGTGTGACAAGCTGCGCCATATCTTTGTCACCCGTACTGATCAAAACAGAGCGACCTTTTTGCTCTGCTTCTAACGCTAACGTACCGATTACGTCATCTGCCTCAACGCCACTTACCGCGAGTAAAGGCAAACCCATAGCCTTTACCATTTCATGTAACGGCTCTATTTGCGCGCGCAGATCATCAGGCATCGGTGGGCGATGAGATTTATAGTGTTCGAACAGTTCATCTCGAAAAGTCTTGCCTTTGGCATCAAAGACCACAGCAACATGACTTGGATTGTATTGAGTTAACAGGCTTTTAAGCATGTTAAGCACACCATACATGGCACCAGTCGGCTCGCCAGCGCTGTTGGTCAGCGGCGGAAACGCGTGATACGCGCGATAAAGATAGGATGAGCCATCAACCAGAATCAGTGGATTTTCTGCTATTTGCGCCATAAGTCTGTCTATTCTTCGTTGCCATGGATTGGTCTATAAGGATGCCACAGCTTGGCGAGAATGTTGAATTATGGCGATAAATCACCGTCATTTTTGATGCAAATGAGGCGAGGATCGCAACGATCATGCTGTGGATAACTTTGTGCGTAAAAATCATAACGTTTAATTATTTACATAACAAAAGAATTATCTTTCTGAGTAATATCTTTTAATACATTGAGTTATAGAAAGTCAGTGACCCGATCGAGGTTTTTAATTACGTGATCCCTTGTGTGGATATTAAAATTATGCCCTGGAGATTGGGTAGTGCATTTATAAATTTAATACAAATAAAAAACGCCAGCTAAACTGGCGTTTTTTTTGGCAGATTGCGGGTATTACTTTTTCTCAACCAAGAATTTTACGACGTTGGCATAATCTGCTACGAAGTTATCCATTGAGCTAGTATCCAAACCGCCATTATTTACCATGTATTTGCCATTAACGAAAATCGCCGGCACGCCTTGTAAATTAACATCGGCTGCCGCTTTCTGCTGCTGAGCAACCAATGCCTTAACGGCAAAACTGTTCCATGCAGCATCATATTCGTTAGAAGAGATACCCGCCGCTTTAACGAAAGTCTCTTTCAAACTAGCGGCATCATTGATGGTTTGGCTTTTTTGAATGCCATCAAAAATAGGTGCGGTGACTTTATTTTCAACGCCCAATGCCATTGCAACCGCCCAGGCCTGCGTCACAACTGGACCAAAATCGCCGCCCAGGAAATCAACATGGTATTTAACCACTTTTACGTTTTCGGGCAGGTTCTTTTTCACGGCATCACTGACGTGGTAAGTGCGTTCGAATTGGTAGCAATGTGGGCAGAAAAAAGAGAAAAACTCCATCACCTGAGGTTCACCTGCGACCGGCTTCTGCAGACTGACATACTGTTTACCATCATCAAATTGTGCAGCAGACGCGCTAAACGCCAGCACTAAACCAATCAGTGCAAACCAAATCTTTTTCATCGTGAAAAACTCTCCTGACTTCTTCATTAAAATTGCGGGGTAAGCTGTAGAGGAGGTTCCTGTAACAACTTTTCCTGCTCGGTAAATAGTGAAATCTGTCTGCGCCAGAAATCTTCATCTGTCATCCATGGAAAGGCGCGTGGAAAAGCCGGATCCTGCCAACGGCGCACTACCCAGGCCAAATAATAAACCATGCGCATCGCGCGTAAAGGCTCAATCAGTGACAATTCATTAATATCGAAGTCGCTGAATTCACTGTATGCCTCTAGCAAAATATCCCATTGAATTCGCTGCTCCTGACGATCGCCGTTGATCAGCATCCAGAGATCCTGAACAGCAGGACCGTTTCTGGCATCATCCAAATCGACAAACAGTGGGCCATCGCGCCATAAAATATTACCCGGATGGCAATCGCCGTGTAATCGTAGCGGCTGCCATGCATTATGCCAGCGCTGCTGCAGAGTGATGCCAAGCTTGTCGACTGCCTGTAATAAGCTGGCTTTGAGCTTAGCAGGCACTAAGTTGCTCTGTTCTAATACTTGGCGAGGCTCATGGATATACTCATCCAGGCCCATCGTTGGCCGATGCTCAAACAGCGCCTTACGCCCCGTTTGGTGAATGCGCCCTAAAAAACGACCAACCCATTCCATCTGATCTTCATTATCAGTTTCATATTGGCGCCCGCCCAAACTGGGAAAAACGGCAAAAAAGAAACCAGAATGCATCTGCAACGTTTTTTCATTCAGAATCAGTGGAGCCGCAACAGGAACTTCATCAGCCAACAAATCCAGAGCGAATTGATGCTCTTCATTAATTTGCTCTGCATTCCAGCGCTGTGGACGGTAAAACTTTGCCACATAACGGCGTTTGTCATCATCGCTAAACTGATAAACGCGATTCTCATAACTATTTAGCGCTGTCAGCCCTGACTCGACACGAATCCCTGTATCCCATAACGCATCAAGGATCACGTCGGGATTCAGCGTCTGGAATGTGAAAGCGGCTTCGCTCATTTTTTACCTATGTAGTCTCATGCTGTTAGCCAGCAAGGATACATTACTCGCCATCTTTAATGACACCTCGGGCACGCAGTAATGCCGTTTTAAAATCGACTTCATAATCTTTTTTCAGCCCAGGAATCTCATCGCTTTGAGCAGAGTCACGCATTTTCAGATGGTAAATCAATACGTCGTCTGTTAATTCACTTAATGGGCCACTGTATCCAGACTGTTGTGCGAGTTTCTGTAAAAATGGTATCAGATTGAGATCGGGTTCCTTTTGCCAGGCAGGTTGTAGTAATTCAATTAACTCATTCAGTCGATGGCATTTCATCTTAGGATCCTCACAACGTGATTAACAGAAAGCTAAAAGCGAGGGCATGATTATGTCAGCATTAACCGGCGTCATCTTGGCCGGTGGTCAAGGCCGCCGCATGGGCGGTCAGGACAAAGGACTATTGCTGCTCAATGGCATACCGCTTTATCAGCATGTTCTTCAGCGGCTTGAGCCGCAAGTCGACATTGTCATGATTAGCGCCAACCGTAACATTGATCGTTATCAGTTGAGTGGCTGCCAAGTCATACAAGATGCTATTACCGATTATCCAGGCCCATTGGGCGGCATTTTAAGTGCGCTCAACGTGATTCCTGGTGACTGGGCGGTATTCTGCTCTTGCGATACGCCAGCAATTCCTCTCGATTATGTGCATCAACTCTTACAGCAAAAAGGTGATGCACCCGCTGTATGGGTGTGCTCACGAGAACGCGATCATCCTACATTGGCGCTAATACATCGATGTGTCGCAGATGCGCTCGAGATTTATTTACAACAAGGCCAGCGTCGCTTAATGCAGTTTTTGACAGAACAAGGTGGCCATGCAATACAGCTTAACGATGATGAGTCAGCTTTCCGTAACATAAACACGCCCGAGGATCTGTTAAAAGTACTCTGATATGACAGCGAAAATACTTGCTATAGCCGCCTGGAGCGGTACAGGAAAAACGACACTGCTACAGAAAGTTATTCCTTTGCTTAAAAAACGTGGCATCCGTGTTGGCTTAATCAAGCATACCCATCACTATGTGGATATTGATACGCCAGGCAAAGATAGCTACGTGCTAAGAAAGGCCGGGGCCGATCAAGTCATCGTCGCCAGCTCACAACGTTGGGCGTTAATGTGTGAAAACGCCGATACAGAAGAGTTCGATTTGAATTATTTAGTAAGCCGTATGGATACTTCTAAGCTGGATTTAGTTTTGGTGGAGGGATTTAAAAACGAAGCTGTGCCTAAAATTGTTTTATGGCGGGAGGGTACTGAGGAAAGCGCTGAGGCCTTAACCGGCGGGCACGTTATTGCCGTGGCCGGCGATGCCTGCCCGGCGCTTCACGTCCCCGTTCTGAACATCCGCCGGCCTGACCGGGTGGCTGACTTTATCGCCGGCTAGCTTGCCGGCCGCTGAGCCGGCGGTGTTTAGCGCTTTACGCTGCCGTCTGCCCGGATGCAGGACGTAAAAAAGCCCTTTGCGGATGCAAAGGGCTTTTTTACTTAATTGATGCCTGGCAGTTCCCTACTCTCGCATGGGGAGACCCCACACTACCATCGGCGCTACGGCGTTTCACTTCTGAGTTCGGCATGGGGTCAGGTGGGACCACCGCGCTACAGCCGCCAGG
>Ga0160472_100129_pt1 | contig 117324 bp, 107 predicted proteins | sample HID1973M_E11MG_FD_108267 | JGI IMG/M metagenome (GOLD analysis project Ga0160472, IMG submission 108267) | Enriched mosquito-associated microbial communities from UW Madison campus, WI, USA - HID1973M_E11 MG | ecosystem: Host-associated > Arthropoda: Insects > Digestive system > Unclassified ... | reverse complement strand
CAGGCGCGCACCGGTGTCCTCGTCGCGCGAGTCGATGATCCAGCGGTAGGCCTGCAGCAGGATCGCCGGGCCCAGGTAGCGCTCGCCGTTCCACCAGTAGCTCGGGCAGCTGGTCGAGCAGCAGGCGCACAGGATGCACTCGTACAGGCCGTCGAGCTTCTTGCGGTCTTCCGGGGACTGCAGGCGCTCGCGATCCGGCGGCGGCGGGGTCTGGGTGCGGATCCACGGCTTGATCGACGCGTACTGCGCATAGAAGTGGGTCAGGTCCGGCACCAGGTCCTTGACCACGTTCATGTGCGGCAGCGGGTAGATCGGCACTTCCGACTTGCCGCAGGCGCTGATCGCCTTGGTGCAGGCCAGGGTGTTGGTGCCGTCGATGTTCATCGCGCACGAACCGCAGATGCCTTCGCGGCAGGAGCGGCGGAAGGTCAGGGTCGGGTCGATCTCGTTCTTGATCTTGATCAGCGCGTCCAGGACCATCGGGCCGCACTTGTCGAGGTCGACCTCGTAGGTGTCGGTGCGTGGGTTGGCGCTGTCGTCGGGGTTCCAGCGATAGACCTTGAAGGTACGGACATTCTTGGCGCCGGGCGCCGGGAAATGCCTGCCCTTGCTGATCTTGGAATTCTTCGGGAGGGTGAACTCTGCCATGGCTTCAAATCCGGAGGTGGGATCAGGGATCCGGGTCTGCGCCCGGCCACCTCGCGGCGGCCGGCGCATCCCTCGTCCCGGCTTTGGTCAGTAAACGCGCGGCTTCGGCGGCACCACGCTCACGTCTTCGGAGAGCGTGTACATGTGCACCGGGCGGAAGTCGAAGCTGCACTTGCCCTTCTCGTCCACCGAGACCAGCGTGTGCTTCTGCCAGTTGACGTCGTCGCGGTCCGGATAGTCCTCGTGCGCGTGCGCGCCGCGGCTTTCGTGGCGCTGTTCGGCCGAGTTGATCGTCGCCACCGCGTTGAGCAGCAGGTTGTACAGCTCGTAGGTTTCGATCAGGTCGGAGTTCCAGACCAGCGAACGGTCGGACACCTTCACGTCCTCGAACATGGCGAAGATCTCGTCCATCTTCTCGCAGCCTTCCTTCAGCGACTTGCTGGTGCGGAAGACGGCCGCGTCGGCCTGCATCGTGCGCTGCATCTTGTCGCGGATCACCGCCGTCGGCGTGGAACCGTTGGCGTTGCGCAGCTTGTCCAGCAGGCCCAGGGCCTTGTCGCAGGCGTCCGACGGCAGCGGCTTGTGCGGCTGGTTCGGCTTGATCGTCTCGGCGCAGCGGTTGGCGACCGAGCGGCCGAACACCACCAGGTCGAGCAGCGAGTTGGAGCCCAGGCGGTTGGCGCCGTGCACCGACACGCAGGCAGCCTCGCCGATGGCGTACAGGCCCGGCACGATCGCATCCGGGTCGTCGCCGATCTTGCGCACGACTTCGCCGTGATAGTTGGTCGGGATACCGCCCATGTTGTAATGGACGGTCGGGATGACCGGGATCGGCTCCTTGGTCACGTCGACGCCGGCGAAGATGTGGGCGCTCTCGGCGATGCCCGGCAGCTTCTCGTTGATCACTTCCGGGCCCAGGTGGGTCAGGTCGAGCAGGATGTGGTCCTTGTGCTCGCCGACGCCGCGGCCTTCGCGGATCTCGATCGTCATCGAACGGCTGACCACGTCGCGCGAGGCCAGGTCCTTGTAGTGCGGGGCATAGCGCTCCATGAAGCGCTCGCCATTGGAGTTGCGCAGGATGCCGCCTTCGCCGCGCACGCCTTCGGTGATCAGGCAGCCGGCACCGTAGATGCCGGTCGGGTGGAACTGCACGAACTCCATGTCCTGCATCGGCAGGCCGGCGCGCATCACCAGGCCGCCACCGTCACCGGTACAGGTGTGGGCGGAGGTGGCGCTGAAGTAGGCGCGACCATAGCCGCCGGTGGCCAGCACCACGCCATGGGCGCGGAACAGGTGCAGCGAACCCTCGGCCATGTCCAGGGCGAGCACGCCGCGGCACACGCCGTCTTCGTCGAAGATCAGGTCGAGCGCGAAGTACTCGATCATGAAGCGCGCGTTGTGCGCCAGCGACTGCTGGTACAGCGTGTGCAGCATGGCGTGGCCGGTGCGGTCGGCCGCCGCGCAGGTGCGCTGGGCCGGCGGGCCTTCGCCGAACTTGGTGGTCATGCCGCCGAAGGGGCGCTGGTAGATCTTGCCTTCCTCGGTACGCGAGAACGGCACGCCGTAGTGTTCCAGCTCGATGATGGCCGGGATCGCCTCGCGGCACATGTATTCGATCGCGTCCTGGTCACCCAGCCAGTCCGACCCCTTGATGGTGTCGTAGAAGTGGTAGCGCCAGTCGTCCTCGCCCATGTTGCCCAGCGCGGCGGAAATGCCGCCCTGCGCCGCGACGGTGTGCGAGCGGGTCGGGAAGACCTTGGTCAGGCAGACCGTCTGCAGGCCCTTCTGGGCCAGGCCGAAGGTAGCGCGCAGGCCGGCGCCACCGGCGCCGACGACGACCATGTCGTATTTGTGTTCGGTGATCTTGTAGGCGGACATCGTTGATCAGTTCCCCAGCGCGATGCGAGCGACCGCGAAAACACTGACGATCGCACCCAGGACGGCGATGAATTTCACCGAGACCTGCAGCGCCAGGGCCAGAAGCGAATTGTGGATGTAGTCCTCGAGGATGACCTGCAGGCCAAGCTGGGCGTGCCAGAACATCGCCACCAGGAAACCGACCAGCAGGACCGCGTTCCACGGCTTGGCGACCGCGGCGCTGGCGGCGACGTAGTCGGCGCCGGCCAGGCTCACCACGAAGGCGACGAACCAGATGCCCAGCAGGATCAGCGCGGTGGCAGTCAGGCGCTGGTGGACGAAATGCTCGGTGCCGGTCTTGGCGGCGCCCAGGCCGCGGACGTTCTTCAACGGGGTACGGTAGCGGCTCATGCGACACCTCCGGTGGACAGGACGCAGGCCCAGATCAGCGCGGTGATCACCAGGCTGGCGATCACCGACAGCCAGCTGCTGCGCACGAAGGCGGCGATGCGGAAACCATGGCCGAAGTCCTGCACGATGTGGCGGATGCCATTGCACAGGTGGTAGGCGAAGCACCACGACCAGCCGAACAGGAAGACCTGGCCGTACCACGCGCCAGCGATCTGGCGGAAGCAGTTCCAGTGCTGCGGGCCGGCCATCAACGCCAGCAGGCCGGCGGCGATGATCAAGGCTCCAAGGCACAGCACGATGCCCGTGGCTCGATGCAGGATCGAGGTGGCCATCTGGATCTGCCAGCGATACACCTGGAGGTGTGGTGACAGGGGACGTTCTGGGGTCGCCATTCGCTGACTCTTTTCTCGGCTGGGCGGCTTGCGGGCCGCATTGGCTGTGCGCTGGTCAGAAATCGACGCAGCGCCCGTTTTTCTCCCAATCGCCATAACGCACCGGATCCAGTCCGCCGCGCCCGCCGATCTCCCGCGGCACGGCTTCATCCGGCGCAGGATTACCTGCCGGAACTGCCGTGTCTTCGGGTTCGGTCTCGGGATGTGGGGTTGTTTGGCCTATCATGTGGGTCTCGCAACGCACAAATTTTATGCCTCGCCCCCGTGCCTGACAACCTTCACATTTCAGAAGCGGATTTCACGGCGCTTCCCGGCCACGCCCTCCTGGCGCTCGAAGGCCCCGATGCGATCGCCTTTGCCCAGGCCCAGTTCGCCAACGATCTCGCCGCCCTGCCGACCGGCCAATGGCAGTGGAATGCCTGGCTGAGCGCCAAGGGACGGGTGCTGGCGATCTTCATGCTGTGCCGCGTCGCCGACGAAACCCTGTGGCTGGTACTGGCCGATGGCCGCGCCGAAACGCTGGCCGCGCAGCTGCAACGATTCGTATTCCGCCGCAAGCTGCGCATCGCGCTGCGCGCGGACCTGCACGCCGGCGGCCGCTTCCAGGCGCCCGCGCAGGCCGCGGGCAACACCCTTGCCGGCAGCACCGATGCCTGCGAGTTCGACCTCGGCACGACAGCGCTTCCGCGCACGTTGCGGATCGGGCCTCATCCTTTCGTCGTAGACGCCGCTTTCGAGGCCCGCTGGCGCCAGGCCGACCTCCGCCTGGGCCTGCCCCGGCTCGATGACAGCGCCGTCGAACAATGGACGCCGCAGCAGATCGGCCTGGATCGCCTTGCCGCCTACAGCGTCAAGAAGGGCTGCTACCCGGGCCAGGAAATCGTCGCCCGCACCCATTTCCTCGGCAAGGCCAAGCGGGTCGCGCAGCTGGTGCAGGTGCCGGCCGGCACCGCCGCCGGCGCGGAGCTGCAACACGGTGGCCAGCACGTCGGCAGCGTGGCCAGCGTGGCCGGCGATCTGGCACTGGCAGTGCTGCCGGTGGACAGCGATGGCCTGGCGCTGCAGCTGGGCGACATGCCCGCCCCGCTGCAACCCCTGCTCGCCGGCCTCGCCCGCTGAGGCCGGCGCTGCGCCTCAACCCTGCAGGCGCAGCTCGGTCTGCGGATCGAAGAAGTGCAGGTGCGCGCCATGCAGCGCGACCGCCAGCGACTCGCCCACCGCCGGCAGCGGCTGTGGCGGCACGCGCATCACCAGCGCCATGCCACCCAGGTCGAGGTTGACGAAGATCTCGTTGCCGACCGGCTCCAGGCCTTCGATGCGGGCCTGGAACGCCACCACGTCGCCATCCACGGCCGGACGCAGGTGCTCGGGGCGGATGCCGACCAGCACTTCGCCGCCCTGCGCGCCGACCGGCATCGCGGTACCCGACAGCGGCACCCGCGTACCATCGGCCAACTGCAACGCCGCTCCCTGCAGCACGCCGCGCAGGACGTTCATCGCCGGGCTGCCGAGGAACCCGGCCACGAACAGGTTCGCCGGTCGCTCATACAGCGCCATCGGGGTGTCGATCTGCTGGATCACGCCGGCATTGAGCACCACGATGCGCTGGCCCAGCGTCATCGCCTCGACCTGGTCATGGGTCACGTAGACCATCGTCGTGCCGAGCTTGCGGTGCAGCTGGGCGATCTCGGTGCGCACGCTGTGGCGCAGCTTGGCGTCGAGGTTGGACAGCGGCTCGTCGAGCAGGAACACCGCCGATTCGCGCACCATCGCCCGGCCCAGCGCCACGCGCTGGCGCTGGCCGCCGGACATCGCCCTGGGCAGCTTGTCGAGCATGTCGGCCAGCCCGAGCATGTCGGCGGCATTGCGCACCCGCTGGTCGATCACCGCCTGCGGCTGGCCACGCAGCTTCAGGCCGAAGGCCAGGTTCTCGCGCACGGTCATGTGCGGATACAGGGCATAGCTCTGGAACACCATGGCGATGTCGCGATCCTTCGGAGCGACGTCGTTGACCACCCGGTCGCCGATCCGCAGCGTGCCGCCGGAGATCTCCTCCAGCCCGGCGATCATCCGCAGCAGCGTCGACTTGCCGCAGCCCGAGGGGCCGACCAGCACCATGAGCTCGCCGTCGGCGACCTCGAAAGTGGCGCCCGCCACCGCGACCTGCCCGTTGTCGTAAACCTTGCGGACATTCTCCAACTGCACTTTCGCCATTCGTCAGCCTCTCGGGGATATCGTCGGTCGCAACGCGGCTTGCAGCCGCGCCGGCATCGAATGGTCGCCGATGAAACTGCTCGCAATCGAATGCATTCGCATTATTCTGACATGTAAGCGTTTTCATCTGGCAACATCCCCACCGGGAGGAGGCAGCAAATTGGTTTCATTTGAACGTGCGCGCAGGTATGGAGCCGGCGCACGACAGTCATGCGCAGATCAATCTCCCGCTATGCCGCCGGGGTGCTAACGGTGCGCCGGCATTAACTGCAACAATCGGGGACTTTGGTCCACCGGCCCGATCCTGCGCGCGCACGCGCCAGGGCGACCCTGGACCAACGCCGGCGCGGCTCCAAGCCCATGGACAAGCCACCCCGGAAAGAGCCCCTGAAACCCAGGATTCAAGCCATTGACAACGATGTCAGCAGAAACTGAAACTCGGCCAATGCACAACACCCTTTTCCTGTTCGGCGCGACCGGCGACCTGGCGCAACGCTACCTGTTCCCCTCCCTGCTGCGGCTTTCGATCGACGGCCTGCTGCCGGAGGATTTCCGCATCCGCGCGCTGGCGCTGTCGCCGCACGACACGGAAAAATTCCACGACATCCTGCGCCCGCGCCTGGAACAGGCGCTGCCGCACGCCGGCGCGGCCGACATCGACAGCATGCTCGAGCGCATCGACTACCGCTCGGTGGACCTGCGCGACGCCGAGTCGGTGGCCAACGCGGTGCGTGACCTCACCGACCGCCCCTGCGTGAGCTACCTGGCGATCCCGCCCGGCCTGTACATCAGCACCTGCCAGGGCCTGGCCCTGGGTGGCGCGCTGGCCGCCCCGCACCGGCTGATGCTGGAAAAGCCGATCGGCCACGACTCGGCCAGTGCCGAAGAGATCCTGCGCTCGATCGGCGCGCTGATCGACGAAGACCGCGTGTTCCGCCTGGACCATTACCTGGGCAAGGCCGCAGTGCAGAACCTGATCGCGCTGCGCTTCGGCAACACGCTGCTGGAAGCGGTGTGGAACCGCAACTACATCGAATCGGTGCAGATCCTGGTCGCCGAGAGCGAGGGCGTGGACGGGCGCGACGCCTACTACGCCCGCTCCGGCGCACTGCGCGACATGGTCCAGAGCCACATCCTGCAGCTGCTGTGCCTGGTGGCGATGGAGCCGCCGGCCTCGCTGGAGGCCGACCGCATCCGCGACGAGAAGGTCAAGGTGCTGCGCGCCCTGCGCCCGCTCAACGCCAGCAACGCCGCCCGCGACAGCGTCCGTGGCCGCTATACCGCCGGCACCATCAACGGCCAGCCGGCCCAGGCCTACCAGCCGCCGGAAGGCAGCGAGGTGGAAACCTTCGCCGGCGTCACCGCGCACATCGACAACTGGCGCTGGGAAGGCGTGCCGTTCCACCTGTGCACCGGCAAGCGCCTGGCCGAGCGCACCACCCGCATCGTGGTCACCCTCAAGCCGGTCACCCACTGGCTGTTCGAGCGCCCGGACCGCAAGCACGCCACGCCGAACCGCCTGACCTTCCAGCTGCAGCCGCAGGAGAACATCGAGCTGGGCCTGATGAGCTCGCTGGCCGGCCCGGAATGGGGTGCGCTGGAACTGCAGCCGCTGGAACTGGAACTGTCGGTGCCGACCGGCCTGCATCGCCGCATCGCCTACGAGCGCCTGTTCCTGGATGCGTTCAACGGCAACCACGCGCTGTTCGTGCGCGATGACGAGGTACGCGCCGCCTGGGCCTGGATCGACAGCGTCAGCGAAGCCTGGAAGCAGGCCGCGCTGCCGCTGCAGCCCTACCCCGCCGGCAGCTGGGGCCCGGCCTCGGCGACGGCATTCCTGCCGCCGGGCGTGGACCACGCGGAGGCCCAGGCATGAGCGTGTCCGCGCAGCCGGCGCTGGTCGCCGACATCGGCGGCACCAACGCGCGCTTCGCGCTGGCCGACATCGATGCCTCGATGCCGCTGCTGGAAGACAGCGTGCGCGAATTCGCGGTGGTCGATTTCGCTTCCCTCGGGGAAGCCGCGCAGCATTACCTGGACCAGATCGGTGCCAGCGCCGACCACGGCGTGTTCGCCGTCGCCGGCCGCGTGGACGGCGACGAGGCGCGCATCACCAACCATCCTTGGGTGATCTCGCGCTCGCGCACCGCGCAGATGCTCGGCTTCCGCCAGCTGCACCTGATTAACGACTTCGCCGCCCAGGCGATGGCGATCAGCCTGCTGCGCCCGCAGGACGTGGTCCAGGTCGGCGGCGCCAGCTGGGAGCCGGCACCGGTCGAACAGCCGCGCAACTATGGCGTCATCGGCCCGGGCACCGGCCTGGGCGCCGGCGGGCTGATCATCCGCAACGGCCGTTGCTACCCGCTGGAAACCGAGGGCGGCCACGTCAGCTTCCCGCCCGGCACGCCGGAGGAGATCCGCATCCTGGAGATCCTCTCCCAGCAGTTCGGTCGCGTCTCCAACGAGCGCCTGATCTGCGGCCCGGGGCTGGTCAACATCCATCGCGCGCTCAGCGAGATCGCCGGCGCCGACCCTGGCCCGCTCAAGCCCTCGGACATCACCGCGCGCGCTGCCGCCGGCGACGCCCGCTCGGCCCGCACCGTGGACCTGTTCTGCGCGATCTTCGGCGCCATCGCCGGCGACCTGGTGCTGATGCAGGGTGCCTGGGACGGCGTGTTCCTGACCGGCGGCCTGGTCCCGCGCATGCTCGATTCGCTGCAGCATTCCGGCTTCCGCCAGCGTTTCGAGAACAAGGGCCGGTTCTCGGCGATCATGTCCAAGGTACCCTCGCTGGCGGTGATGCACCCGCATGCCGGCCTGCTCGGCTCGGCTGCCTATGCAGTCGACGCCGAGCGCGAAGCGCGAGGTAACCGTCCATGAGCCTGTCCCGCGACCAGGTGTCGCTGATCCGCTACGCCGATGCCGATGCCTGGGCCGAGGGCATCGTCACCGAAATGGCGAGCATCCTCTCGCACGAAGTCGGCAAGCGCGGCCAGGCCCGCATGCTGCTCTCCGGCGGCACCACGCCGGCGCCGGTCTATGAGGCACTGGCGCTGCAGCCGCTGGAATGGAACCGCATCGAGGCCGGCCTGGTCGACGAGCGCTGGCTCTCGCCGCAGGATCCGGACAGCAACGCCTGGCTGGTCCGCAACAGCCTGCTGGCGCGCGCCGAAGGCGTGCAGTTCACGCCACTGGTCCGCCAGGGCAAGTCGCTGCCCGAGTGCGTGCACGACGCCAACCTGCACGCGACCCACGCCACCGCGCCGTGCCTGGCGGTGCTGGGCATGGGCGGCGATGGCCATACCGCCTCGCTGTTCCCGGGCTCTATCGACCTGCCGCGCGCGCTCGCCAGCCAGCAGCCCTACGCCTCGCTGGACGCTACCGGCTGCCCGGGCGCGAACACCTGGCCGCTGCGGATCACCCTGACCCCGGGCGGCCTGGCCCACTGCGAGACGCGCCTGCTGTTGCTGCGCGGCAAGCAGAAGCTGGAGGTGCTCGAAGCCGCCCTGGCCGGCGAGGACCCGCTCGAATACCCCATCCGCGTGGCGATCCAGCAGCCCGGCCCGCGCCTGCGGGTGCACTGGTGCGCATGAAGCGCGATCCGCGGGCGACGATCGCCCGTCCCTCCCCCTGCGCCGCCGGCCCTGCCGGCGCCGCCTCTCATAGCCGTTAAGCCAATGAGCCTGCATCCGAACATCCAAGCCGTCACCGAACGCATCCGCATGCGCAGCGCCGCCTCGCGCGCCGCCTATCTGGCCGGCATCGACGCCGCCCTGCGCGATGGCCCGTTCCGCAGCCGCCTGAGCTGCGGCAACCTCGCCCATGGTTTCGCCGCCTGCGGCCCGACCGACAAGGATCGCCTGCGTGGCAGCGTCACGCCGAACCTGGGCATCATCACCGCTTACAACGACATGCTCTCGGCGCACCAGCCGTTCGAGCACTACCCCGAACTGATCCGCGAGACCGCGCGCGCGCTCGGCGCCACCGCGCAGGTCGCCGGTGGCGTGCCGGCGATGTGCGACGGCGTCACCCAGGGCCGCGCCGGCATGGAGCTGTCGCTGTTCTCGCGCGACATCATCGCCCAGTCCGCCGCGATCGGCCTGAGCCACGACATGTTCGACGCCACCGTGTACCTGGGCGTGTGCGACAAGATCGTGCCGGGCCTGCTGATCGGCGCGCTGGCGTTCGGCCACCTGCCGGCGGTGTTCCTGCCCGCCGGCCCGATGACGCCGGGCATCCCCAACAAGCAGAAGGCCGAGGTGCGCGAGCGTTACGCCGCCGGCGAAGCCACGCGCGCCGAGCTGCTCGAAGCCGAGTCGGCCTCCTACCACGCTCCCGGCACCTGCACCTTCTATGGCACCGCCAACTCCAACCAGGTGCTGCTGGAAGCGATGGGCGTGCAGCTGCCCGGCGCTTCGTTCGTCAACCCGGGCACGCCGCTGCGCGATGCCCTGACCCGCAGCGCCACCGAGCGCGCGCTGGCGATCACCGCGCTGGGCCAGGATTTCCGCCCGTTCGGCCACCTCATCGACGAGCGCGCGATCGTCAACGCCATCGTCGCACTGATGGCCACCGGCGGCTCGACCAACCACACCATCCACTGGATCGCGGTCGCCCGCGCCGCCGGCATCGTCCTGACCTGGGACGACATGGACCTGATCTCGCAGACCGTGCCGCTGCTGGCCCGCGTCTACCCGAACGGCGAAGCCGACGTGAACCGCTTCCACGCCGCCGGCGGCACCGCGTTCGTGTTCCGCGAGCTGATGGACGCCGGCCTCATGCACGATGACCTGCCGACCGTGGTCGAGGGCGGCATGCGCGCGTTCGCGCAGGAACCGCGCCTGCAGGATGGCGTGGTCACCTTCGTCCCCGGCACCGCGACCACCGCCGATGCCGAGGTCGCCCGCCCGGTCGCCGATGCGTTCGAGTCCCAGGGTGGCCTGCGCCTGCTGCGCGGCAACCTCGGCCGTTCGCTGATCAAGCTCTCGGCGGTGAAGCCGCAGTACCGCCGCATCGAAGCCCCGGCCGTGGTCGTGGACGCACCGCAGGTGCTCAACAAGCTGCACGCCGCCGGCGCGCTGCCGCAGGATTTCGTCGCCGTGGTCCGCTACCAGGGCCCGCGCGCCAACGGCATGCCGGAACTGCACTCGCTGGCGCCGCTGCTGGGCCTGCTGCAGAACCAGGGCCGGCGCGTGGCGCTGGTCACCGACGGACGCCTGTCCGGTGCCTCGGGCAAGTTCCCGGCGGCGATCCACGTCACCCCGGAAGCCTCGCGCGGCGGCCCGATCGCGCGCATCCGCGAAGGCGACATCATCGTCCTCGACGGCGAAGCCGGCACCCTGGAAGTGAAGGTCTCGGCCACCGAATGGGCCGGCCGCGAGCTGGCGCCGAACACCGCGCCGGCCGGCCACGACATGGGTCGCAACCTGTTCGCGATCAACCGCCAGGTGGTCGGCCCGGCCGACCAGGGCGCGATCTCGATCGGCTGTGGCCCGCTGGCCGCCGATGGCACGATCTGGGAATACGACTCCGAGTACGAGCTCGGCGGCGACGCCGCCGCCGCGGCCGCGCCGCACGAAACCACGGACGCCTGAGCGCGTCCGGCCCCACCGCAAGGATCGAACACACCATGACGATTGCAGATCTCCAGAACCGCGCCGAGCTGCTGCTGTTGCAGGCCGGCATCCTCCCGGTCATCACCGTCGATACCCTCGACCAGGCCCGCGCCGTCACCGACGCCCTGCTCGAAGGCGGCCTGCCGGCGATCGAGCTGACCCTGCGTACCCCGGTGGCGATGGAAGCGCTGGCCACGCTCAAGCGCGAGCGTCCACAGCTGGTCGTGGGCGCCGGCACCGTGCTCAACGAGCTGCAGATGCGCCAGTCGATCGACGCCGGCGCCGATTTCCTGGTCACTCCGGGCACCGCGCCGGCGCTGGCCGACCTGCTCGCCGACGCCAATGTGCCGGTGGTGCCGGGCGCGGCCACGCCGACCGAGTTCCTGTCGCTGATGGCCCGCGGCTTCCGCGTCTGCAAGCTGTTCCCGGCTTCGGCCGTGGGCGGCCTGCAGATGATCAAGGGCCTGGCCGGGCCGCTGGCCGAGCTCAAGCTGTGCCCGACCGGTGGCATCACCGAGGACACCGCCGGGCAGTACCTGTCGCAGCCGAACGTGCTGTGCATCGGCGGCTCGTGGATGGTGCCCAAGGACTGGCTGGCCAAGGGCGAATGGCACAAGGTCCGCGACAGCGCCGCGGCCGCGGCGAAGATCGTCGCGCAGGCACGCGCGGCGTAACCCACGCGCCCTGCCGGAAAGCAGAACGCCCCGCATCCGCGGGGCGTTCTTTTTTGGCCGATTTCCAGGGAGCCGGACGGATGGGGTTGCGGCCTGGCGGCCGCTGTTGTCCGGTCCTGCGCAGCGCAAGGGGGGCCAGGCGGGTCGCGGGCCCCGCGCCGCAACGCTTCACACTCAACGGCCACCGAACCGAAAGCAGAAGCAGAACCGAAGAGCGAAGAGCCAATAAAGCGAAAAGAGAGAAGTTGAGAAATGGGAAATGAGTCCGGGGATTGATTCCGCCGTTCCCATTCCCCCGGGACTCGCCATCCTCCGGCTTCGAGGGGCGCCGGGAGCCGCGTAGCGGGCGACCCGCTTGCGCTCCGCTTTCCGTTCCGTGGCCATTGGCCCTGAGCGGGAAGTCAAGGAGGAGGTTCCGGCCCGGGACCGGGGGACATGAGCGGCAGCAGGCATCGCACCGCGCCGCCCGCGACCCATCCATCCCCCCGCAGCTTTTCGCGACACAGGATCGCCCGTAGGCCCGCAACACCAGAACAACCGATCCACATCGAAGGCCAGCCAATCCCCAGCCTGCGCAGAACCAGAGAGCCAGCGGCCACCAGGCCGCAACCCACTCCCCCCTCGCCCGGAAATCGGCGAAGAACCTTCTGTCCTGGCACCGCCTGCATGGAAAGTCGGCGGAGGAACTGTGGGAGGGGCTCCAGCCCCGACGAACGAAGCCAGGACCCTCGCAGGCTCCGGCCCCATCCCATCAATCCCGCTTGCGCTCGGCCCTGCGCACCGACGACGGCACGTCGATCTCCACGTGCGCCGGCACCGCGTGGATGCGCAGCTCGCCGTTCTCCCACTGCGCATCTTCGCCGTTGATCGTCGCATCACCCGGCTTGCCGCTGTAGGGCCATGGCAACACCAGCCCGCCGGCAGGCACCACGATGCCCGGCTGAACGTCCAGTACCAGCTGCCGGTCACTGCGGCGCAGGCTGTAGCCAAGCGGGCCGTGCGGCGTGCGCAGGTCGGCGATCGACACGCCCTGCCCTTCGAACCAGCGCGGCGGCAGGCCGGCGGCCAGCACCAGGCTGTCGTCGACCTCGCGGCCGTAGACGAACATGTCCAGCACCGAGCGCACGAAGTCCGAGGCCACCCAGGCATGCGGCAGGTCGCCCACGAAGAACGGCTTGCGCGGCGTGCGCGAGACCACCTCGGCCCACTGGTTCCACGGCTGCGGCGCGCGGTCCTTGAAGAAGAACGACAGCGCGTCCCAGGCGCGGTCGCGCCAGCCCAGGCGCACGAATGCCGAGACGTTGCGCCACTCGTAGGGCGTGTAGTCCTTCCACTGCCGGGTGCCATCGCGACGCTGCACGAACTCGTTCCAGTAGCGCTGGAAGGTGTTGTCCAGCAGGTCGGAAGGCAGGCGGCCCTGCTCGCCGCCCGGGGCCAGCGCGATCGTGGTGGAGGTGGCATCGAAATCACCCAGCTCGGCGGAGCCCGGCAGGTAGTCGATGCCGTGCGCGCGTACCGCCGCCAGCAGCGAGGCGGCCAGGTCGTTGCGGAACTCGTCGCGCGCGCCGGCCATCAGCGGCTGCTCGTCGGACTTGCCCAGCACGCCAGCGATGTCGGCCGCATCCTTGTAGCCGCGCAGCGCCCAGAAGTTGTCCCAGTACGAGTGCATCGGCTTGGCCGAGTAACCCTCGTGGCTGATCGACACCGGCATCATCCCGTAGAAGGCCGGGTCGCGCATGAAGTTCTCTTCGGTGCGCTCGCTGGCGCGCAGCTGCTCCATGTAGTTGAACGCACCCAGCACGTGTGGCCACATCGATTCCAGGAACGCGCGGTCACCGGTATAGCGGTAGTACTCGGCGATGTTGAAGATCAGCTCGCCATGGCTGTCGTTCTCCGGGACCGGGTCACTGCCGCGATCGTCCACGCAGCACGGCACCATGCCGTTGTCGAACTGGAACGGCGCGAACCAGCTGACGTACTCGCGCACCACGTCCTCGCGGCCCAGACGCAGCAGCCCCTCGGAGATCATCGCGCCATCGCGGATCCAGCTGCGCGCATAGGAGCGCGTTCCCGGCTGCAGGCGTGGGCCGTTGCGCGAGATCAGCATGTGCGCCAGTGCCGTGCGCAGCGTATCGACCACCGGCTTGCCCTCGCCCGGCACCTGGAAGCGCACGCGGTCGAGCTTGTCGCGCCACATCTGCGCCACCTGCTGCTGCGCGCGGTCGGCATCGAAGCCGGCCGGCAGCCCGGGCGAGCCGGTCTGCGGCACCACCAGCGCCACTTCGCGCACCTCGCCCGGCGCCAGCTTCCAGCGATACAGCAACGCGCCGGAGGCCAGGCCGGTTTCATCCTTGACCTGGGTGGTCTGCGGCAGTGCCGGGGCACTGAGCTGCTTGTAGGCCATGCCACTGTCGAACGCGGTGACGAAGGCCGCATCCGGTGCCTGCGCGGCGAACACGCGCGGCTTGCCGTTGACGCTGACCTGGCCGCCGTTGACCGCCATCTGCTCGATCCGGCTGACCCCGCCGACCGTGTTGAGGAACTGCGTTGGCGGATTGACCTGGAATGGACGCACCGCCAGCGCCAGGGTGAAATCGCGCGCTTCCTTGCCGGTATTGCGCAGCTGGTAGCGCACCACCAGCTGCGACTGGGCCGGAGTGCCCTGGACGAACGCGGTGGTACGCAGGTCGAGCAGGTCGTGGTGCCACTGCACGCTGGGAATCGGCAGGTAATCCTCCTGCAGGCTCTGCTCGGCGTTGACGTCGGCCCAGCTGATCGGCTTGCCGCCGGCGAGCACGAACGGTTCGATGCTGAAGCCGCCCTTGGCCACCTCGACCGCGCCGTCCTCGCCGATCAGCCCCTGCTCGGTACCGCCGTCCAGGCCGAGGATCGTCCAGTACGGCTGCTCGCCGGTGTAGGCCCGCGGATATGCGCCGCGCGGCGACAACCCGGCGACGGAGGTGATGAAGTCGTTCGGCGTGGCCGCCCAGGCCAGCGGCTTGAGGGTGATCTCGCGGATGCCGTAGCGCCAGTTCGGGCCGCCCTTCAGGTCCAGTCGCAGGTAGCGCGCCTCGGTATCGGGCAATGCAAGGAAGTCGGTGCCGCCGACGCCGGCGGTCACGCTGCGCAGGTTGCGCCAGGCACGGCCATCGACCGAGCTGCGCACGTCGTACTGCGAGGCCTCCAGGCCGGGGATCCAATCCACGATCGCGCCGCCGAACTCGCGTACCTTGCCCAGGTCCAGGGTGATGGTCTGGTCCTTGACGTTGCCGCTGAGCCAGAAGGTGTCGGTCCTGCCATCGGCGATGCGCTGCTCGAGTGCCGGGGCGGTATCGGTGATCGCGGTGGCGTGCAGCGGCGAGTTGTCCGGCGGCGGCAACGCGGTCAGCGCCAGCCGGTCGAAGCACACCGAGCCCTTGCCGCCCACCTTGTTGTAGACGGTGAACTCGACGCTGGCACTGCGGCGCAGGGTCTTGTCCGGGTCGGGGCCCCAGGCCTTGTCGATCTGGCGCTTGCGGTACGCCATCGGCGTCCAGTTCTTCGGGAAGCTGAAACCGGGCCGGTTCACCCACCACACGTTGTCGCCGCTGGCGTCGATCAGCTTGAACTGCAGGTCGTTGCCCGGCGAGTCGCCGCGCAGGTTGAAGCTGAACTGGTAGTTCTCCGGGTACTCGATCGGCAGCTCGCGGCGGATGCCGACGTAACCGGATACCCCGTTGAAGTTGTAGTCCAGGCACAGCGCCTTGCCGCCGCCGGGCACGCTCACCGGACGCAGCGTGCCGCTGACCTGGTTGGAGAGCACCAGCTTCCACGGCGTGATGTCATCGAAATCATCCAGCACCCTTGCCTCCTGCGCATTGGCGTGAAGCGACAGGACGGCGCAAAGCGCCAGCATCATGCGGATGGGGAATGCGTACTTTTTCGAATCCATGCGGGTCTGGGTCTGGTGCGGTGAGACTGTCGTGGTGAGACTGTTGTGGTGATGCTACCGGGTTCGATGCGGCCATCCATGGCGGGGCTTCACCGGCTCCGGAAGGGCCCGCCCGGCCATCCGTGGCCGGGCGTTCGGACAGGCGAGGCGGTGCCTCGCGAGGTCCTCACCCCTTCACGCTGCCGAGCAGCAGGCCCTGGATGTAGTAACGCTGCAGCGCGAGGAACAGCGCCAGCACCGGGATCACCGTGATCACCGCGCCGGCCATCATCAGCTCGATGTCCATGATGTGCTCGCGCGACAGCGACGCCAGCGCCACCGGCAGCGTGTAGTGCTCCTGGTCGGTCAGCACGATCAGCGGCCACATGAAGTCGTTCCAGGCGCCCATGAAGGTGAAGATCGTCAGCGTCACCAGCACCGGCTTGAGCATCGGCAGCACGATCTGGAAGAAGATCCGCATCTCGCTGGCACCGTCGATGCGGGCCGCCTCCAGCAACTCGTCGGGAATCCCGCGCGCGTACTGGCGGACCAGGAAGATGCCGAACACCGACGACAGCGCCGGCAGGATCACCCCGCCGAAGCTGTTGACCAGGTGCAGCTGCTTCATCAGCAGGAACAGCGGCAGCATCGCCACCTGCGCCGGGATCACCAGCGCGGCCAGCAGCAGCTGGAACACCCGCTCGCGCCCGACGAAGCGCAGCTTGGCGAAGGCATAGCCGGCCAGCGTGTTGACCAGCAGCGAGCCGAGCGTGATCGCCAGCGACACCAGCAGCGAATTGGCGAAGTGGCTGCCCATGCCGATGCGTTCGAACAGCTCATGGTAATTGGCGGTGGTCCAAGCCGACGGCAGCATCGGCGGCGGGAACCGGCTGGCCTCGCCAGCCGGCATGAACGACACCGACAGCATCCACAGCAGCGGACCCAGCGCGACCGCGGCCAGCAGCAGCAGGCCACCGTTCACCAGCAGCGCGTTCCAGCGCGATTGGCCGATCTCGCGGCTCATACCAGGTCCTTCCTGCGCCCGAAGCGCAGCATCACGGTGGTGACCCCGAGGATGATCAGGAACAGCAGGAACGCCACCGCCGACGCGCGGCCGAGGTTCCACCACTTGAAGCCTTCCTCGAACATGAAGTACAGCACGCTGACGGTGCTCTGCAGCGGGTCGCCGCGGGTCATCACGTAAGGCTCCGCGAACAACTGGAAGTAGCCTGAGATGGTGATCACCCCGACCACCATCAGCACCGGGCCGAGCATCGGCAGGGTGATGTGCAGGAACTGCTGCCACCTGGAGGCGCCGTCGATGCGCGCGGCCTCGTAGAGATCTTCCGGGATCGCCTGCAGGCCGGCCAGGAAGATCACCATGTTGTAGCCGAAGTTCTTCCATACCGCGAACAGCATGATCGTCGGCATCGCCCAGCGCGGGTCACCCAGCCAGTCGACCGGCGAGATGCCGATATGGGCCAGGCCCCAGTTGACCAGGCCATACTTGACGTGGAACAGGTAGCGCCAGATCACCGCCACCGCCACCAGCGTGGTCACCACCGGGGCGAACAGCGCGGTGCGGAAGAAGCCGCGGAAGCGCGCCGCCTTGGCGTGCAGGAGCATCGCCGCGCCCAGCGACACGGCGATCGAGGTCGGCACGCCGAGCAGCACGAAGTAGGTGGTATTCCACAGCGATTTCCAGAACAGCGGCGTGCGCAGCAGGTCCCAGTAGTTGCCCAGGCCGACGAAGCGCAGGTGGCTGCTGTCGGCCAGCGCATACAGGTCGAAGTCGGTCAGGCTGAGCACCAGCGCGGCCAGCACCGGCACGCCGAAGAACATGCCCAGCACCAACAGCGCCGGCGCGGTGAACACCCATCCGGCGATCGAATTGCGCTTCATCGCGTTGCTCCCTGCTGCGACTTCGCCGCATCGTCCGCCTGGGCGCCCTGCTGGTCACGGATCCAGCGCCGCTTGGCGAGGATGTCGTCCACCCGGCGGTCAAGCTCGGTCACCGCCGCATCCTGGCTTTCGCCGCCGCGCACGACCCGTTCGGTCACCAGGCGCATCTCCTGCACGATCCGCTCCCATTCCAGCACCTTCGGCGTGGGCCTGACCCGCTCCAGCTGGTCGCCGAAGGCCTGCGACAGCGGATCCTCGGCCAGCGAGGGATAGCGCCAGGTGCTGCGACGCGGCGGCAGGTCGCCGATGATGGCGTGGAAGCGCGCCTGCACCTGGGGACGCGAGAGGTACTCGATCAGCTTCCAGGCCGATTCCTTGTGTGCGGACCTGCGCAGGATCACCAGGCTGGCGCCGCCGGCGATGCCCGCGCCCGGGCCGGTCGGCCCCGGCAGCGCCATCGTTCCCCACTTGCCTTCCATGCCGGCTGGCTGGACCTTGCGGAATTCACGCACGTTCCAGGGACCGGACAGGTAGAAGGCGTAGTAGCCGTTGAAGAACTCGTACCAGACGTTGGAGATCTGCGTCTCGGACAGTTTCGGTGCCCAGCCCTGCTCGAACATGTTGGCGTAGAACGCCAGCGCCCTGCGGAAGCCGGGGCTGCGGAAGTTGCCGTAGTTGTCGCCGTCGCGCAGCAGCGGATCGTCCTGCTGCAGGGCGAACGAGAGCTGCTGCTCGAACTCGTTGAGCGGCATCAGGATGGCGTAGCGGTCCGGCCCGACATGGCGCTTGATCGCCGCCATCGCCTGCTCGAACTCGGCCCAGGTCTTCGGCACCTGCTTGACCCCGGACTCGGCCAGGATGTCCTTGCGGTAGAACAACAGGCGGGTATCGACGTACCACGGCACCCCGTACAGGGTGTCGTTGACGATATTGGTATCCCACACGCCGGGGAAGTAATCCGACGGGACCACTTCCTTCGAGCGGTCCACGTAGGGCTGCAGCGGCTCGAGGGCATCGAGCATGGCGAACTCGGGCAGCCAGGTGTTGCCCAGCTGGCAGACGTCCGGCAGGCCATCGGCGGCGAAGGCGGTCAGCAGCTTCTCGTGCGCCGCCGTCATCGGGATGTTCTGCACGTCGACGTGGATGCCGGGGTTTTCCTTCTCGAAGTCGGCGACCAGCTCGGTCACCACCTCGGCCTCGCGGCCCATCGCCCAGAAGCGGATGGTCTCGCCCTGCGGCTTGCCGCCGCAGCCGGCCAGGCCGGCTGCCAGCAACAACGCCGCGGCGATGTCACGGATTCCCATTCGATCGCGCCTCACTCGGGCTTCTGCTGGCGCTGCGTGGGATTCTCCTGCGCCTCGGCAGCGGCCGCGCGCGACTCGGCGATGCCGATCGCGCGCGCGGCGGCGGCCTGCTCGTCCTTCTTCGGCTGCTGCGGCGCCTCGCCCTCCGGCGCCAGCCAGCCACCGGTGAAACCGGCACGCTCCAGGCCGCGGCGGACGTAGGCGTTCTTCTTCATCACGTTCCAGACGAACTCGTTGCGGTAGTTCGCGATCATCGTGAGGATCGGACCCTGGTCGATGGCGATGTAGTCGCTCGCCACCCAGCCGCGGTCCGGCACCAGTCGGCCGGTCTTGAGCGGGATGTCCCAGTTGAAGCTGGGGTTGAACGAATCCAGGAACCCGTAGCTGGAATACAGGTAGTCACCGTAGCGCTTGTGCATTTCCTCGGTGGCCGGGATGACCACCTCCGGCGCGAACACGATCGAGGCGATCGCCGCGGTCGGCGCGATGGTGCCGTCGTCGAAGTTCTCGCGCAGGCCGGCGCCGCGCGAGGAGTAGTGGCGGAACTGGCGCTGCTCGCCGCGGTACTCCTGGCTGGTGTTCTGCGGGCCGTCGCTAGCGGTCAGGCCCCAGACGTTCTCGCCGTAGTCCTTCCACTTCATCGGGTTGTCGATGGCGTAGTCGCGCTGGGCCAGCACGGCGCGGCGGCTGTTGAGGAAGTAGTCGATGCCGCGCTCGCGCATGTACTGGTCCTGGATGTCGCGGAAATCGATCCAGACATGGCTGTACTGGTGGCCGAACAGCGGACCGAAGGACAGGTATTCCTGGCCCTGGTACACGCCCCAGTCGTTGTTGTAGGTCCGCGTCCACACCGTCCACGCATCCGGGTCGACCGGGTGTGTCGGCGAGCCCAGGGCGAGGATGTACAGCATCATCGCCTCGTTGTAGCCCATCCAGTCATGGTCGATGAAGCCGCTTTCGGGGAACCAGCCCATCGACACCAGCGGCTTGCGCTGCTGCAGCCAGGTCCAGTCCACGCGCTTGTAGAGGGTGTCGGCGATCTGCCGGATCTCCTTCTCGCGCGGGTCGTCGCCGTCGTAGTAGGACTGGGCGAACAGCACGCCCATCATCAGCAGCGCGGTGTCCACGCTCGACAGCTCCACCCAGCTGTCGTAGCGCTGGCCGCGCTGCATGTCGAGGAAGTGGTAGTAGAAGCCCTTGTAACCGGCCTTGCCGGTGCGCTGCGGGCCGACCGGCGCGTCGCGGAAGAAGCGCAGCGTGGTCAGGGTGCGGTCGATCGCCTGGGTCCGGCTGACCCAGCCGTTCTCGATGCCGATCGGATACGCGGTCAACGCGAAGCCGACCGAGGCGATGCTGGCAAAGGGCCGTGACGGGAAGCGGTCCGGGGTCAGCCCGTTGACCTCGTTGGTGGTATCCCAGAAGAACTGGAAGGTGCGCCGCTCGATGTCACCGAACAGCGGCGGCAACTCCGGCTTCAGCGGCTTGGGCGGCGCGGGCGGCAGGGTCGCTTCGATCAGGGTCACCGTCGGCTTCGGCTTGTCGTCGGGCGACGGCGCCTGGCCCTGGCAGGCGGCCAGCAGCAGGCTGCCTGCCAGCAGGCAGCCGCCCAGGGTGGCGCGGACGGGGGATATCCGCGCTCGGCGGCCTTCGCAGTTCATGAAATCGCTTACAACCGTCACCAAGAAACTCCCTCTGAGACTACCCCGCCCCCGGGTGAAGGGAGGGGATGAAGCTGACACCCGGCCTGATTGCCGACCGGGCGGAGATCCGGCCGAGGCAGTCCCCGACCGTCATACCTGACCGCAGACCGGCGGCCATTGTTCCTTTCCGCGCGGTGTCCGGAGGGCGCCCTTGGCACCCCCGCGACACCTCGCGTTCATGCCTGCCCCGCCCCCGCCACGGTGGAGTCGCGCACGATGAGCGTGGGCTTGAGGGTCACGTTGCCCTGCGCACCGGTGGCCGCCGGTTCGATCAGCCCCAGCAGTCGGCTCATCGCCTGCGCGCCAAGCTCGGCAATGCTGACCCGCATCGTGGTCAGCCCCGGATGGACGAAGCGGGCCAGCGGGATGTCGTCGAAGCCGGCAAGCGCGACCTGCCCCGGCACCTTCACGCCGGCCTGGGTCAACGCGTACAGGCAGCCCAGCGCCATCATGTCGTTGGCGGCGAATACCGCGTCCGGCAGCGTGTCCTGCAGCAGCTGCTGGCCGGCGCGATAGCCCGAAGCCTCGTCGAAGTCGCCGGACAGCACCCGGCCTTCGGCGTCATCGCCGTGGGCCGCCATCGCATCGCGGAATCCGCGCAGGCGCTCGCGGGCGTCGAAGTTCAGGGCCGGGCCGGCGATGAAGGCGATCCGCCGGTGCCCCAACGACAGCAGGTGGTCGGTCATCGCGATCGCACCGGCGTGGTCGTCGATGCTCAGCGTCGGGAAGTGGTCCTGGTCGGGCAGGTGCGTATTGATGAGGACCGTCGGCAGCGACTGCGGCAGGTTCTCGGTCAGGAAACCCGGGTGCTCGGCATAGGGGGACAGCACAAGCAGGCCGTCGACCCGCCCGCGCATCGCGCGCAGCGCCCGCCCCTGCTCCTCCTGGTCGCCGTGGTAGCTGGACACCAGCAGGTGCTGGCGGCGCGCCCGCGCCACGCCATCGATGCCGCGGATCAGTTCGGAGAAGAATTCGCCGTACAGGTCCGGCAGGACCACGCCGATGGTCTGGGTATGCCGGCTGCTCAGGCTGCGGGCCGCCGCGTGCGGGCTGTAACGCAGCCGGTCGGCGATCTCGAGCACCAGCTTGCGTACCGGCTCGGCAACATTGTCGTGGCCGTTCAGCGCACGCGAGACCGTGGCCACCGAGACCTTCGCCTCGCGGGCCACGTCCTTGATGGTGATCGCATTCTTTGCCAACGTACCGCCCTCCACGGTCGAGACTCGGAACAAATCCTTCACGCGACTGTAACCGTTTTCAGGTCACCCGTCATTCTGCACTGCAGCGCGGACATTCTTTGCCGGATCAGGAACTTGCCGCCATGCGGCGGGAAACCACCCCGGCACTCCCCTGCTCCCGGCGTGCCGGGGGATTCTAGAACGAGGCCTGTCCGCAGGACAGGAACCATCGCACATCCCGGGCCAGCCCGGGGACAAATCCGGTCATGCCGCGGGGGGTTCAGCCTGGATCGACAGCGCGTGGATGTCTTCCTGCATCATCGATCCCAGTGCCGCGTAGACAGCCCGGTGGCGGGCCAGCGGTGCCAGGCCGGCAAAGGCCGGGGCGACGATCCGCACCGAGAAATGCCCGCGGCCATCACGGGCGCCGGCATGGCCGACATGCTTGTGGCTGTCGTCCACCACTTCCAGCAGCGAGGGCGAGAAGGCCGCGCGCAGTGCGGCCTCGATGCGCGCGACCCGGTCGCTCATGGCAGCACCCGCCTGAACGGACGCACCTGGACCCGGTCATACACCCCGGCATCCATATAGGGATCCGCCTCGGCCCAGGCCCGGGCCTGTTCCAGCGAGGCGAACTCGGCCACCACCAGGCTGCCGCTGAAGCCCGCCGCGCCCGGATCCTCCGCATCGATGGCCGGACAGGGCCCGGCCAGCAACAGGCGACCGGCATCGGCCAGCGCCTGCAGGCGCGCCAGGTGGGCCGGCCGCGCGGTGCGCCGCCCCTCGGCCGCCGAGTCCCCGTCATACCCTTCGATCACGTACCACATGCCTGACTGCTTCCCGAACTGGAATCCGACGTTCATTCTAGCCGCGTCGGCGCTGGACACCGCCCCGGCCCAGCCAGTACCCTAGGCCTCAATGCACGCGGCTGGATGCGGCGGCAAGTCGGTCCCCGGCCCCCGAGGCCCCACCGACCACCGCTTCGCCGGTTACCGAACCGCCCGCTCGGACTGCCCGCGTCGACCACCTCTCGTTGTTCCGTCGCTGCATCGCTTGCAGCGGCTTTGTTTGACCCGTGGGATCGTGCCGCGCCGGCACGCAGTTGACGCAGGACTTGCGCAGTGCCGGGAAACCTCCGGGCACGCGCGTCGTGGGCCGATGACGCAACACCAGATCGCTGATGACCTCCGAACTCGCGCAGGACGCGAATCCGCCAACCCAGAGCACCTCGCCGCAGCAGCAGGAAATGCCGCTGGCGGTCGTGCATGGGCAGCCGCTGCTGCAGATCCCGCAGGACCTGTACATCCCGCCGGATGCGCTGGAGGTCATCCTCGACGCCTTTGAAGGCCCGCTGGACCTGCTGCTGTACCTGATCCGCCGGCAGAACCTGGACATCCTCGACATCCCGGTGGCGGAGATCACCCGCCAGTACGTCGACTACATCAACGTCATGCAGGAGCTGCGCTTCGAACTGGCGGCCGAGTACCTGGTGATGGCCGCGATCCTGGCCGAGATCAAGTCGCGCATGCTGCTGCCGCGGCCGGTCAGCGAGGACGGCGACGAGGCAGATCCGCGCGCCGAGCTGGTGCGCCGGCTGCAGGAGTACGAGCGTTTCAAGCAGGCGGCCGAGGACATCGATGCCCTGCCCCGCCAGGACCGCGACACCACGCCGGTGCAGGCCCACGTGCCCGACCGCGCGGCGGTGAAGCTGCCCCCGCCGGTGGAGCTGAAGGAAATGCTGCTGGCGCTGTACGACGTGCTCAAGCGCGCCGAGCTGTTCAGTGGCCACGCGATCAAGCGCGAGGCGCTGAGCGTGCGCCAGCGGATGGGGGACGTGCTGGGCCGGCTGGAAGATGGGAAGTTCTACCGCTTTGAAAGCCTGTTCACCGCCGAGGAAGGCAAGCTCGGCGTGCTGGTGACCTTCCTGGCCATGCTTGAGCTGGCCAAGGAACAGTTGCTGGACATCGTCCAGGAAGCCCCGCTGGCGCCGATCTACGTCAAGTCGCTGGCGGCCGGCAACACCAACGCACCGCTGGCGTTCTCCAGCGAATTCGACGACAGCGACGGCGACGACGCCGCCACGCACTGAAGACGGAACAGGCAACGATCGTGGAAATGGACCAATCGCTGATCACCCGCATCGTCGAGGGCGCGTTGCTGGCCAGCCAGCAGCCACTGACCCTGGCCCAGCTGCAGGGGCTGTTCCCGGAAGACGAGCCGGCACCGCCGGGCAGCATCGAGCGCGCCCTGGAGCTGCTGCGCGAAGGCTGCGCCGATCGCGGCGTGGAACTGGTCGAGGTCGCCTCCGGCTTCCGCTTCCAGGTCAAGGCCGACGTGCACGCCTGGGTTGCCCGGCTGTGGACCGAACGCAAGACCCGCTATACCCGTGCCACGCTGGAGACCCTGGCGCTGATCGCCTACCGCCAGCCGATCACCCGTGGCGAAATCGAACAGGTGCGCGGCGTGGCGGTAAGCAGCAACATCATCCAGGCGCTGGAAGAGCGCGAGTGGATCCGCGTGGTCGGCCACCGCGACGTGCCCGGCAAGCCGGCGCTGTTCGGGACCACCAAGGGCTTCCTGGATTACTTCGGCCTCAAGCGCCTCGACGAACTGCCGCCGCTGTCCGAACTGAAGGACATCGGCGAGCTGGAGCCGCAGCTGCCGCTGGACGGTGATGGCCAGCCGGCCGCACCGCTGGCCGCCGGCGCCGCGCTGGACGGCAACGAGGACGACGGCGCCGCCAATGATGACGGCGGCGACGAACCGGCCGCAGGACACACCGACGGGCAGCCGCCCGCCGGCACGGACAACGATGGCGACGCCGACGGCGACGACATCGCGAAGGACAACGACGAAGAAGCATCCGCCGGCCAGGCCCCGGTCGCGCAGGCGGATGTGGAGGCGTCGGGAAACACCCCCGCGACGGACGAGGCCGACCCGGCCGCGCCCGCCGCCCCCCAAGACGAAGAGGCCGACGCCGAGCGCGCCGGCCGGAGTGAATGAAATGAGTGACACCCCACGCAAGCTCTCGCTGAACAAGCTGTCGCTGAAACGCGACGGCGAGGGCGAACAGACCAAGCTCGAAGAACGCCTGCACAAGGTCCTGGCCCAGGCAGGCCTGGGCTCGCGCCGTGCGCTGGAACAGCGCATCGCCGACGGCCTGGTCAAGGTCAACGGCGAGGTCGCCAAGACCGGCATGTCGGTGCGCAGCGGCGACAAGATCGAGCTTGACGGCCGCAGCTTCGTCGCCAGCGCGCTCAGCGAGCCGTCGCGCGTGCTGATCTACAACAAGCCCGAAGGCGAGGTCACCACCCGCGAGGATCCCGAGGGCCGGCCGACCATCTTCGAGGCCCTGCCCGTGCTCAAGGGCGCGCGCTGGATCGCGATCGGCCGCCTGGACATCAACACCACCGGCCTGCTGCTGCTCACCACCGACGGCGAGCTGGCCAACGCGATGATGCATCCCTCTTTCGAGGTCGAGCGCGAATACGTCGTGCGCGTGCGTGCGCCGGAAGGCCAGGAGCAGGTCTCCGACCAGATCGTCGACCGCCTCGCCCGCGGCGTGGCGCTGGAAGACGGCCCGGCCAAGTTCGACGAGATCGAACGCATCGGCGGCACCGATTCGCATGACTGGTTCCGCGTCGTGGTGAAGGAAGGCCGCAACCGCGAAGTCCGTCGCCTGTGGGAATCGCAGGGCTGCCAGGTCAGCCGCCTCAAGCGCACGCGCTACGGCAAGGTCTCGCTGCCGCGCGAACTGCTGCGCGGCCAGTCGGTCGAAGTGCCGCAGGCCCAGGTCGAGGCGCTGCGCGCCGAGCTCAAGCTGGAGGAAGGCCAGCCGTCGGCGCTGACGCTGCAGCCGGTGATCGGCCAGCGCCGCGCCAGCCGCTCGACCGTGCATGTGGGCAGCCGCGAAAACACCGGCGGCCGCAGCAATGCCTACGTCAACGGCCACAACACCGCCGACGAAGGGCGTGAGCTGCGTCGTTTCGACACCCTGCGCGAAGACCGCGGCCGCGGTCGTGGCAACAAGGGCGGTTTCAAGGGCGGCCTGACGGTGAGCGGCGAAGCCGCCGCCAAGCAGTCGCAGAAGCCGTTCAAGCAGCGCAAGGAAAAGGGTCCCAAGCCGCTGCCCGACGGCAATCCCGCTGCGTTCCGTACCTGGTACGTGCCGGAAGGCGTGAGCACCGGCCCGAGCGGCCATCGTAACGCCGGTCCGGGCGCGCGCGGCAACCAGCCGCGTCCGTTCGGCAAGGGCAAGCCGGCCGGTGCTGGTGCCGGCGCCGGTGCGCGTGGTCCCGGCAAGCCGCAGGGTCAGGGCCAGTCGCAGGGCAGGAGCCAGAACAAGCACCCGTACGGCCATCCCGGCAACGCGCAGCAGTTCTTCCCGTCCGACCACGCCACCCCGGGCTTCAACCCGTACGGCACGGCGCGTCCAGCCGGTCGTCCCGGCCAACCCAAGCGCGATGCGCGCCCGGGCAACAACGCGCCGCGTCCCGGCGGCAATCGTCCGGGCGGCAACCGCCCCGGTGGCAATCGTCCCGGTGGCAACCGCCCGGGCGGCAACCGGACCGGCAACCGCGGTCCGCGCGGCTGATCCGACCGCGGTGGCGTAATGCAGCAGAGGGCGCCTTCGGGCGCCCTTTCGCTTTCCAGGCATTCGTTGAAGCGATGCGTACTGCATCACGGTCCTGGCCATGCCGCTGCCGCCCGCGATCAACGCGTTTCATGCTGCGACACAGCAAGAAGCGCCTCCCATCCGCATCGCGCGACGCCGTGCGCCGATCGCATCGCAAGCCTCCAAAGCGACGAAAACGCCATGGAATTGGCTGCTTTCGATGAATGCGGCCGGCCGGCTGCAGGATGCCGGACGAACATCGACGCACGCCGTGGCCGCGACGCTCGCATATGCTCGACGTTCCTGCCCTTCCTTGTGCCCCTCGTGAAAGAACAGAACCGGATCCGGATCGAGGACGTCGCCGCTGCCGCCGGCGTCTCGATGAAAACCGTCTCGCGCGTGTTCAACTACGAACCGAACGTGCGCCCGGATACCCGCGAGAAAGTCGAGCGCGCCGCGCGCGAACTCAACTACCGGCCCAATCCCTCGGCGCGCAGCCTGGCCTCCAACCGCTCCTACCTGGTCGCGCTGCTGTACGACAACCCGTCATCGAATTACATCATGGAGATCATCGGCGGCGTGCTGGACGCCTGCGAGATGCGCCACTACTCGATGATGCTGCGGCCGATGGACTGCGGCACCACGGACTATCGCGCCCGCGTCCAGGCCCTGCTCGCGCAGTACCGCCCGGACGGCCTGGTGCTGACGCCACCGATCACCGACGACGAAGCGCTGCTGGACTGGCTGCAGGCCGAGCACATGCCCTATGCGGCGATCTCGCCGCGCCGCCGGGTCAACCAGATCGGCGCCACCCTGGACGAACGCGAGGCCGCCGCCGAACTGGTCGGCCATGTCGCCGGGCTGGGCCATACCCGCATCGGCCATATCACCGGCCATGCCTCGCACGGTGCGCGTGCCTGGCGCCTGGACGGCTATCGCGATGCCCTGCAGCGCGCCGACCTGCCTTTCGATCCCGAGCTGGTGATCGAGGGCGAATTCTCTTTCGACTCCGGCATCGCCGGCGCCCGCCAGCTGCTGGACCTGCCCTCGCCGCCGACCGCGATCTTCGCCGCCAACGACGATACCGCCGCCGGCGTCATCTACGAGGCCGAGGAACGCGGGCTGCGGATCCCGCGCGACCTGTCGGTATTCGGCTTCGACGACATGCCGATGGCACGACAGATCTGGCCGAGCCTGACCACGGTGCGGCAGCCCAGCCACGAAATGGGCCGCATCGCCGCCGAGCAGCTGCTGGCGCGCATCAGCGACCCGCAGCGCGGCGAGCTGGTCAAGGTGCCTTACGAGATGCGCCTGCGCCGCTCCACCGGGCCTTGGCCTGGCCGCGAATGACAGCGCTGGATCGCGCGCCGGCGGCGCGGATCAGCGCCGCGTGATCACGAAGTTGCCGAAGCCCACGCCCAGGTCCCAGCCCTCGCCGGTACCAGCCAGGGCCAGCGAGATGTCGCCCTTGGTCACCACCTGGGCATTGCTGGACTTCTTCGCACCGGCATGCGCCTCGGCGCCGCCGTAGGTGCCGAACAGGTCGTTGATGCTGTAGGCGCCGGTGAAGCTGCCCTTGCCATCGACGACCGTCGACTTGCCCACGGTCAGGCCACCGCCCTTGGCGGTGATGGTCACCGGGATCGAGGCGCCGTTGCTGCAGGTGATCGTGCCGGTGCCCTTGGCGGTCTTGTAGAACAACGACCAGCCCGACAGGTTGAAGCGCAGGTTGCAGTCGAGGTTTCCGGCGGCATGCGCGGCCGGGACGAAGGCAGCGGTCATGGCCAGGGCGGCCAGCAGGGTCAGGGTCTTGAACATGCGTCGGGATCCGGGAGGAGTCTGCCGCGAGGGTAGCAGCGACGTGGCAGCGCCGGGATACCCCGGCGGCGGGCGTTCAGCCAGCGCTGGCATCAGCGCGTGGCGCTGACGCCACCGAGCTGGAAGGCATCGGCGTCGAGCATTGCCGGGAAGCGCGCCCGGTGCTCGGCCAGCGCGGCGGCGGAGATGGTGGTGGTGGCGACCTGTTCGCGCTCGCGGATCTCCAGCTGCGGCTGGCCGAGGAAATCGATCACCGCGCTGTCGCCGGCATAGTGCAGGCCGTTGCCGTCCACGCCCACGCGGTTGACCGCGGCGACGAAGCACAGGTTCTCGATCGCCCGCGCGCGCAGCAGCGTGCGCCACGGGTACGCCCGTGCCGAAGGCCAGTTGGCGACGAACAGCTGCAGGTCGAAATCCAGCTGGCCGGGTCGCTCGACGTCATAACGGTTGCGGCAGAACACCGGGAAGCGCAGGTCGTAGCAGACCTGTGGATTGATCCGCCAGCCCTTCCATTCCACCGTCAGCCGGTCGCGGCCGGCGGCATAGCGCTCGTGCTCGTTGGCGTAACGGAACAGGTGGCGCTTGTCGTAGTACTGCAGGCCGCCGTCGGGCGTGGCGAACAGCAGGCGATTGAACACGCCCCCGGCGGTGCGCAGCTGCACGCTGCCGGTCACCGCCGCGCCCAGCCGTGCGGCCTGCTCGCCGATCCAGGCCACGGTCGGGCCGTCCATGCCCTCGGCCTTGTCGATGGCATCGTTGGAGAAGCCGCTGGTGAAGGTCTCCGGCAGGATCACCAGGTCGGTGGTCCCGGCCAGTGGCGCCAGCAGGTGGCCATAGTGCTCGCGATTGCCGGCGGGGTCATGCCAGCGGGTGTCGCCCTGGACGAGGGAAATGCGCAGGTCCTGCATGGCGTCCTCAGAGCTTGGTCAGGCGTTCGATGGCCGCGTCGAGCGTGGCCTCGTTCTTGGCGAAGCACAGCCGCGCCAGGCGTTGCCCGGCCGGCGGCTTCTCGTAGAACGGCGACAGCGGGATCGCCGCCACGCCATGCTCGATGGTCAGCCAGCGGGCGAATTCGGCGTCCGCCAGGTCGCTGACCGCCGAATAGTCGACCAGCTGGAAGTAACCGCCCGGTACCGGCAGCGGCTTCAGGCGCGTGCCCAGCAGCTGCTCGCGGAAGCGGTCGCGCTTGGCCTGGTAGAACGCGCCAAGCTGCTCGTCGTGTTCCGGCTCGTCGCGGATCATCGCGGCGAACGCGTGCTGCGCCGGGGCGAAGCTGGCGAAGGTGTTGTACTGGTGCACCTTGCGGAACTCGGCGCTCAGCGCCGGCGGGGCGATCGCATAGCCGATCTTCCAGCCGGTGCAGTGGTAGGTCTTGCCGAAGCTGGACACCACGAAGGCGCGATCGCGCAGTTCAGGCCAGCGCAGCACCGATTCATGGCGGCGGCCATCGAACACGATGTGCTCGTAGACCTCGTCGGAGACCAGGAAGATGTCGGTGCCGCGCAGGATGTCGGCCAGCGCGCGCATGTCGTCGGCCGAGAACATCGCGCCGGACGGGTTGTGCGGGCTGTTGATCATCAGCATGCGCGTGCGCGGGGTGATCGCCGCCTGCACCTTGCCCCAGTCCACCGCGAAGGTGCGCGGATCCAGCGCCACGTGCACGGCGCGGGCGCCGGCCAGGTCGATCGCCGGCTCGTAGCAGTCGTAGGCCGGGTCCAGCACGATCACTTCCTCGCCCGCCCGCACCACGCTGTGGATGGCGTTGAAGATCGCCTCGGTGGCGCCGCTGGTGACGGTGACCTCGGTATCGGCATCGACCTGCGCGCCGTAGCAGCGCATCGCCTTGCCGGCGATGGCCTGGCGCAGCGCGGCCACCCCGGTCATCGGCGGATACTGGTTGTGGCCCTCGCGCATCGCGCGGTCGAGTTCGTCGACCAGGCGCTGCGGCACGGGGAAGTCCGGGAAGCCCTGGCCCAGGTTGACCGCCTTGTGCTCGGCCGCCAGCTGCGACATCACGGTGAAGATGGTGGTGCCCACTCTGGGCAGCTTGGTGGCAGGCACGGTCATGCGGTGCGGGTCCGGTCACGCGGGGGGGGACCGCAGTGTAGCCCCCCGCCCGCGCGCTCCCAAGTCCTCCGCGCAGCGCCCCGGCCGGGGCGACCATGCACGTGGCAGGTACCCGCAAGGGACGGTTGAAGGCACAATGCCGGCCAGCTTCCGCACCGCCACCTTGATGACCGACACCCCGCCTGCCGCGCCGCCCCTGCTGGCCGCGCACGCCTTGAGCTTCAGCCGCAACGAGGACGCGGTGTTCGGCCCCCTCGACTTCCAGGTCGATGCCGGCGAAGCCCTGCTGGTGCAGGGCGACAACGGCGCCGGCAAGACCACCCTGCTGCGGGTGCTGGCCGGGCTGCTGCGCCCGGACCGCGGCCGCATCGAGATCGACGGCCGCCCCGCCGGCCGCGTCGACCGCTCGCGCTTCATCGCCTACCTCGGCCACCTGCCGGCGCTCAAGGCCGACCTGACCACGCTGGAGAACCTCAACTTCCTGTGCGGCCTGCAGGGCCGCCGGGCCCGCCAGATGCCCGGCAACGCGCTGGCCATCGCCGGCCTGGCCGGCTACGAGGACACCCTGGTCCGGCAACTGTCCGCCGGCCAGAAGAAGCGACTGGGCCTGGCCCGGCTGTGGCTGTCGCCGGCGCCGCTGTGGCTGCTCGACGAGCCCTACGCCAACCTCGACCTGGACGGCATCAACCTGGTCAACCGGATGATTTCCGCGCACCTGCGCGGTGGCGGCGCGGCCCTGGTCACCACCCATGGCGCCTATGCCGCGCCACCGGTGCGCACGCGCATGCTCACCCTGGCGACGGAGGTGGCCGCATGAGCGCGCCCTCGCCCCTGCCTTCGCTGTGGCAGGCCTCGCGCGCCCTGGTGCTGCGCGACCTGCGCCTGCTGTGGCGTCGTCGCGGCGACGCCCTGCAGCCGGCGCTGTTCGCGCTGCTGATCGTGGTGCTGTTCGCCCTGGCCCTGGGCGGCCGCGCCGAGACGCTGTCCACCGTCGCCCCGGCGGTGATGTGGCTGGCGGTGCTGCTGGCCGGCCTGCTGTCGCTGGATTCGCTGTTCCGCGGCGACGCCGACGACGGCTCGCTCGAGCAGTGGATCCTCGCGCCGGTACCGCTGGCCTGGCTGGTGCTGGTGCGCGTGCTGCTGCACTGGGCGGTGACCGCGCTGCCGCTGATCATCGCCACGCCGCTGCTCGGGGAATTGCTGCACCTGCGGCATGACCAGCTGCCACTGCTGCTGGCATCGTTGCTGCTCGGAACGCCCCTGCTCAGCCTGCTCGGCGCGGTGGTGGCGGCACTGACGGTGAACATGAAACGCTCTGGTATTCTCGTGGCGCTGCTGGCGCTGCCGCTGTACGTGCCGGTGCTGGTGTTCGGTGCTGGCAGCGTCGCCGCCGGCATCCAGGGACTGGACCCGTCCGCGCCGCTGCTGCTGCTCGGCGCCGGGCTGGTGATCGGCCTGGTGCTGGCGCCCCTGGCGGCTGCGGCGGCGATCCGCATTTCATTGAGCTGAGCGCGACGAACCCACTGGAACCCGGAGCCACCGCCACCGCATGAATCGCCTCGTCCGCTGGTTCCACCTGCTCGGTTCGCCCCCGGTGTTCGATCGCTTCGCCGCCCGCTGGACGCCCTGGTGCCTGGCCATCGGCGCGCTGCTGGCCGCCTTCGGCCTGTGGCAGGCCCTGTTCGTGGTGCCGGCCGACTACCAGCAGGGCGACAGCTTCCGCATTCTTTACATCCACGTGCCCAGCGCCTGGATGAGCCTGTTCGTGTTCGGCCTGATGGCGCTGTATTCGGCGATCGCGCTGATCTGGCGGATCAAGCTGTGCGAGATCCTGGCCATGGCCTGCGCGCCGATCGGTGCCGCCTTCACCGTGGTCACCCTGGTGACCGGCAGCATCTGGGGCAAGCCGATGTGGGGCACCTGGTGGGACTGGGACCCGCGCCTGACCAGCGAGCTGGTCCTGCTGTTCCTCTATCTGGGCGTGATCGGCCTGTACCAGGTGATCGACGACCACCGCAACGGCGCGCGCGCGGCCGGCCTGCTGGCCATCGTCGGCGTCGCCCTGCTGCCGGTGATCCGCTATTCGGTCGACTGGTGGAACTCGCTGCATCAGGGCCAGAGCATCCGCCTGCTGGGCGAATCCAGCATCGACGCCTCCATGCTGCTGCCGCTGTGGCTGATGGTGGCGGCAACCAAGTTCTGGTTCGCCGGTTCCCTGCTGCTGCGCGCGCGCGCCGACAACCTGCGCCGCGAAGCCGGCAAGGACTGGGTCGCGCGGCTGGCCGGCGCGGAGGACGCGGCATGAGTTACCTCGGCTACGTGATCGCCGCCTATGCGGTGTTCCTCGTGGTGCTGCTGTGGGACGTGCTCGCCGCGCGCCTGCAGGTCCGGCGTGCGCTGCGCCAGGCCCGCGCGCGCCGCCAGCGCCAGCGCAGCCGCGCCGCGGCCGGCTCGGCACCGACGGAACTGCTGCGATGAACCCGACCCGCCGCCGCCGGCTGTGGCTGGTCCTGCTGCTGGTGCTGGCGGGCGGCCTGGCCACCACGCTGGTCGCGCTCGCCCTGCAGCGCAACGTCGCCTACCTGTACACCCCGTCGGAAGTACTGCGCGGCGATGCCGGCGACCACGCCCGCTTCCGCCTCGGCGGCATGGTCGAGAAGGGCTCGTTCCAGCGCGCACCGGGATCGCTGCAGGCGCACTTCCGCGTCACCGACGGCGACGCACAGCTGGCGGTGAGCTATGACCGGATCCTGCCGGACCTGTTCCGCGAGGGCCAGGCGGTGATCGCCACCGGCCGCATGCAGGGCGGCGTGTTCGTCGCCGAGGACGTGCTGGCCAAGCACGATGAGACTTACATGCCCAAGGAAGTCGCCGACAAGATGGGCGCCGCGCACCGCAAGCACGACGTGGCGGGGCCGCAGTGACCGAACCGTCGGGAGGGCCCCGCGCCCCGCTGTGGATGCACCAACGGGAGCGTCGCTGATGCTGCCCGAACTCGGCCAGGTGCTGCTGATCCTCGCCTTGCTGGTGGCGCTGCTGCAGGCGGTGCTGCCGCTGGCCGGCGCACAGCGCGGCCACCTCGCCTGGATGGCGGTCGCCCGGCCGGCCGCGCTGGCCCAGCTGGCGCTGGTCGGCGCGGCCTTCGCGATCCTCACCTGGGCCTTCGTACGGCAGGATTTCTCGGTCGCCTACGTGGCGGAGAACTCCAACTCGCTGCTGCCGCTGGCATACCGCTATTCGGCGGTCTGGGGCGCGCACGAAGGCTCGCTGCTGCTATGGACGCTGGTACTGGCGCTATGGAGCGCGGCGGTGGCGGTGTTCTCGCGCCAGCTGCCGCTGCCGGTGGTGGCACGCGTGCTCGGGGTGATGGCATTGATCAGCCTGGGCTTCCTGGCGTTCCTGCTGTTCACCTCCAATCCTTTCGCGAGGCTGCTGCCGGCGCCGGCCGAGGGCGGCGACCTCAACCCGCTGCTGCAGGATCCGGGCCTGATCATCCACCCACCGATGCTTTACGCCGGTTACGTCGGCTTTTCGGTGCCGTTCGCGTTCGCCATCGCCGCCCTGCTCGATGGCCGGCTGGATGCGCGCTGGCTGCGCTGGTCGCGGCCGTGGACCAATGTGGCCTGGGCGCTGCTCACCGTCGGCATCGCCCTGGGCAGCTGGTGGGCCTACTACGAGCTCGGCTGGGGCGGCTGGTGGTTCTGGGATCCGGTCGAGAACGCCAGCTTCATGCCCTGGCTGGCCGGCGCGGCACTGCTGCATTCGCAGGCCGTCACCGAGAAACGCGGCAGCTTCGGCGGCTGGACGCTGCTGCTGGCGATCGCGGCGTTCTCGCTGTCGCTGCTGGGCACCTTCCTGGTCCGCTCCGGCGTGCTGACCAGCGTGCATTCCTTCGCCGCCGATCCTTCGCGCGGCCTGTTCATCCTGGTCTTCCTGGCGCTGGTGATCGGCGGCTCGCTGCTGCTGTACGCACTGCGCGCACCGGCATTGGCGCCGGCGGCCGATGATCCGCGCCGCGGCTTCGCGCCGGCCTCGCGCGAAACCCTGCTCCTGGCCAACAACCTGTTGCTCACCTGCGCCTGCGCGATGGTGCTGCTGGGCACGCTGTACCCGCTGCTGGCCGATGCGCTGGCACTGGGCAAGCTGTCGGTCGGCCCGCCCTACTTCGGCACCTTGTTCGTGGTGCTGATGGCGCCGCTGGTGCTGCTGCTGCCGTTCGGCCCATTGACGCGCTGGCAGCGCGACCAGCCCTCGCGTTTGCTGGCGTTGCTGGCGCCATGGCTGGTGCTGGCGCTGGCCGCCGGCGCGCTGGCCTGGGCGATCGCCCCGCAAGGCCGGCTGAAGGCCGCGCTCGGCGTCGCCGCCGCGGCCTGGGTGTTGCTCGGCACGCTGCGCTTCGCCTGGCTGCGGCTGCGCGGCAACGTGCCGGGCCAGCGCCTGACTGCGGAAATGGTCGGCATGCTGCTGGCGCACGGCGGCGTGGCGGTGTTCCTCGCCGGCGCGCTGCTGGTCGAATCGCTGAGCGAACAGCGCGAGGTCGCGCTGGCGCCGGGCCAGTCGCTGGAGATCGGCGGCTATACGTTGCGCTTCGACGGGCTCGACCAGCTGCAGGGACCGAACTACATTGCCGATCGTGCGCACCTGGCCGTGCTGCGCGATGGCCGCCAGCTTTCCCTGCTCGCGCCGGAGAAGCGCCGCTACGCCAGCGGCGGCCAGGTCATGACCGAGGCCGGCATCCGCCCCGGCCCGACCGGCGATGTCTACGTCGCGCTGGGCGAATCGCTGGGCAACGGCGCCTGGGCCGTGCGCGCGCACGTCAAGCCGTTCGTGCGCTGGATCTGGCTGGGCGCACTGCTGATGGCGCTGGGCGGGCTGGTCACCGCCACCGACCGGCGCTTCCGTCGCACCCCGGAGAAGTCCTGATGTCCCAACCTGCCTCCCGCCGTTTCTCCATCCCGTTCCTGGTCGGCGGCATCGTGGTCTTCCTCGCCGTGCTGGCGCTGCTGGCCTATGGCGTGCGCCGCTCCGGCGTGGCCGATCGCGACAGCCTGCCGTCGGCGCTGATCGGCAAGCCGGCGCCGGAATTCGACCTGCCGCTGCTGCATGACGCCTCGATCCGCGTGCGCGCCGCCGACCTGCGCGGCGCGCCCTACGTGCTCAACGTGTGGGGCAGCTGGTGCCCGACCTGCCGCGAGGAGCACCCGATCCTCAGCCGCTTCGCGCTGACCAAGCGGGTGCGGGTGATCGGCTACAACTGGAAGGACGAGCGCGCCGACGCGCTGCACTGGCTCGAACAGCTCGGCAACCCCTACCTGCTGGTGCTGGCCGACACCGATGGCCGCACCGCCATCGACTGGGGCATCGCCGCCGCGCCGGAAACCTTCCTGGTCGATGCCCAGGGCATCGTGCGCTGGAAGTACAGCGGCGCGCTGACCCAGCAGGTCATCGACGAACAGCTGATCCCGCAGCTGGCCCGGATCGAGCGCGCGCCCGCCGGCGCGTCGCTGCAAGCCGCGCCATGACCGCCGCGCGCCTGCGCACGCTGCTGCTCGCGGCCGGCCTGGCGCTGGCTGCGATGGTCCCGGCCGCGATCGCGCAGCCGGCCGGCGATCCGGCGCCGCTGCAGTACCGCGATGCCGCCGAGGAAGCCCGCTTCCATGCCTTGACCGCCGAGCTGCGCTGCGTGCAGTGCCAGAACCAGTCGCTGGCCGATTCCAACGCGCAGATCGCCCATGACCTGCGCCGCGAGGTGCTCGAGCTGATGCACGAGGGCCGCAGCGACGCGCAGATCAAGCAGTTCCTGGTCGAACGCTACGGCGAGTTCGTGCTGTACCGGCCGCAGGTCGAATCGCGCACCTGGCTGCTGTGGTTCGGCCCGCTCGTGCTGCTGCTCGGCGGTGGCCTGGTGCTGGCGCGGATCGTGCGCCAGCGTAACGCCGCGCTGCCGCCGGCCAACGACGGCCGCCCCGCCGAAGACCGGCAGGAATGGTGATGGCCGTGTTCATCGTCTTCGCCACCCTCATCGTGCTGGCTTCGCTGGCCTGGGTGCTGCGCCCGTTGTGGCGGCAATCGCCGCGCTTCGTGCTGGCCGCCATCGCCCTGCTCGGCCTGGCGACCGGCTCGCTGTACCTGCTGGTCGGCAACCCCGCCGCATTGAAGCAGGCGCCTGAACGCACGCAGATGCCGCGCGACATCGACGAAGCCATCAGCGAACTGCGCGCCGCGCTGCAGCGCGACCCGAAGCAGGTCGAAGGCTGGATGCTGCTCGGCCGCGCCCTGCTCGGACAGGAGAAGTACGCCGAGGCCAGCGAGGCCTTCGGGCAGGCCGTGCGGCTGCAGCCGGATCATCCGGAGGTACTGGTATCCGCGGCGCAGGCGCGCATGCTGGCAGCCGGCAACCACCTCGATGCCACCGCGCTGGCCTGGTTGCAGCAGGCGCTGCGGATCCAGCCCGAACACCAGCGCGCGCGCTGGTTCCTCGGCGTGGCGCAGCGCCAGGCCGGCCAGCCCGCGGCCGCGGCAGCCACCTGGGAACCCCTGCTGGCGCAGGTCGATGCCAGCACCGCGGCCAGCCTGCTGCCGCAGATCAACGCGGCCCGCGCCGAGGCCGGCCAGCCGCCGCTGGCCGCGCCGGCTCCGGCCAGCGCGGCCACGCCGCTGGTGGTGGAGGTCGCGCTCGATCCGCGGTGGCACACCCGCCTGCCGGGCGACACCACGGTCTTCGTGATCGCCCGCGTACCCGATGGCCCGCCGATGCCGGTCGCCGTGGAGAAGCATCGCCTGGACGAACTGCCGCTGCGGGTGGAACTGGATGACGGCGACAGTCCGATGCCGACGGCCAAGCTCTCCGCGCTGGCCGAGGTCGAAGTGCTGGCGCGCCTGTCGCCCAGCGGCAATGCGATCCCGCAGGAAGGTGACGTCAGCAGCACGCCGTTGCGGGTGAAACTGCCAGCCACCGCGCCGGTCCGGCTGACCCTGGGCGAGTGAGCGACACGCAGCGATCCATCCCGGCGCGCTGCTGCCAGGCGGCATGCCCCGCTAGAATCGGGGCATGACTGAATTCATTCCGGCTGGAAGCCAGTTCCATCCCCTGCCCTCGCCGTTCCCGATGAAGCGTGGCGGCGCGCTGCATGGCGCGCGCGTCGCCTTCGAGACCTGGGGCACGCTGGCGGCTGATGGAAGCAACGCGATCCTGATCGTCACCGGGCTGTCGCCGAACGCGCACGCCGCGCGCAACGCCGGCAACCCGGAACCGGGCTGGTGGGACGCCATGCTCGGACCGGGCAAGCCGATCGATACCGATCGCTGGTTCGTGGTGTGCGTGAATTCGCTCGGCAGCTGCAAGGGGTCCACCGGCCCGGCCTCGATCGACCCGGCCACCGGCGAGCCCTATCGACTGACCTTCCCCGAACTGTCGGTCGAGGACGGCGCCGAGGCAGCCGTATCGGTCGTGCATGCACTGGGCATCGGACAGCTGGCCTGCCTGGTCGGCAACTCGATGGGCGGCATGACCGCGCTGGCGATCCTGCTGCGCCATCCCGGCATCGCGCGCAGCCACGTCAACATTTCCGGCAGCGCGCAGGCGCTTCCGTTCTCGATCGCGATCCGCTCGCTGCAGCGCGAGGCGATCCGCCTGGACCCGCAATGGAATGGCGGCCGCTACGACGAGCAGCACTACCCCGAATCGGGCATGCGCATGGCGCGCAAGCTCGGCGTGATCACCTACCGCTCGGCGCTGGAATGGGATGGCCGCTTTGGTCGCGTGCGGCTGGAATCGGAACATGCCGAAGACGATCCGTTCGGCCTGGAATTCCAGGTCGAAAGCTACCTCGAAGGCCATGCGCGCCGCTTCGTGCGCTTCTTCGACCCCAACTGCTACCTCTATCTGAGCCGCTCGATGGACTGGTTCGACCTGGCCGAGTACGCCGGTGGCGACGTGATGGCCGGGCTGGCGATGATCCGTGTCGAACGGGCGCTGGCGATCGGCGCCAATACCGACATCCTGTTCCCGGTGCAGCAGCAGCAGCAGATCGCCGACGGCCTGCGCGCCGGCGGCGCCGACGCGCAGTTCCTCGGGCTGGATTCGCCGCAGGGGCACGATGCGTTCCTGGTGGATTTCGAACGCTTCGGCCCGGCCGTGCGCGGGTTCCTCGACGCGCTTTGAGCTGCACGCGTGGCGCCTGCCGGAGCCTCGCGTGAGCGGGTGTCACGCCACGGCGACGGCAAGGTTTCAACCGCCCGGGGCGGAGGCCTCCAGCAGGCGCACCGGCGAATCCAGCGCCACCGCCTGCTCGGGCTGCTGGCCAGCCGCGGCACGACAGGCCGGGCTCAGCTGGTCGCTGAGCTGCTGTTGTTCGCGCATGGCCGCCCGCTGCGATCGCGTGCTGGCGCCGCCTGCGGCCAGTTCCATGTGCACCGGCAGGCGCATCCGTGTCGCCACCGGAACCCCCTCGACCCGCTCGGGCTGGTACCGCTGTGCTTTCACCAGCTGCTTCATGGTCTGCTCGAACCACGGACGGAAGGCGTCCGGGACCGAGTCATCGAATTCCACGGATTCGAACGCACCCTTGCCGTCCGGCTGGACCGTATAGCTGACATGCAACAGCGTGGCCATGCCCTTCCGGATCAAGGCAACCGGCGGCGGCGTGGCGGTGCCGAAGGCCACCGATTCGGACTGATACGGGCCATTACCTTCATATCCGCTGCTCACGCGTACTTTGTCGCCGTCCGGCACCATGCAGGTGGCCACGCGCACCCAGGTCGTGGCGGCCACCGGCAGGCCGTCGCGCATCGCCGGCTGGAATTTCCAACTGTCGACCTGTTTCTCGATGACGCTGCGCAGGGCCTCGGGGACCTTCCCCTCCGCTGTCGCCACGCCGTTTCCATCGGCGGCGATGTCCACCCTCACCTGCAGGTGCAGGACCTTTGGCGCGGCGGCCGTTTCATCAGCAGCGGCCGGCCCGGCCAACATGCACGGCAGCAGCGTGATGACGCCGCACAGGCGGATCCACCGCGCGTGGTGTTTTTTCGACATCCCTGTACCCCGCTCCCCTTGGTAGGCGGATCATGCAACCGGCAAGCTCGTGCGGCAAGCCAGTGGGCCCGACCCACTCCTGCCCCCGGGGTCTCCGGGGCCCGATCGATGGCGGCATGAGCACGCGCCTGGCGAGCGTCGGAAGTCCGCCCGGATGGCCGGCGCATGGACGGGTGAGAGGAATACGGGATCCGGCCGCCGCGCCCGTTCCGCACGCGACGGCCAGGCGGGGCGATGCTGACGTGGTGAAGCGGGGTCAGCCCGCGTCATGCCCGTGCAAGCGGCCGTCCTGCAACCGGTAACGGCGATGCACCACGCCGCCTGGCAACTCGTCATGGGTGATCATCAACAGGCTGCGCGGGCCCAGCGCCTGGGCCAGGTCGAGCAGCAGCGCATGCGCGGTATCCACGTCCAGGCCTTCGGTGGGTTCGTCGAGCACCAGCAGCGGGGCCTGGCGCAGCAGTGCGCGGGCCAGCGCCAGGCGCCGCGCCTGGCCGGCGGACAGGGTCGCGCCGTTCTCGCCGACCCAGGTCGCCAGCCCGCCCTGCGCACGCGCCCAGTCGTCCAGACGCACCTGCGCCAGCACCTCCCACAGGGCCTCGTCGCTGGCTTGCGGATCACCGATGCGCAGGTTCTCCGCGACACTGCCGGCGAACACCGGCGCGTGCTGCGGCATCCAGGCCACCTGCCGGTGCCAGTCGTCCTGGGCGAAGGCCGCCAGGTCGATGCCGTCCCATGTCACCCGGCCCTGCTGCGGATCCCACAGCCGCAGCAGCAGGGCCGACAGCGTGGTCTTGCCACCGCCGCTGTCGCCGCCGATGGCGATGCGCTCGCCCGGCGGCAGCCGCAGGTCCAGGCCGTCGAGTACTGCGCGCTGCGCGCCAGGCCAGCCGAACACCACCTGTTCGAAACGCAGCTCGCCACGCGCCGGCACCGGCACCGGCGCGGCCGGATCCACCACCGCGACCGGCGCATCGACGATCTCCTGCAGCCGCTGTGCGGCGACCCGGCCGGCCCACAGCGCCTGCCAGGCCAGGCCGGCGCCCGCCCACACCTCCAGCAGGGCCAGGGTGAGGAATACCAGCGCGGCGGCCATCTCCGGCGCCAGGACGCCTCGCGCGGCAGCATCGAGCACCAGCCACAGCATGCCGACCAGCCCGGCCGCGGCGCAGGCCGCATGCAGCAGCTGCCCGGCGACCAGCCGGCGGCGACGACGACGATCGCCATCGCCCACCGCTTCGGCGGCCTGTTCAACACGTGCGACCCATCCCGCCGTGGCCTCGACCGCGGCGAGGTCGGCGGCGCCTTCCAGTCCTTCGAACGCCAGCGTGCGCAGCGCCATGCGCTGTTGCGCGCGGCGCGCCTCGCGACGCCCCGCCCCGCGCGCCACCTGCCAGGGCACCAGCAGGCCGATCGCCAGCGCCAGCACCGCCAGCAGCAGCGCCGCCGGCGGATGGATGCAGGCCGCGGCGATGATCCCGGCCGCGCCGATGCCGACCAGCGCCAGCAGCGGAGCGATCGCCCGCACCACCAGGCCGTCGACCTCGCCGATGTCGGACATCAACCGGGCCAGCAGGTCCCCGATGCGGTGGGCGCCGAGCCGCGCCGGCGCCAGCGGCAGCGCGCGGCGGAAGAACCACACCCGCAGGTCGCGCGCGATGCGCAGGGTGGCATCGTGGCCGACCAGCTTTTCGGCGTAACGCGAGGCGATGCGCGCCATCGTCAGGCCGCGCACGCCGGCCGAGGGCGAGAAGAAGTTGAAGTCCGCCGCCAGTCCCGCGGCCAATGCGGTGGCGACCAGGAAGCCACCGGACAACGACAGCAGGCCGACCCCGGCCAGCATCGTCGCCAGCAACAGCATGGCCGTCAGCAGCAGGCGGCCGCGGTGGCGGGCGAAGACGCTGCGCAGGTCGTCGCGATCGCGCAGCGTCATGCCGGCAATGCCTGCGTGGCGATGCGGCCCGGCAGGACGACGACCGCGTCGGCCCAGTGGCGCGCAGCCGCACTGTGGGTGGCGACCAGCACCGCCCGGTCGCGGGCGAACACGCCCAGGGTGTCGAGCAGGTCGGCTTCGGTGGCCGCATCGAGGAAGGCGGTGGGCTCATCGAGCAGCAGCAGGTCGGGCTCGCGCAGCAGCAACCGCGCCAGGGCGATGCGCCTGGCCTCGCCGCCGGACAGGCCGAAGCCGCGTTCGCCGATGACCGTATCCAGCCCGTGCGGCAATCTCGCGGCAAAGCGCATCACCTGGGCCGCCTCGGCCACCGCGTGCAGGCGCTTGGCGCTGACGCCCGGTGCGGCCAGGCGCAGGTTGTCGGCGATGCTGCCGTGGAACAGGTAAGGCCGCTGCCCGGCATAGCCGATGCGCAGCCCGGGGCGGCGCAGGATCCGCCCCTCGCGCGGCGGCAGCCAGCCTGCCAGTGCCTCGAGCACCGTGCTCTTGCCGCTGCCGCTGGGACCGACCAGCGCCAGCCGCCGCCCCGGAGCCAGTTCCAGCGAGAAGTTCTCGACCACGTCATGCGGCGCCCCCTGCGGTCGCAGCCGCAGGTCGCGGGCCACCAGCAACGGGCCGCGCAGCTCGGCCAGCTCCGGCTCGCGTTCGCGGCCCGCGGCCGGAGCGGTGGCGGCCGGGTCCGGGTCCGGCCCGAGCAGCCGCTCGACCTCGGCGATCGCCGCCAGCGCGTTGGCGCGGTCGTGGTAGTGCGCTGCCAGCCGCCGCAGCGGGCCATAGAACTCCGGCGCCAGCACCAGGCAGAACAGGCCCACGGCGAGGCTGCCGGCACCGTGGCCCCCGAGCATGCCCAGGTAGCCCAGGCCCAGGTACAGCGCGACCATGGCGACGCTGGCCGAGGCGAAGAATTCCAGCACCGTGGAGGACAGGAAGGCGATCCGCAGCACCTTCAGGCTGCGCATCCGCACCCCTTCGGCGGCGGCCTGGATACCGGCCAGCTCGGCCTGGCCACGTCCATACAGGCGCAGCAGCCCCAACCCCTTGAGGCGGTCGGCGAAGTGCCCGCCCATCCGCGCCAGTGCCTGCAGCTGCTGGCGCCCGGCTGCCTCTGCGCCCCAACCCACCAGCATCATGAAGACCGGCACCAGCGGCGCGGTGCACAGCAGGATCACCGCCACCACCGGCTCGACCGGCGCGATCGCCAGCACGATGGCCAGCGGCACCACCATCACCTCGACCCGCGCCTGCAGGTAGCCGGCGTAGTACCCCTCCAGCGCCTCGCCATGGGCCAGCAGCAGCTCGCCCAGCTCGCCGCTGCGCTGGCGGCGCAGCCACAGCGGCCCGCGTGCCATCAGCTGCCGGTAGACACCCCCGCGCAAGGCGCGACGGGCGCTGTCGGCCACCGCCCCGGCCGCGCTCTGGGCCAGGGCCGAGAGCAGCAGCCGCGCCAGCAGCACCGCCACCAGGCCGGCGAACGGCGCCGCCAGGCTGGCCAGTGGCCGCCCGTCCACCAGCACCGCCTGGACCAGCCAGGCGATCAGCCCGGCCTGGGCGATCACCCCCAGGCCGGCCAGGGCCACCGCCAGCGCGGCCACCCGTTGCCAGCCGCGCGCGCCGGCCGCCAGGGTGGCCAGGCGGGCCGCGCGCCGGCGGCGGGTGTCGGGGGTGTCGACAGGCGGTGGGTTATCGGCGTCCAATGCTCTCGGCGGTCCCTCGGCGACGGGTGACCGGATTGTATTCGGCGTCGGGGCCGGGGTACGCAGCTTCGGTCACGCGACCAGATGCCGCATTGATCTGGATCAACGCCGGGATCACCCTGCGCGGCGGAAGATCCTCCCAGCTACCACCCGTCCAAGGACGCCCCAGCCATGATCGACATGACCGTCGTCGACCTGTCACGGCTTCAGTTCGCGCTGACCGTGATGTACCACTTCCTGTTTGTCCCCCTGACCCTCGGCCTCTCCTTCATGATCGCGATCATGGAGAGCGTCTATGTGATGACCGGCCGCGAGGTCTGGCGACGCATGACCATCTTCTGGGGCGTGCTGTTCGGCATCAACTTCGCCATGGGTGTCGGCACCGGCATCGTCATGGAGTTCCAGTTCGGCATGAACTGGTCGTACTACAGCCACTACGTCGGCGACATCTTCGGCGCGCCGCTGGCGATCGAAGGCCTGATGGCGTTCTTCCTCGAGGCGACCTTCATCGGCCTGTTCTTCTTTGGCTGGAACCGCCTGTCGCGGGTGCAGCACCTGACGGTGACCTGGCTGATGGCGCTGGGCACCAACCTGTCGGCGCTGTGGATCCTGATCGCCAACGGCTGGATGCAGAATCCCACCGGCGCGGTGTTCAACCCGGACACGATGCGCATGGAGGTGGTCGACTTCATGGCCGTGCTGTTCAACCCGGTGGCCCAGGCCAAGTTCGTCCACACGGTCTCGGCCGGCTACGTGACCGGCGCGGTGTTCGTGATGTCGATCAGCGCCTTCTACCTGCTGCGCGGCCGGCACCGCGACGTGGCGCGGCGCTCGTTCGCGGTGGCCGCGGCCTTCGGCCTGTTCTCCTCGCTGTCGGTGGTCGTGCTGGGCGATGAAAGCGGCTACGCCGCCAACGAGCACCAGAAGATGAAGCTGGCGGCGATCGAGGCGATGTGGGAGACCGAGCGCGCACCGGCCGACTTCACCGCCTTCGGCATCCCCAACCAGAAGACCCAGCAGAACGACTTCGCGATCAGGATCCCGTACCTGATGGGCCTGATCGCCACGCGTTCGCTGAGCCAGCCGATCCCGGGCATCCTGGAACTGGTGGACCGCGCCGAGCACCGAATCAAGGGCGGCCAGCTCGCCTACGGCGCGCTCGAACGCCTGCGCAAGGACAAGACCGACGTCGCCGCGCGCGAGATGTTCGACCGCCACTGGCAGGACCTGGGCCACGGCCTGCTGCTCAAGCGTTATCGCGACGACATCCTCAATGCCACCCCGGAGGAGATCTCCAAGGCGGCGATGGATACCGTGCCGACGGTGCTGCCGCTGTTCTGGACGTTCCGCATCATGGCCGCGATCGGCTTCTACCTGATCGCCTTCTTCGCCGTCGCGTTCTGGTTCTCCTGCAAGCACAACTTCGAGGACAAGCGCTGGTTCCTGAAGCTGGCGCTGTGGACGCTGCCGCTGCCGTGGATCGCGATCGAGTGCGGCTGGTTCGTCGCCGAGTACGGTCGCCAGCCATGGGCGGTGGAAGGCGTGCTGCCGACCTTCTATGCGGCCTCCGGCCTCGCCCTGCACCAGATCCTGACCACGCTGTGCGGCTTCGTGCTGCTGTACACGGTGCTGATGGTCATCGAGATCAAGCTGATGCTGAAGGCGATCAAGCATGGCCCGGACGAACTGCTGCCGTCGCTGCAGGCGCCGACCTCACCCAACGCCCCCCTGAGCACCGGCACGCTTGCCGGCGGCCAGCCGTAAGCGCAGGAGAACTCACATGGACTTCGTATTGCTCGACTACACCACGCTGCGGGTGATCTGGTGGCTGCTGCTCGGCATCCTGCTGATCGGCTTCGCGGTGATGGACGGCTTCGACCTCGGCGTCGGCACCCTGCTGCCGTTCGTCGCCCGCAACGATGAAGAGCGCCGCCTGGTGGTCAACACCATCGGCCCGGTCTGGGAAGGCAACCAGGTGTGGCTGATCCTGGGTGGCGGCGCGATCTTCGCCGCCTGGCCGCCGCTGTACGCGGTGAGCTTCTCCGGATTCTACCTGGCGATGTTCCTGATCCTGTTCGCGCTGATCCTGCGCCCGGTCGGATTCAAGTATCGCGGCAAGCTGCCCAGCCAGCGCTGGCGCGACAACTGGGACTGGGCGCTGTTCATCGGCGGATTCATTCCCGCGCTGATCATGGGCGTGGCGGTGGGCAACGTGCTGCTCGGCGTGCCGTTCCACTTCGACGACAGCATGCGGGTGTTCTACACCGGCAGCTTCTTCGGCCTGCTGATGCCCTTCGCCCTGCTCGCCGGCCTGCTCAGCGTATCGATGCTGGTGGCCCACGGCGCGGCGATGCTGGTGATCAAGACCGACGGCCCGGTGGCCGAACGCGCCGCCCGCTACGGCAGCCTCGCCGCCCTGGTCGCCTTCGTGCTGTTCGCGCTGGGCGGACTGTGGGTCGCCTTCGGCCTGCCGGGCTACGAGGTGACTTCGGCCCAGGCCACCGATGGCGACACCAATCCACTGCTGAAGACCGCGGCGATCGGCGCGGCGGCGGGTGGCTGGCTGCACAACTACAGCCGCATGCCGCTGACCCTGCTGGCGCCGCTGGTCGGCCTGGTGGGCCTGCTCGGCAGTGCGATGCTGCTGCGTGCACGGCGCGGCGGCCTGGCCTTCATCAGCTCGGCGGCGGCCATCGCCGGCATCATCCTGACCGTGGGCTTTGCGATCTTCCCGTTCCTGCTGCCGTCCAGCAGCGCACCGGATTCAAGCCTGACCGTGTGGGATGCCTCGAGCAGCCACCTGACGCTGTGGATCATGCTGCTGGCCACGATCATCTTCCTGCCGATCATCCTGGCCTACACGACCTGGGTGTACCGCGTCCTGAAGGGCAAGGTCACCACCGACGAAATGCGCGGCAACCCGAACGCTTACTGACCCCGACCGGGTGCGTCCGCATCGCCGGGCGCGCCCTTTCCTAGGAGACAACACCATGTGGTACTTCGCCTGGATCCTCGGTACCGGCCTGGCCTCGCTGGCTGCGGTGCTGAACGGCATGTGGTTCGAAATGCGCGAGCAGGACGCCGGCCGCGCCGAGTGAAAATTTTTGTAGCGGATGCTTGCCGACCCGTAATGACCTCTGTATCATACGCGGCTCAGTCGGGGTGTAGCTCAGTCTGGTAGAGCGCTACGTTCGGGACGTAGAGGTCGCAGGTTCGAATCCTGTCTCCCCGACCACTGAATGCAAAAAGCCCGGAAGGCATGCCTTCCGGGCTTTTTCGTTTCACGCCCTGCTTCGCTGTCCATGGACGCGAAGCTTGCCGCGCAAACTTCGCGCCCCGACCCAGGGCCTGCCTAGCGCCTCCGGCGCGCCCGTTGCACGGGCGGGCCGCGTTGCGGCCAGGAGCATCCGCCTGCCCATCCCCGCGCCTTCGGCGCGCCCCCTTAACAAAGGGGGCTTTTCTCCGGGAGGTTCACGCTGGGCGAGCTGGGTTTCGCTTCACGCGCATCTCCGGCAATTCACTTGCGTTGAACCATCGCGATCGCGTTTCGGGTTAGGGTCGGCGCAACCCCGCCGTCTTTCGCCGAGGAGGGACAATGCACGATGAGTTCGCCCGCACGGTCGAAGCCCTGCGCCGATGCCGCAGCCGTGAGGATTACCTCGCCGCGATGGCCGGAAGCCGGATCGACACTCGTGACATCGCCGCGTTCTGCGCGTTCGGCGACGAGGGCTACCAGCGCATCCGCATCGACCTGGCCGAAGGACACGAACTGGTCGCGGTGTGCTGGCGCCAGGGCCAGCACACGCCGATCCACAACCATGGGCGCTCGCAGTGCTGCGTGCGCGTGCTGCAGGGCCGGCTGCTGGAACAGCGCTACGTGCGCGGCGAGGTGCCCGGCAGCGCGCTGGCGATCGGCGAACCGCAGTACCTGTCGCCGCGCGCGGAAACCGCTTTCGATTCGCCCGACGATTTCCATCGCCTGGCCGGCGTCGATCCGGCCGGCTCGATCTCGCTGCACCTGTACGTGCCGCCACTGCAGGACTGCGAAGTCCTCGAACCGGCCGGGCAAGGGCGCGCGAACCACGCGCCCCGCCCCACCGCGCTTACAGCACCGGCAGTTCGATGAAGCTCGGCTGCTGCGGGGTATGCCAGATGCGCTGGGTCGCCTTGCGGTAGTCACCGGGCTTGGCGAAGTAGATGTTCGGCACGAATGTCTGCGGGTTGCGGTCGTACAGCGGGAACAGGCTGGACTGCACCTGCACCATCACCCGGTGGCCCGGCTTGAACACGTGGTTGGCGTTGGGCAGGTCGAAGCGGTAGGCCAGCGTCTCGTTGCTGGCCACCGGCTTGGCCGTTTCGAAGCCTTCGCGGTAACGGCCGCGGAAGATCGCCAGCGATACCGGCAGCTCGTAGCCGCCCATCTTCGGATCGCCCGCGTTCTCGTCCGGATACACGTCGATCAGCTTGACCACCCAGTCGCTGTCGCTGCCGCTGGTGGAAGCCTGCAGGTTCACCACCGGCGCGCCACCGATCGCCAGCGGCTCGGTCAGCGGCTCGGTGATGTAGGTCAGCACGTCCGGGCGACCATCGACGAAGCGCTGGTCGTGCACCAGCCAGGTCGTCCACATGTCGCGATCACCGAAGTTCACCGGGCGCGGCACGAACGGCACCGGCTTGGCTGGATCGGAGACGTACTCCTCGTAGTCGCCCTGCCCGCCCGCCGGCGCCTGGAACGACAGTTTGCCGCCGGCCTGCAGGTACAGCGGCCTGGCCTGCGCGGTCCGCGGCCACTGCTGCAGGCGGTCCCAGTGGTTCTCGCCGGTGTTGTAGACCAGCACCGGCGGCGTGTCGGCCTTGGGCGCGCCATCGACCAGGTACTGGTCGAAGAACGGCTTGAGCACGTCATGGCGGAACTGCCGCGCGGTGTCCCCGTCGAACTTCAGCGCGCCCAGCTCGCTGCCGGTGTAGTTCACCTGGCTGTGCCGCCAGGGGCCCATCACCAGATAGTTGAGGGTGTTGCCGGCATCGCGCCCTTCCATGGCCTGGTAGCTGTGGTTGGCGCCGTACATGTCTTCCTGGTCCCACAGGCCCTGCAGCCACATGGTCGGCACCTTCAGCGGCGTGGTGGCCATGACCTTGTCCAGCGCCTGCTCCTGCCAGAAGGCGTCGTAGGCGGGGTGCTCGGTGAGCTTGTGCCACCACGGCAGCTGCTCCAGCCCGGCGGCCCTGGCGAAGTCGCCGGCCGAGCCGGCGCGCAGCAGGTTGTTGTAATCATCGTAGCCTTCGCGGGCGATCGACACGCCCTTGCCGCGCTGGGTCAGCTGGCCGGTGAAGTAGTCGAAGTTGACCTGGCGGAAGGCGCCATTGTTGAGCCAGTCATCGCCCTTCCAGCCGTCGATCATCGGGCTCTCGGGCGCGGCGACCTTCAATGCCGGGTGCGGATCGGTCAGCGCCATGACCACGGTGAAGCCCTCGTAGGACGAACCGATCATGCCGACCTTGCCATTGGATTCGGGCAGGTTCTTCACCAGCCAGTCGATCGTGTCCCAGGCATCCGTGGCGTGGTCGACCTTGGTCTTGTTGAGCGGCCCACGCAGCGGCCGGGTCATCACGTAGTCGCCTTCCGAGCCGTACTTGCCGCGGATGTCCTGGATGACGCGGATGTAGCCGCCCTCGACGAACACGTCATCGCCCTGCGCGAGCAGGTCCTTCATGTGCGGCGAGTTGCTGCGTTCGGTGCGGCCGCTGGCGTTGTACGGCGTGCGGGTCAGCAGGATCGGGGCGTTGTGCGCACCCTTCGGGATCACGATCACCGTGTGCAGCTTCACTCCGTCGCGCATCGGGATCATCACCTCGCGCTTGACGTAGTCATAGGCATCGGTCGGCGCGACGAACTTCTTGCCGGTGATGTCCGCTGCCATCGGCGAGGTCTGGGCGAACGCGGCCTGCGGCAGGAGCTGCGACAGGGCCAGGGCAAGGACGGCCAGGCACGGGGTGCTGCGATGCATGGGAAGCGGCTCCGGAGGTTGGGCGGGATGACCCGTGATGATGCACCCACTGCTCCTTCCCGGCACGATTCCAGTCACAGTTCGACCCATGACCAATGGCAGGGCTGCCCCGTCGGCCGCCTATGCCGGCGCGCGCGTCTGTCCTTCGCCGCGCACCACGAAGCGCTCCACGGTCAGCGCCTCCAGGCCCATCGGCCCGTAGGCATGCAGGCGGGTGGTAGAGATGCCGATCTCCGCGCCCAGCCCCAGCTCGCCGCCGTCGGAGAAGCGCGAGGAGGCGTTCACCATCACCACCGCCGAGCGCAGCGCCTGGATGAAGCGCGCGGCATGGCCGTCGTCGCCGGTGGCGATGACCTCGGTGTGGTCCGAGCCGTAGTGGCGGATATGGGCGATGGCCGCGTCCAGGCCGGGCACCACGCGCACGGCGATCACCAGGTCGAGGAACTCGGCCGCGTAGTCCTCGTCGGTCGCCCCGGCCATCTCCGCGACGATCCGCCGGCTCGCTTCGTCGCCGCGCAGCTCGACCCCGCGCTCGCGCAAGGCCTGCGCCGCCCCGGGAAGGAAGCGTGCCGCGACCGCCTCATGGACCAGCAGCGTCTCCAGCGAATTACAGGCCGAGGGCCGCGACACCTTGCCGTCGACCAGCAACCGCTGCGCCAGCGCCAGGTCGGCCGAATCGTCGACGTACAGGTGGCATACGCCCTTGTAGTGCTTGATCACCGGCACGCGCGCGTGCTCGGCGACGAAACGGATCAGGCCCTCTCCGCCGCGCGGGATCGCCAGGTCGACGATGTCGTTGAGCTGCAGCAGTTCCAGCATGGTCTCGCGACGCAGGTCGGTGACCAGGGTCAGCGCGGCGGCGGGCACGCCCCGCGCCTCGAGCGCACGCCGCAGCGCGGCAGCGATCGCGGTGTTGGAGTGGATCGCCTCCGAGCCGCCGCGCAGGATCACCCCGTTGCCGGCCTTGATGCACAGCGCGGCCGCGTCGGCGGTGACGTTGGGGCGAGCCTCGTAGATCATCGCGATCACGCCCAGCGGGACGCGCACCTTCTGCACGCGGATGCCGTTGGGGCGCACATCGTCGCGGGTGACCTGGCCGACCGGGTCCGGCAGCGCGGCCACTTCACGCAGGGCGTCGGCGATCGCGGCCAGCCGCGCCGGGTTCAACGTCAGCCGGTCGAGCATGGCGCTTCCGATGCCCTTCCCTGCAGCCTCTTCCAGGTCACGCGCGTTCGCCGCGAGGATCAGGTCGGCATCCTGTTCGAGGAACGCAGCCATCGTCTGCAGCAGCACCTGCTTGGCGTCGCTGCCGAGTTCGGCCAGCGCCTGCGCGGCCTGGCGGCATTCAAGTGCAAGGGTCTTGATGTCGGACATGTCGGTTTTCCAGGCAGGCTTCAGGCGGGCAGCAGCACGAGGTCGTCGCGATGGACGACGTTCTCGCCGTAGTTGTAGCCAAGGACGGTCTCGATCTCGCGCGAATGGCGGCCGGCCAGGCGGCGGATGTCCACCGCCGAATACTGGCTGATTCCGCGGGCGACGGCACGTTCACCGCCGGCTTCGCGCAGGCGGATCTCCACCATGTCGCCCCGGCGGAACTCGCCCTCCACGCCGGTCACCCCGCCCGGCAGCAGCGAGGCGCCCTTGTCGGCCAGCGCCCGTGCGGCGCCGGCATCGACCAGGATCGCGCCGGGTTCGAGCGGGGCATGCCGCAGCCAGTACTTGCGCGCGGCGATGCGCGTGCGCGCCGGGTGCAGGCGGGTTCCATGCAGCCGGTCATGGCCAAGCGCGCGCAGCACCTCGCCGTTGCGGCCGTTGAACAGGTAGGTCTCGATACCGGCCGCGCCGGCCTTGGCGGCCGCCTCGAGCTTGGTGCGCATGCCGCCGGTACCGACGCCGGCGGCGCCGCTGCCGCCGGCCATCGCCAGCACGGCGGCGTCCAGCTCGCGCACCTGGTCGATCGGCCGTGCGGCCGGATCCTGGCGCGGGTCGGCGCTGTACAGGCCATCGATGTCGGTGGCGATGAACAGCGCATCGGCATCCACCAGCGCGGCGACGATCGCGGCGAGGTTGTCGTTGTCGCCAAGCTTGAGTTCGTCCACCGACACGGTGTCGTTCTCGTTGACCACCGGCAGCGCGCCCAGGTGCAGCAGCTCGTTGAGCGTGGCGCGGGCGTTGAGGTAGCGACGGCGGTTGCGCAGGTCGTCGTGGGTCAGCAGGACCTGGGCCACGGGACGCTCGAAGAAACGCTGCCACAGCGCCATCAGCTGCGCCTGGCCGAGCGCGGCCAGGGCCTGGCGCGCCGCCATCGCCGCGCCCTGCTCGGCCGCGCGCGGCAATATGGCGCGCCCGGCGGCGACCGCGCCGGAAGAGACGATCACCACCTCGCGGCCGGCGCCGACATGGGTGGAGACGAACTGCGCCAGCCCCAGCGCGTAGCGCGGCGACAGCCCGCCACCGTCGGCCGCCAGCAGGCTGCTGCCGACCTTGAGGACCGCGCGACGCCACGGCGGCAGCGGCTGTTCGGTGAACGCCGTGGCCTGGCGCTGGGCGGTGTCGGTCATGGGGTCGTCCGTGTGGGGGGCGGTGCGCGTGATCCCGTACTGCGGCCGCGCGTCAGTGGGTATTCCATTCGTGGATGGTCAGCTCGGAGGCATCCTGCAGCACCAGCGGATCACTATCCACCAACGCCCGGGCCTGTTCCAGGCTGTCCAAGTTCTGCAGCACGTAGGCGCCGCCGCTGCCGTCGCTGAAACCGCCGGTCAGCAGCAGCTTGCCCTGCGCCCGCAGTCCGGCCAGGAAATCGCGATGCGGCTGGATCACCGCCTCGCTGAAGCCGGGCCTGCGCATCGCCATGACCAGGTAGTGCTTCATCGGCATGCCTCAGGCCAGCGCCGACCAGCGCGCCTGCAGGACATCCAGGCGCAGGTCGGCCGCGGCGCCGGGCGACACGCGCGCGGTGAGGCTGCCTTCCGGCGTGCGGCCCTGGCCCGCGCTGTCCGCCGCGGCCGCGGCGGCCTTGTAGGCTTCGCGGAACGGCACGCCGGCCACCGCGGCCTCGACCGCGACATCGGTGGCGTACATGCCCGAATCGATCGCCGCGCGCAGCCGGTCCTCGCGCCATTCCAGGTTGGCCAGCAGCGCCGGCAGCAGTTCCAGCGCGGCCAGGCCGCGGCCGAAGCCATGGAAGATCGCGCCCTTGCTGCTCTGCAGGTCACGGTGGTAGCCGGAAGGCAGCGACAGCAGCTGCTCGATCTCGGTGCGCGCCGCCGCCACGCTGGCGTGGGTGGCGCGCATCAGCTCGATCACGTCGGGGTTGCGCTTGTTCGGCATGATCGAGCTGCCGGTGGTGTACTGCGAAGGCAGCGCGACGAAGCCGAACTCGGCGCTGGTGAACAGCGACAGGTCCCACGCGATGCGGCGCAGGTCCAGGGTCGCGCTGCCCAGCGCTTCGAGCGCGGCCAGCTCGAACTTACCGCGCGAGAGCTGCGCGTAGATCGGCGAGACCTGCAGGCGCGCGAAGCCGAGCGCGGCCGTGGTGTGCTCGCGGTCCAGCGGCAGGTTGACGCCGTAGCCGGCGGCGGTGCCGAGCGGGTTGGCGTCGATCAGCCTGAGCGTGTCGCTGGCGCGGATCGCATCGTCGATGAAGGCCTCCGCCCAACCGGCCCACCACATGCCGGCCGAGGACACCACGGCGCGCTGGATGTGGGTGTAGCCCGGCACCGGCAGCTCGCGTTCGGCGGCCGCGCGGTCCAGCGCGACCCTGGCGACCTCGCGGCTCAGTTCGGCCACGCGGGCCAGCTTTTCCTTCAGCCACAGGCGCGTGGCGACCAGGATCTGGTCGTTGCGGCTGCGACCGGTGTGGATCTTGCGGCCAGCGTCGCCCAGGCGTTCGGTCAGGCGTGCCTCGATGGCCGAATGCCCGTCCTCGTACTGCTCGTCGAGCACGAAGTTGCCGGCACGCCAGTCGGCGGCCAGGGCGTCCAGTTCGGTCGACAACCCGGCCAGCTCCTCGGCCGACAGGATGCCGATGTGCTGCAGGCCTTCGGCGTGCGCCTTGCTCGCCTGGATGTCGTGCAGGAAGAACTCGCGGTCGAGGACCACGTCATCGCCGGCGAGGAAGCGCTGGATCTGCGCGTCCACGGCGACACCGGGTTTCTGCCACAGGAGGTTGGTCATCGGGGGAATCTCTGGTTCAAGGCGTCGTGTTCAGTGCGGGATCGCGGTGAGCTCGTCCAGGCCGAGCGCGCGGTTGAGGTTCTGCAGCGCCTGGGTGGCCGCGCCCTTGAGCAGGTTGTCCAGGGTCGCCACGACGACGACACGCTTGCCGCCCGGCGCCACCGTGAAGCCACCGATCTGCACGCCGTGCCTGCCGGCGATATGGCTGACCCACGGCGCTTCGTCGACGATCTCGACCAGCGGTTCGCCTGCGTAACGGTCGCGATAGCGCTGCATGATCGACTCGCGCTTGAGCGGCTGCTGCAGCCACAGGTTCACCGTCATGGTGATGCCGCGGAAATGCGGCGCCACGTGCGGCATGAACTCCACCGGCATGCCGAGGTGGGCGCTGACCTCGCGTTCGTGCATGTGGTCGGCGAGCGCGTAAGGCATCAGGTTGTCGCGCAACAGCTCGGGATTGTTCTTGTCCGACGGCGAAGTGCCCGCGCCCGAATAGCCCGACACGCCGAAGCACTGCGGCGGGCCGGCCAGCTCGGCCAGCAGCGGGGTGATCGCCAGCTGCATCGCGGTGGCGTAGCAGCCGGGATTGCTGATGCGCTTCTGTCCGGCATAACGCTCGCGGGTCAGCTCCGGCAGGCCGTAATACCAGGCCGGGTCGAAGCGGTAGTCGGCCGACAGGTCGACGATGGTCGTGGCCGGGGCGGCGGCGTCGATCGCCTCCACGTAGGGCTGTGCCTTGCCGTTGGGCAGCGCCAGGATCACCGCGTCCACGCCCTTGGCGGCGACCGCGGCCGGGTCCAGGTTCTCGAAGCGCAGCTCGCCGGCATAGGCGTCGTTATGGTCGGCCACGCGTTGGCCGTCCAGCTCGCGCGAGGACACGAAGGCGAGTTCGATCGACGGGTGCGCCGCGACCAGGCGGATCAGTTCCGCGCCGGTATGGCCACGGGCGCCGACGATGCCGAGGGTGAAGGTCTTGCTCATGCGTTTGCTTCCAGGCGGTACTGCAGGTGGCGGCGCACGGCCGGCCACTCCGCATCGAGGATGGAGAAAATGACGGTGTCGCGAAGGCTGCCGTCGGCGTGGCGACGGTGCGCGCGCAGCACGCCGTCCTGGCGCGCGCCGAGGCGGGCGATGGCAGTGCGCGAGGCGTGGTTGAACCAGCTGGTCTCGAACACCACGCTGGCGCAGCCCAGGCGGTCGAAGGCGTGCCCGAGCAGCATCAGCTTGGCCTCGGTGTTCAGGCCGGTGCGCTGCGCCGAGGGGGCATACCAGGTGTAGCCGATCGACAGCCGCGGCACCTCCGGCAGCAGGTCGTAGTAGCGGGTGCTGCCGACCACCGTTCCCGTCGCGTCGCGCACGGCGAAGGTGAGCGCCTCGCCTGCTTCGCGCATGCGCAGCGCGGTGGCGACGTAGTCATCGACCTGGGCCGGTGCCGGCACGTTGGTGTACCACAGCCGCGACAGCTCGCCATCGCCCAGCGCATCGCGCAGGCCGCCCACGTGACCCTGCGCGATCGGCTCCAGGGTCGCGTGGCGCCCCTGCAGCGTCGGCAGCGCGCACCAGTCGGCGGGTAGCGGCGTGCGGTCCATGTCAGCCCTGCAGGGTCGGCGTGCGCGTGGCGCAGTGGGCAACGCAGCGCTGGATCTGCTCGAAGCTGTCCAGCCCGTACCAGAACACCTTCCACTTCTCCTGCTTGATGCAGCCGTCCGATTCGGCGTAGTAGAAGATGTTGACCTGGTTGTTGTGGCGCGAGCGCCAGAACAGCTGCGGGGTCTCCTCGCGCATGACGTTCCAGACCGCGCGGCCCAGGCCTTCGCCCTGCGCATCATCGAGCACGGCGAACTTGTCCAGGTAGACACCGTCGGCCTCGTCGGTGAGGATCACCGCGGCGCGGTAGTTCTCGCTGACGTAGGCGCGCAGCAGGCGGGTCTTGTCGAAGTAATCCGCCACCAGTGTCCGCCCGAAGCTGGATTCGATCAGGGTCTTCAGCCGGCCCAGGTCCAGCTCGGCCCAGGAGGTCGCGCGCAGCACGCGCTCGCCCTTGCGCACCAGCGTGCCCGAGCCGCGGTGGGTGAACAGTTCCTTGGCCAGGTCCGCCGGGCGGGTGATCGACACCGACGATTCCAGCGGCAGCTTGTCCAGCAGGTCCTTGATCTGCTCGATCTTCACCTTCATGCCGCCGTGGATCCACGGCTGCTGGATCAGGTGGTCGTATTCGGTGGACAGGTTGATCGAGTCGATCACCTTGCCGTCGGCATCCAGCAGCCCGCCGGTGCCGGTGAGGAAGATGATCTTGTACGGCTGCAGTTCGCGTACCAGTTCGTTGGCGGCGAAGTCGGCGTTGACGTTGAGGATCTGCCCGCTCGGCGTCTCGCCCAGGCTGGTGATGACCGGGATCGAGCCGGCCTGCAGGCTGGCTTCGATCGGCGCCAGGTTGACCCGCTTGACCTCGCCGACCAGGCCGTAGGTATCGCGGTCCAGGTACTCGGCTTCGAACACGCCGCCGGTGATCGAGGTGGCGCGTGCGCCATTCTGCTGCAGCGCCTCGACCAGTTTCAGGTTGGACTGCTGGAATACCCGGCGCACGATCGCCAGTGCTTCGGGCGAGGTCACCCGCAGGCCGTTGATGGTCTGCTTCTCTATGCCGGCTGCCTGCAGCTCGGCATCCAGCTGCGGGCCCGCGCCGTGCAGCACGATCGGGGTCAGGCCGACCTCCTGCAGGAAGGACAGCGAGGACGTCAGCGCCTCCAGGTCGTCGCGCAGCACCGCGCCGCCGACCTTCACCACGGCGAAGCGCTTGGCATCCAGCTGCGAGAAGCGCTTGAGGTACTGGCTGATTTCCTTCGCGCTGGCCATGCTCGAGAGCAGGCGCACGATGGTCTGGCGGGTCTGTTTGTGCGGGGCGGCAGGAGACATTGCGTTATTCGTTCGTGGGAGGAAGCGGCGCTCAGCGCGCGCCGTTGATGATGTGGTGGACCGATCCGGCGTAGCGCTGCAGCTGCTCCAGCGTCACGAACTCGTCGGCCGTGTGTGCCTGGGCGATGTCGCCCGGGCCGTAGACCAGCGCGGTGTAGCCACCGGCCGAGAACAGCGAGGCCTCGGTCCAGAAATCGACCGCGTTGCCGATCGGCAGGTCGAGCGCGTCGGCGACGTCGCGTGCGGCCAGGCGACGTTCCTCGGCCCGCGCAATGTCGCCGGACGGCAGGCTCGGGCCGCGGAAGGTTTCCTCGAAGTGCGCCGCGGCCGGTTCGGCGAAGCCGGCGAACGTGGCCAGCAGGCCGTCCACGTCCATCGACGGCAGCGGGCGGAAGCCGAAGCGCAGCTCGGCGGCCGGGGCGATCATGTTGGCCTTGATGCCGCCTTCGATCCGGCCGATGTTGAAGCGCAGGCCGGTCAGCCCGCCGAAGCGCGCGTGGGCCAGCGAATCGACGTGTTCCAGCGCGCGATCACCCCAGCGCACCGCCTGGTGCAGCGCGCTGGCGGCCGGATCCTGCCTGCCGGAGGCATGCCCGGCACGGCCGGCGAACTTCATCAGCACCGAGCTGATGCCGCGGTGGGCCAGCACGGCCTCGCCCAGGGTCGGCTCGGCGACCAGCACCGCTTCATAGGCGATGCCGCGCGCCAGGAAGGCGGCGATGCAGCGCGGGTCGTTGGCTTCCTCGTCGGAGGAGAACAGGAACGCGGCATCGCCGTTGCCAGCATTGGCCGCGGCCACCAGCGCGGCGGCCGCGCCCTTGATGTCGCACACGCCAAGGCCGACCACGCGGTCGTCCAGGCGCCGCATCACGTGCGGATCGGCACTCCAGTGCGGCGAGTCGGGCACCGTGTCCAGGTGCACGTTGAACAGGTACTTCGGCGTCCCGCGCACGGCATACAGGCTGACCGCGCCGGCGCCATGGTCGATGACCTCGACCTGGAAACCAGGCAGGTTCGCCCGCAGGTAATCGAAGATGCCGCCCTCGGCGGCGATGGCGCGCGGCGGATTGCGGGTGTCGAAGGACACCAGCCTGTCCAGGTGCGCGAGGGTGGATTCGAGGAGTTCGGTCATCGGGGGAGGAGGCGGTCCGGGGGTCAGTTCACCGCGGTTTCGCGGTAGATGTCGGGACGGGAGATTTCCATCAGCGTCTGCGGCCTGGCCGGCGCGCCGAAGCCATACTGCGCGTACAGCCCGTGCGCATCGGAAGTCGCCAGCATGAAGCGGCGCAGGCCCTGCAGCCGGGGATGGCCGAACACGGCCGTCATCAGCTGCTTGGAATACCCCGCACCGCGGTGGGCCGGCAGCACGAACACATCGGCCAGGTAGGCGAAGGTGGCGAAGTCGGAAACCACCCGCGCGAACGCCACCTGGCCTGCCCCGTCGACATAACCGCCGAAGCACAGCGAACCGGCGATCGCCCGTTCCACCGTTTCCCGCGGGATGCCCTGGCTCCAGTAAGCCTCGGTCGACAGGAATCGGTGGACCAGGGGAACATCCAGTTCCCCCTTGTCGGTGCTGATGCGCAGCTCGCCCATGTCGATCCTCAGCGGTTGACCTGTGCGTACAGGGTCGAGCTCATGCCGAACAGCTTGATGAAGCCTTCGGCCTCCTCCACGCCCCAGTCGGCCGACTGCGCATAGGTGGCGCCCTTGGCGTTGAGGATGTGCGGCGAACGCACGGCCACCGCGTCGACGCGGCCGCCACGGGTTTCCAGCACGACTTCGCCGCTGACCTTGGACTGCGAGGACTTCAGGAAGGCTTCCAGGTCGGTCTTGAGCGGATCGTGGAAGAAACCTTCATAGACCAGCTCGACCCACTTGCGCGCCACGTCCGGCTTGAAGCGGTTCTGCTGCTTGGTCAGCACCGCGTCCTCCAGCGCGCGGTGCGCGGCCAGCAGCGAGACCAGGCCCGGGGCTTCGAACACGATGCGGCCCTTCAGGCCGATCACGGTGTCGCCGGTGTAGACGCCGCGGCCCACGCCGTACTGCGCGAACAGCTTGTTGAGGCGGGCCAGGATCTGCTCGCCCGGCAGCGCCTTGCCGTCCAGCTCGACCGCCACGCCCTCGACGAACTTCAAGGTCACGGTCAGCGCTTCGGTCGGCCACGCGCTGCGCGGCGCGCACCAGCCGCGGGCGCCCTCGCCCGGGGCTTCCCACTTGTCGATCTCGCCGCCGGACATCGTCACGCCCAGCAGGTTCTCGTTGATGGTGTAGCTCTTCTGCTTGGCACGCACGCCGAAACCGCGCTCCTCCAGGTACTTCTGCTCGTAGGCGCGAGTCTGGGTGTGCTCCTTCTGGATTTCGCGGATCGGCGCGACGATCTGGTAGTCACCCTGCGCCTTGACCGCCAGGTCGAAGCGGACCTGGTCGTTGCCCATGCCGGTGCAGCCGTGGGCGATGATGTTGGTGCCCAGTTCGGCGGCGCGCTTGAGCGCGGCATCGACGATCAGGTAGCGGTCCGAGACCAGCAGCGGGTACTGGCCCTGGTAGCCCTCGCCAGCCCAGACGAACGGCTTGACGAAGCCCTCCCAGATCGCCGGGCCGCCATCGACGGTGACGTGGCTGGCCGCGCCGAGCTCGGCGGCGCGCTTCTCGATGAAGTCACGCTCTTCCTCGTCCACGCCGCCGGTATCGGCGAACACGGTGTGCACGGCATAGCCACGCTCCTGCAGGTAGGGGATGCAGAAACTGGTGTCGAGGCCGCCGGAGAAGGCGAGGACGATGTCTTTCTTGCTCATGGGGGGATTCCTGCGGATGACGTTTGGAAGGGGTGGAGAGGAAGGTCCGCCCCGCCGCGGCGGCCCTGCGGCGCGCGACGGGGCGTTGGATCGACGAATCGGCCGGTGCGGCGGGCCGCGCCTCAGCGCTGGCCGACCAGCGCCGCCATCACCGCCTTCTGCACGTGCAGGCGGTTCTCGGCTTCGTCGATGGCGATGCAGTTGGGCGAGTCCATCACCGCGTCGGTGGCTTTCACGTTCCGGCGCAGCGGCAGGCAGTGGCTGAAGACGCCGTTGTTGGTCAGCGCCATCTTGGCCTCGTCGACGATGAAGTGCTTGTACTGGTCGCGGATCGGCTTCTCCGGCTCCCAGTTGCCGAAGAACGGCAGCGCGCCCCAGCTCTTGGCGTAAACCACGTCGGCGCCGCGGTAGGCGCTCTCGATGTCATGGCTGACGGTCAGCGAACCGCCGCTCTCGGCGACGTTCTGCTCGGCCCAGCCCATGTAGCGCTCGTCCAGGAGGTAGTCCGGCGTCGGGCACAGCAGGGTCACGTCCATGCCCATGCGGGTGGCGATGGTCAGCGCCGAGTTGGCGACCGCGGTGTTCAGCGGCTTGGGATGGTAGGTCCAGGTCAGCACGTACTTCTTGCCACGCAGGTCGGTGGTGCCGAAATGTTCCTGCAGCGCCATCGCGTGGGCCAGCTCCTGGCACGGATGGGTGATGGTCTCCATGTTGATAACCGGCACCGGCGAGTACCTGGCGAAGGCCTTCAGCACGATGTCCTGGCGGTCATGGGCCCAGTCGACGAACTTCGGGAACGCGCGCACGCCGATCAGGTCGACATAGCGGCCCAGCACCCTGGCCACTTCGGCGATGTGTTCCTCGGTGTCGCCGTCCATCACCGTGCCCAGGTTGAACTCGATCGGCCAGGCGTCCTTGCCCGGCTGCAGCACCACCGCGTGGCCACCGAGCTGGAACGCGCCCAGTTCGAAGCTGGTGCGCGTACGCATGGACGGATTGAAGAACACCAGCGCGATCGACCGCCCCTTGAGCTCGTCGCCGAGCTTGTTGCGTTTGAACAGGGTGGCCTGGGTCAGCAGCGCGTCGATTTCGGCGCGGCTCCAGTCCTGGGTGTTCAGGAAGTGCTTCAGGGACATCGATCGATCCTTTGCTTTGGCTTGTCTGCAGTCTTGCGCGGTGGAAGGAGCTTGCGGTTGAAACTTTTCAGGATGTAGAAACGAAAAAACCCAGCCTCAGGCTGGGTTTTCCGAACGGACAGCACGACGCTCCGGGTTACCCAGCGAGAATGTGGGGTTCCGGTCGGCGCGCACGCGACGTCATGCCGGAGGCCATCCGGGCGGCGCTGGTACCGAGCTGGGCGTCGTTTGCTTGCATAAGAGGTGCATCGTCGCACGGAGAACCCCGGCGCGCAAGGGTTTGCGGCCACGCCTGGGAGCGGCGCGACCCGGTGCGGCGCTCAGCGCCCCGGCTGGACCACCGCGTCCGGGATGTAGGGCGTCACCGAGACCCGGATCCGCAGCCGGTTGCCGGGGTCTTCCGGCAGCCGCGAACGGTACTTGGTGCCCTTGTAGACGTAGTCCACGTCATAGGCGATCGGCCGGCGGAATTCGCGCCCGACCTCGACGACGCGGCAGTTGCGGCGGGTACTGGGCGGGGTCGGTGGCGGCACCACGGTGTCGTGGCGGCGACTGAAGATGTCCTTGACCGAGTCCATCATCTTCGACACCCGGCCCTCGTCCTTCTGGGCATCACCCTCGTCGGCGGAGGCCTGGCTGCCGGCCGGCGGCGGGTCGCACTGTTCCTCGGTGCGGGTGGCGCGCAGGGTCTGGTAGACCGGCTCCACGTTCAACACCTGGGCATAGTCGAGCTTGACGTTTTCCACCACGACCACCCGGTTGCGGGCATCGGCTTCCGGATCCGCCGCCCACGCCGTCACGGCGTGACAGCCCAGCAGGCAGATCAGTGGCGGCAGGAACGGGAAGCGCATCAGCACCGGGCTTCGGAGGCGTGGGACAAGTGTATTGGACCGCGCTGGCCCGGCGGCTGAACATAACCCATCCGGCGACGAATGGACACGCGCCCGCCCCCGCCAGCCATCGCAGCCGCTAGAATCCGAGGGTTAACCAAGCCCCCCGATGCCGATGAGCCTGCGCCTGCACAACAACCTGACGCGGCGGGTCGAACCGTTCGCGCCGCTCGACCCCTCCGCCGGCCCCACGATGTACGTGTGCGGCCCCACCGTCTACAACTACGTCCACATCGGCAACGCCCGCGGGCCGGTGGTGTTCGGCGTGCTGGCCGACCTGCTGCGCCGCCGCCACGGCACGCTGCGCTACGCGCGCAACATCACCGACGTGGACGACAAGATCAACCAGGCCGCGCGCGAACAGGGCGTGCCGATCTCGGCCATCACCGACCGCTTCGCCGCCGCCTACCGGCAGGACATGGCCGCGCTCGGCGTCGCCCCGCCGGACCTGGAGCCGGAGGCGACCGCGCACATCCCGCAGATCATCGCCATGATCGAGCGGTTGATCGCCAATGGCCACGCCTACGCCGCCGAGGGCCACGTGCTGTTCGCGGTCGGCACCTTCGCCGATTACGGCAAGCTGTCGCGCCGCGATCCGGAGGAAATGCTCGCCGGCGCCCGCGTCGAGGTGGCCCCCTACAAGAAGGACGCCGGCGACTTCGTGCTCTGGAAGCCCTCCAGCGACGACCTGCCCGGCTGGGATTCGCCCTGGGGCCGTGGCCGCCCGGGCTGGCACATCGAGTGCTCGGCGATGGCCGCCGCCCACCTCGGCGACACCATCGACATCCACGCCGGCGGCGTCGACCTGCAGTTCCCGCACCACGAGAACGAGATCGCCCAGAGCGAGTGCGCCCACGGCGGCGCCACCTTCGCCCGGTTCTGGCTGCACAACGGCATGCTCAACTTCGGCGGCGCCAAGATGAGTAAGTCGCTGGGCAACATCGAACGCGTGCACGACCTGGTCCGCAAGCACCCGCCCGAGGCGCTGCGCCATGCCCTGCTATCGGCGCACTACCGCCAGCCCCTGGACTGGTCCGATGGCCTGATCGAGCAGTCGATCCGCACCCTGGACCGGCTGTACGGCACGCTGCGCGACCTGGCCGACGTCCAAGCCGCGGCGGTGATCCCGGCCGTGGTCGAAGCCACGCTGGACGACGACCTCAACACGCCGCAGGCGCTGGCCGAGATCGCCCGGATAGCGGCCGAGGCCCGCAAGTCCGGAGATCCGGCCGAGCGCGCCCGCCTGAAGTCCGAGCTGCTCGGCGCCGGCCTGGCGCTGGGCCTGCTGCAGCAGGATCCGGCGCAGTGGTTCGGCAACGCCGCCGGCGATAGTGACGAGGACGCCCGCATCCAGGCCCTGGTCGACGAACGTGGCGCGGCCAAGCAGGCACGTGATTTCGCCCGCGCCGACGCCCTGCGCGACCAGCTGGCCGCTGAAGGCATCGTGCTGGAAGACACGCCGCAGGGCGTACGCTGGTCCAGAAAACGCGCCTAGTCGATGCCTATCGGCGTCGGCTGCGTTTCCGGACACGGCCATGGATGGCCAGGCAGCCCCCCGCACGACGCCAACAAGATCACGCCATGGATGGCATCGCAGAACCCCTGGAACAACCCGAATGACCGACTCCCCCTTCCCGCTCGAACCCACCGCCACCGAGGCCCAGGCCGCGATCGCCGAGGAGTTCTCCTTCTTCGGTGACTGGTCCGAGCGCTACCAGTACCTGATCGACCTCGGCCGCAAGCTGCCGCCGTTCCCGGAAGCCTGGAAGACCGAGGAACACCGCCTGCATGGCTGCCAGTCGATGGTCTGGATCGTGCCAGAGGGCAATGCGCAGCGGCTGGACTTCCATGCCATCAGCGACTCGGCGATCGTCTCCGGGCTGATCTTCCTGGCCCTGCGGGTGTACTCGGGCCGCAGCGCGGCTGAAATCCTCGCCACCGAGCCCAGCTACATCACCGACATCGGCCTGTCGCGCCACCTGTCGCCGACCCGCAGCAACGGCGTCGCCGCCATGCTCGGCTTCATCCGCGACACCGCCCAGGCGCAGCAGTGAGCGATACCGGCACGGCACCGACCGACCACGGCATCCGCACCCTGCTCGCGCACCCCGGCTTCGCCCTCGTCCTGGGCTACCGGATCTGCGCGATGCTCTCCTACCAGATCGTCGCGGTGACGGTCGGCTGGCACATCTACGAGATCACTGGCAATCCGTTCTCGCTGGGCCTGGTGGGCCTGGCCGAGATCCTGCCGTACTTCTGCGTGGCGCCGTTCGCCGGCTACCTGGTCGACCACCTGCCCCGGCGGCGCCTCGGCGCGATCGCCTGCCTGGGCCTGGTCGCCACCGCCGGCGTGCTGATGGCCGTGGCGCGCGGCTGGCTGCCGTTCCACGGGGTCTGGCCGATCTATGCGGCGATCGCCCTGACCGGCATGGCGCGCTCGTTCCTGTCGCCGATCTACAACGCGCTGTTCGCCCGCGTGCTGCCGCGCGAGGCCTTCGCGCGCGGCGCCAGCGTCGGCAGCGTGGTGTTCCAGGCCGGCATGGTGATCGGCCCGGCGCTGGGCGGCGTGCTGGTCGGCTGGGGGGGCAAGGGACTGTCCTATGCCACCGCGGCGGTGATCGCCCTGGTGGCGATGGCCGCGCTGCTCGCCCTGCGGGTCGCCGAGCCGACCAGCCAGGCCGGGCGCGCACCGATCCTGCGCAGCATCGCCGAGGGCGCCCGTTTCGTGTTCTCCAACCAGGTCATGCTGGGGGCGATGGCGCTGGACATGTTCTCGGTCCTGCTCGGTGGCGCGGTTTCGATGCTGCCGGCCTTCATCCACGACATCCTGCACTACGGCCCGGAGGGCCTGGGCATCCTGCGCGGCGCCCCGGCGCTGGGCTCGATCGTGGTCGGGGTATGGCTGGCGCGGCGCCCGCTGCAGCACAACGCCGGGCGGGTCCTGCTGCTGGCGGTGGCGGGCTTCGGCCTGTGCACGATCGCCTTCGGGCTGTCGCGGCATTTCTGGCTGTCGGCGGCGATCCTGCTGGCCTATGGCATGTGCGACGGCGTCTCGGTCGTGGTGCGCTCGACCATCCTGCAGCTGGCCACGCCGGACGAGATGCGCGGCCGGGTCTCGGCGATCAACGGCATCTTCATCGGTTCATCCAACGAACTGGGGGCCTTCTACGACGGCACCATGGCGCGGTTGATCGGCCTGGTTCCGGCAGTGGTGCTCGGCGGCTGCGTGACCCTGGGCGTGGTTGGCATCACCGCGCTGAAGGCCCCGAAGCTGCGGCGGCTGGACCTGCGCGACCTGTAGGGGGTGCGGCCTGGCAGTCGCGCTTGCTTTGGCTTGTCGCTGGCTGTTGGTTGGCTGGCCTTCGATGTGGACCGGTTGTTGCTGGTCCTGCGCGGAAAACTGGATGGGGTGGTCTGGTCGCGGGCTGCCAGGCTGCGGGGGTCGCGAGCGCTGGAGTCCAGCTCTCTCATACTCACTTTTCCCTTCCATCCCTTTTCCTTCCTGGCTTTATCGCTTGCTTCTTCGCTTCTGCTGCTGCCTTCGGCTTTGCTTCTGCTTTCAGTACCGCGGGCATGGTGTGTGGGGCGTTGTGGCGCGGTGCCTGCCGACGGGAAGTAAAGGAGGAGGTTCATGCCCGCAAAACGGGCCTGAACCGGGGGACATGAGCGGCAGCAGGCACCGTGCCGAAACGCCCGTGACCCACCACCCGCCAAGCCCAGAACGAAGGCCAGCCAACCAGAAGCCAGCGGCAAGCCCAGGCCCCAGCGGCCGCCAGGCCGCAACCTCTCCCCTCCCCAAAGAAAAACCCGCCTTGCGGCGGGCTCTTCTGCTTGAGCGGCAAACCGGACTCAGTCGCCCTGCTGCTTCTGCATGTGCTCCCAGCGCTCCTGCGCGTCGATGGTGCGCTCGGCGGTCAGGCGCGCCTCCAGGCGCTCCAGGCCGATTTCCTCGCCCGTGTCGACGCAGTAGCCGTAGTCACCGGCTTCCAGGCGCTTGAGGGTGCTGTCGATCTTGCCGATCAGCTTGCGGTAGCGGTCGCGGGTACGCAGTTCCAGCGAGTTCTCGGTTTCGCGGGTCGCACGCTCGGCTTCGTCGCCGATGTCGCGCACTTCCTCGCGGAGGTTCTCGATGGTCTGCTTGGACTCTTCGACCAGGTCGTTGCGCCACTGCTGCAGGCGCTGGCGGAAGTACTCCTGCTGCAGCGCGTTCATGTACTCCTCTTCCGGCGAAGGCTTGTAGCCCTTCGGCAGGATCGGGCGACCGGTCGCCTCGTCGGTATCGTACTCGACGACCTTGTACTTGGTGCGCGGCGCCGGCGCGGCCGGCCTGGACACTACGGCCACGGCAACCTTGCCGACCGGGCGGGCGACGGCGGGCTTGGCCGGGGTTTCAGTCTTGGTGGGGGTCTTCGCTGAAGATTTCGAAACAGGCACGGGATTCTTGGATGGCGGGGTCTTCGCCGGCACGGCCGGCTTCGCCTGGACGGCCTTGGGGGCCGGGGCGGGAGCAGGCGCGGGCGCTGGCTTGACCGGGACAGTCTTGGCCGGAGCCGGCTTGGTGGCCGACTTCGGTACGGGCTTGGGTACAGGCTTGGAAACGGGTTTGGCCACGGCCTTGGCGACCGGCTTGGCGGCAGGCTTCGCAGTGGCCTTGGTCACCACGGTCTTGGCCGCGGTCTTGCCCACCGGCTTGGCGGCAGGTTTGGCAGCGGTCTTCTTCGCGGGCGTCTTGACCGCCGCCGCCTTCTTGGCGACCACGGCCTTCTTGACGGGAACAGCCTTCTTGGCGGCGGCCTTCTTGGCCACCGTCTGCTTGGCCGGCTTCTTGGCCGCGGTCTTCACGGCCTTGGCAACCGGCTTGGAGGCGGACTTGGCCGCCGCCTTCTTCACAACAGGCTTGGCGGTTTTCTTGGCGGCCTTTACGGCCTTCTTTGCAGTTTTTTTAGCAGCCACGAAACGCTCTTCCTTGGTTCCCCCGGGGCCCGGGAAAGCGGGACTTTATAGCTCACCCCACCCGGAGGGGCAACCTCGCATTAAGGCGGGTGTCATATGATGGGTCCCGTGATCGCCCGCCTGCTCATTGCCATGCTGCGCTTGTACAAGCGCCTCATCAGCCCCCTGCTCGGGCCGCGTTGCCGCTTTGCCCCCAGCTGCTCGGAATATGCCATGACCGCGATCGCCCGGCATGGTGCGCTGCGGGGCAGCTGGCTGGCCGCCCTGCGCCTGGGCCGATGCCACCCCTTCCATCCCGGCGGCTACGACCCGGTACCCGAGGCCGGCCGCCCTCCATGCCGCTGCACAGGAAACCCGCCATGACCCGCACGCTCATCGTCAACGCCCGCCTCGTCAACGAAGGCCGCGAATTCGAATCCGACCTGCGCATCGGCGAGGACGGCCGCATCGCCCAGATCGGCAGCCAGCTGTCCGCCGCGCAGGACGAGAAGGTGATCGATGCCGCCGGGCGCTGGCTGCTGCCCGGCATGATCGACGACCAGGTCCACTTCCGCGAGCCGGGGCTCACCCACAAGGGCGACATGGCCAGCGAATCGGCCGCGGCCGTCGCCGGTGGCCTGACCAGCTTCATGGACATGCCCAACACCAATCCGCCGACCCTCGACGCCGCCGCGCTGCAGGCCAAGTACGACCTGGCCGCCGGCCGCGTCTGGGGCAACTACGGTTTCTACCTGGGCGCCAGCAACGACAACCTGGCCGCGATCCAGACCCTGGATCCGAAGACCGCGCCGGGCATCAAGGTGTTCATGGGCGCGTCCACCGGCAACATGCTGGTCGACAACCCGGCCACGCTGGACGCGATCTTCCGCGACGCGCCGACGCCGATCATCACCCACTGCGAAGACACCCCGACCATCGACGCCACGATGAAGAAGTACGTGGAGAAGTATGGCGATGCCCTGACCGCGGAGATGCACCCGGACATCCGCTCGCGCGAGGCCTGCCTGAAGTCCTCGCAGCTGGCGGTATCGCTGGCCAGGAAGCATGGCACCCGCCTGCACGTGCTGCACATCTCCACCGCCGACGAGCTGGCGCTGTTCACCCCGGGCCCGATCCAGGGCAAGCGCATCACCGCCGAGACCTGCATCCATTTCCTGCGCTTCGACCGCGCCGACTACGCGCGACTGGGCAACCTGATCAAGTGCAACCCGGCGATCAAGGACGCCAGCGACCGCGAGGCGCTGATCCGCGCCCTGGCCGAGGACGTGATCGACGTGCTCGCCACCGACCATGCGCCGCACACCTGGGAAGAGAAGCAGAAGCCCTACGCGCAGGCACCGTCCGGCCTGCCGCTGGTGCAGTACGCGCTGGTCGCGGCGCTGGAGCTGGTGCACGAAGGCCGGCTGCCGATCGAGAAGATCGTGCACAAGTTCGCCCATGCCCCGGCACTGCTGTTCGACGTCGCCGAGCGCGGCTTCCTGCGCGAGGGCTACTGGGCCGACCTGGTCCTGGTCGACGACGGCCCGTTCACCGTCAAGCGCGAGGACGTGCTGTCCAAGTGCGGCTGGTCGCCGTTCGAAGGCACCACGTTCCGCTCCAAGATCGGCGCGACGTGGGTCAACGGCCGGATGGTCTGGAACGGCGAGCAGCTGATCGGCCGCCCGGGCGGCCAGCGCCTGACGTTCGCCCGCTGATGACGGCGGCACCGGCGCGGCATGACGCCGCCGGCCGCCGGTGGCGGCTTGGACTGTTCGCCGCCCTCGCCTGCCTCGCCGCGCCGGCCGCGGCGCAGGCCGTCGATGCCCGCATCGTGTTCCCCGCCAATGCCTCGCAGGGCGCCCTGGTGATCGGCAAGGTGCCGCCCGGCAGCCAGGTCGAATACGCCGGCCGCCAGTTGCGGGTCAGCGGCTACGGCAGCGTGGTGTTCGGCATCGGCCGCGACGAAACCGGCCCGCTGCAGGTCCGCGTCACCCGGCCCGATGGCGGCAGCGAGCTGGAGACCATCGCGGTCACCCCGCGCGACTGGCCGACCGAGCAGGTCCGCGGCGTGCCGCCGAAGACCGTCAACCCGCCGCCGGAGATCGCCGAGCGGATCAAGCGCGAGCAGGCCGAGGTCACCGCCGCGCGCGTGCGCGACGACGCCCGCACCGATTTCGCCCAGCCGTTCATCTGGCCGGTCCAGGGCCGCATCAGCGGCCGCTTCGGCAATGCCCGCGTCTACAACGGCCAGCCCGGCGCCGGCCATTCGGGCATGGACATCGCCGTGCCCACCGGCACGCCGGTGAAGGCCCCGGCCGCAGGCGTGGTCACCTTCGCCGCGGCGGACCTCTACCTGACCGGTGGCACGCTCCTGCTCGACCATGGCTTCGGGGTCAGCTCCAACTTCCTGCACCTGTCGCGGATCGACGTGAAGGTCGGCGACCGCGTGCAGCAGGGCCAAGTGATCGGCGCGGTCGGCGCGACCGGACGCGCGACCGGGCCGCACCTGCATTGGGGGATGAACTGGTTCGACGTGCGGGTGGATCCGCTGCTCGTACTGGAGCGTTCGAAAACCCCGTAGGCCATCCCCGGGGCGCGCGGCGGCGCGTCCTCCCGCGCCACCGCTTGCACGCAGCTACAGCGCCACGTCGCCGGTCTTGTCCGCGTACTCCTTCTTGGGATCGACGCCGAGCAGAAGTTTCACCCCGGCCCAGAGGCTGTTCTCGTTGAGCCAGACCTGGGCATGGGCCAGGTCCAGGCGCAGCAGCACCAGCTTCGGGTCGTCCTTGCCGCGATACCAGGCGGCGATGAAGGGGTTCCACAGGCGCTCCACCAGCGCCGGATCGGTCTGTTCGCGCAGCGTGCCACTCGCGCTGGCGAACAGTTCATGCCCCTTGCCGACGAGCTGCATGCCGGCCTGCGCGCCGATGCCGCCGAGCGCGGCCACCAGGTGGTTGTCGCGTGAAGTGAAGAACCATACCGGCCCGCCTTGGTCGCCCTCCAGCAGCGCGGTCATCGGCTGCGCGTGCCCCTGCTCCGCCGCGGCCAGGCCGAGCATCACCGTGCGGTCCGACCGGAGGGTCTTCCAGAATTTGCGTTCGAGTTCGCGAGGGTCCGTCATGCCGGCCTCCGTTGCCGCGCGGCGCGCGGCTTCGGCATCAGCCTGGCCGCGGCACCGCAAGCGGGCGTGAGCAGATCGGCTCCGGGCTTGACCGCTTCCTCACGCCCCGCCACTGGCAGCGCGCCAGGCATTCCACAGCTGTTGCAGCGGCGGCGCCCACGGCGACTGCCCGGCCTGTTCGCGCTGCAGGCGCAGCCGCGCCAGGCGCGACCAGATCCGATGCGGCTGCGCCAGCGCCGGCTTGGCCGGCCAACGCGCCAGCAGCTCGCCGCGCCAGCTCGCCAGCCCGGACCCGACCGGCACCGCGCCAGCGCCGGCCGCCGCCAGGCGGGCCGCCAGCCACTGCAACGCCACCGCACGGGCATCGCCCGGACGGCTGCGTTCGAACAGCACCGCTTCCACCGCCACGATGGCCTCGGCGAACGGCTGCAGCATCACCAGTGCCGCCTCCAGCGACAGCGGCTGGCCGCGCGCTTCCTGCACCGCCGGCAGGACCTCGGCCAGGCCCGCCCAGGGCGCGGCGACCGGCTCGAGCATCCGCCCCAGCGGATGGCGCGAACGCCGCGCGCTCCAGTCGCGCAGTTCCTGCTGCCACCAGGCCAGCTTGGCATCGGCGGGAAGCGGATCGCCGCCGATGTTCATGATGTCCTCGAATTCCTGCAGCAGCGCGAACCAGGCCAGCGCCCGCGGCTGCAGCGCCGGGGCGATGAAGCGTTCGGCCACCGACCATTCGGGCCAGCGTTGCCGCCATTTGTCGAGGAAGCTGTCGAGGGCGCTGTTCGTGCTCATGTGTGGAAAACCGAAGAAGGCAAGGGCCCGCGCCGCGGGCCGGGGAAAGGCTCAGCGCGCCGGCCAGGCGTCGGCACTGCACAGGGCATGCGGCAGCTCGGCGATGCGCCCAGCCTGCCAGGACAGTGGATCGTCCTCCGCCAGCCGGTAGCCCCACAGCGCCGCCACCGAAGGCATGCCGGCCGCGCGCGCGGCCAGGATGTCGCGTTCGTCGTCACCGACATACACGCACTCGCCCACCGCCACGCCCATGCGTTCGCAGGCGACCTGCAACGGCAGCGGATGCGGCTTGCGCTCGGGCAGGCTGTCGCCGCCGATCAGCACGGCGCAGCGCGACTGCCAGTCCAGCTGCGGCACGATCAACCTGGCCAGGTATTCGGGCTTGTTGGTGACGATGCCCCAGCGACTGCCGGCGGCCTCCAGCTGCCGCAGCATCGCCTCGATGCCGTCGAACAGCACCGCGTAGCGCCCGATCAGCGCTTCGTAGCGTGCGAGGAACTCCGGGACGTGGGCATCCCGGGTGGGCGCATCCCAGTCGGGGAACGCCACCGCGATCATCGCCCGCGCGCCCTTGGACACCACCGGCCGCAGCTGCGCCAGCGCCAGCGGCGGCAAGCCACGCGCGTCGCGCATCTGGTTGGCCGTGGCCAGCATGTCCGGCGCGCTGTCGAGCAGGGTGCCGTCCAGGTCGAACAGCACCGCGCGGGGAAAAGCGAGGTTCTCAGGCATGCGCGAGCGGCTTGGAGGCCCAGGCCAGGTAGTTGATGTCGGTCCGCGGGCTCAGCCGCGCACGGCCGCGCCACGGCTCGTAGGCCAGGCCGCTGACGTCCTCCAGTTGCAGGTCGGCCCGGCGCAGCCAGGCAGCCAGCTCGGAGGGCTTGATGAAATCCTGGTAGTGGTGGGTACCGCGTGGCAGCAGGCGGGCGACGTACTCGGCACCGACGATCGCCACCGCGAACGCCGCCGGCGTACGGTTCAACGTGGACAGGAACAGCTTGCCGCCCGGTTTGAGCAGGGTCGCGCAGGCTTCCAGGATCGCGCCCGGGCGTGGCACGTGCTCGAGCATCTCCATGCAGGTAATGGCATCGAAGCTGCCCGGGGCCTCGGCGGCCAGGTCTTCCACCGACTGCACGCGGTAGTCCACCTCCAGCCCGGATTCGAGCCGGTGCAGGCGGGCGACCTTGACCAGTTCCGGGGCCAGGTCGATCGCGGTGACCTGCGCGCCCTGGCGGGCCAGCGCCTCGCTGAGCAGGCCGCCGCCGCAGCCGACGTCGAGCACGCGCGCGCCGGCCAGCGGCATGCGCGCGGCGACGTAGTCCAGCCGCACCGGGTTGAGCGCGTGCAGCGGTTTCTGCGGGCCGTCTGCGTCCCACCAGCGGTTGGCGAGCGCGGCGAACTTGTCCAGCTCGGCCTGGTGGTAGTTGTTCGAGGTGTTTTCGCGTGAAGCGTTCATGTGGGGGCTCCCCTGCTCTGCAGGACGGTCAGGCCGGATGGAGGTGGCGGATGCGGTCGCGCCACTGGCGGGCGTTGGCGACCAGCGCCTGCGGGTCCATGTCGACCAGGATGCGGTCGCGCAGCTTCGGCCGCCCGGCGATCCATACATCGCTGACCTGGTGGCGGCCGGCGGCATAGACCAGCTGCGACAGTACGTGGTGCAGCGGCTGGGTTTCCAGCGCCGACAGGTCGACCAGGACCAGGTCGGCCTGCTTGCCGGCCTCGATCGAGCCGATCCGCTCGCCGAAGCCCAGTGCGCGCGCGCCGCCAAGGGTGGCCGCGCGCAGCGTGGTCGCCGCATCCAGCGCCGTGGCATCGTTGGCGACCGCCTTGGCGAGGATGGCCGCGGTGCGGTTCTCGCTGAACATGTCCAGGTCGTTGTTGCTGGCGCAGCCGTCGGTACCGATGGCCAGGTTCACCCCCGCCCGCTGCAGCGCGCAGGCCGGGCAGAAGCCCGAGGCCAGCTTGAGGTTGGACTCCGGGCAGTGCACCACGCTGACCCCACGCTCGGCGCACAGGTGGATCTCCGCCTCGGTGAGCTGGGTCATGTGGACCGCGATCAGGCGGTCGTTGACCAGGCCCAGCCGGTCCAGCCGCGCCAGCGGGCGCTGGCCATGCTGCTTGAGCGAGTCGGTGATTTCCTGCGCGGTCTCGTGCGTATGCAGGTGCACCGGCATGTCGAGCTGGTCGGCCAGCATGCGCACGCGCTCGAAGCTGGCGTCGCTGACCGTGTACGGCGCGTGCGGGGCGAAGGCGGTGCTCACCAGCGGGTCGTCGCGCCACTGGTCGTGCAGTTCGCCGGCACGGTCGAAGTATTCGTCGTCGGACTTGGCCCAGGCGGTCGGGAAGTCGATCACCGGCGCGCCGACCAGGGCGCGGAAGCCGTGCTTCCTGTAAACCGCGGCCTGCGCGTCGGGGAAGAAGTAGTTCTCGTTGGCACAGGTGGTGCCGCCGCGCAGCATCTCGGCGATCGCCAGGGTGGTGCCGTCGGCGACGAACTCGGGCCCGATCACCGCCGCTTCCACCGGCCAGATGTGCTGCTGCAACCAGACCATCAGCGGCAGGTCGTCGGCAACGCCGCGCAGCAGCGTCATCGGATTGTGGGTATGCGCGTTGACCAGGCCGGGGATCAGCGCCGCTTCCGGGCGCGCGACGGTCTCGCGCGCGGCGAAGCGCGCACGTGCCTCGGCCCGGGGCAGCACGGCGACGATGACGCCATCGCGCACGGCGACGGCGTGGTCTTCCAGCACCACCGCATGCGGCTCGATCGGGACGACGAAGCCTGCCTCGATCAGCAGGTCACAGGATTCGGGAGCAGACGGGGTCACGGGGGAACGACTCCGGGGTTGCGGAAGGGAGGGCGCCGGCGGCTCAGGAAGCCTCGGGCACGACGGGCGCGGTGCGGCGGACCCAGCGCCGGGTGACGACCAGGCACGGGAACACCAGCGCGAACAACAGGCCGCCACGGCCCACCGGGATCACGTAGGCAGCCGGAATGGCCAGCGAGAACAGCACCAGCGGCACCATCCCTCGCCAGAACAGCCAGCGCGTCGCCAGCACGCCGATGCGTTCGTGCAGGCGCTCGCGCCTGATCACCATCATGCGGGTGACCAGCGCGAACAGCGAGATCGCCGCCAGCACGAAGGCATAGAACGCCAGCCTGCCGGGGCTCTGCACCGAAAACGAGGCCGAGTACTCGCGCGTGGCCAGCGGCATGAGCGCCACGAACATCAGCTGCAGCAGCGTCATCCACACCAGCGCGCCGCTGACATGGCGCACGTGGCGCCAGGTCTGCATGTGGCCGATCCAGAACAGGCCGGTCACCAGGAAGCTGATGAAATACGCGAAGAAGTGCGAGGTGACCTCCTGCGAGGCCACCGCCGCGCCAAGCCGCTCGATCATCTCGTGATCGGGCAGCTTGAGTTCGATCGCCAGCAGGGTGATCGCGATGGCGAACACCGCGTCGCTGAAGAAGACGACCCGGTCGTGCGGAAAACGGTCCTTCAGGTCCGCCTCGTGCTCTTCCTTGACCACGCCCAGGTCCTTCATGGGCTTACTTCACGCGCGAGACGTATTCGCCGGAACGGGTGTCCACGCGGATCACCTCTTCCTGGCCGACGAACAGCGGCACGCGGACCACCGCGCCGGTTTCCAGGGTCGCCGGCTTGCCGCCGCCACCCGAGGTGTCGCCGCGCACGCCCGGATCGGTCTCGGTGATCTTCAGCTCGACGAAGTTCGGCGGCTGCACGGCGATCGGGGTGCCGTTCCACAGGGTCACCACGCACTGCTCTTCGCCCTTGAGCCACTTTTCCGCGCCGCCCATGCCGTTCTTGTCGGCCTGGACCTGCTCGAAGGTTTCCTGCTGCATGAAGTGCCAGTACTCGCCGTCGCTGTACAGGTACTGCATGTCGGTATCCAGGACATCGGCCGCTTCCATCGAGTCGGTCGACTTCATGGTGACTTCCTGCACGCGGCCCGACTTGATCAGGCGGTACTTCACGCGGGTGAAGGCCTGGCCCTTGCCCGGCTTGACGTACTCGGTGTCGGTGATGACCGCCGGTTCGGCATTGACGAGGATCTTCATGCCGTTCTTGACGTCGTTCATGCCATAGCTGGCCATGTCTGTAGCTCCTTCGGATAAGGCAAACCCGCCGCGCGAAGCGGCCGGCCGGTAGAATGGGATGCCCGCCGTCCGGCGGGCGTACTGTTTCCAGACCGCACATGATAACCGCAGCCCCCAGCCGCATACAGCCGTCCCCCGCACGCCCCGCCCCGCGCTGGCAGGCGCTGTGGCGCGATGCCGTGCGCGACCCGGCCGAGCTGCTGGCCCTGCTGGGCCTGAATGGGCCCGAGGTGGGCCTGAGCGAGGCGGCGGCCGCCCAGTTCGCCCTGCGGGTGCCACGCGGCTTCGTGGCCCGCATGCGCGCCGGTGACCCGGCCGACCCGCTGCTGCGCCAGGTACTGCCGGTCAACGACGAGATGCAGGCGGTACCGGGCTTCGGCCTGGATGCGGTCGGCGACGGCGCCGCGCGCACCGCGGCGGGGGTGATCCAGAAGTACCGCGGCCGGGCCCTGCTGATCGCCACCGGCAGCTGCGCGGTGAACTGCCGCTACTGCTTCCGCCGGCACTTCCCCTATGCCGAGGAAACCGCCGCCCGGGAGGGCTGGCGCGAAGCGCTGGCGACGATCGCCGCCGACCCCACGATCGACGAGGTGCTGCTGTCCGGCGGAGATCCGCTGTCGCTGGCCACCCCGAAGCTGGCCGAGCTGACCGACGCGCTGGCGGCGATCCCGCACGTGCGCCGGCTGCGCATCCACAGCCGCCTGCCGATCGTGCTGCCCGAGCGGGTGGACGAGGAACTGGCCGCCTGGCTGTCCGCCCTGCCCTGGCCGGTGGCGTTCGTGGTCCACGCCAACCATGCCAACGAGTTCGACGCGACCGTCGATGCGGCGATGGCGCGCCTGCGCGGCACCGGGGCGCAGCTGCTCAACCAGTCGGTGCTGCTGCGCGGGGTCAATGACGACGTCGAATCGCTGGCGGCCCTGAGCGAGCGCAGCTTCGCCGCGGGGGTACTGCCCTATTACCTGCACCAGCTCGACCGGGTCGAAGGCGTCGCCCATTACGAAGTCAGCGACGAACGCGCCCGCGAACTGCACGCGGCGCTGGCGGCGCGGCTCTCCGGCTACCTGGTGCCGCGACTGGTCAGGGAGATCCAGGGCGATACCGGCAAACGGGCGCTTTGAGCCTGCGTCAGTCGCGACACGCGGGCTGCGCCCCCAAGGTTTCCACGCAGCCCCCGGACCCTCGTTCCTCACTGGCCCATCCCCGGCCTGCCGGCCCGTCCCCTTGACGGCAGGGGGACCTGCTCCAGCGGCACGCCTGGCGCTTGCAGGACCGCGTCAAAGCGTGCCGTCGCGCAGGCGGACCAGGTCGCTCGAACTGAGCGGATGGCTGAACCAGTAGCCCTGCCCCAGGTCGCAGCCGCGGTCGCGCAGCAGGTTGAACTGCACCTCGTGCTCGATGCCCTCGGCCACCACCGTGATGCCCAGCGAATGCGCCATCGCGATGATCGCCGTGGTCAGTGCCAGGTCGTCGGCGTCGCGCTGCAGGTCGGACACGAAGCTCTTGTCGATCTTCACCCCGTCCACCGGCACCTGGCGCAGGTGGCTCAGCCCGGAGAAGCCGGTGCCGAAATCGTCCAGCCATACCTTCACGCCGGTGCGGTGCAGCTTGTCCAGCAGGCTGGCGGCCAGCATTTCATCGCCGATCACCGCCGTCTCGGTCAGCTCCAGGTGCAGGCGCGAGGGCGGCAGGCCGGACTCGCGCAGGCAGCGCGCCACCGTGTCGGCCATCTCGCCGCTGCGCAGCTGCCGCGGCGACACGTTGACCGACACGAACAACGGCGGCTCGCCCGGCAGCACCGGCCACTGCATCGCGTCCAGGCAGGCCGCGCGCAGCACCTTCGGGCCGATCACCTCGATCAGCCCGCTCTGCTCGGCGACCTCGATGAACACCGACGGCGGGATCGTGCCCAACGCCGGATGCTGCCAGCGCAGCAGCACCTCGACGCCGACCATGCGGCGGTCGCTGGTGCGGTAGATCGGCTGGTAGACCAGCCGCAGCTCGCCGCGCTCCCAGGCCCCGCGCAGCTCGTGCTCCATGTGGACGCGCCGCTCGACCGCGTGGTCCATCGCCCGGTTGTAGGCGCGGTGGCAGTTCTTGCCGGCCACCTTGGCCTGGTACATCGCGATGTCGCCGTTCTTGAGCAGCGCGGTCGCATCGCTGGCGTCGTCAGGGAACAGCGTCATGCCGATCGAGGTGCCGAGGAAGACCTCGCGCCCCTCCACCATCAGCGGCTTGCCCAGGTCCTCGACCAGGCGGTCGGCCAGCCGCAACGCGGCCGTGCGCACGTCGTTGCCCTGCAGCAGGATCACGAACTCGTCGCCACCGAAGCGCGCCAGCAGCGCCTCGTCTCCGCCCTGCTCGTCCACCGCCGCGCGGATGCGCGCGGAGAATTGCAGCAGGGCCTCGTCGCCGGCCTCGTGGCCGAGGGTGTCGTTGACCCGCTTGAAGTCGTCGATGTCGGCGAACAGCAGCGCCAGCTGGCGGCCGGCGTTGCGCGCGGCCAGCAGCTGGTGGTCCAGGTTCTCGCGGAACGCCAACCGGTTGGTCAGCCCGGTCAGTGCGTCGGTATAGGCCATGTGCCGCACTTCGCGGTCATGCCGGGCGATGCTCTCGCTCATCCGCCCGAAGGCATGGATCAGCTCGCCGACCTCGTCCTTGCGCGGGCTGCTGCGGCGCTCGACCGCATAGTCGCCCGCCTCGATCTGCCGTGCCGCCTGCGCCAGCCAGCGGATCGGTCCCACCAGCGTGCGCTGGATGTAGATCGCTACCACCGTGGCGATGGTCGCCAGACCGGCCAGCAACAGCATCAACCAGCCCAGGTCGCGCTTGCCGACCTCGTCGAGTCGCTTGAGCAGCACCGCATTGGCGTCGGATTCGAGCGCGCGTACCCGCTGCAGCGACAGGCCCACGCGCACGCCGCCGAGCTTTTCGTCGCCCATCATCACCGGCATGGTCACGTCGAGCACCTCCGGTGACCACTGCATCAGCAGCTTCGGCGCGACCACCGCCTGCCTGGCCAGGGGATCGCGCATCGGCCTGCCGTAGTCGGGAATCTCCACCGAGCCGTCATGGACCAGCCGGCCCTCGCGATCGAACACCCGCACGTAGCTGACCACCTGCTGCGAGGCAGTGGTGTTGCGCACCAGCGCGCCGACCTGGTCCAGGTCGGAGTAGTACAGCGGATTGACCAGCGCGCCGGCCAGCTCGGTGGCCATGGCCTCGCCGCGGTTGCGCAGGCTGCGGTCAAACAGGTCATGGATGATCGCCCCGCTCAGCGAGCGCACTTCCGCCTGCATGCGGGTCTGCCGCTGCAGCAGGAGCAGCAGGATCGCGATCACCAGCGCGAACGCCAGCCCCATCACCACCAGGAAGCGGGCCTGCAGCCCGAAACGAATCCGGCTCATTCGACCTGCATCCGCACGCGTTGCAATCCTTCGCGAAGATCTTCCAGCCGGCGCTGCGACGCAGGATCGACAGGATAGAAGCCCGAGGTGCCGAAGAAGCTGTGCAGCGCCGGGGCCGCCTCCGGGTCGCTGGCTGCCTGCAGCAGCACCTCGCGCAGCCGCTGCTCGACGGCTGGCGGCAGGCCCGAGCGCACCATCTCCACCGCGCGCGGGATCGGCGCGGTGGTGTGGATGATGCGGAAGTTGCGCTTGAAGGCCGCCGGCAGGTGGCGCTCGTCGTTCCAGTCCAGGTTGCTGAAGGCACCGGCGGTGACCAGGCGCTTGTCAACGTAGGCGGCGATGTTCAGTTCCGAGCGCGCGAATACGTAGCCGACCGCGTCAGGCGCCGGCACGTCCTTGGGTTCGAGCAGGATCTCCGGGCGCAGCCCCGCCTGCAGCAGGGTCAGCACCGGCACCAGGTAGGCGCTGGTGGACAGCGTGCTCTGCAGGGCGATCGAATGGCCGGCCAGCTGGTCCAGCCGGTGCACCGGCGAATCCCGTCGCACGAAGAACAGGGTGCTGTACTCGCGCACGCCGTTGCGCTCGGTGAGCAGCAGCGGGCGGGCGCCGCTGCGCTGTTCCAGCAGCATCGCCGTGCCGGCAGTCTCGGTGACCCAGTCGACGCGGCCGCGGCGCAGGTAGCTGGCCATGCGCTGTGCATCGGGCGCCATCAGGATCCGCCCCTCGCGGATGCCGACGTCGTGCATCCGCGGGATGACGTAGTCCAGCAGCGGCTTCAGCTGCGCATAGTGGACTTTCGGGTCATCGCTGATGCGCCCCAGCACCAGCACCTCCGACGGCGCCGACGACTCCGCCGCGCGGGCGTCGAATGCGCCACCCACGACCAGCAGCCAACAGGTCACCCACAGCCATCGCCCCAGCACAGGCCATCGCAAAGCAGCCAACCGACACCCCCCAAGCGTTCGGCCAAGCCTAGCCGAAAGCGTGACCGGTGCAACAGTCGGGAAGCGCGATTCAGCGATCTTCGCGACGCGCCAGCATCGCCATCCGCTGGGCATCGGACAGGATGCCGCGCAGCAGCCGCACCTCCTGCTCGCTCAGCGCCGAGCGCAGGAACAGCCGGCGCAGCTTGCGCATGGCCGAGTCCGGCGAGCGCCCCTTGTGGAAGTCAATCTCGTCCAGGGTCTGCCCGAGCTGGCCGAACAGGCCTTCCATCTGCGCATGGCTGGCCGGGCCTTCCCGCAGCCCCGACTCGGCCTCGGCCGGCGCCGGCGCGCTGCCGGCCAGTACCGCCAGGCGGACCTCGTAGGCGAGTACCTGCACGGCGGCGGCCAGGTTGAGCGAGCTGAATGCCGGGTCCGACGGGATATGCACGGCCAGGTGGCACAGCTGCAGCTCGTCGTTGGTCAACCCGGTGCGCTCGCGGCCGAATACCACCGCCACCTCGCCCGGGGCCGCGGCATGGGCGACCGCGCGGCGGGCCGCGTCGGCCGGCAGCAGTTCCTCCAGCGAGACCCGGCGCGCCCGCGCGGTGCAGCCCAGCACCAGCGTGCAGTCGGCCACGGCCTCGGCCAGGGTGGCGTGCACCGGCGCGGCATCCAGCAGGTCCTCGGCACCGGCCGAGCGCCGGTAGGCGTCTTCGTCCAGGGCCCTTTCCGGCGCCACCAGCACCAGCCGGCCCAGGCCCATGGTCTTCATCGCGCGGGCGGCCGCGCCGATGTTGCCGGGGTGCTGGGTACCGACGAGGACGAAGCGGATGGAGGGCACGGCGGGATTTTCGGCTTGCATGAACAGGGCATTCGGGAGCGGATCAGCGACAGATGGTAAACTGCCCGACGGCCCTCGCGCCGACCGCTCTTTCCCCCCGCCAGTTCCGCCCCCTCTTCTGCCTTCACGGGAGCCTTCACCATGCAGAAACCCGCCGTCACCGTCATGGTCAAGGCCGCACGCCTCGCCGGCAACGTCCTGTTGCGCAACATCAACAAGCTCGAGGCGCTGAACGTCGTGCAGAAGGACCGCATGGACTATGCGAGCGAAGTCGACGCGGACGCGGAGAAGGTGATCGTCAAGGAACTCAAGCGCGCCTACCCGGAGTACGGCGTGATCGGCGAGGAAGGCGGCCTGCAGGGCAAGAGCGGCCGTTACATGTGGGTGATCGACCCGCTCGACGGCACCAGCAACTACCTGCGCGGCTTCCCGCACTACTGCGTGTCCATCGCCCTGGTGGAGAACGGCGACCCGCTGGACGCGGTGATCTTCGACCCCCTGCGCAACGAACTGTTCACCGCCAGCCGCGGCGCCGGCGCGGTGCTCAACGACCGTCGCATCCGCGTGGCCGACCGCAAGGACCTGTCCGGCGCGATGATCCACACCGGCTTTCCGCCGCGCGAGCGCGCCCGCGCCCACAGCCAGCTGAAGTGCGTGGACGCGCTGCTGACCCAGGCCGAGGACATCCGCCGCACCGGCTCGGCCGCGCTGGACCTGGCCTACGTCGCCTGCGGCCGCACCGACGCCTACTTCGAGGCCGGCGTGAAGGCCTGGGACATCGCCGCCGGCGTGCTGCTGGTGCGCGAGGCCGGTGGCCGCGTGTGCGACTTCAAGGGCGCCACCCCGGCGCGCATGGACGACAAGGGCCCGGATGGGCGCCAGATCGTCGCCGGCAACATCAAGGTCAGCGAGGCGCTGCAGAAGGTGATCGTCAACACCGGCTATGCCGCGGAGTTCGACGCGAAGTTCTGAGGCCTTGCAGCCGAATTGAAGAAAGCCGCCCATGGGCGGCTTTTTTTGTGCCGCTCCCATCGGTCATTGCCGGGTAGCAGCGTGACACTGCCGGAGCGGTGAGGGGTTGCGGCCTGGCGGCCGCTGCTGCCTTGGTTTCGTGCTGTTTGCTGGTAGCTGGCCTGCGATATGGATCGATTGTTCCTGGTCTTGCTTGTGCTTCGCGATGGGTTATCGCTGAGAGCCGCTTGGGGTCGGCTGCGTCACGGGCGGTGGGGTGATGCCCGCTGACGGGAAGTAAAGGAGGAGGTTCATGTCCGCGCGGAGCATGAGCCGAAGCAGGCACTACGCTCCAGCGCTCGCGACAAACCCACGCGGTGCCAAACGACGGCCAACCAGCCCAGCGCCAGCGCAGAGCAACAAAAAAAACCCGCCTCGCGGCGGGTTCTTCCTCCGCGCCCCGCGGCGCGAAGCCCGGCAAGGCCCGCGGTCGGGGCTGAAGCCCCTCCCACCATGCCTGCCGGCTGGACCTGCGCAGCCTCAGCGCAGGCCGGTCTCGGCGCGGGCGATGACCAGCCGCTGGATTTCCGAGGTGCCCTCGTAGATCTCGGTGATCTTGGCATCGCGGAAGTAGCGCTCCAGCGGCATCTCCTTCGAATAGCCCATGCCGCCATGGATCTGCACCGCCTGGTGGGTGATCCACATGGCCGCTTCCGAAGCGGTGAGCTTGGCCACGGCGGCTTCGGTACCGAACCTGCGCCCCTGCCCCTTCAACCAGGCCGCGCGCAGCGTCAGCAGCGTGGCAGCGTCGAGCTTGCACTTCATGTCGGCGACCTTGGCCTGGGTCATCTGGAAGGTGCCGATCGCCGCACCGAAGGCCTGGCGCTCGCGTGCATAGGCCAGCGTGGCCTCGTAGGCCGCGCGGGCGATGCCGATCGCCTGCGAGGCGATGCCGATGCGGCCGGCGTCCAGCACGCCCATGGCGATCTTGAAGCCGTCGCCTTCGTTGCCGACCACGTCCTCGGCCTGGGCCAGGTAATCGGCGAACTCGATCTCGCAGGTCGCCGAGGCGCGGATGCCGAGCTTGGGCTCGGTCTTGCCGCGGTGGAAGCCCGCCTGCTCGGTGTCGATCATGAAGGCGGTGATGCCGCGCACGCCCTTGTCCGGCTCGGTCATGGCGAACAGGATGATGTACCTGGCCACCGGGCCGGAGGTGATCCAGCTCTTCTTGCCATTGATCCGATAACTGCCATCGGCCTGCTTCACGGCACGGCAGCGCATCGCCGCGGCGTCCGAACCGGACTGCGGCTCGGTCAGGGCGAAGGCGCCGATCTGGCTGCCGTCGGCGATCGCGCGCACGTACTTCTGCTTCTGCGCTTCGCTGCCGTGCTTGAGGATGCCGCTGCAGAACAGCGAGTTGTTGACCGACATGATGGTCGAATGCGCGCCGTCGCCGGCGGCGATCTCGATCATCGCCAGCACGTAGGAAATCGGGTCCATCCCGGCGCCGCCGTACTCCTCCGGCACTTCGATGCCCATCAGGCCGTTCTCGCCGAGCAGGCGGATGTTCTCCAGCGGGAACTCGCCGGTGCGGTCGAAATGCTCCGCGCTCGGGGCGATCTTCTCCTGGGCGATCCGGCGTGCCACGTCCTGGATCATCAATTGTTCTTCGGTGAAGCTGAAATCCACGTCCGTACCCTCCGGGGAGCCAATTCGCCCCCATTGTAGCCCCAACCATTCGCCGGCGTATGTAGGTTGACCCCGGGCCCGTCGCGGCTAAAATATCTCGATATCGCGATACAGAGATATTTATGGACCTCGAAGACTGGTCGACCCGCCTGAAGGTCTTTGCCGACGCCACCCGGGTACGCCTGCTCGCCCTGCTCGAACAGGAAGAGCTGACCGTGGCCGAGCTGTCGGCGATCACCCGCCTGGCCCAGCCGCGCGTGTCGACGCACCTGGCCAAGTTGAAGGAGGCCGGGCTGGTCCGCGACCGTCGCGCCGGCGTGTCCGCCTACTACCGCTTCGACGACGCCGCGCTGGACCCCGCCCAGCGCGCGCTCTGGCAGGCCCTGAGCACCGGCAGCGACGATCCGCTGCTGCGCCAGGACGCCGAGCGCGTGGCCGGGGTGCTGGCGATGCGAGCCGCCGACCAGAACTGGGCTGACTCGGTGGCCGGCGACATGGAACGCCACTACTCGCCGGGTCGCACCTGGGAAGCGCTGGCGCGCAGCGCGCTGCCGCTGCTGGAGACCGGCGACGTGCTCGACATCGCCTCCGGCGACGGCGTGCTCGCCGAACTGGTCGCACCGCATGCCCAGCGCTATGTCTGCATCGACACCAGCGCCCGCGTGGTCGCCGCGGCCAGCGAACGCCTGCGCCGGTTGGCCAACGTGGAAGTGCGCGAGGGCGACATGCACGCCCTGCCCTTCCCCGAGCGCAGCTTCGACCTGGTGGTGCTGATGCACGCGCTCACCTACGCCGCCAGGCCGGCGCAGGCGGTGGCCGAGGCCGCGCGCGTGCTGCGCCCGGGCGGCCGCCTGCTGGTGTGCAGCCTGGCCAAGCACGAGCATCGCGCCGCGGTGGAGGCCTATGGCCACGTCAACCTCGGCTTCAGCGCCAAGGAGCTGCGTAGATTCGTCGACAAGGCCGGGCTGGAGGTCTCCAGCCTGGAGACGGTGACGCGCGAGAAGCGCCCGCCGCATTTCGAGGTGATCTCGCTGATCGCCCACAAGCCCTGACCCGGAGTCCCGCATGAGCGCCCCCCTTCCCTGGCTGCACCCCGAGCGTGCCAACAAGCTTGCCCAGGCCCTGCGCGAGCGCATCCTCATCATCGACGGCGCGATGGGCACGATGATCCAGCGCCACCGGCTGGAAGAGGACGACTATCGTGGCGAGCGTTTCGCCGGCGGTTTCGACACCCGCCACGTCGCCGACGGCCATGTGCATGGCCCCGGCTGCGACCATGGCCACGACCTCAAGGGCAACAACGACCTGCTGCTGCTGACCCGCCCTGAGATCATCGCCGGCATCCATACCGCCTACCTGGAAGCCGGCGCGGACCTGGTCGAGACCAACACCTTCAACGCCACCTCGGTGAGCCAGGCCGACTACCACCTGGAACACCTGGTATATGAACTCAACAAGGCCGGCGCCGCGCTGGCCCGCCAGTGCTGCGATGCGATCGAGGCCCGCACGCCGGACAAGCCGCGCTTCGTCATCGGCGTGCTCGGCCCGACCAGCCGCACTGCCTCGATCAGCCCGGACGTCAACGACCCCGGCCACCGCAACACGAATTTCGACGAGCTGCGCGCGACCTACCGCGAGGCGATCGAAGGGCTGATCGACGGCGGCGCGGACACGCTGATGGTGGAAACCATCTTCGACACGCTCAATGCGAAGGCGGCGTTGTTCGCGATCGAGGAAGTCTTCGACGACCGCGGCGGCCGCCTGCCGATCATGATCTCCGGCACGATCACCGATGCCTCCGGCCGCACCCTCTCCGGGCAGACCGCCGAGGCCTTCTATGCGTCGGTCGCGCACAGCCGGCCGCTGTCGATCGGGCTGAACTGCGCGCTCGGCGCGCGCGACCTGCGCCCGCACGTGGAAACCCTCTCCAACGTCGCCGACAGCCATGTCAGCGCGCACCCCAACGCCGGCCTGCCCAACGCCTTCGGCGAGTACGACGAAACGCCCGAGGAAATGGCCGCGACCCTGCGCGAATTCGCCACCGCCGGCCTGCTCAACATCGTCGGCGGCTGCTGCGGCACCACGCCGGCGCACATCCAGGCCATCGCCGAGGCCGTGCGCGGCCTGCCGCCGCGCCGCCTGCCCGCGGACCTCGAACAGGCGGCCTGAGCCGCCCCTCCAGCCAGAGCGCCAGACACCCATGCCCCTGCCCCGCCACACCCGCCTGTCCGGCCTGGAACCGCTGGTCATCACCCCCGACCTGCTGTTCGTCAACGTCGGCGAACGTACCAACGTCACCGGCAGCGCCCAGTTCCGCAAGCTGATCAAGGAAGAGCGCTACGAGGAGGCGGTGGACGTCGCCCGCCAGCAGGTCGCCAACGGCGCGCAGATCCTCGACGTCAACATGGACGAGGGCCTGATCGACTCCGAGAAGGCGATGAGCAGGTTCCTCAACCTGATCATGTCCGAGCCGGATATCGCCCGCATCCCGGTGATGGTCGACTCCTCCAAGTGGAGCGTGATCGAAGCCGGGCTGAAATGCCTGCAGGGCAAGAGCGTGGTCAACTCGATCTCGCTCAAGGAAGGCGAGGCGCTGTTCATCGAGCACGCGCGCAAGGTGCTGCGCTACGGCGCCGCCGCGGTGGTGATGGCCTTCGACGAGAGCGGCCAGGCCGACACCTGCCAGCGCAAGGTGGAGATCTGCACGCGTGCGTACCGCATCCTGGTCGAACAGGTCGGTTTCCCGCCGCAGGACATCATCTTCGATCCGAACATCTTCGCCGTGGCCACCGGCATCGAGGAGCACGACAACTACGCCGTCGACTTCATCGAGGCGACCCGGATCATCAAGCGCACGCTGCCGCACTGCCATGTCTCCGGTGGCGTGTCGAACGTGTCGTTCTCCTTCCGCGGCAACGAGCCGGTGCGCCAGGCGATCCACTCGGTATTCCTGTACCACGCCATCGCCGCCGGCATGGACATGGGCATCGTCAACGCCGGCGCCATGCCGATCTACGACGAGCTCGACCCGGAGCTGCGCGAGCGCGTCGAGGACGTGGTGCTCAACCGCCGCGGCGACGCCACCGAGCGCCTGCTGGAGATCGCCGAACGCTACAAGGGCACCAAGGGCGCGGCGAAGGAAGAGAACCTCGCCTGGCGCGACAAGCCCGTCGCCGAGCGGCTGGCGCATGCGCTGGTGCATGGCATCGATGCCTATGTCGAGGAAGACACCGAGCTGGCGCGGCAGCAGTCCAGCCGCCCGCTGGACGTCATCGAAGGCCCGCTGATGAACGGCATGAACGTGGTCGGCGACCTGTTCGGCGCCGGCAAGATGTTCCTGCCACAGGTGGTCAAGTCGGCGCGGGTGATGAAGAAGGCCGTGGCCTACCTGCTGCCGTACATCGAGGCCGAGAAGGCCGCTGGCGGCGAAGGCGGCCGCAGCAACGGCAAGATCATCATGGCCACGGTCAAGGGCGACGTGCACGACATCGGCAAGAACATCGTCGGCGTGGTCCTGGCCTGCAACAACTTCGAGGTGGTCGACCTGGGCGTGATGGTGCCGGCGCAGACCATCCTGGACCGCGCGCGCGCCGAGAACGCGGACCTGATCGGCCTGTCCGGGCTGATCACCCCCTCGCTGGAGGAGATGTCGCACGTGGCGCGCGAGCTGCAGCGCCAGCAGTTCGACATCCCGCTGCTGATCGGCGGGGCGACCACCTCGCGCGCGCACACCGCGCTGAAGATCGATCCGCACTACACCGCGCCCACCGTCTGGGTGAAGGATGCCTCGCGCGCGGTGGGCGTGGCGCAGTCGCTGATCTCGCGCGACCTGCGCGCTGCGTTCGTCGCGTCCAACGACGCCGATTACGCCGAGATCCGCCAGCGCCATCGCAACCGTGGCGACGCCAAGCGCCTGGTATCGCTGGCGCATGCGCGCGGGCAGCGCTTCGACGGCGGCTGGGCCGACTACGTGCCGCCGGCGCCGAACCAGCCCGGCCTGCACGTGCTGGACGACTATCCGCTGGGGGAACTGGTCGAGGTGATCGACTGGACGCCGTTCTTCCAGGCGTGGGAGCTGGCCGGCAAGTTCCCGGCCATCCTCGACGACGAAATCGTCGGCCCGCAGGCCACCGAGCTGTACCGCGACGCCCGCGCGATGCTGGAACGGATCGTCGCCGAGAAGTGGCTGACTGCCCGCGCGGTGTTCGGCCTGTGGCCGGCCAACAGCGTCGGCGACGACGTCGAGCTGCGCACCGGTTCGGGTACCACCACCCTGCACTTCCTGCGCCAGCAGGTCGACAAGCCGGTCGAGCGCCCGGATTTCTGCCTGGCCGACTTCATCGCCCCGAAGGACAGTGGCCGCGACGACTGGATCGGTGCATTCGCGGTCACCGCGGGCATCGGCATCGAATCTCACGTGGCCCGCTTCGAAGCCGACCACGATGATTACAACGCGATCCTGCTCAAGGCCCTGGCCGACCGCCTGGCCGAGGCATTGGCCGAACGCCTGCACCAGCGCGTGCGCACCGAGTTCTGGGGTTACGACCGCGGCGAGACGCTGGACAACGAGGCGCTGATCGCCGAGCAGTACCGCGGCATCCGCCCGGCCCCGGGCTATCCGGCGTGCCCGGAGCACAGCGAGAAGCGCACCCTGTTCAACCTGCTCGACGCCGAAGGCAATGCCGGCATGCAGCTGACCGAGAGCTTCGCGATGCTGCCCACCGCGGCGGTGTCGGGCTACTACTTCAGCCATCCACGCAGCCAGTACTTCGTGGTCGGGCGGCTCTCGCGCGAGCAGGTCGCCGACTATGCGCGGCGCAAGGGCGTGGAACTGGCGCAGGCCGAACGCTGGCTGGCCTCGAACCTGGATTACGACCCGGAGTAAGCGGCGCCGTTCAAAGCGCGAACGACAGGCCCAGGCCTGCCTGCCAGTCGGTGCTGTCGTGGGTCAGCCCACGCAGGAACGAAGCGTCGAACTGCAGGCGCGGCGTCCACAGCCAGGTCATCCCCGCGCCGGCCACGCGCTCACGTTCGGCACCGGCGCTGAACCCGGCCTCCACGTAAGCGGCGAACCTGCCGTCGTCGTGGAAGGTGTAGTTCGGCGAGAACGTCCACGCGTGCCCGTCGGGGCCGTCGAGGTAATCGAAGTACAGCCCGGCCGCATGATCGCGCGGCAGCGCCCAGGAGAGGCTCAGGCCGAGGTCGCGGCTGTTGCCACCCTCGGTGAAGGGCGCCTGCCCGGTCGCCAGTCCATAGGTGCCCAGCAACGCCCAGCCGAAGCGGTCGCCGCCGCCGGGCAGCTGCCACTTCAGGCCGACGCTGCTGTCGCCACCGCCGTTGGCGGCTTGGGCACCTCGCTGCCAGTTGTAACTGTCACTGGCCAGCTGCAGTTCCAGCCCGGCACCGAGGCCAAGTCGCAACCGGCTGTCGAGCACGTACTGGCGGCTGCCCTGGCCGCCATCGTCGTCACTGCTGAAATCCGGCAGCCCCTGCTCCCAGGCCAGGCCACCGGCATGCAGCACGTCGGTGGAGAACGCAATCCCGGGGCGGTCGAACGACACCTCGTCCTGGGCCGCGGCCAGCGTCGGCGCGAGCAGCGCCAGCGTGGCCGCCAGCGCCTTACCAGACGAGATCGTCAGGCACCTGGTACTGGGGATCGGCATAGGGATCTTCTTCGGCCGGTGCGTTCGGATCGACCTTCAGCGCCACGGCCGGGGCGAACACCGCCTCGGCCTCGGCCAGTACGGCCGCGGTCACCAGCAGGTAGCGCCCATTGGCCTGCAGCACGCCGAGCTCGCCGGCATTGAGCGCCTTGAGCTGCTCTGCACTGACGTAGATGCGCTTGATCTTGCCGCCATACGGGAAATGGCGCGCGATGTCGGCATCGGCGAGATTGAGCGCCTTGTCCTTCAGCAGCTCATCAAGCTTTGCACGCGCCTCGCGGCGCTGGCGGGCTTCTTCCTGCTTGAGCCGCTCGGCCTCGATGCGCTCGTCCTTCTCGCGCTGGGCGCGGATGGCATAGGCCTTGGCCAGGTCGATGTCCTCGCGCGAGCGCGGCTTGCCACCGCCTGGCGGGGTCCCGCGGGCCCCGCCGCCCGGACGGCCCTGGCCCTGCGGCCTGCCCGTCTGGCCCTGGGGCTTGCCGCCCTGGCCCGGACGGCCCGGCTTGCCGCCCTGCGGGCGTGCATCGTGTTTTTTTTCCGGCTTGCGCTCGGGTTTGGGCGCGGGCTTGAAGCCCAGGCCCAGCAACTGGTCGCGGAGGGTATCGCTCATGACGGCGTGGATCTGACGGCGTGGAGGCGCGGTGCGCGGATCAATAATGCGGCGGCGGCGGTTCGTCCGCCGGGTCCGCGTTCAGTGCGTTGCGCACCCGCCCGAGGTCATCGAGCAGGTGGCGGATCAGTTCGGCGTTGCGCGCACCGGTCATGCGCGCGTCGGCCAGGGCCTCGCTCAGCTCGGCCAGCGCCTGTTCCTGGAAGGACAGGCGCATTTCCAGCTCCACCAGGCGCGCTTCCAGCGCCTCGTCGTGGCTTGCGGATTCATGCATCGAAGGGATTCCCCTGCACCGAGCGGCCGCGCCCGATCGCGTAATAGGCCAGGCCGGCGGCCTCGATCTCGGCCGGTTCGTAGAGATTGCGGCCGTCGAACACCACGTCGTCCTTCAGCGCCGCCTTGATGCGACCGAAGTCCGGACTGCGGAATTGCTTCCACTCGGTGACCACGACCAGCGCGTCGGCGCCGTGCAGCGCGTCGTCGGCGTTGTCGCAGTACACCAGGTCGTCGCGTTCGCCGAAGATGCGCTGCGCCTCATGGGTTGCCTCCGGGTCGTAGGCCCGCACCTTCGCGCCGGCCTCCCACAGCTGGGCCAGCAGGCGACGGCTGGAAGCCTCGCGCATGTCATCGGTGTTGGGCTTGAACGCCAGGCCCCAGACCGCGAAGGTCTTTCCGGCGATGCCTTCGTCCTCGCCACGGTCGTAATGACGCTGGACCAGCTCGAACAGATGGCCCTTCTGGGCATGGTTCACCGCCTCGACCGCCTCCAGCAGGGTCGGCTTGTGGCCATACTGCTGGGCGGTGCGGGCCAGTGCCTGCACGTCCTTGGGGAAGCACGAACCGCCGTAGCCGGCGCCCGGATAGATGAAGTGCCAGCCAATGCGCGGATCCGAGCCGATGCCCTTGCGCACCTGCTCGACGTCGGCACCGACCTTCTCGGCGATGTTGGCGATCTCGTTCATGAAGCTGATCTTGGTCGCCAGCATCGCGTTGGCCGCGTACTTGGTCAGCTCGGCCGAACGCACGTCCATCTCGACGATGCGATCGCGGTTGCGGTTGAACGGCGCATACAGGCGCCGCATCCGCGCCACCGCGGCCGGGCGGTCGGCGCCGATGACGATGCGATCCGGGCGCATGCAGTCGGCGACGGCATCGCCTTCCTTGAGGAATTCCGGATTGGAAACCACGTCGAACTCATGGTCCACGCCGCGCGCCTTCAGTTCGGCGGCGATCGCCGCGCGCACCTTGTCGGCGGTGCCGACCGGCACGGTCGACTTGTTGACGATGATCGATGGACCCTCGATGTGGCGGCCGATCGTGCGCGCCACCGCCAGCACGTACTGCAGGTCGGCGCTGCCATCCTCGTCCGGCGGCGTGCCGACGGCGATGAACAGCACCTCGCCATGGGCGATCGCCGCGGCCGCGTCGGTGGTGAAACGCAGGCGGCCGGCGGCGTGGTTGGCCTTGACCATCGGTTCAAGGCCCGGCTCGTAGATCGGGATCACCCCGTTGTTGAGGCCTTCCACCTTGGCCTGGTCGATGTCGACGCAGACCACGTGGTGTCCCGTTTCCGCCAGGCAGGTACCTGTCACCAGACCCACGTAACCGGTACCGAAGATCGCAACTCGCATCGAAGGGGCTTTCCTGATCGTGGGGTTACGGCAGGATACCCATCAACTCGACGTCAAACGTCAAGGTTGCGTCAGGGCCGATGCCACCCTGCGGCATGCCGTTCGGGCCATACGCGAGGTTGGACGGAATCCAGAAGCGATACTTCGAACCCACCGGCATCAGCGAAACGCCTTCGCTCCAGCCCTGGATGACCTGGTTCAGGCCGAACTCGACCGGCTCGCCACGCTGGTAGGAGCTGTCGAACACGGTGCCGTCCAGCAGCTTGCCTTCGTAGTTCACGCGCACCTTGCTGCTCGGGGTCGGACGCTCGCCACTGCCCTGGCGCAGCACCATGTACTGCAGGCCCGAAGCGGTGGTGACCACGCCCTTCTCGGCCTTGTTCTTGGCCAGGAACGCATTGCCCTGCTCGCGGTTCTTGCCGGCGGCGGCGGCCTGCTTGGCGGTGCCGAAAGCCTGCAGCGTGGCGGCGGCTTCCTGCGCGCTCAGCAGGGTCGGGCCCTTGCTCAGCGCGGCCTGCATGCCCTGCACCAGCACCGGCAGCTCGATCTCGTCCTTGATGCGCAGCAGCGACGGGCCGACCATGCGGTCGCCCAGCATCAGGCCGACGTTCTGCTTGTTCACCGTCGGCGGCGTGCTGCCCGGCGCCATGCCCGGGACCTGCTGGCCGTTGCGGGTGGCCAGGGCGACGCGCAGCGCGGCATCGGTGGCCTGCGCCTGCTCGTCGCCGAGCAGCGGCTGGCCGCCCTTGAACGCATTCTCGATGGCGCGCTGCATGGCGGCGGTATCGACGAAATCGGCGATCGGTTCGAACGAACGCGCGATATCCATGCCGATGGCGTAACTGACTTTGTCTTTCTCAGAGGTCAAAGCGGACTTCTCCTTGGCTGCCGCGGGTGCGGCGGTTTGCTGCGACATCGCCGGCGCCGAAGCCGCCATTGCCACGATCATCAGCGACGCTGCCGCGCCGCGCATTCCCATCTTCATTCGCTGCGATTTCCTGGATGTGTTCATGGACGCCGGCCGCCGGCGCGGGGGCCGGCATTGTCGCACGCACCGGCCCCGTTTAAGTAGGTCAACGCCGCGCCGGCGCAGCCTTGAGCTCGCGCTCGATCGCCGCGACCAGCGCCGGGTCATCCGGCTTGACCTTGCTGGGGAACTGCGCGACCACGTGGCCGTCCCGGGCGATCAGGTACTTGTGGAAGTTCCAGCCCGGCGCCACCCCGGTGGCCGCAGTCAGGCGCTGGTACAGCGGCGTGGCTTCGTCACCGACCACGTGCACCTTCTCGAACATCGGGAACTTCACCCCGTAGGTCAGCTTGCAGAACTCCTGGATCTCCTGCTCGCTGCCCGGTTCCTGGCCCTTGAAGTCATTGGACGGGAAACCGAGCACGGAGAAGCCCTGTGCCTCGAAGCGCTTGTTCAGCGCCTCCAGCCCGTCGTACTGGGGCGTGAAGCCGCACTTGCTGGCCGTATTCACCACCAGCAGGACCTTGCCGCCATAGGCCTTGTTAAGGTTCACCGGGGTCTTGCCGGCCAGCGGACGGTAGTCCAGGTCCAGCAGCGTCGGCGCCGCGGCCACCGCCGCGCCACAGATGACAGTCAAAAAACTCAACAGAATCAATTTCCTGGGCATGCGCATGGTTTCACCTGCTGTGGTCGGCGGGGGCCGGATGGCCCCCTGCCATTGGTTGGGTATGACAGTGGCTTGACGGCCTGCGTGTTGGTGTTATAGTTACATACAACACCAGCCACCCACCGCAGGGGGAACCGCGATGAACAGCAAGCTATTCAGGCGATCCGCTTCGTTGATGCTCCTGCTTTCCGGCAGCGCCCTGCTGACGGTCGGCTGGCTGGAAACCGCACCCGGTTCGGTCAAGGACACCGGCGCCGATTATGGCGTCTCGGCGGCGGCAGAGGAAAACGCATCGACCTCCGTGGAGGACACCCCGCGCCCGGCCCGCCGGAGCAGGACCTCGCTGTCGATGCCCTATTTCTCCTTCGCGCAAGCCCTGCGTCCCCGGAGCTGAATCATGAGCGACATCCAGTGGAGCGACGGCGCTCCCATCTACCGCCAGCTGAAGGATCGCGTCATCGCGATGATGCTGGACGGCATCATCAAGCCGGGCGACGCCCTGCCCTCGGTCCGCCAGGTGGCCGCCGAGTACCAGCTGAACCCGATCACCGTCTCGCGCGCCTACCAGGAGCTGGCCGACGAGGCCCTGGTCGAGAAGCGGCGCGGGCTGGGGATGTTCATGACCGAGGAAGCGGCCAGGAAACTGCGCGGCAGCGAGCGCGACCGCTTCCTCAATGAAGATTGGCCGGCCGTGCTCGAGCGCATCCAGCGGCTGGGACTGTCATTGGAAGATCTGCTGCCTCCGGGGAAAACATCATGAATGCCGTCGTGCCCGATACCGTCGTCAACGCCCAGGGCCTGCGCAAGGCCTATCGCAACAAGCTCGCACTGGACAATGCCTCCTTCACCGTCGGCGCCGGCCGCATCGTCGGCCTGATCGGCCCCAACGGCGCCGGCAAGACCACCGCGCTCAAGGCGATCCTGGGCCTGACCGCCTTCGACGGCGACCTCAAGGTGCTGGGGATCGATCCGCGCCAGCGCCGCGACGAGCTGATGAACGATGTGTGCTTCATCGCCGACGTCGCCGTGCTGCCGCGCTGGCTGCGGGTGGGCGAGGCGATCGATTTCGTCGCCGGCGTGCACCCGCGCTTCGACCGCGCCAAGTGCGAGCGCTTCCTCGCCAATACCCAGCTGAACCCGAAGCTGCGGGTGCGCGAGCTGTCCAAGGGCATGATCGTGCAGCTGCACCTGGCCCTGGTGATGGCCATCGATGCCCGCCTGCTGGTCCTGGACGAACCGACCCTGGGCCTGGACATCCTCTACCGCAAGCAGTTCTACCAGCGCCTGCTGGAGGACTACTTCGACGAGGAGAAGACGATCCTGATCACCACCCACCAGGTGGAGGAGATCGAGCACATCCTCACCGACGTGCTGTTCATCCGCGACGGCCGGATCGTCCTCAGCGCCGAGATGGAGCACCTGGCCGACCGCTATACCGAGGTCCTGGTATCCGCCGACGCCCTGCCCCAGGGCCGCGCCCTGTCGCCGATCGACGAACGCAGCCTGCCGTTCGGCAAGAGCGTGCTGCTGTTCGACGGCCGCCCGAAGGCCGAGCTCGCGCCGCTCGGCGAAACCCGTACCCCCGGCCTGGCCGACCTGTTCGTCGCCATCATGAAGGGAACCTACGCATGAACACCGCCAAGACACATGTGACCAAGTCCGGCACCTTCGGCTGGCTGCTCAAGCGCGAATTCTGGGAGCACCGCGGCGGCTTCCTGTGGGCCCCGGTGATCACCGGCGCGATCGTGGTCGTGCTGTACGGCCTGCTGGCGGTGATCGGCTCGATCGCCGGGCGCGGCCACGGCGGCGGCTTCAACATCGACGAGTCACCGCAGAAGATCCACGAGGTGCTGGGCGCCTTCGGTGACGGCGTGCTGCTGGCGGGAGTGATCCTCGCCTGCGTGGTGTTCGCCTTCGTGGTGTTCTTCTATTCGCTGGGCGCGCTGTATGACGACCGCCGCGACCGCAGCGTGCTGTTCTGGAAGTCGCTGCCGCTGTCGGACAGCCAGACCGTGCTCTCCAAGGCCGCCTGGGCGCTGCTGCTGGCGCCGCTGATCGCGCTGGCCGTGGGCCTGCTGATCGGCGTGGCGATGTGGCTGATCACCGCCCTGACCCTGACCGTCAACGGCCTGCCGGCCGGCGCGGCGGTGTTCACCCACTCGCACCCCCTGCGGATCATCGGAGGCGTGGTCGCCTCGCTGCCGGTCTACATCCTGTGGGCGCTGCCCACCGTGGGCTGGCTGATGTTCTGCTCGGCCTGGTCGCGGACCAAGCCATTCCTGTGGGCGGTGCTGATCCCGATCCTGGCCTGCGTGATCGTCAGCATGATGGACATCCTGCCGGGCCTGAACATCCGCCACGACATCCTCTGGTACATCGTGGTGTACCGCGGCCTGCTCAGCGTGGCCCCGGGCACCTGGTACCCCGCGATCGGCGAAGGCCACGGCCGCGAGATCAATACGCCCGACGAGCTGGCCCAGGCCATCGACGTGCGCGACTCGCTGCACGCCCTGGCGACCGCCGACCTGTGGATCGGCGCGGTGATCGGCGCCGCCCTGATCGTCGGTGCGATCTACATGCGCCGCTGGCGCGACGACAACTGATTGCCCGTCCCTGACCGCAACGATCCCGGAGGAATTCCATGCGCATCAACCCGATCCTGTGCACCGTGCTGCTGGCCCTGCCGGCGCTCGCCCAGGCGAACGAACCGCAGTGCAAGGCCAGCGAGCCGCGCGAGCTCAAGCTCGACCTGGCCGGTGTCAGGAGCGTGCTTTTCGAGGTCCACCACAACGACCTGCACGTGCAGGGCACGCCCGGCACCGCGGGCAGCGCCAGCGGCCGCGCCTGCGCCTCCAGCGCCGAGCGCCTGAAGGACCTGACCGTCACCCAGCGCAAGGCCGGCGACAAGCTGGTGGTCACCCTGGCCAAGAAGAACGACGGCTTCTGGTTCGGCAACACCTATGCCTACCAGGACATCCGCGCCAGCGTGCCGGCCGGCCTGCCGGTGGAGCTGGACATCGGCTCCGGCGACGTCGATGTCGTCGGCGTGGCGGCGCTGAAGGTCGATACCGGTTCGGGTGACGTCAAGGCCCGCGACATCAAGGGCCCGGTCACCGCCAAGGCCGGCTCGGGCGACATCGTGCTCGAGCGCATCGGCGCGCTGAAGGTGCCGTCGATCGGTTCGGGCGACTTCCGGGCGCGCCAGGTAGGCGGACCGGCCGAGGTCGGCGTGATCGGCTCCGGCGACCTGGAGCTGTCCGATGTCGGCGGGGCGGTGAAGATCGATACCGTCGGCTCCGGGGATGTCGAAGTACGCACGGTCAAGGGCGGCGTCACCGTGGACACCATCGGTTCGGGCGACCTCACCGTGCGCGACATCGACGGAGACCTGGTGCTCCGCCACAAGGGCAGCGGCGACGTCAACCGCAGCGGCGTCCGCGGCCGCGTCAGCGTTCCCAAGGAGGACTGAACATGCGCCGCCTTTCCCGACCGGTCCTGCTCGCCGGCGTGCTGCTCGGCGTGTTCTCCATCGCCGGCTGCGACCGCCATGGCGACGCCGCCGAGCGCGCCGCGCAGGCCACTGCCAGCGCCGATGCCGATGCCGATGCCGATGCCGGCAAGCGCGACAAGACCCTCCACTTCAATGGTGGCATCACCTTCGACGGCGACCAGGTCACCCTGCGCCGCGACAACCTGCCGGTGGCGGTCATCACCCCGGCCGGCGACCTGAAGCTGGACGATCGCACCGTGACCACCACCGATGCCCAGCGCCAGGCCATGACCGCCTACCGCAAGCAGCTGCAGGCGCTGACCCTGCAGGGCATCGAGGTCGGCAAGGCCGGCGCCCAGCTGGGCGTGGACGCCGCCAGCGAGGCGATCAGGGGCATCTTCAACGGCGATACCGACAAGATCGGCGACAAGGTCGAGGCCAAGGCCGACGAGATCCGCAAGCAGGCGATGAAGCTGTGCGACAGCGTCGAGTCGCTGCGCGTGGCGCAGGACGCGGCGATCGTGGTGGTGCCGGAGTTCAAGCCGTACGGCGGCATCGACCAGTACGATGTGACCAACTGTCGCAAGTGACCGGACGACCGGTCCGCGCCAGCAGGCGCGGACCGGTGTTTCGTTAGAATGGCCCGGTCCCCCCGTTGGCCGCGATGCCCATGAAGAAACTCTTCCTCCTCGCCACGGCGCTGCTGGTGTGCGCCTCCCTCGCCGCCTGCGGCAAGCAGTCGGCCGCGCGTGCCGAGCGCTCCAAGCCGCGCGTGTCAGTGACCACCCAGGTCGTGCAGATCCGGCGCGCGCCGGCGCCGAACGCGGACATCACCCCGACCGGCGACCTGCGCATCGACGACATCGTGGTGCCGCTGCCGCAGGAGCAGCGCGACCGCCTGCAGCAGCTGTTCGGCCGCCTGCAGGTCCTGCGCCAGGAAACGCTGGCGACGGCGCCGGCCGATCCGGAGAACCGCGGCGTGCCGCTGCAGCCGACGCCGGAGATCGTGGAACTGCGCGATGGGCTGCTGCGCGATGTGCCGAACCTGCGGCCATACACCGAGAGCTTCAACACGATCACCGGCGAGCGGCGCTGATCGATCGCGTTTCGTGCGATCTGCACCTGGAAGGCGGCCTTGGGGCCGCCTTTTTTTGTGGTTTTCCGTCGGTCTGCGGGGAGGGAGGGATGGGGTTGCGGCCTGGCGGCCGCTGGGGCTTTGGTTTTGCGTCTGGCTGGGGTTTGGCTGGCCTTCGTTTGGCGTTTGGCGTTTGGCGTTTGGCGTTTGGCGCTTGGGGTGGGTGGGTCGCAGGCGTCGCGGCGCGATGCCTGCTGCCGCTCATGTCCCCCGGCCCGGGCCTGCGGCCCAAGCCTCCTCCTTTACTTCCCGTCAGCAGGCATCGCACCGCAACGCTTCACGCAGAACGACCGCCGAACCGAAAGCAGGAGCAAGAAGCAAAGAGCCAAAAAGCTAAAAGCGAAGAGCGAAGAGCCAGAAGCTAGAAGCTAGAAGCTAGAAACGAAGAGCGAGAGGCTGAAAAGCAAAGAGCTGAAAGCGAATCGCGAGAAGCAGGAGGTGGGAAGGGTGAGATGAGTGCAGGGGCTGATTCCAGCGTTCCCGATCCCGCCCAGAACCAGCCAGCCCGTGGCCTCGAGGGCCGCCACAAGCCGCGTAGCAGGCGTCCCGCTTTTCCATCCCCCCACTTCACTCGCTTTTGCTTTTCGTTCCGTGGCCATTGTCCCTGGGGTGGCGTGGTGCGAGGCCTGCTGACGGGAAGTCAAGGAGGAGGTTCCGGCCCGCAGGGCCGGGACCGGGGGACATGAGCGGCAGCAGGCCTCGCACCGCGCCGCCCGCGACCAGGCAACCCCCTGCGGCTTTTCGCGACGCCCCACCACATAGATCGCGTAATACCAGAACAACCGATCCGCATCGAAGGCCAACCAAACCCCAGCCAGAGGCAAAACCAAAGCCCCAGCGGCCGCCAGGCCGCAACCCACCCCTCCCCTCCCCGGAAATCGACGCAGCCTACCCAGGCGGGCCGCACGGCGTACTGACCCGGGCAGAGCGGGCAGCCGCACCGGCGGCCCGCGATCGACTCAACCGCCGCTTCCGCCGCCGGCGTGGATCCCACCGGCCGTCAGCGCCGCCGGATCGAGCAGCTGGCGCAGTTCGGCTTCGGGCAGGCCACTGTCCTCGCGGGCCACGTCGAGCACCGGGCGGTTCTCCTTGTAGGCACGCTTGGCGATCGCCGCGGCCTTCTCGTAGCCGATGATCGGGTTGAGCGCGGTGACCAGGATCGGGTTGCGGTCCAGCGCCTCGCGCACGCGGTCCTGGCGGACCTTCAGCCCGGCGATCGCCGAATCGGCCAGCAGCCGCGAGACGTTGGCCAGCAGGTTGATCGAATCCAGCAGGTTGAGCGCGATCAGCGGCAGGGTGACGTTGAGCTGGAAGTTGCCGGTCTGCCCGGCGACCGTGATCGCGGTGTGGTGGCCGATGACCTGCGCACAGGCCATGACGGTCGCCTCGGGGATCACCGGGTTGACCTTGCCGGGCATGATCGACGAACCCGGCTGCAGCGCCGGCAGCTCGATCTCGCCCAGCCCGGCCAGCGGACCGGCGTTCATCCAGCGCAGGTCGTTGGCGATCTTGATCAGCGCCACCGCCAGCGCATTGAGCTGGCCCGACAGCTCGACCGCGTCGTCCTGCGCGGCCAGCCCCTCGAACTTGTTGTCCGCGCTCTCGAAACGGGTGCCGGTGGTGCCGGACAGCAGCTTGGCGACCTTGCCGCCGAAGCGCGGGTCGGCGTTGATGCCGGTGCCGATCGCGGTGCCGCCCAGCGGCAGCCGGCGCAGGCGCTTGAGGCTGTCCTCGATGCGCTCGGCGGCCGAGGCCAGCTGCGCCGACCAGGCGCCGAATTCCTGCTGGAAGGTCAGCGGCATCGCATCCATGAGGTGGGTGCGGCCGGTCTTGACCACCTTGGCCAGGCCCTTGCCGCGCTTGTCGATGGTCTTGCGCAGGTGCTTGAGCGCCGGCAGCAACTGTTCGACGGTGGCCAGCTGGGCCGAGACCCGGATCGCGGTCGGGATCACGTCGTTGGAGCTCTGCCCCAGGTTGACGTGGTCATTGGCATGCACGCGCTTCGCACCGCCCTTGAGCTGGCTGTTGGCCAGGCTGGCGATCACCTCGTTGGCATTCATGTTCGATGAGGTGCCCGAGCCGGTCTGGTAGACGTCGATCGGGAACTGCGCGTCATGGCGACCCTCGGCCACCTCGCGGGCAGCCTGCCCGATGGCCTTGGACAGCCCCTTGGGCAGCAGGCCCAGGTCGGCGTTGGCCTGGGCGGCGGCCTCCTTGACCAGTCCCAGCGCGCGGATGAAGCCGCGCGGCATGCGCTGGCTGGAAACCGGGAAATTCTGCACTGCGCGCTGGGTCTGCGCGCCCCACAGGGCGTCGGCGGGCACCTGCAGTTCACCCATGCTGTCGTGTTCGATCCTGTACTTGTCGCTCATACGCAATCTCCGCACTGCCTGTTCGAGGGGGAAAGGGCGCTGGCTGCGGGAGCGCCCGCTGGCTGACCGCCACACGATACGCGCCGGGGCCGGTCGCGCCCAGCCGCCGCCCACGCAACGCAGCGTGGGGTCGCCGCGGCGTAGAATATGGCCCCCTGTCGCCAGCCCAGCCCACCCCCATGACGGAATCCGCCCTGCTCGCCCTGTCCCCGCTCGATGGCCGCTACGCCGGCAAGGTCGACGCCCTGCGCCCGATCTTCTCCGAGTATGGCCTGATCCGCGCCCGCGTGAAGGTGGAGGTCGAATGGCTGCTGGCCCTGGCCGCCGAACCCGGCATCGTCGAGCTGGCACCGTTCCCGGCCACCGCCGTGCAGGCCCTGCGCGCCCTGGCCGAGGGCTGCTCGGTCGCCGACGCGGCGCGGGTCAAGGAGATCGAGCGCACCACCAACCACGACGTCAAGGCCGTGGAGTACTTCATCAAGGAACGCCTGAAGGGCGATGCCGAGCTCGGACCGGCGCTGGAATTCGTGCATTTCGCCTGCACCAGCGAGGACATCAACAACCTGTCCTACGGCCTGATGCTGGCCCAGGCGCGCAGCGAGGTACTGCTGCCGACCCTGGATGGCGTGATCGCCACCCTGCGCGCCCTGGCCCACGCCCAGGCCGCGCAGCCGATGCTCTCGCGCACCCACGGCCAGACCGCCTCGCCGACCACCCTGGGCAAGGAACTGGCCAACGTCGTGGCGCGCCTGCAGCGCCAGCGCGCGCAGATCGCCGCGGTCGAGCTGACCGGCAAGATCAACGGCGCGGTCGGCAACTACAACGCCCACCTCGTCTCCTACCCGGCGGTGGACTGGCCGGCCTTCGCGCAGAAGTTCGTCGAGGGCCTGGGCCTGGTGTTCAACCCCTATACCACCCAGATCGAACCGCACGACAACGTCGCCGAGATCGGCGATGCCACCCGCCGCGCCAATACCATCCTGGTCGACCTGGCCCGCGACATCTGGGGCTACATCTCGCTGGGCTACTTCAAGCAGAAGCTCAAGGAAGGCGAAGTCGGCTCCTCGACCATGCCGCACAAGGTCAACCCGATCGACTTCGAGAACGCCGAGGGCAACTTCGGCCTGGCCAACGCCCTGTTCGAGCACTTCTCGGCCAAGCTGCCGATCAGCCGCTGGCAGCGCGACCTGACCGACTCCACGGTCCTGCGCGCCCTGGGCACCGCCTTCGGCCACACCCAGGTCGGCCTGGACTCGCTGGCCAAGGGCCTGGGCAAGCTGGAAGTGAACCCGCAGCGCCTGGACGCCGACCTCGACGCGGCCTGGGAAGTGCTCGCCGAGGCCGTGCAGACGGTCATGCGCCGCCACGGCCTGCCTAATCCCTACGAACAGCTCAAGGCGCTGACCCGCGGCCAGGGCATCACCGCCGAATCGATGCGCGCCTTCGTCGAATCGCTGGAACTGCCGGCCGAAGACAAGCAGCGCCTGCGCGAGCTCACCCCGGGCGGCTACACCGGCCTGGCCGAGCGGCTGGCCCGCGCGATCTGACGACCCGCGCCGGGGCAAGGCCCGGCGGACGGCGGAGGACCGGATGGAACTGCTGGTCAACATCGACGTTCCCGACCTGGCCGCCGCCCAGCAGCTCTATACCGCGGCTTTCGGCCTGCGACCCGGCCGGCGCTTCGGCGCCGCCGCGGTCGAGCTGCTCGGCGCGGCCGTGCCGCTGTACCTGCTCCAGCAGCCCGCCGGCAGCCCCGGCGCGGCCGGCCAGCCACGCGACTACGCCCGCCACTGGACCCCGGTCCACCTGGACGTGGTGGTCGCCGACCTCGACGCCGCCCTGGCCCGGGCCCTGGCCGCCGGCCTGCACGCCGACGAGCCGGATCCGGCCACCGGCGGGCCGACGATCCGCCAGGCCGCCTGGGGCCGGCTGGCCCGGCTGGCCGACCCGTTCGGCCATGGCTGGTGCCTGATCCAGTTCTCCGCCGCCGGCTACGACGCCGTCGCCACCCCCGCGCCCCGTTCCGCCGGTGATTGATCCGGCGCAAAGACGACCCTCACCCGCCATCGGCCACAATCGCGCAGACAGGGCCCACCCCTTGCCTCCCACAGGCATCCGCGTCCGCAGGAACCCCATGAAGAAGCCCGCCGCCCTTCCCTTCGAGATCCAGGCCACCGCGCAGCACCCGCTGGGCATGCCGGTCGCGCGCTTCCTGCGCGACTACTGGCACAAGCGCCCGCTGCTGATCCGCCAGGCTTTCCCTGGCTTCCAGACCCCGGTCAGTCCCGAGGACCTGGCCGGACTGGCCTGCGAGGAAGGTGTGCTCGCGCGGCTGATCACCCATGACCGGGCCCGCGACGACTGGCAGGTCCGCAGCGGCCCGTTCGAGGAAACCGACTTCCCCGGCCTGCCCGACCACGACTGGACCCTGCTGGTGCAGGACGTCGACAAGTGGGATCCGGACGTGCGCGCCCTGCTGGACCAGTTCCGCTTCCTGCCGCGCTGGCGCATCGACGACATCATGATCAGCTTCGCCGCCACCGGCGGCTCGGTCGGCGCCCATGTCGACCACTACGACGTCTTCCTGCTGCAGGGCTTCGGCCATCGCCGCTGGCAGATCGACGCCAGCGCCGCGATGGGCCGCAAGGCACCGCCGCTGGACTTCCGCGACGACGTCGACATCAAGCTGCTGCGCCAGTTCAAGCCGACCCACGACTGGGTGCTGGCCCCCGGCGACATGCTCTACCTGCCGCCGCTGGTCCCCCACCACGGCGTCGCCGAGGATCCCTGCCTGACCTTCTCGGTCGGCACGCGCGCGCCGTCCTCGGCCGAACTGATCGGCGATTACCTGGACACGCTCATCGTCGATGCCGACGAGGCCATCCGCTACCACGACGAAGACCTGGTCGCGTCCGCCGACCCGTACGAGATCGACGAGGCGGCCATGGGCCGGGCGATCGCCGCGCTCAACGCCATCCGCATGAACGATCCGGACCGCCTGGGCGAATGGTTCGGCCGCTTCATCACCACCTACCGCGCCTGCGGCGACATCGTCGCGCCGCCGCAGGCACCCGATGCCGCCGGCCTGGCCGGGGCACTGGCCGACGGCATCGTGCTGTACCGCCACCCCTGGGCGCGGGTGGCCTGGCGCCGGGCCCGCAAGGGCGCGCTGCTGTTCGTCAGCGGCCACGCGATCGCCCTGCCGCTGCGTGACGCCCAGCGCCTGGCCGCGGCCGAGGAGATCGACGAACGCGCCTATGCCCAGCTCTCCGAACGCGGCCGCGCCGCGGTGCTGGAGCTGGTCGAGCTGGGCCACTACGCGCCGGGCGGCGACGAGGGCGACGGCGAGGAAGACTTCGACTTCGACGAGGAAGCCAGCGAAGGCAACGGCGCCACCCATCCGTCGCTGCTGCAGGACGGCGGCGACGACACCGATGGCGGCGAGATCGACCCGGAGATCGACCCGGAGGACCTGCCGGACGAGTCCGTGGACGAGGAAGACGACGAGGACGAGCGCGACGCATGAACCCATCCGGCCCGTTCCTGCTCGAGCACAGCCAGGGCAGCGCCCGCGCCGCCGACCTGCTGGCGCTGCGGGCCACGCTGTTCCCGGCCGGCGGGCGCGAGCAGGCCTGGCGGGAATGGGAGGCGCTGGACGCGCTCAGCCTGCACGTGCTGGCGCGTGACCACGATGGCCGCCCGGTCGGCGCCGGCCGACTCTCGCCCGACCACCGGGTGGCCTGCCTCGGGGTACTGCCGGAATGGCGCCGCCAGGGCGTGGGCCGGGCCATCCTCGATGCGCTGCTGGAGGACGCCCGCCGCCACCAGTGGCCCGGCGTCCGACTGCGCGCAGCCGACGGGGCCGGCGCCTTCTTCGCCCGCGCCGGCTTCCTGCCGGCGCCCGGCACGATCGACGAGCTGCAACGCCGGCTGGACGGCCCGATGGCGGTCGAGGACCTGGCGGCGGCCATCGCCGCGACCACCGCCCTGCTCGGCCAGGCCCGTCGCGAGCTGCGTATCTACAGCCGCGCCCTGGACCCCGGCCTGCTCGACGCGCCCACGGTACTGGCCGCGCTGCGCGATTTCGCCACCCTGCGCCATGACAAGCAGATCCGCGTACTCCTGCAGGACACTGCCAGCCCGCAGCTGCTCGACGCGCCGCTGCTGCGGCTGGCCCAGCGCCTGTCCTCGGTGTTCCAGTTCCGCGCGGTGCGCGACCCGGTCGATGCCAGCTATCCGTCGGCCTATCTGGTCGGCGACAACGCGGCCTACTACTTTCGTCCTACGGGCAACCGCTGCGATGACGGCGAGACCTGGCTCGAGGGCGCGGCCCGGGCCCGCCAGCTACGCGCGCATTTCGAGCAGATCTGGGAGCGCAGCAGGCCCTGGAGCGAACATCGCGCCCTCGGCCTGTAACACGCCGGGACTGCGTTCTCTGTCGCAAGCCTGACCGCCGGCACGCCGGCGATGCGCCCGCATACGCCCTCTTGTCGGCGCGGGGGGGTATAATTTTCGGGCTCTGACATCGCCCGCCCGGCTTCCGGCCGGTCCTGTGGCCCTGCCACACGCAAGCCCCCATATCCCAAGCGACCCGACTTACCATCGTGGACAATCTACTGAAGCAGTTTGCGCAGTCTTCGCAACTCGCCGGCGGCAATGCCGCCTATATCGAGGACCTGTACGAGCAGTACCTCGTTTCCCCCGACAGCGTCGGCCCCCAGTGGAAATCCTACTTCGACGGCTTCAAGGGCCGCGAAGCCGGTGACATTCCGCATTCGGCCGTCATCGCCCACATCGGCGAGGCTTCCCGCAATGCCGCCAACGCCGGCCTCGGCGGCGGCGCCAGCGACGAACGCGAGCGCAACGTCGGCCGCCTGATCACCGCCTACCGTTCGCGCGGCCACCTGGGCGCGCGCCTGGACCCGCTGGGCCTGAGCCCGCCGGTCAACCCGCCGGACCTGGACCTGCCGTTCCACAACCTGTCCTCGTCGGACCTGGACGCCGAGTTCAGCACCGGCGGCGTCGGTGGCCAGCCGCGGATGAAGCTGCGCGACCTGCTCACCCGCCTCAAGGCGACGTATACGAGCTCGATCGGCGCGGAATTCATGCACATTCCGGAGTTCGACCAGCGCCAGTGGATCTACCAGCGCCTGGAGAACGCCGGCGGCAAGGTGGCCGGCAATGCCGACAGCCGCCGCCGCACCCTGGAGCGCCTGACCGCGGCCGAAGGCCTGGAGCGCTACCTGCACACCAAGTACGTCGGCCAGAAGCGCTTCTCGCTGGAAGGCGGCGATGCGCTGATCCCGATGATGGACGGCATCGTCCGCCAGTCCGGCCAGGACGGCGTGAAGGACGTGGTGATCGGCATGGCCCACCGTGGCCGCCTCAACGTCCTGGTCAACACCCTGGGCAAGAACCCGCGCAAGCTGTTCGACGAGTTCGAGGGCAAGTTCGAGCATGCCCATGACGACCGCGCCCACACCGGCGACGTGAAATACCACATGGGCTTCTCCGCCGACATCGCCACCGGCGACGGCAAGCAGGTCCACCTGGCGCTGGCGTTCAACCCCTCGCACCTGGAGATCGTCGACCCGGTGGTCGTCGGCTCGGTGCGTTCGCGCCAGGAACGCTTCGGCGACGCCAGCCGCAACGAAGTGCTGCCGATCCTGATCCACGGCGATGCGGCGTTTGCCGGCCAGGGCGTGGTGATGGAGCTGTTCCAGATGTCGCAGGCGCGCGGCTTCGCCGTCGGCGGCACGGTGCACATCGTCATCAACAACCAGATCGGCTTCACCACCAGCACCCGCGACGACGCCCGTTCGACGCTGTACTGCACCGACGTGGCCAAGATGATCGCCGCGCCGGTCTTCCACGTGAACGGCGACGACCCGGACGCGGTGATGTTCGTGGCCCAGCTGGCCTACGACTTCCGCCAGCAGTTCAAGAAGGACGTGGTCATCGACCTGGTCTGCTACCGCCGTTGGGGCCACAACGAGGCCGACGAGCCGGCCGCGACCAACCCGGTCATGTACCAGACCATCCGCAAGCACAAGACCACCCGCGAGCTGTATGCCGCCCAGCTGGAAAGCGAAGGCGTGATCAAGGCCGACGAAGGCAAGGGCCTGGTCGACGGCTACCGCGAGAAGCTGGATTCGGGCGAGTTCACCACCGAGCTGGCCACCCGCAAGCCCGACGAATTCGCCATCGACTGGTCCAAGTACCTGTCCGGCAAGCTGGGCGACAAGGTCGACACCAGCGTCAAGCGCGGCGCGCTGGACCAGCTGGCCAAGATCATCAACACGATCCCGGCGGGCGTCGAGCTGCACCCGCGCGTGGCCAAGATCTACGAGGACCGCCTGAAGATGGCGGCCGGCGACCAGGCCGCCGACTGGGGCTTCGCCGAGAACCTGGCCTATGCCACCCTGCTGGGCGAAGGCCACAAGCTGCGCCTGGTCGGCCAGGACGCGGGCCGCGGCACGTTCTTCCACCGCCACGCGATCCTCCACGACCAGAAGACCGACAGCTACTACCTGCCGCTGCGCCAGCTGGTCGAGAATCCGGACGACGCCACCGTGATCGACTCGCTGCTCAGCGAGGAAGCGGTCATGGGCTTCGAGTACGGCTACTCCACCACCGATCCCAACGCCCTGTGCGTGTGGGAAGCGCAGTTCGGTGACTTCGCCAACGGTGCGCAGGTCGTGATCGACCAGTTCATCGCCGCCGGCGAGGCCAAGTGGGGCCGCATCACCGGCCTGTCGCTGTTCCTGCCGCACGGCTACGAAGGCCAGGGTCCGGAGCACAGCTCCGCGCGCCTGGAGCGCTTCCTGCAGCTGTGCGCGCTGGAGAACATGCTGGTCTGCGTGCCGACCACCCCGGCCCAGTGCTTCCACATGATCCGCCGCCAGATGCGCATGAGCACCCGCAAGCCGCTGGTGGTCATGACGCCGAAGTCGCTGCTGCGCCACAAGCTGGCCATCTCGACCCTGGACGAACTGGCCAACGGCGAGTTCCAGCACCTGATCCCGGACCATGCCGCCGACCCGTCCAAGGTCAAGCGCGTCGTGGCCTGTTCGGGCAAGGTCTACTACGACCTGCTGGAAGACGCCCAGAAGCGCGGCCAGGATGACGTGGCGATCCTGCGCGTCGAGCAGCTCTACCCGTTCCCGCGCGCCCTGCTGGCGGCCGAGCTGAAGAAGTATGGCCAGGCCACCGACGTGGTGTGGTGCCAGGAAGAGCCGCAGAACCAGGGTGCGTGGTACCAGATCAAGCACCACCTGCAGGCCGTGCTGGCCCCGGGCCAGGCGCTGCACTACGCCGGTCGTGCCCGTTCGCCCTCGCCCGCCGCCGGCCACATGGCCGACCACATCGCCGAACAGCAGAAGCTGGTCGCCGACGCGCTGGTCAACCCGTTCAACGACCAGGTCGCTGAATAACCCTTTACCCCCAAGAACTGAACTCTAGGACGCCCCTCAAATGGCCACCGAAGTCAAAGTCCCGGTACTGCCCGAATCCGTATCCGACGCCACCATCGCCAGCTGGCACAAGAAGGCCGGCGAAGCGGTCAAGCGCGACGAGAATCTGGTCGACCTGGAAACCGACAAGGTCGTGCTCGAAGTCCCCTCGCCGGTTGACGGCGTGCTGAAGGAAATCAAGTTCGACACCGGCAGCACCGTGACCAGCAACCAGATCCTGGCGATCATCGAGGAAGGCGCCGTGGCCGCCGCCGCGCCGGCCGAGGAGAAGAAGGCCGAGGCTCCGGCCGCGGCTGCCGCGCCGGCCGCTGCCGCGCCGAAGGCCGCCGCGCCGGCGCCGGCCGCCAAGTCCGCCGCCGACAGCCTGCCGCCGGGTGCGCGCTTCAGCGCCATCACCCAGGGCGTGGATCCGGCCCAGGTCGAGGGCACCGGTCGCCACGGCGCGGTGACCAAGGAAGACATCGTCAACTACGCCCGCAACGGCGGCGCCGGCAAGGCCGGTGGCGCACGCCCGGAAGAGCGCGTGCCGATGACCCGCATCCGCAAGACGATCGCCAAGCGCCTGATGGAGTCGAAGAACTCCACCGCGATGCTGACCACCTTCAACGAGGTCAACCTGTCCAAGGTGTCGGCCGCGCGCAAGGAGCTGCAGGACGAGTTCCAGAAGGCGCACGGCATCAAGCTCGGCTTCATGAGCTTCTTCGTCAAGGCCGCCGCCAACGCGCTGCAGCGCTTCCCGCTGGTCAACGCATCGATCGACGGCGACGACATCATCTACCACGGCTACAGCGACATCTCGATCGCCGTGTCGACCGAGAAGGGCCTGGTGACCCCGGTGCTGCGCAATGTCGAGCGCCAGTCGTTCGCCGACATCGAGCAGGGCATCGCCGATTACGCCAAGAAGGCGCGCGACGGCAAGCTGAGCCTGGAAGAACTGCAGGGCGGCACCTTCACGATCACCAACGGCGGCACCTTCGGCTCGCTGATGTCGACCCCGATCGTCAATCCGCCGCAGAGCGCCATCCTGGGCATGCACGCCATCAAGGAGCGTCCGATCGCCGAGAACGGCCAGGTCGTGATCGCGCCGATGATGTACATCGCGCTGTCGTACGACCACCGCATCATCGACGGCAAGGATTCGGTGCAGTTCCTGGTGGACATCAAGAACCAGCTGGAAAACCCCGGCCGGATGCTGTTCGGCCTGTAAACGAAGCCACACCGCCCCCTCGGCCCTCGCGGCGAGGGGGTTGCTTCTTGGGGCCGGCGCCGCCACATCCGGCATGAGCGCCCCGCCCTTCACCATTCCGGCCGACCGGCGCTTCCGCAACCGGCCGCAGCGCAAGACCCGCGCAAGAACAAGGATTCCGAAAATGGCAGAGAACTTCGACGTCGTCGTCATCGGAGCCGGCCCGGCCGGCTATCACGCCGCCATCCGCGCCGCGCAGCTGGGCCTGAAGGTCGCCTGCATCGACGCGGCGCTGGGCAAGGACGGCCAGCCGGCCCTCGGCGGCACCTGCCTGCGCGTGGGCTGCGTGCCGTCCAAGGCGCTGCTCGACTCCTCGCGCCAGTACTGGAACATGGGCCACATCTTTGGCGACCACGGCATCAGCTTCAAGGATGCCAAGATGGACGTCGGCACCATGGTCGCCCGCAAGGACAAGATCGTTAAGCAGTTCACCGGCGGCATCGGCATGCTGTTCAAGGCGAACAAGATCACCGCCTACTACGGCTTCGGCGAACTGCAGCCGGGCAACGTCGTCAAGGTGAAGCAGCACGACGGCAGCGAAGTCGAGCTCAAGGGCACCAACGTCATCCTCGCCGCCGGCTCGGACTCGATCGAACTGCCGTTCGCGAAGTTCGACAACGAGGTGATCGTCGACAACGTCGGCGCGCTGGACTTCACCGAAGTGCCGGCCCGCCTGGCCGTGATCGGCGCCGGCGTGATCGGCCTGGAGCTGGGCAGCGTCTGGAAGCGCCTGGGCTCGGACGTCACCATCCTGGAGGCGCTGCCGGAATTCCTGGCCGCCGCCGACACCGACATCGCCAAGGCCGCCGCCAAGGAATTCAAGAAGCAGGGCCTGGAGATCAAGCTCGGCGCCAAGGTTTCCAGGACCGAAGTGGCCGGCAAGGGCAAGAAGAAGGAAGTCGTCGTCACCTACACCGACGGCGAAGGCGAGAAGAGCCTGACCGTCGACAAGCTGCTGGTCGCCGTGGGCCGCAAGGCCGCCACCAAGGGCCTGCTGGCCGAAGGCACCGGCGTGCAGGTCAATGAGCGCGGCCAGATCGTCGTCGACGACCACTGCCATACCGGCGTGGACGGCGTGTGGGCGATCGGTGACTGCGTGCGTGGCCCGATGCTGGCGCACAAGGGCTTCGAGGAAGGCATCGCGGTCGCCGAGCTGATCGCCGGCCTGCCGGGCCACGTCAACTTCGACACCATCCCGTGGGTGATCTACACCGAGCCGGAAATCGCCTGGGTCGGCAAGACCGAGCAGCAGTGCAAGGCCGAGGGCATCCCGTACAAGGTGGGCACCTTCCCGTTCGCGGCGGTCGCCCGCGCCGTGGCGATGGCCGAGCCGGCCGGCCTGGTGAAGATCATCGCCCACGCCGAAACCGATCGCGTGCTGGGCCTGCACCTGGTCGGCGTCGGCGTGTCCGAGCTGGTCCACGAAGGCGTGCTGACCATGGAGTTCAATGGTTCGGCCGACGACCTGGCGCGCATCTGCCACGCCCACCCGACCCTGTCGGAGGCGATCCACGATGCCGCGATGGCGGTCAGCAAGCGCGCCATCCACAAGGTCAACTGAGCCCGGCCTGCGGGACGGATCCTCGCGATCCGCCCGACCGCTCCAGCCAACGCCGGGTGCAAGCCCGGCGTTGCGCTTTTCCAGAACCCCGAAACAAGACCACGACATGAAGAGCATCTGCGTCTATTGCGGCTCCAACGCCGGCAGCAAGCCCGCCTACACCGAACGCGCGATCGCCCTGGGCGACCGCATCGCCAAGGAGGGCCTGCGCCTGGTCTATGGCGGCGGGAACGTCGGACTGATGGGCACCGTGGCCAACGCGGTGCTGGCCGCCGGCGGCGAAGTCACCGGCGTCATCCCGCAGCAGCTGGCCGACTGGGAAGTCGCCCACCGTGGCCTGACCTCGCTGGAGATCGTCGGCTCGATGCATGAGCGCAAGTCGCGCATGTTCGACCTCTCCGACGCCTTCGTCGCCCTGCCCGGCGGTTTCGGCACCATGGAGGAGATCTTCGAGATGCTGACCTGGCGCCAGCTCGGCATCGGCAACAAGCCCTGCGCCTTCCTCGACGTCGAGGATTTCTACGCCCCGCTGATCGGCATGATCGATCGCATGGTGGAGGAGCGCTTCCTGCACCCGGACCAGCGCGCCGACCTGTGGTACGGCGGCGATATCGGCGAGATGCTGGAGTGGATGCAGGGGTATTCGCCGGCGCAGGCATCCAAATGGATCGACGAAAAGCGCCGCAACGCCCTGCGTTGAAGCCCGCGGGTCACGGGCACGGCCGGTGATCAGATCACCGGCACGCCCACCGGCTTGGGCGCCGGCTTGCCCAGCAGGTAGCCCTGGCCATAGTGGCAGCCGAGTTCGCGCAGGGTGACGCGCTGCTGCTCGGTTTCGATCCCCTCGCCCACCGTCTCGATGCCCAGCGTGGCCGCCAGCGCCAGGATGCTGCGCACCAGCGCCAGTGAATCCTGGCCACCGCCCTGGTGCAGGCCGGCGACGAAGCTCTGGTCGATCTTCAGCGCCGAGATCGGGAAGCGGTGCAGGTAGGAAAGCGCCGAGTAGCCGGTGCCGAAATCATCGAGCTGGATCAGCACGCCGCGCTCGCGCAGCGCACGCAGGATGCGCAGCGTGCGCGGGGCGTCGTCGAGCAGCGCGACCTCGGTGATCTCCAGGCGCAGGCGCCCCGGGTCGGCGCCGACGCCGTCCACCAGCCCAAGCAGGCGATCGGCGAAGTCCATCGTGCGGAAGTGCCGCGGCGACACGTTCACCGACACGTAGCCCTGGCCGCCGCGGGCCAGGTGCTCGATGACCTGCTCGTAGAGCTGCCAGTCGACCTGCTCGATCAGGCCGCTGTCCTCGCCCAGGTGGATGAAGGCATTCGGCCGCAGCAGGCCGCGGGTTTCATGCTCCCAGCGCAGCAGCGCCTCGTGGCCTACCACCTCGCCGTCCTCCAGCCGCACGATCGGCTGGTAGAACGGGTGGAAGTCACGGTTGTTGAGCGCGCGCCGCATGTCCGCCTCCAGGTCCAGGCTGCGCATGGCTTCCTCGCGCATGGCCTCGTCGAACACGGCGAAGCGCTCGGCGGCCTGGGCCTTGGCACGGTACATCGCCGCGTCGGCATCGCGCAGCATTTCCGCACCGGTGCGGTAGCGACGGTGCCAGATCGCCACGCCCATGCTGCCGGAGGGGAACAGCTCGCGCCCGGCCACCCACATCGGCTGGCCGAGCACGCCCTGCAACCGCTGCGCGAGCTCGCGCGCCGCGTCGATGCCTTCGGGGCAACGCATCAGGATGGCGAACTCGTCGCCGCCCAGGCGCGCCACCACGTCGTCGGCACGCACGGTGGCCACGATGCGCTGCGCCACCTCGATCAGCATGCGATCGCCGGCGGCGTGGCCGACGCTGTCGTTGACCAGCTTGAAGCGGTCCAGGTCCAGGAACAGCACCGCGAACTGCTCGCCATTGCCCAGCAGGGCGCGCTGGATCCATTCGTCAAGGCGGTCCAGCAGGTGGGCGCGGTTCGGCAGCCCGGTCAGCGCGTCATGCAGCGCCTGGTGGGTGAGCCGCTGTTCGGCGCGCAGCCGCTCGGCGATCTGCCCGAGCAGCTGCTCGTTGAGCTCGGCCAGCTCGCGCGTGCGCTCGTGCACGCGGATTTCCAGTTCGGCATGCGCCAGCCGCAGGCGTGCCTGGTTGCGCTGCCGGGCCAGGCCGTTGCCGATGTTGTGCGCGGCAAACGCCAGCAGGCGCTGGTCGTGCACGCTGTAGTCCACCTGCGGCGAATAGCTCTGCACGACGATCGCGCCGACCACCTCGTCGTCGATGAACAGTGGCACGCCCAGCCAGCTGTGCGCCTGCGCGCCGATCCCCTGCAGCCGCCCCTCGGCGACCATCGTGTCGATATCCTCGCGCGTGGCCAACAGGGCCGAACGGCTCTCGATCAGGTACTCGGTCAGGCCGCCGCTGAACTTGCGTGGTGGCCGCACGCCGTTGTGCTCGTCCACCGAGTAGGCGAACTCCAGGCCATCGCCGGCGTCGTTGATCAGCGCGATGTAGAAGTTGCGCGCATCCAGCAGCCCGCCGACCACGTCGTGCACTTCGGCGTAGAACTGGCTGAGGCTTTCCGAAGCGCCGGCCAGCTCGCTGATCCGGAACAGGGCCAGCTGCAGCTGCTCGGCGCGCCTGCGCTCGATGATCTCGTCCTGCAGTTCCAGGTTGATCTGCTGCAGTTCGCGGGTCCGCTCGACCACCCGCCGCTCCAGCTGCACCTTGGCCTGGCGGCGGTCGATGGCGGTCAGCACGTGCTGGGCAACGTAGGCCAGCAGGATGCGGTCCTGCTCGCTGTAGCCGATCTTCTCGTCGTAGCTCTGCACCACGATGGCGCCGGCAACATGGCCGTCGCGCAGCATCGGCACGCCGAGCCAGTCCAGGCTTTCCGGCCCGCGGGTCGGGTCGTGGACGATGTTCAACCGCTCGGCCAGTTCACCCGACGGGCCGCTCAGCGCCACGCCGTGGGCCAGCAACGCGAAGGTCAGGCTGTTGGGGATCTCCTCGCGCCGGTAGCTGCGCGTGGGATCGGCGACGAACACGTCCTGCTGGTCGACGAAGTACAGGAAGCGCATGCTTGCCGTCGGCGCATCGTATTCGACGATGTAGAAATTCTCCGCGTACATCAGCGAACCGACGACGTCGTGGATGCGCTGGAGCATCTGGTCCAGGTCGAGCTCGTTGCCGGCGAGGTCGGCGATCTCGTACAGCGCCTGCTGCAGGAGCTTGGATTTCTCCAGATCGTCGATGTCGCCCTGCAGGCGCGCGGTGTCCAGGGTACCGATCACGACCGTCTCGGCCAGTTCGCGCCAGGCCTGCTGCGCGGCAACGTCGACCTCGCCCGGACACGCCCATGCCAGGGCCAGTACCGCGAAGTCATCGCCACTGCGCCAGACGTGCAGGCGCTCCTCCGGCGCCGGTTCATGCCGCAGCGACAACGCCGCCACGGCGCGCGCCAGCAGCGCTTCGTCCGCACCTGTCGAGCGCCCCCGCCCTTCATCGTCCAGGCGACCGTCGCGCCAGGCGAAAGCAAGCGTCGAGCCAGCCGGCATCATCCCGGCCAGCACCTGCGCGGCGCGGTCGCAGGCCCGTGCGATGCGCTGCCGGTTGGCGATGACGGATTGGCTGATCAGCATCGATTTACCCAAGATCGCCGTCAACCGGCGTCTCTCCCCTGTGGCTGCCAGCATAACCGCTGCGCGCGCGATTCATAGCCGTGGCCACCGGCCCGCTCCCTACGCCCTAGAATGGCCGGGATGTCCGAAACCCTCGCCAGCGCCGTCACCCACAGTCAGGAAATCCGGCACAGCCGCTTCATCGCCCATGCCGCGCCGATCGAAGCCGCCGCCGACGCGGCCGGGTTCATCGCCGGGGTCGGCGTCGCCGACGCCACCCACAACTGCTGGGCCTGGCGGCATGGCGGCGAGTACCGCTCCAGCGACGATGGCGAACCGGCCGGCACCGCCGGGCGGCCGATCCTGGCGGCGATCGACGGCCAGGGCCTGGACCGCGTCGTGGTCGTCGTCACGCGCTGGTACGGCGGCATCAAGCTTGGCGCCGGCGGCCTGGTCCGCGCCTACGGCGGTACTGCCGCCGAATGCCTGCGTCTGGCCCCCCGGCTGCCGCTGACCGCCATGGCGCAGGCCTGGCTGCGCTGTGGCTTCGAGGACCTCGGCAGCGTGCACAACGCGCTGGCGCAGTTCCAGGCCCAGAAGCAGGCCGAAGCTTTCGACGCCGGCGGCGCCGTGCTGCAGCTCTCGCTCCCCGCCGCCGACCTGGATGGCTTGAAAATCCAGCTCCGCGACGCCACTCGCAACCGGGTCCTTGTCAGCGAGCATCCCCCCGAATGAGTTCTTCCCCGGACAGCCCGCGCCCCGGCCTGGGCCGCCTCGCCAGCCTCGGCGCGCTATGGCCCTTCGTGCGCCGCCACCTGCCGCTGTTGATCGGCTGGCTGCTGGCCCTGGGCGTGTCCTCGGCGGCGACCCTGGTGCTGCCGACGGTGGCGCGCCAGGTCATCGACCAGGGTTTCAGCGCCGGCAGCGCGATCAACCGCACCTTCGCCCTGGCCTTCGCGGTCACCGCGGTGCTGGCGATCGCCACCGCCACCCGCCTGTTCTTCGTCTCGCTGCTGGGCGAGCGCGTGGTGGCCGACCTGCGCGGCCGGCTGTACGGCCACCTGATCGGCCTGGACATGGCCTTCCATGACCGCAGCCGCAGCGGCGAGCTGGTCTCGCGCCTGTCGGCCGACAGCGAGCTGCTGCGGGGGGTGATCGGCTCGACCATGTCGGTGGCGCTGCGCAGCACGGTGACGGTGATCGGCAGCCTGGTGATGCTGTTCGTCACCAGTCCGCGACTGGCTGCCTGGGCACTGGTCGGCATCCCGCTGGCGGTGCTGCCGATCGTGCTCGGTGCGCGTCGGCTGCAGAAGATGTCGCGCGCCAGCCAGGACCGCGTCGCCGACGCCAACACGCTGGCCGCGGAGACCCTCGGCGCGGTACGCACGGTGCAGGCGCATGCACGCGAACCCTACGAACGCGCCCGCTTCGGCAAGGCGCTGGACGCCACGCTGGCGGCCGCCAGGCGCCGCATCCGCACCCAGTCGATCGTCACCGCGGTGGCGATCATCCTGTTCTTCGGCGCGATCGTCACCGTACTGTGGATGGGCGCGCACGACGTGGTCGATGGACGCATGAGCACCGGCGCGCTGGGCCAGTTCGTGCTGTACGCGCTGATCGGCGGCGGTTCGGTCGGCGCGTTGGCCGAGGTCTGGAGCGAACTGCAGCGTGCCGCCGGCGGCATGGGGCGGATCGCCGAACTGCTGCAAGAGCGCCCGCAGCTGGACGGACCTGTACAGCCGCGGCCGCTGCCCTCGCCACTGCGCGGCGAGATCCGTTTCGACGACGTCGTCTTCCACTACCCGCAGCGGCCCGACCAGGCCGCGCTGGACGGCTTCACCCTGCATGTGCGCCCGGGCGAGACCGTCGCCCTGGTCGGCCCGTCCGGCGCCGGCAAGAGCACCGTGCTGTCGCTGCTGCTGCGCTTCCATGATCCCAGCGCCGGTACCGTGTCGATCGACGGCGCGGACCTGCGCCAGGTCGACCCGCTGCACCTGCGCGGGCAGATCGCGCTGGTACCGCAGCAGCCGGCGCTGTTCGCCGCCAGCGCCGCGGAGAACATCCGCTACGGCCGCCTGGAAGCCAGCGATGCCGAACTGCAGGCCGCCGCGCGCGCGGCCGAGGCAGAAGGCTTCATCGCCGAGCTGCCGCAGGGCTACGACACCGAGCTGGGCGAGCGCGGCGCGCGCCTGTCCGGCGGCCAGCAGCAGCGCATCGCCATTGCCCGCGCCCTGCTCAAGGACGCCCCGATACTGCTGCTCGACGAAGCCACCAGTGCCCTCGACGCGCAGAGTGAACGCGCAGTGCAACAAGCCCTGGAGCGCCTGATGGCCGGCCGCACCACGCTGGTGATCGCGCACCGGCTGGCCACCGTGCTCAAGGCCGACCGCATCGTGGTGATGGAACGCGGCCGCATCATCGCCCAGGGCAGCCACGCCGAGCTGCTGGCGCAGGGTGGCCTGTACGCTGAACTGGCGCGCCTGCAATTCATCGATTGAGCACGCGGCGGTAACGCCGGCGTGCGCATCCTCGCGGCACCGGCACAGGGCCGGTGCCGCTTTGAGGAGGCAGCACGATGTCATTCCGGCAATTTCCCGCCACCGGCTCCGATGGCGAGTCCTACGTGATCATCGAGTTCCGCGAAGACCCCAAGGGCCAGTCGCACGAAACCCCGCGTTACGAACTCGCCGACGGCCGCCACTTGGTCCGCCAGGGCCAGGAATACACCACCAGCGGCGGTGAGCTGCGCCTGTCGACGGGCTGAGGCGCCGGCGCTGGCGATTTATTCGCCATACCGCTTGCAGGCCCCGCCCTGCCTGGGCTGGACACGGTTATCCACAACTTCATGCAACGGTCATCCACATCGCCTGTGGATGACCGCGTGCGTGCTTCACTGCAGCACGCGCCCGATGCCGCTTTCGTCGATCTCGCGCTTGGCCTGCGCCAGCCGCGCCGGCTCGCTGTCGGCCTCGAAACCCAGCCGGAAATGCAGCTCGCCCGCGGGCGTGCGCGAGGAGTGGATCGAGGACAGGTTCACCCCGTGGCGCTCGAAAACGTGCAGCAGCGCGCGCAACGAGCCGGGGCGGTCCTCCGGCAGGTAGACGCTGGTCGCCAGGGGTTCGGTGAGGTCGGCCAGCAGGTAGCCGAGGCGTTCATAGCTGTAATTGCCTCCTTCCAGACTGGCCGGCGCGAGGGCATCGCGGTTGGCGAGCAGGAACTGCTCGCGGAAACGCGCGCGGGCGTCGTCGTCCCCCTGGCGCACCAGTTCGCGCAGCCCGGACAGCTGCCCCAGCAGGCGGTCGAGCATCTCCGGCACGTGCGGATTGCCGAACTGGATATCCTCGTAGATGGTCGGATTGAGCGAGAGGATGCGCGCGATCACCGCCGTGTCCAGTTCGAACGAGGCCGAACGGAACGGCATCAGGGCCTGCAGCTCGCCGAGCAGCGGCGCATAGTCGCGCAGCACGCCGGCCTGGCCGAGGTGGGTGGCGTGCACCATGCCCTGCACCAGCGCCATCACCCGGTCATGGTGTTCCGGGGTGGCCGGCACGCACTGTGCCTCCAGCGCTGCGCACAGTGATTGCACCCACGGCCGCCAGCGCGACAGTCTCGCCTCGCAGACCACCATCACCCGGCCCTTGAGCGTGGGCGACTTCGGAGGCGCGGTCATCGGATGCAGGCCGACCACCTCCGCCTGCGATGCCAGCATGGCCGCCACCGGCGCCTGCTTGATCGAGGTGATGTCCAGCCACAACTGCTCGCGTTCGCGTCCCCCGGCCAGGGCGACATAGCGGGCGATCAGTTCGGGGGTGCGGCGGATCGGCGCTGAGAACACCAGCACCTGCGCCCGCCCCAGCAGCTCGACCTCGCTTAGCGAGGTCGGATCGGCGGGATCGTGGCCGACGACGTCCAGCCCCATGCGCTCGCGCAGGAACCGGGTCAGCCAGCGGCCATAGGCGCCGGCGCTGCCGACGATGCCGACGGTCGGGCGCGCCGTCATTCGATCCGCTCGGCGGGAAAGCGATTGGCCGGCGAAAGCGCGGCCGGCGCGGCGGCGAGCACGTCGAACTCCTCGAAACCATCGGCCAGCGTCGCCTCCAGCGCGGCATGCACGCCAGCCAGCGCACGACTCACCGCGATCTCGAATGATTCGCCACGCAGCACGAAGCCGACCAGCAGCGCCATCAGCACGTCGCCGGTGCCGGCCACATCGACCGGCAGGTGCGGCGTGCGCCAGCGGAACACCGCTTCGCGGCTGACCGCCAGGGTCACCAGCTCGCCGGGCTCGCCGGCGACGCTGTGCGCAAGCACCCATTCGGGTCCGCGCGCCAGCAGCACGCGCGCGGCGGCGACGGCGTCCTCCTGGGCCAGGCTCGGCAGGCCGGTAAGCCGGCCGAGTTCGAATGCATTGGGCGTCACCAGCCAGGCGCGCGGCAGCAGGCGTTCGGCGAACACGCGCTCCAGCCCGGCTTCGACGTAGGGCCCGGTATGGGTATCGCCGATCACCGGGTCCAGGCAGTAGCGCATCCGCGGCGCGCCGGCCTGCTCGCGTTCCAGCCAGTCGGCGAATGCTTCACCATTGGCGGTACTGCCGAAGTAGCCGGACACGAGCATGCGCGCACGCTGCGGCAGGCCGCGCTCGCTGGCGCCGAGCAGCAGGTCGGCGAGCCAGTCGGCCGGCAGCACGCGGCCACGCAGGGTGCTGTAGAAAGGCGCGTTGCTGAGCAGCGTGGTCGGCACTTCGGCCACGCGCAGGCCCAGCGCGCGAAGCGGGGGCACGGCGGCGCTGTTGCCGGCGTGGCCATAGACCAGCTGCGACTGCACGGTGATGACGTCGACCGGGACGGGGCCGTCGGGACGCTGGCGGCGGCCGTGGATGAGATGGCTGTCGGTGGAGGTGTTCATGCCGCTCATTCTAGGACCGCGCGGGGTGAACCGGCTGGATGCTTTCGGTTGGATCTTTTGCCTTGGGTCCGCTGGGTGGCGGCTCTTTCGGGCGGTGGTGTCTCGCGCGGGAAGCGGGGCGCCTCGCTGCGCGGGCGCTGTTGGGGGTTGTTGAGGGCGCGCCTTGGTGTGCGGATAGCTTGGCCCTGACTTACGGCATGGGCGCCGACCCGCCGGGGGTGGGGGCGTCGTTTCGTCGTACGTCCTGTACTCACCGAACCGAGCGCAGCACATCCATGTGCTGCTCGCCCCCACCCCCGCCGGGACGGCGCATGGCGCTTT